>Ga0268266_10000116_pt1 | contig 163984 bp, 130 predicted proteins | sample KBSS13metaG_FD_190356 | JGI IMG/M metagenome (GOLD analysis project Ga0268266, IMG submission 190356) | Switchgrass rhizosphere microbial communities from Kellogg Biological Station, Michigan, USA - KBS S1-3 metaG (SPAdes) (version 2) | ecosystem: Host-associated > Plants > Roots >...
ACCTGGGCCCTCATGCTTGGCGGGTTGGTGCTCCTCGTCGTTTGCCAGCGCTTGCGGCGGTCCAAGAATAGCTAAGTTCCCTTCGAACCGATCTTGAAAAAGGAGGCCCCCTGCGGGCCTCCTTTTTCCTTTTTAAACTCCGATATTCCCGGGGTAGGAGTCGGTTTCGCAAGCGGAACAAACTGCGAAAACTGGGCGAGATTGAAGAGCCCGAGTTCAGCCACGATCACTTTGATGCGTTCCTGGTTTTGAGCAAGGCGTAACTGGACCCACTCGAGCTTTCGTTGCTCGAATAAAGTACGCGGAGTGGGATGGAATGAGGATATGGTCGACCTGAAGTTCGGCTTCGTGCGCGAACCGTAGTGGGACAAGTTTGTTCACGAGCTGAAACCGAAGGTCTAGTCGCGGCCCATGCGGCGTTTGCGGGCCACGACGAGGAGGGCGAGCATCCCGATGCCGATCATGAGGTAGGTGGAGGGCTCCGGAATGGCCGTGGGGCTGACGTAAAAGGTCTCGGTCCAGCCATTAGTTGTCCCGGTGCCGAAGTTCGCGCCGGTAATTTGCGTCGTGCCAGCGAGAACCTGGCCGTTGATCAGATCATACTTGTTGCCGTTGTAGATGACGGTCCCGTTCGTGTTATCGAGCAGGTAGTAATTGTAGAGCGCATTGGCGAGGTTCGAGGACAGATTGTTGGTGGGGCCATCGGCGAAGAATCCGCCCTCGTAGGTGGTCGAGAGCGCACTAAAGTAGAGGTTGATGGTGTTGGCGGAAGTCATCGCTGTGGTGAAGGGAAGGGCAGCCGTGAGATGCAGCACGTCGTTACCGCTGTTGCTGGCATTGCTCCATGTGGGAACGCCGGCGAGGGTGAATTCAAAATTATAGGAGAGGCCGCCGCTGGGATCAGTTGCGCTGGCCGTCAGGATGCCGGGACTGTTGCCGGGGCCGACCTTGCCCGTGCCGCTGATCGTCCCGCCGACGATGCCATGACCGCCCAATTCCGCCCCGGAGTTGACGTTCACGTTGCTCGTGATCGAGCCGTCGACCGCCAGCTTGCCCTGGGTGACCGTCGTCCCGCCCGTATAGGTGTTGGTGCCGGCGATGGTGGTGGTGCCAGCGCTGTTTTTGTTGAAGCCGGTGCTGCCAGACAACCCACTGACCGTGCCCGTGCCGGAAGTGGTCACGGTGCCGTTATTGATCTTGCCGGAATTGGTCAGGGTGCCGACGGAGACTGTTCCGCCGCCGAGATTAAACGTGCCGGTGTTACTGATGGTCAGCGTCGTGGTGGTGCCGATGGTGCCAGAGCCGGTCAGGTTGAGCACACCTTCGATAGAAGTCGTGCCATTATAGATATTCGCGCCAGAGAAGGTCACCGTGCCGCTCTTGATATCGACGCTGCCGAAGTTCGAGATTACGCCGGTATACGTGAACGTGCCACCTGCGGTGGGATCGATCGACAAACTGTTGGTCCCAGTGATGGTGCCGCCGGACATGTTGCCGAGCACGGAGGCGGAGGGCCCCACGATTTGGACGCTGTTGTTGCCGCTGCCCAGGCTGATGGCCTTGCCGCTGCTGGAGCCGTCGATCAAGCCGTAGTTGATGATGGACTCATTGTTTGAGCTGGCAGTGCCGGTCCCGTTGAGCGTGAGGGCCGCGCTGCCGTCAATGGCGGCCACCGCTGTGCCGCCGCCCTTGATGGTACCGCCCAAGGTGTTCGTGATGGTCACGCTGAAAAGGGTTCCGGTGACACCGAGAACCGCGATGCCGGCATTGGTATCACCCTTGATCAGTCCGCTGTTGGTGACCGTGGTATTGGCGTAAATTCGTTCGACACTGGTGCCCGTGTCGATGCCCGCCAAGGTCATGCCCCGTCCGACCGCGCCGCTGGCGATGCCTGCGCTTGTAACTGAGCCTTGGATAGTGCCCGAATTGGTGATCATGCCACCGCCAACGGTGACGCCTTCGCTGGTGTCGCCAAGAGCATTGATCGAACGGATTGTTCCGCTATTCGTGAGATTGACCACGCCATCGACATCCACGCCATCACCGTCATGGGTGGTCTCAGTCCCGGTGAGGGAGGTGCCATTGCCAGTGATCGTTCCAGAGTTGACGATGGTCACCTGTTCGAGGGCATTAAATCCGTCGAGATTAATACCTGAACCGTTGTCTCCCTGGATCGTGCCATTGGCATTATTCGTTATGCTCATGGTAAAGGTTGAGGTATTATCGACCGCCCCCCCCGTGATGCCGTGCCGGGCACCTTCAATGAGGTTGGTGGCTCCGCTACCCGTTGTCAGGCTGGAGTCGTTGGTGATCTGGATTCCAGTATTGTTCTGCGCGTCGATACCGTCGCTGCTACTGCCGTTAGTGGTGGTAGCCTTGATGGTTCCGGAATTATAGATGATGCCATTTACTCCAGGACGGACGGAGTCGGCATTGGCGGCCTGAAGAAGACCGCTGAAGTAATTATAGACCGTATTGCTTCCCGCAGTCGTATTGAGAGCATTAAAGTCAATGGCCTGAGAGCCGCCCGCGGAGTCGTTCCTGGAAATGAACCTTCCGTAGTTATAGATGGTTACAGTGCTTCCAGGCTTGTTCATCTGGATCGCATCGGAATCATACGCCTCCACCAAGGCATACGAGTTGGTGAGGCTTCCGTTGGTGATGGAAAGGGTAAGTGTCCCGGTATTGTCCCGGATGGCCCGTGCGCCATTAGAGGCGCCCGTGCCGGTTTGGAGGATGACCCCGAGATTGCTGATCGTCGCATTTCCCTTCACGAGAACCGCATCTTTGCCGGAAGTGTTTACCGTGAGAGTCCCTGTGGCGGAAACGTTCAAAGCATCGCCGCTATTCAGCGTCACTTGAGCGGTGTTGGTTCCGGTGACATTTGTCGTTGCCGCCCAGGCCGGATTGGCTGCGGAAAGGAGGGCGAGAAGGGCGAGGCGGGAAAGAAGGGCGGATTTTTTCACGCGCTCTTTCTTAAAGAAATGTAATGGGCGCGCGAGTTCTTTAGTGTGAACTCTTCGCGGCTAAATGATGGCAGAAGTGCGACGAAATTTTCGGAGCATCACTATCAACGGATTAGAGAGAAAAACCCATCCGCACCACACGCCTGCCTCTTCCTTCCGGGGCTCAGCCATGGAGTCTGACGTGGTAACGGATGAAAAGACTGGCCCCTATATGAAATGACTGGTCAAGTTTCGGGCGGTCCTATATTTCTCACCCATGACCGCTACCTCCGCCATCTCACGCTGGTCCCTTTTTCTGGGAGTGATTTATATCCTCGTCGGCATGATCGCGATCATGACGCCGCTCATCGTGTCGCTGATGACGGTGCTTTTTTTCGGATTCCTCCTGACAGCGGCGGGAGTGGCCGGTTTGATCCATGCCTTATGGCAGCGGGGGTGGGCCGGGTTTGCCGTGCAACTCTTGGCGGGCGTCCTAGCAACCTGCATGGGCATCCTGCTCATTTTTGATGTGGAGCAGGGTGTCGTGGTCATCACGCTGATCATGGCGTGCTACTTTCTGGTGGGAGGCTTTTTCAAGGCGGGGTTCGCGATTTCACACCCTGCCCTGCACCACCGCGGCTCGTTGATCTTTAGCGGCGTCATCAGTCTTATTTTGGGTGTTTTGATTCTCGCGCACTGGCCCAACTCCAGTATGTGGGTCATCGGGACCTTCATCGGCATTGACCTGATCTTTTACGGACTGTCGTTGGTCTCAGCTTCCCGTAAGCTCGCCTGACATTCCGGTCACGACATTCCATCCTCGACGAGAAGTCCTCTTCGTCTTTCAATAGCCCAAGATGAAAACCCTTCACCTCTCCTTTCTGCTTGTTTCGTCCTTTGTGATTGTTGCGTGCGCCAATACGACGACGCCCTCAAAACAGACCAATGAGACCCAGTATTCCGCCAACACGTTCCAGCCGCCAGCTGGGAAGGCGGGACTTTATATTTTTGAGGAAGGCAGCCTCATCCGCGCGGACAATTCCCACCGGGTCTTTCTCAATGGCCTGGCGCTGGGTATCGTTTCTTCAAGTTCCTTCCTCTATGCGACTTTGTCGCCCGGGCCGCATACCATTACGCTGGAGAACAGCAAGGTAACAATCACCGCAGTGGCGGGACAAAACTACTTCGTGCGGGAAAAAACGCACCTGGATGCGGGCGGCCAGATACTCACTTCCACTCTTTCCATGGAGACTCCGGCCAAGGCCATACCGCTGATCAAGGAACTGGAGACGATGGAGTAACCGGTTTCCCACTGGTTATTGGAGATTTGACGAGTAGAAGGACCTGAACTGGACGCGTCATGGCCATCACGCTCGGTATCGATTGCGGAACGCAAAGCACCAAGACCATTGCTTTTGATTCGGCGACCCGGAGTGTAATCGCCCAGGCCAGCCGCAGTTACGATGTCCTTCCCGGCCTGCCGCCGGGAGCGATGGAACAGCATCCCAGCACGTGGGTCGAGGCGCTGGAGGCGACCGTGCGCGAGGTGACCCAGCACTTGGGCGCCCGGGCCTCGGAGGTAAAAGCGATTGGCGTTTCAGGCCAACAACATGGTTTCGTTCCGTTGGACGCCGAGGGACAAGTCATTCGCCCTGCCAAGCTATGGTGCGATACCAGCACAGTCAGTGAATGTGACGAGATCACAAGGCATTTTGGTGGGACACGGGGAGTCATCGACCTGGTGGGCAATGCGATGCTGCCGGGTTTTACCGCGCCGAAAATCTTCTGGCTGAAGAGGCATGAGCCGGAGAATTTCCAGCGTCTAAAGCATGTCCTGCTGCCCCACGACTATCTCAATTTTCACCTCACGGGTCAGATCAGCATGGAATTCGGCGATGCCTCCGGCACGGCGCTTCTGGATGTCCGCACCCGAACATGGTCGCAGCCAGTGGCCGACTTCATTGACCCGCGCCTTAGTGAGCTATTTCCCGCCTTGAAATCGTCTCGTCAGCCGGTCGGTGAGCTCAAGCCTGCTCTCGCTGCGGCCTTGGGACTTCCGAAGGGCGTCCTCGTCAGTGCGGGAGGTGGCGACAATATGATGGGCGCCATTGGCACAGGCAATGTCCGGCCGGGTTGCGTCACCGCCAGTCTTGGAACCTCGGGCACACTTTACGCCTGCATGGACGTACCGGTCATCGATCCCGAGGGCGAAATCGCGGCGTTTTGCGACAGCACGGATGCCTGGTTGCCGCTGCTCTGTACCATGAACGTTACGGTGGCCACCGAACAGGTGCGCAAACTTTTCGCTTGGAATCACAGCGAGTACGAACAGGCGGCGGCAGCTGTCCCTGCCGGGGCGGACAATCTGATTTTTCTGCCTTATCTGCAAGGCGAACGGACGCCCAACCTTCCCGCCGGGACAGGCGTCCTGCATGGCTTGAAGACGCGCAATTGGACGCCGGGACATCTGGCGCGTGCCACGATGGAGGGGGTTACCCTAGGCATGGCCTATGGCTTGGAGCGGCTCGGAGCCCTAGGCGTCAAGGCGAAGGAAATCCGGCTCACTGGCGGAGGCAGCCGAAGCCAGCTTTGGCGCCAACTTTGCGCCGACATCTTTGGCGCACCTGTCGTGACCATGGCTTGCTCCGAGGGAGCCGCCTTGGGCGCGGCCATTCAAGCGCTCGCGGTGGCTGAGACGGAAAAGAGCGTCGTAGACTGGGCCATACGGTTGGCGGAACCCCAGGAAGAGGAACGAGCCGAGCCGAATGCGGAAAATGTTTCCTTGTACCGCGAAATGCTTGTCCGACAGACCCGGTTGACCCGCGATCTTGCGTGCGGCGGCCATTTGTAGAAGTCGCTTCTTTTTTGCTCGCCAACGCCTTACGGGTGGCGATTCTATTTTCTCATGTCGCCCCATCTTGACCCGGAAGGCAACGAATCTGTCCTGACCAGTACCTCTGCTCTCTCTTTGATCATTCCGGCAGAATTGAAAGTCTACCTTTTCGCCACTTTCGATGGCGCGTGGGAACAGGCCGTCGTTCTTTATCGCAATGGAGAGCGGATTGAAGACCAGATGGGAAGTTTTGTCCTGCGTCCCAATACGTTGGTCATTCCGGCGCAAGCCTCCCAATACGAATTGACCATGGTCGGCTGGCACAAGCGCAGCGACGCCAATCCCCATTTGCCCTGGGTTGCCTCTCGTGGCCGTAGGATCGGGCCTGTGGTCTTTGCCTGGGACGATTCCGCCGAGGACGACGACTACCGCGATATCCGCATCAAATTAGTCACAGGCTGACCCGATTGAGCGGTATATCTGATCGATTCGGGAGCCATCCCAAAAAGAAGTCATTGGAATAATTGCGTCGACAGGCGGATGTTGATTGAATGATGGCCTTCATTTTGGAAGGATTAATCTGTGGTTCCTTATTTTCTTACGTTTTCCCCCGGTTTGCGCCCTGTGTGGCGAAATAATCTGATCGCTTTGCTTCTCGGGTTTACCGTTACGTTGCACCCGCTTTCCGCTGCTGATCTTTTGCACAGCACCTTTGAGACCTCTGTCGCCAAGGACAATCCGTGGGCGGGCGCCAGCACGACCGGGATTATCGCGGTGCTTCCTGGTGTTCAGCCCGCGGTGAACAGCGCCGGTGCGGTGACGAAGACCCAGTTCGGTCCGAGTGTGACCGTGGGGGACTTGAATGGAGATGGCTTGCAAGATTTGGTCATTGGCGATGCCCATGGCTTTTTTTGGTTTTATGCCAATAGTGGAACGGCTGCGGCCCCCAAATTCACCGTGGGGGAGGTCATGCCCATCTGGTTCGGGGCGACCATGGACGAGCCCGACTATCACTGGGCGGCGGGGGGAGCGGACAATATTGTCCCACGCGTTCAACTTGTCAGCTTTGCGGGCACCAAACAGCTTGATCTCGTCATCGGCAATTATAATGGACGACTTTTTTACCTGCATAACACCGGTTCGACCTCGCAGCCGGTTTTCCGGATAACTCCCCGACTCCAGAAGGATTGCCTGGTGAAGACCCGCAAGGACGGTCTGCTGTGGTGCAATTTTCTTTCTCCTTTTGTCTATGACTGGTGGGGCACAGGTACGCTCGACCTGATCATGGGAGACGGCAGCTATTCGGCCAACAGCGTCTTTCTCTTCAAGAATACCGGCAACCGGGACAATCCGACGTTTAACAACGATCCCGCGACGATGACCAAAATCATTCCCGGCATGGGACGGGAGCATCTGACCCCACAGGTAGTGGACTGGAACAATGACGGCAAGCCGGACATTATTGCCGGCTGCGAGGAGACATCAGGAGCAACGCGGGTAGGCCGCATCAATGTCTTCCTAAATACCAGCGCGGACGCGAAGCAGCCCATCCCCACCTTTGATGCGGGTCATGCGGTGAAATTGGGCAGCAAAGACACATGCGGCGACCTGCCCACGGTGACGGTCTGCGACCTGACCGGAAACAAGTTGCCGAACCTGATCATTACCAACAATCACGGAGACGTCTCGTACGTCAAGAACACGGGAACCTTGGGTTCCCCGCAGTTTGCCGATCCGGTTCCGATTGCCGCGACGAACCCGTTTCCCAAGGTCCTGCGGTCCATTGGCTGGGATTTGATCAGTCCCTTCGGTGTACCGAATGAGCTACTGGTCTGCACCAATACCAGCGTGGAGCCGGCATTCGTTCCACCGCCCAACACGCCTTTTAAGTCCGCGCTTCGTTACTACGTTTATCCGATCAAGAATACCTATTTCCCCGAGTTTTATTATCCGGTGTCCGATCAACTGTTTGATGACAAGCATACGATCCAATGTTCGAGCGAGTTTGGGACGAAGGAGAACACACCGTATCGGGTCAGCTTCTGGATTCACTCCTCCGGAAATATCACGAACCTGCAGTACCATTTGTGGGGCTGGCGCAGCGAGCCGGGTGAGTCTGAGCCCGAAAACTTTGACGCCGCGCAAAATATCGGGACGGGCAATTCGTGGAACCTCTTTCAGGACACCATTAGTTACAGCTTTAAGAACAAGAAGAAAGAGGAGCGGCACGAATCCGGGGCGACCCACTTTTCGATCACCTGGAACGGCCAGGGTGAAATTTATCTGGATGACGTCAAGGTCAGCACGTCTCAATAAAGCTGGTTAAGAGCTCGCTTCCTGACAGGGGGTGGCCGCTTTTAGGCTGCGATCCGGGCTTCGTCCCAGGCGAGCCATTCGCAGAGGACGATCAAGGTCCAGAGGGCGCGCGCATGGTCGGCCTCGCGCCGCCGATGTTCTTCCAGCAGTTCCACTGCTGCGTTGACGTTGATGCCGACATGGGCCAGTCGTTCATCGCCAACGCGCGACAACGCCCAGTCGTGCAGGGGACCCCGCAGCCAAAGCGACAGAGGCACCGACAGACCCCGCTTGCGGCGGTAGATGATCGAGCGAGGCAGGTATTTCTCGGCGTATTTCTTCAGGAAAACCTTGGTGGAAAACCCCCGTACCCGGTAGTCGATGGGCAGGGTGGCTGCGAATTCCATGACGCTCTGGTCCAAAAACGGCGCACGTACTTCGAGAGCCGAACGCATCCCGGCGCGGTCGGACTTAGTCAACAGCCCCTCGGCCAGGGTGATTTTCAGGTCGAGGCGCTGGACGTCGTCGAGTAGTTCACCCGTGGAGGTCTCCAGCAGGTGTGGCAAGGGATGAGACATCCCCAGGCGATCCATCACCACCGGTGAAATGTTCGCCTTCCAGAGCAAATGGCGCGCGATGCCATCCTGATGCATGCCATCGACAAACCGCTTGAGCAGGAAGGAGACGGTGACTTTCTTGTCACTCACGGGCCATTTCTGGACGAGGAAACGGAAGGCAGCCTGGAGGCCGCGGGGAAGGCTGGCGTATTTTTCACCCCATTGCGCGGCGAGATGGGTGGGATATCCGCCAAAAAGTTCGTCTCCACCTTCTCCGGCGAGGACGAGTTTCACATCCTGGGTGGCGCGTTGGGCCAGCAAGGCGGTCGGTATCCAGGCGGGATCGGCCAACGGTTCGCCCACGCGCCTGACGAGATCGGCCAGGGTCGCGGGTAAATCCATCGGATCGACCCAGACGGAAACGGGCTTCAAGCCCAGGTCGGTCGCGACTTGGTTCGCAAACTGACCTTCATCGTAGGAGTTCTCCTCGAAGCGAAGTGAATAGGCAGGAAAGGAAAGTTCCGGGCGGATGCTGTGCGTGACGGCGGCAATCAGGGAGGAGTCGAGTCCGCCGCTGAGAAAGATGCCGAAAGGTACGTCGATGTCGGTCTGGCTCCGGACCGCTTCGCGGAAAATTTTGTCGAAGCCGTCCGTTGTCGGCGCCACTTTTTTTACCCGTCCGATTTCCCACTGCCAGTAAAGTCGCCGACGGACCCCAGCTGCGCTAATGGTGACGGCCTCGCCTGGGCGGACCTTCTGGACTTCGAGGTAAGGTGAGGTCGGCGCGGCGAGACAGCCGATCGTCATGTATTCATGAATCGCCTCCTTTGAGCGCGTAAAAGTTGCACCGCTTTCGCCCACCAACGCCGCCACTTCGGTGGCGAACTGCACCACGCCGTCCTGCACCGTGAAAAAGATGGGCCGTTCCCCGGCGCGGTCTCGCGTCAAAAGCAGCTCTTCCTTGTTCGGGTCCCAAATTGCAATGGCGAAGACCCCGACCAGTCGTTCGATAAAATGCTCGCCCAGCTCCAGATAAAGATCGGGGATTACGGCGATATCGGTCTCTTGTTTGACCGTCCGTCCACGGCTTTCCAGCCAGCGTCGGAGTTCGCGATGGTTGTCGATCTCGCCGTTGCATACGACCATGACTCCGGTTTTTTCGTCGCGGAGCGGTTGGGTGCCGGAGTCGAGCCCGCGGATCGCCAGGCGCGAGGCCCCGACGGCGGCCTGCGCGCCGATCGTCGTTCCCGAGGCATCGGGCCCCCGGTGGGCGAGGGCTTCGACCATGCTCTGCACCCGCGCCGTCGCTCGTTTCAGGTCGAAGGGTTTTCCCTGGAAAGCTATTCCGCAAACGCCACACATATCAATTTGCCTTCGGCGCCAACAACGCGCCCCACCAGCCGGACGCTATTTCTGTGACGTTAGTTCTTCTTTCCATGGCAAGGGCAACCAGCTTGTCATGGGATTTGCGGTCAGCCACGAGAAAAATTGGGTCTTTCCGGGAAGTCAGCCAGCGATCCCAGCCGGCAAGGGGGATGACGACCTCGGGCCAATCGGATGTTTTCTTGAGGGTGAAAATCACGTAATTGCTCGTGAGTTCACTGCCGTCCTTGCTGACGACGGCGACACTTTGCTGGAGATAATAAGGAAGACCGCAGGGGAAACATTCATAACAGACGACGGTCGTGGCCGGCGGCAGGGGAGGGATTCCGCGGGCAATCTGGCGTGAGGAACTTGATTCCGAGTAATGGAGGAGCGGTTCAAAATCGAAGGTCAGCGCCAGCACGGGCAATAGAAGAAAAGTGGCGAAGGCGATCCGGATATCGCGCCGCCAGAAGGCAACCACCGCGACCAGCGCGACGACGAGAAAGACGCAGGCCGACGGGGTGAAGAGCACCGTGAGCCTCTTGAATTCGCTCGTGTGGAACCCCATGCTCTCATAACTCCCGGGACGGAGGGCGTTTAGCGAGAGGAACGCGGCGAAGGCGATGCTCAGGAGAGTCAGGAAAAGAAGGCCGCGAAAGACCACGCGCGTTGCCATTCCTTGGGGATTTTTTAGCGCCGCGACAAAGAGACGGGCCAGCAGGGCCCCCAGTGCGAGACAAGCGGAGAGAATGTAGGCCGGCAATTTCGACTTGGAGATGGAAAAGAAAAGGACCACGACAATCGACCAGACGATAAAGAGCCGGTCAGCGGAATGGAGTTTCGAGCGGTATTGCCAGGCCCGTGCCGCTGCTTCAGGGAGAAGAATACTCCAGGCAAAAAGACCTCCCAAGAGAACGATTCCGTAGTAATAGAAAGGGCCGCCCCGCTGGAAGGACGAGGTGGTGAACCGGTGAAACGATTCCTCCACCAGTCCGTAGTAGGGGAAGTCGGGACGTTGAAGGGAAAGACCCACGAACCAGGGCAGGACGACGGCGAGAAAGACCAGGAGGTTGGCGGGTGCGAAACCGCGCCGGGCCCAACCGCCACGGCCCTCGGTGAAGTTATAAATGGCGATCACGAGGAGGGGAATGAGAAAGCCGACCGGACCTTTGACGAGGGTGGCGAACCCGGCAGAAATCGCGCCCAGCAGGTACCAATTGGCACGGGGCCGTCCGGTGGTCGATTCGGCGAGATAACCGCACAAAATTGCCGCACAGACAAAAAACGCGAGAGTCATGTCGAAGATCACATGACGGGCATGAACCAAGAAAAGAGGCGAAGATGCGGTGATGATGACGGCGAGGGCCGCGGTGCTTCGATCGGGATACACCCGGCGACAAAAGGCAAAAAGCATCACGAGCAAAAGCGTGGCGAAGATGGCGGAGGGCAAGCGTGCGGTGGCTTCAGATTCGCCGAAGAGGGAAAAGGAGAGTGCGACCGACTTGAAGAAGAAAGCCGGTTTGTCGAGGTAGACCAGCCCATCGTACGTCGGCACGAGCCACGCCCCCGACTGGTGCATTTCCCTAGCGACCTCCGCATTGCGGCCCTCGTCTGGATCGCGAAAGGGAAGCTCGCCGATTCGGGCGAAGAGCGCGATCAGGACAACCAGGATCGCGAGATACGGAAGCAGGTCGGCTTTGGTCCAGGCCTTCATCAAAGCACCGGCCCGTGGTCGATGACTTCTGCCGGAACAGCGCCTGGCTCAACCGCAGGGGGATTTTTTTTCTGGTGAGCGAAGTCGAGGTACAGGTTATAGACGGCCAGCAATCCTGGAAAGAGATTGGACACAATGCCCGGGCCGTCATTCTTGCCGAAAATGAAATAGCCGAGAAGCATCGCGCTGCCGACAATGCTCATATACCAGAAGAGGCGGGGAACGGTCGGCTTGCCGGCCTTGCGGGAGGCCACGGCCTGGACCAGCCAGCGGAGCGTGAATAGCAGCGTCCCGATATAGGCAATGATTTTCCACGGGGTGATGACAATTCCCCACGATGTCCACAGGATTTCATTCATAATGGTATGACCGTCAGGTCTGTATTATTGGCGTGCCAAAGATCGACCGGTCTTTTCGGCGTCCAAGTCAACAGGCGCCAGCGTAGCTCCTTCCCGGAAAAAATCACGCAATGTCTAAATGACGCGGCCTAAGGCCTCGTGGCTGTCCTGGGACACCACGTCAGATGCGGCGCTCAATCTGGGTCGACCGCAGGTGGATGGTCTTTTTCTCCAACTGATGATGGGCCTCGATGAAGCGGACGGTGCCGCTCCGTGCACGCATCAGAACGGAATGAGTGGTCGCAATGGTGCCTTCCACGGTGACTCCCTTCAGGAGCGGGCTGTGACTGATCCCGGTGGCGGCGAAAACAATATTGTCTCCGCGGGCGAGATCTTTGGACATGTACTGCTGATGGAGCAGGTCTCCCCAGCCTTCCTTGATGAGGGACGCCCGCTCTTCCTCATCCCGAGGCCAGATCTGGGCCCGCATGCCTCCGCCGAGGCAGCGCAGCCCCGCCGCAGAGAGAATGCATTCCGGTGCGCCGCCAATGCCTGCATAGAGATTGATACTGGAAGTCTTCATGGCCGGGGCCAGGGCGGCGGCGATATCTCCGTCCACGATCATGCGCAACGCTGCGCCCTTGCGGCGGATGGCCTCAATCAAGTCCTGGTTGCGTGGGCGGTCGAGCACGCAGACAACCACGTCCCGTACCTCTTTGCCGAGGATCTTGGCGGTGACATCGATCACCTCCTCAATGGGAGCGTTGATGTCGATTGGCAGGCTGGGGTCCTTCATCCAGGCGCGGCGAACCTCCAGCGGGTAAGCCAGCTTTTTCATGTAAAAGGCCGGAATGTCCTGCATGGAAGGGCGTCCGTCATCGGTGAAGGCGGCAGCGATACAACTGATGGAATTAGGCATCCCCTTGCTCACATTGGTCGTGCCGTCCACCGGATCGACTGCAATCTCAAAACGGGGTGATCCTTCGCGCCAAGTCCCCACCTTTTCTCCCTTGAACAGCCCTGGCGCCTGGTCCTTGATTCCTTCGCCAATGACCACTTCACCGCGGAAGTCCACGAGGTCAAACATGCCGCGGATGGCGTCGCAGGCCGCCTCATCGGCTTTCTCCTTTTGGCCTTTTCCGAGCCACTGCAGGGTGTTGAGAGCGGCAAGTTCTGTCGCGCGCAGAAAGTCCATTTCAATCTGCCGTTCGATGTCCTGTGAGAGGGGGGCCATTGAATTCATGTTTTGATGGTTAGGTAAATTCGGGGATTTCTACAATGCCGGGGCTGGGTTCCATGGTTCAACTTGTCGAATGGTCCAGAACCAGTACTTGTTGCATCTCTTTTCTTTCGCTCTCTTTTTCGGCAAAGCGGACCCCGGCGCCCAGTAGTCGAACAGGTTGAGGGCTTCGTTGGCAAGCTTCCGCCAGCAATGCCCGGTAGGTCTCGCGGGTGGGACTTGCATGGACACATTCCCGGGTCGTCTGGGTGAAGTCGGCAAACTTAACTTTCACGAAGGCCTTGTGGACAGGACGGTCAAGAGCCTTGCTTCTCAATTCCTGCTCGAGTTCCACCACGAGTGTATCCATTTCCTTCCGACACTCTTCCAGAGTCGTGAGGTTTGCGAGATAGGTGCACTCGTTACTCAGGCTTTTGCGGATGCGATTCGGCTCGACCGGGCGATCGTCCAGTCCGCGGCAAAGCTGGTAGAGTTCGTTGCCCCATTTGCCGTGGCGCCGGACCAGTTCCGGCAGATCGATCTTTTGCAAGTCGCCGCAGGTGCGAATGCCTTGTTGTTCAAATTTCTCGGCGCTCTTGGGACCGACGCCCCAGATCTTTCGTACCGGCAACTCACGGACAAAGGCCTCGACCTGGTCCGGAGTGACCGCGAATTGTCCGTTGGGCTTGCGCCAGTCACTGGCGATTTTGGCCAGCATTTTGTTCGACGCAATTCCGGCGGAACTGGTCAGGCGGGTTTCATCTAAAATGCGTTTGCGAATCTCCTTGGCAATGTCCCAGGCATACCGATCCAGTCCGGTGACATCAAGGTAGGCCTCATCCAACGAAAGCGGTTCGACCAGCGGCGTATAACTCAGGAGGATCTGACGGATCTGGGCCGAGGCCGCCCGGTAAAGATCAAAGCGAACGGGGAGAAAAATGAGGTCCGGGCACCGTTCCCTGGCCAAAAAGCCGGGCATCGCTGACCGGACACCGAATTTGCGCGCCTCGTAATTACAGGTCGTCACCACTCCGCGTCGACTGCCGCCGCCCACGGCAATGGGCTTCCCGGCCAGTTCAGGTCGTTCCCGCATTTCCACGGCGGCATAAAAGCAGTCCATGTCGAGATGGATGATTTTTCGGGAAGAAGTCATCGGTGCCGGTCTTAAAAGGAGCGTCCTAAGCTAGCGCAAGGCAACGCTCTGTGAAACAGGATACACCAAAAGGAAAGACTGCCGAAACCTCCCGATGACACTTCTTATGCGTGATCTGCTTGCCTCCTTCTTTGATCAAGGCATAATGTCCTCCCGGATGAATTCGGCTCTGACGGCCAGGGAATGGTCGTGCAGAGGAAATCATCGAGCATAAGCCAGGGTAGCTCAGCGGTAGAGCAGGGGACTCATAAGCCCTTGGTCGGGGGTTCGATTCCCCCCTCTGGCACTTTTCATTGTCCACTCTTACTTCAATATGACAGAACCCGATCTCGGCCTCTATCGCTTTGAAGAAGTGGCTGGATGTCCGTCGTGTCAGGCTGCTGGGTTTTCGGAAGTGTTCACCCGGACCATCCGAGGGTTACCACTACACTTTGTCAAATGCGTGAGTTGTCGGATAATCTACCAAAATCCCCGGTTCGACGCGGCATCTTTGGATGCTTATTTTAGTTCCGACACCTTTGTCCACGATGATAAATCGTCAGACTTTGATTTGGACGAGTTAATGGGGTATCCCGATTATTCCGCGTGGGATGGTGACTATCGCACGACCGCTTCCTTGAGACTCAAACGAATAAAGTCCTGTTTGCCGCAGCGCGGCAGGTTATTGGAGATAGGTTCGGCCACAGGTGCGTTTCTCAGCGAGGCCCGGCAAGAGGGATTTACCGTCCAGGGACTGGATATTTCGAGACTTTTCGCGGGTATTGCGCGCCGACTCAATGATGTAAATGTGTGGGTAGGTTCTGTCGAGGAATACCAGATTCCTTCTGAAAGTTTTGAGCTGATTTGTTCTTGGGGAGGCATAGCGTGCTGGCGAGATCCGCAAAAAGGCCTCGCCAATATTTGGCAGGGCCTTAAGCCGGGGGGGATTTTTGCTTTGAATCATCCGAATGTTGAGTCATTACCAGCGTGGCTGATGGGCAAGCGCTGGTTTGAATGGAATCATGCCTCATTGTTTATTTATTCGAACGAATCCATGGAACGCCTCTTGAGACAAAATGGATTTCGGATTCTCGTTTCTCAAAACGAAAGGCAAGTTGCTTCGCTCGCCCGCATTGCCATGTACCTGAAACTTAAAAAAACACTGGCCTTGCTCAATAAACTGGGCTTGGGGAAATGGTCGTTCCCTCTTATTGTGCCGGGCACCACCTTTAGAATTTGTCAGCGGATCGATTCTAAAAGTTCATCGTGAAAGGAAATAAATCCTCCATTCCTGAACTGGGGGCGACGATAGTTTTGGCTGTCATAGCGTCGACAATTTTAGGCATTCTCCTGTGGTTTTCTGATCGTGGGCTCGGGATGAAGGACGAGGGGCAGTTGCTCGTTGTTTCACAGTATCCGGATTCTCTTCTGGCAACCGTGACGGACTATTTTGATTACAATGCAATCCTTTTTTCTCTCCTGCACAGTATCGTATTTCTCAGAGTTGCGGGCGTTGTTCTGCTGCTGGGATCGAGTGCGTTACTTGCCTTTGGATTTTCCCGGTGGCTTAAGCTGAATTCTGTCGTCGGGTCCGTCCCAGCTTTCTCTCTCTGGCTTTTTTGCACGATCGGCTCTCTTTTCCATTACTGCTACTGGTGCAGTACTATCAATTACAACACGTATAACGCGGTCGCCAGTTCCTCCGCACTAGGCATGGTCTTTCTTGCCTTGGCCCCTCTTTCGGAGAATTCCTCGAAAAATCATTTGTGTGGTTTTTGGTCAATGTTTGCATGCGGCATATTCATTGGGTTTGAGTTTTTCATCAAATTTCCATCGGCTATTCTCATGGCAGGCATTTGTGGGCTATTGGCGTGTTTGTCGTCCGAGTCGTGGCAGACCAAGGGGCGGTTACTGTTTTACTTTGTCGCAGGCTTTTTGATGTGGTGCGCGCTTCATTTTCTTTTTATTCGATCAGTCGCTTCGGTTTTTCGCAGTGCCCTCATCAATCTCTCTGCCCAGAACGCCTTAGGTCACAATGCCAACCTCATTTCCCATTATATTCACGATGTGTCGCGAATATTAGGTGAGGATGCTTGTGTCTATTGGCCTATTTTTCTTGCTGTGACTATTGCATTTATGATCGCTGAAGGGATGCGTGTGTCTTCATTTTGCCCGAGGAATTTTCTTCTTCTAGTTATTGTCAGTTCCTTTATCGGAACAATCGCTCTTGCCGAACAGAACGGGCAGGCATGGGAGAAAACGATCTTTAGCGGCGGGTATGCGGCTGTATATTGCGTCTGGTTCTTGTTGTTTGCATGGATCGGTGCTTTAAGCCTCCTTTATTTTCGAGAGAAGAAATGGCCAGAGCTGCATTGGAAGGCTCTTTTTAAGGGTGGTGTCACCTGTGGGGCTGTAACTTTTGCGGCTGCAATTGGAACGAGTAACGCTATTTACATCAACCTAGTCCTGAACTTAGGGCCTTGGTTTTGTCTGTTGGCGCTCATGTTGTTGATTATTGCACGACTGCACGCCCAAGCACTGATCTATTTTGCGGGAGTAAGTGCTGTTGGTATTCTAGCTGTTGTCCAGATTATTGCCGGCGCGTTCAGTCCGTTCGATTTGAAAGCAGATATGTTTCATCAAACAGTACTGACTCAAGTTGGGTTTCCCGTGACGCCTCTTAAGTTGGATAGTGAGACCAGCCGTTTTTGCATCGATTTGCGAAAATTATTTTACCAAAACGGCTTTCGCCCGGGAGATGACGTGCTTGCATTCTATAGAATGCCTTCGATCATTTACATTATTGGAGGAAGATCGCCCGGGACTCCGTGGTACCTCGGCTCAATCGTAGAGGGAGGAAATGCTTACGATGATATTTATCTATCGTTGTGCTCTGTCGAACGATTGAAAAAAGCTTTTATCATTGAGGATGAAACCTGCGCCCCGGATCACCCGAATCTGCGGAGGTATGGTCTAGATTTTCCCGGGAGTTATACTTTATGCGGAAGTCTCGTCATCCCCCAAGACCAGAGAAAAATCTTCATCTGGAAGCCTAACTGATTTCTGGATCACCTCGCTTCAGTCAGCCACGGGGGAAGTCTTCCCTGGGCCAGTTCTTCGGTGCCAACTCGAATCGATTCGTCAAAATAGAGCGAGCCTGGCAGCGAAAAGATGATGGCGCCATCATGGACAAAATAGCGCAGTTCGTGTTGCAAGGCGGGGCTCGCCGCGATCATCCGGGAGGGTTTTATCGATTTGCGCCGTTCCTGGGAAAAGATGATTGTCGACGTTTCCCAGCGATGTCCCGCAGCATCAATGACAATGCCTCGTAAGGGCTCGGTCTCAAAGATGTTGGCGGGGTACTTTGGCGCCAGAACGACATCGGCGACATGGGCCAGGGCGTTATAGTTGGTCGTCACTCCCAGCCCCACCATTTTGACTCCATAATCAAGCATGCGACGGTACGTGGAGTTTTCCCCATAAGGATTCATGATAAGGCGCTGGCCGGCAACAAGCTTCCCAGCATGCTTACCTCGCGCGCAGACCGGAGCCCAATACTGCTCGCTCCGCACGGTGCCTTCCATGCGGCGAAACGTCTCCGACAATTGACCCATCCAAGAGGGGGAGTTGAGGACATCGAAGATAAAGCCAATGGGTGCACGTCCGATATGATTCGAATACGGAAACGACGGCATGAGCACGGTTCCTTCCGGTCCGATGCGTTTCAGGATGGCTTCCAACAGCGAGCAAGTTTCGGTTGGTCCATAGCCAAGATAGCGCATGCTCGCCTTGATGAAAAGTGTATCGCCCGAGGCGATCTCCAACTCATCCAAAATCTGCTCTGGTGTAACCTTCATGCCTTCCTTTCGCTGACAAGCCCGCACCACTCTCCAGCGATGGAAGCGTAGAGTCCGACCATTTTGGGCAAATCATCGAGATGATAGTACTCATCAGGCCGATGCGGATTATAGCCGCGGCCGGGACCATAGAGCAGACAAGGGATACCTGCGTTCGCATAATGACGAAGGTCCGACGTTCCCGTGGAAGGCCCCGGCGCGATGGGGGCAAAGCCATGGGACTGCGCTTGCTTGTGCAACAACGCCTCAAGGGAGCGGGCCTTGACGACGACCGGTTCCACTGCATAGCCACTTTTTTCCATGACTGGTGGAGAGGAAAGGTTTTTCATCTTCGTGAAGCTTAAGATCCAATCTTCAATTTGCCGTGTCATCCGCGTGAGATCATAAGGTGGACAAAACGTGACGTACCATTGGCCCGTGGCTTGCGCGGGGACGGTAAAGATTTCCGTCCGGCTGGTGACGTTTTGCAGGGAACACTGGAAAGGACTGGGAAAAATCCGCCACCGTTTGGAGCACGACCGGTTCAACCTCCCAACCTTGTCCTTAAGAAAGAGCGCCAGCTCGGCCAGGATTTCCGCCGCATTGACGCCGAGATGAGAGACGCAGACCGAGGCTGGGGTGCCGGTGATCGTGACGGTGAATTGCAACTGTCCCGCATGCTCATTGATGGCGCGATCCAGTCGCGTGCCGTCGATGATAAAGGCCGCATCTGCGTGATGACCGGTTTTGAGGCAAAGTAGAGAACCGTTGCCAGTCGTTTCATCCTCAAGGACGAGGTGGAGTTGCAATTCTCCCTTGAGGCGCAGGGGGCCGTTTACGACCAAGTCGAGCACTCCCAAGGCAATAACCACGCCAGCCTTGTCGTCCATGCTGCCGCGTCCATGGAGAATTTTCTTTCTAGAATCAATGGCGCCGGAAAAAGGTGGTCGCTTCCAGGCGGTGGGGTCGCCGGGAAGTACGGTATCCAAATGCGCATTAAGAATCAGGGATTTTCCCGAAATGGACCCCGGTGCCTTGGCCACGAGGCTGTGCCGGTCCACTTTGCGGCTGAACGGCTTCTGCGCCGCAGGAAGGCGGGCAAGCTGCGTTGCGTGATGGGATAGTTTGAAGACCTTGGGTGCCGATAGATCATGGAGAATCGCTTCGACTTTTTTTACCACAGCTTGTTCGTGCTCGAAGGGGCTGGGAATCCGGACGAGTTGTTGAAGCCAGCGCGTCCAGACGGGGGTGCGTCTGGCGATAAAGGCTTCCACTTTTCCCTGCAACATGGCGTCTAAAGGCACGGACGTCCCTCCATGGCGCTGACGGTGGTATAGGTATGGGCGAGTACATCGGGCTGAAAGACCACGCCCCATTCGGCTTGGATGCCGGTCAAAGCCAGATTGGCAATGCCGAGTCCGGAAATATCATTTCGGGCGGAATTTAACAAATCACGATTATGGCAGGAAAGGATCGGAAAACCGACCGGCAACACATGGCCGGCATGACACAAAATTTTCGTTCCCGGTGCCAGAACCCCAAAGGCGGTCAGTTCTTTCACAGTCAGGTAGATCATTGAGGCGTCATCGTGCGGAGTCTCGGGATCGAGGAAAAATTCGACACAAACCGGATAGCCTCCGCGCCGGATGGCTGCCGGGCAATAGTTGTGAAAATTCGTGATGCGGAACGCCTGGTATTTCGGATCAAAGCACCAGAAATAATAGAGATCGCCCACATTGGGCGGGCGGTCCAGCAGCAGGTTCATCACCGCGGCGACCTTGGGTCCTTCGAAGCGTTCTCCGCCAATTGGCAGACCGAGCGTGCGGGCAAGCGGCAGGGCCCCCGCCGTCCAGTAAACTTGTGCTGTGTTAATTTTATGCAATCCCTCCGATCCCTCCATGGCCACTTGCGTGATCCGATCGCCATCGCGGACAAGGCCTCTGAGGTGAGTACGCGTAAGTAGCTGAACTCCGGTGGCCTTGAGCCGGGCCACGATGGCGTCGACCAAGCGATGAGCCCCGAAGGCCTTGGGATAAAAGCTGTAATGTCCCGACGAGTATTTCAGGGGAAGCCGGCGTTGCTCGGGATACGCGACTCGTGACCGGATCGCATCGACTGGGAGCATGGATTTGAATTCCGGCTCATCGAACAGCGCGACGCGGTCCAGTGGAAGCAGTTTCGCCACGACCGGATCAATCTGCCCGGGATCGCGTCCGTACAATTTTTGGAGTGTCGGGGCGATGACCTCGCGGGTGATGGCATCGCCGAATCTTTCCCGGCCATATTGTTCCATGGTATCGAACGAAACCGTGGACGGCGCCTTGAACTTGAATTGCAGTTCGCTCGCGCAGCGGTCGAGGATTGGTGGCGGGAGGCTCCTGAGATCGGGGTAATGGCAATGGTGTTGTAGCTTGTCTTGATAATAGAGCCCGGAGATATCGCGTTGCGCATCGCGCAAGTAGATCCAATCCTCCGGAGGCAGCAGGCTTTCTACAAAGCGGTTCAGTTCTGGCAGCGACGAAGTTGTGAAGGTGTGCATTCCCTGGTCGAACTTTCCCCATTCACCGCAATCAAAGGCGCGCAAGAGACCGCCGACCGCATCCCCCTGTTCGATTACGCAGATGGGGCGCTCCTGGTCCACTTTGCGGATAAAAAGCGCCGCCATTAAGGCTGAAAGGCCTCCTCCCACAATGATAGTAGCCGGGGCGTTCAAATTTTTCCTCCGGATGCAGGCGGAAAAAGTCCTCCAACGTGGGGCAATTGTTTCGGCGCGGTCGTTTCTGGAAAGGTTACATCCCAATCGCTCGGATCGAAACGACGAACGGGAGCAGGTTTTTTTTGGGAAAATTGGTTGAGGACAACCCATTTAAACCAAAGGGTTATGACGTCGGTGATGGCTTTATACAGAGCAAGGAAACGCGTGCCCTTGGCCTCACCTAGTCGCCTTGGCAGAAAAGAGATGGGAGCCTCGACAAAGGTATGACCCAGCCAGTACAGCTTGATCAATCCTTCCGGGAATGAACCTCTCGATTCGATCTTCAGTTCCTGGATGAGTTTGGTTGGAATGAACATCACATTCATATAGTCGGAAATGGGAACCCCGAAGAGGCAACGAATCAGGCAGTAATTGCAGACAGAAATAAGGGCCTTGCTGACTGTGTCCGAACGTTTGGTCAGATGTTTGTGGTTGAAAAGCTGGAAGATGGATTCCAACCAGCGACTGAAATACGTGGCCTGCGCGACCGGCGCACGCCGGACGCCAGCGACGACTGTGTAGGTCCTGAGCAACTCCAGGAATTCCCGTAACCGTGAGATATCATAAGACCAGTCGAGCGTTTGCCAGAAGAGGTAGTCCTTCTGTGCGCTTTGAATGGCGCGGCGCCAGGAATAATTGACCTGGCGATTGACTTCATTCGTGACCACGCGCAATGAGGGAAATTCTTTGCAGAGGCGGGCCAGGATCACGGGAGTCTGGTCGCGACTGCCGTCATCGACAATGACCAGCTCAAATTCCTCGACGTTCGCCTCGAGGAGCGCGATCGCGCGGCGGACAAAGTCCTCGACATTTTCCTCTTCATTGTAGGCCCAGGCCAGGAGGGAAACGCTCCGGTCGAATTTTCGTTTCAGGACTTCGCGGTCTGGGAAAAGAGGAGGCAAGAGAGCCGGCATTTCGCTCCTTGAGCAAAGGCATGTCATGCGTGGAGTGCCTCATCGACCGCTCCGGTGATGCGTTCGACAGCTTTAAGGCCAAGGCCCGGATAAAACGGCAGCGAAATACATTGGTTACCGAGCCGTTCGGCTATCGGAAATGCACCTGGTTGATAGCCGTAGGTTTCCCGGAAGTAGGTCAGCAGATGGATCGCCCGGTAGTTCACGACGGCGGTAATGCCCCTTTTTTGCAAATGAGCGATGACCTTGTCCCGCCGCGATGCCTCGACCCAGATTGGAAAAAGGTGGTTGGCATGACGTGCTCCCGCGGGACGTGCAGGCCACGAAACGCCGGGAATTTTGGCGAGCCGCTCAAAAAAGGACTGCGCCAATGCCTCCCGGACTTCGACTTTCTTTTCCAAGCGTTTCATCTGTGGGAGGAGCATCGCGGCCTGGATATTGTCCATGTTGTATTTCCAGCCGAGGCAGGTCATGTCCCAGTGTTGATATCCGTCTCGTTCCCGGTCGGAAGACGTCTTGTTCATGCCATGGAGCCGCAGGAGCTTGAGCTTGTCCGCCAGTTCCTGTGAGTTTGTGGCGACCGCTCCTCCTTCTCCACAAGCCAGGTTCTTGGTGGCGAAGAACGAAAAAACAGAGGCTTCGCTCAATTGCCCTGGTTGGATACCGTCACGATTTCCCTCCACGCAATGGGCTGCGTCTTCAACGATGGCCAGACGATGCCGGTCAGCCAATTGCCGCAATGCGCGCATGTCGCACATGAGCCCGTAAAGATGGACGGGAAGGATGGCTTTGGTCCGGGGGGTGATAGCCGCTTCGATCCTGCTGACATCGATATTTCCCGTGTCAGGCTCGACATCGACAAAGACCGGCGTGGCTCCGGCCTGGAGAATGGCGGTCGCGGTCGCGATAAACGTCAGAGGAGTGGTGATGACTTCATCGCCGGGGCCGATCCCCAAACCTAGCAATGTGATGTGCGCTCCACCGGTCCAACTGGTCACTCCAACGGCCCGCTGGCAACCCAGATACGCGGCAAACTGCTTTTCAAACTCGGCTACCTGGTCGCCGGTGGTCAGGATGGGGCCTTGGAAAACGCGCCTGATTTCCTCCAGCTCAGGTTCACCCAGATCGTGCTGATAAAAAGCGATTTTCTCCTCGTGCATCGTGAGATCCCGGGACTAATGCATCTCGCGTTTGCCGTCCGCCAGGACAATCGGAATATGTCTCATCCAGACTTGCTTTTGCCACCACGACCGGTTCTTGGTGTACCAATCGATGGTCTGGCGCAGGCCATCTTCCCACGAGATTTTTTCATTCCAGCCCAACGTGGTTTGGATATAAGACGCATCGCAGGTGTGGCGGAAAACCTGTCCGGGTCTTTCGCCCACCAGCGAGATCTTGCTCTCGTCCTCGTTCATCAGGCGCAGGATGTCCTTCGCAATTTCAAGGATCGAACGGTGTTGTTCCGAGCCGACATTGAAAATCTTGCCGCGGACTTTTTCGACCGGCGCGTGCAGGATCAGGTCGATCGCGCGGCAAGTATCTTCCATGAAGATAAAATCGCGGGCAGCGCTACCGTCCCCATGTACGGTCAGGGGTTCATCCAGCAGCACGCTGGTAATGAAACGGGGGACGACCTTTTCCAAATGCTGCCGAGGTCCGAAGTTATTGAACGGACGCAAAATCGTTGCCGGAATATTATAGGTGGTGAAATACGACCAGACGAGCCGGTCCGCGCCGGCCTTGGCCGCGGCATACGGGGAAAGCGGTTTGAGCGGATGCTCTTCGTTCATCTTTTCCGTTTCCGCTGTTCCGTAGACTTCCGAGGTTGAGATGTGGATGAAGCGTTCCACCTTGTTGCGATACTTCAGCACGGCATTTGCCACTGCATGCGTCCCCATCACATCCGTGCGAAAGAAGGTATGGTTGTCGTAAATTGACCGGGTGACGTGACTTTCCGCCGCAAAATGGACGACGATGTCCGATTGCGAAACCAGTGTATCGACCAGTTCACCGTTGCAAATGTCGCCGAACCAGAATTGAAAGCGTCCGGGATTGGCTACCTGCGAGGCGACTGGAAAGTTTTCGGTTGATCCGGCATAAGTCAACAAATCGAGGACAATGATTTTGTAGTCCGGGTAACTGTCCCAGAGGCGGTGGACGAAAGCACTACCAATGAAACCTGCTCCGCCTGTGACCAAGATTGTCTTCATTTAAGATGTCCCAATATTTTCGATTATTGAGGGGCTTTTATTGCCGCAATTAAAGAGTAAGTCCAGCACAGAAAGATGAGAGCAATACTCCCCATGTAATTGGGAGTAAACCGGATGTTGATAATTTTGCCAGACGACTTCGATTCCCGCCGCGGCAAAGATTGCTACATCCAGATAAGATTGGGCCGCGTTGCCACTCAAATAGTGGGTCGCTTGAAAATGCTGGCAAATGCGAACCAGTCGTTCGGTTTGGCCACCCTCGATATTCAACTGCGACGAGAGAGTGGTGGGAGAAGGGATTTGCAGCCACGCGCAACAGAGATCGAGTAACGCGCGGTCCAGATCGAGCAGGAGGTGCCACTTTTGATTGAGCGCAGCTTCCAAAGGCGGAAGATAGGTTCCGAGATAGGGTGCCTTGGCGTAAAACTGACGAATCGTGCCCAACTGTTTTCGCGCCCACGGCAGCCGGTTATCAATTTGAACATCACGGTTGAGCGGCTTGTCCAAACCGCTGGCGCGGACCGGTACCGTCAGCCAATGCGGGCCCTGCGGCGTCTTGATCCGGTTACGATTGCGCCATCCGTGCTTGTCGTACTGGACATCATCATAGAGTACGAAGACATCGGCTCGCCGGATTTGGTCGAAGTAGCCGAGCCACGGCAGATAACTGGGTTGAAGAATTGCGACGGTCTTCATTTCCGTGACAGGTAGAGCTGCGCCCATTCAACGTAGACCACCAGGGCGTAAACTTGATTGACTTGCTGGTAGGGCGGATTCGGTGTGGCGTAAAGTTGATCGACCAGCTTCTGGACCGCCTCCGGGTCGAAGACTTCCAGCAACGCAATGCGATGCAGGCTCAGCGTCTCGCGGACATAAGGTTCCAAATCGCCCGAAAGCCACTGGGAAATCGGCATGAGAAATCCCTCTTTTTTACGTTCGACCATTTCGGCAGGAAAATAACGACGTGCAGCTTGCTTGAGGAGGTACTTGGTAGTGTCTTGATGGATTTTCCAGCTTCCGGGCAAGGCGGTGACAAACTCGACCACATCGGTATCGAGGAAAGGACAACGTACCTCGAGCGAATGCGCCATCGAAAGCCGGTCGACGAATGTCAGGATTTGGTCCGGTAACTGGGTCTTGAATTCCCATTCCAGGATGCGATTCAATGGATCCTTCCCATTCAGATCCGCAAAACCCTGCCGAAGATAATCGACTGTCGAGGTGGATCCAAGGCGTCGCCGGAAATCTTCTGCGTAAAGAGCCTGCTTTTCTTCTTCGCTATAAACCAGCAACCGACTGCGCCAGGCCCAGTCGTCGCGTGAATAGAGCTTTTCCAGTATCTCTGGGTTCTTCTCAAAACCGGGGATAAGGGCCGCCTCCCGTGTTTTCAGGTACTCTGGATAATTCGCTAACGGCAACGCGATGCGGTGTGACAGATAACTTCCGAACAACTCATCCGCGCCGTCGCCTGAAATCGCCACAGTCACATGCCGGTGCATCAGCTCGGAAAGGAAGTAGGTCGCAATCACTCCGCTGAACGGCTCATCGAAATGGCGCAGGATGGAACGCAGACGATTCGGAAAGTTGGCGTAGTGGACCGTTTCTTCCCGATGATCGGTTTTATATTTTTTTGCGACGAAGTCCGCCCAGTATTTGTCCGCATCCTTGCCCGGGGTCCCGGAACCGCTCTCATAGGTGAGGGTGAAGGTCTTGATGTCGCCGCCGGTCATTTCCGCCGCGAGTGCGGTTGTCAGGCTAGAATCAATTCCACCACTGAGGAAAAAACCAATGGGCACATCGGCAGCCAGGCGCTTCTTCACCGCTTTCTTAAGAAGGTTGAGAAATTGATCAACGAGCGCTTCTTCCTCAAGCACCTCTGCATCGCGAACAGAAAACACTGGAGTCCAATACGAAACCAAGTCGACTGGGTGGCCTGGCCGATAGACCAGATAATGGCCTGGCGGTACTTGTTGGATGCCCTGGAAAATAGACCCGGGATGCGGGACATGCTTCAGGCTGAGATAGTGATGGAGTGAGGCGGGATGGAGTTGCTTCTCAAATCCCGGAATTTCGAGAAGGGCTTTGATCTCCGAACCAAAATAAAGGCATTTCTCCCGCACTGTATAATAAAGCGGCTTCTTGCCCATGCGGTCCCGGGCGAGAAATCCGCGCTGCTGATCGTTGTCCCACACCGCCACGGCAAACATGCCATCGAGCTGTTTGGGTAAATCGAGACCTGCTTCTTCAAAAAGATGGGGAAGCACCTCGGTATCGCAGCCGGTTGTCAGTGCATGCCCCTTTTTCAGGAGCATCTCTTTCAAAGCGGGATAATTGTAGATCTCACCATTCTGCGCAGCGAAAACGGTTCCCGCCTCATTCACCACCGGCTGGCGCCCATCTTCCACGTCCATGATGCTGAGACGGCATGCTCCCAGGCTGAAATTGTTGCCACCGAGGACAAACAGGTCGTCCGGTCCGCGATGTCGCATCGTATCCAGCATTCGGCCAACAAGCTTGTCATCGGCGCGGCCAAAAATTCCTGCAATGGCGCACATGCTAGGGCGACCTTGGGGTGTAAGCACCGACTCCGGCTGATTCCCGCACCGGGCTGTGGGCTGCCGGTCGTGCATAATCGAATTCAGGCAGATACTTCTCTTCGGTGATCACATCGGTTTGCAGGTCGACGGTGTGGCTGCCGACGGGAATGAAGGCAAATCCGTTCTCCGTTTTTTGCAGACTAACGTATTCAAAGCGGAGGGCGGCGGGAGGATGGGACATGGACGGAACAACGGAGTGCGCGTAACGGACGAGTTTGTCACGGAAAAGTTCCGGTTTGGAAGGAAAGTATTTCAATGTGGTGAAGATGCTGACCAACGCGATCGATTCCGTGACATGGAGGAAGCGAAGCTTCAGCCAGGGCATGCTTCCATTTCCATAACTGTAGGTGGTCGTTTCGTGGATGAGCGGCGTGACTTCGCCTTCCGCCGAGATGCTGTAGAGGCGGATGAAAAAATTGGTCACGTCGAGGGTAAACACGCGCCAGATGATCACCGGCCACAGGTTGGCCAACCGCGTCAGGGTGTTTTGCAGGACTGAGGGGAATTTTCTGTTTGCAAAAAGATTCACGTATTGCATGAACTTGATCACGCCCATCGTGAGCATGATCACGAAAATAAGCGCCACACAGCCGTCGATCATCCCAGGGGAAAGAAGCAGGGCGGCATGGGAATGCGTGGTTTCCACCAGGCTGGGCCCCATCGCGGGCCAGAAGATAAGGGGGATTGCCGCCATGAGAAATGAGAGCCGTCCCAAGCGGATGACGAAGCCAACATAGATAAAGCTCAGGCTCACCGTCGCCGCGCCGGTGAACTGCACCCAGAGATTGGGCGTAAGCATCAGGACGCCTGCCACGACCTCAATGCCGCAAGCCAGGACGTTCATCACGCGAAAGAAAGGGGCCCGGGTGTTCTGGTGTCGGAAAAACGTCCAGAAATAGCCCCAGATCGGATTCGCTTGTCCATATTCCATCCCACCGTCGCGGAGATAACCGGAACACATTTTGTACGCACCGGCGCAAAGCATGATCAGGGCGAAATCAAATTTCATCAGCGCGAGAACGGAGGCAGGCACGATGCCGGAAGCATCCAGCCAGCAACTGCTCTCCAGCGCGAGCAGGTAAAAGACAATCCAGTACGACATGAACCCCGGAGCGCCGCAGCCGCGACGGATGTTGGTCCAGCGTTGGTTGATGTAATAGTGGCGAAAAATAAGGAAGAGCAGGCCCAGACCGATCAATCGTGCGACCGGGCCTCCCCACATCAGCGCAAGGCACGAAGTCACCCAGATCAAGCTTAGGGCACCTCCGAAAATCCAATCCGTCTTCGCAAAAGGGACACCGTCGTGCCGCCTGAAAACCACATTGAAAAACGGAAGATACGCCAGCCAATCGAGGAGCAAAAGCGCCCCAATCATTTTCCGGAACAAATCGTAGTCTAGGCTGACGGGCATGGCTTTGCGTTGCGGTGGACGCGTGACAGGATCCAGGCGTCGTGAAATCCCTGCGCGCTTTTCCGGTCGTCCTTGAGCAGCCCCTCTTTGGCAAATCCCGCTTTCTCAAACGCGCGAACCGCACGGGGATTGAAATCCAGGACATAGGCATAGAGTCGATTCAGTCCCAGCTTCGAAAAGGCGTGCTCCGCCAGCAGAGCGATGGCCTTGCTGCCGTGACCTGAGCCTTGCACCTCGCCCAAAAGCACGCGCACTTCGGCCTTGAGATTCCGCGGGTCGATCTGCGCCAGCCACACATTGCCGAGGTGCCTCCGCTCTGATCCGGCTTCGATGGCAAAATAAAGAACGGAAGGGTCGTCGGTCATTTTTTGGGACCACGCCACATGCTCCTCTTCAGTGATGATATGCTCCCGGTGCAGCAGCCGCATCATTTCCGGATCATTCATCCACACCAGGGTGCGGGCTATATGTTCTTTCCCCAAGGGGACTAGATTGATCGATTCACTCATCGGAAGGAGTCCTCAGGTTACCCGTGCCAATGACTTCCCAAGGCTAGGTGCGGGCAGAGGGCTGATACACTTCGACTTCCGCGCCCAGGTCCTTGGCAAAGACTTCTTTCACGTGCTTCCCCGAAGTCTCGAGCACCTTGAGCCAGCCGTAGTTCCAGTCCCGCACGCCTGCGAACCACGCCGAGCAATTGCGGCACGGAAAAGCCTCCGCGCCCTTGCCTTCGAGATGCAGTCGCCGGTACCTGGTGAACATTTCCCCCTGCCAGATTTCCTTGATCGAGACGTCATTGGCATTCGGAAAAAGATGGGCGGTGCGAAACGAAATGTCCTGTCCGCAAAGCGCGATACGCCCCAACGTATCCACGTTCAGACGCTCAAAGGGCCAGACGCACGGCTCCTTCTTCTCGGTCGGCAGGTCGGCATAAAGGTGCGGATCCAAGGCTTTGCCAAGATCTATATGGGTATTGTCGTCCCAAGAGAGAAACTTGCGCGTGATGACCTCATCCACGCCGACGTCTTCCATCCAGAACTTGATCGCCTCATCGAGTTTTCCCTCAATAATCTCCTGCCGGATGATCGAGACGACCACGCGCGAGGTCGAGCGGTGCTGTTTTCGTAATTCCAGCGCGGCGCGGACATTCGCCACCTGGTTTGCCCAGCGCGCAGCGGGATCGGCCGCCGGTCCGCCGCGGGGAGGGCGGACCACCTTGTAAATCTCCGCATCCCCGGCATCCATCGAAAACTCAATCAGGTCGATGCCGGCTACGATGAGCCGCTCCAGCTTCTTGCGTAGATTGGCAGAGGGGCCGAACATCGTCCCGTTCGTGTTCATCCAGACGCGAGCGCCCTTATCCTTGGCAAACTCGATCATCTCCACCATCCGGTGATGCAACATCGGCTCACCGCCGCCGGTACAACGCAACCACGACCCGTGTGGCCCGGCCTCCTCGGCAATTTTGTTCCAGAGTGGCTCCGGCATCAGGTCGCCGTTTCTCTCGTGATAGAATTTGCGGATATCTGAATTGCCATCGGTGTAAGGACAATTGGGGCAGCCCAAGTTGCAGGGATAAATAATCGAAAGGATGATCATCAGCGGAAACTCTTCCGCGCCGCGCCGCGCCGGGGCTGTTTGAGGTGGAAAGGCGGTCATTGATCTACCGATTGGAACAAGAGGATGTGAGGGCTAAACGTTCGGGCGGCATGCTACCACTGAAAAATATGGAGATGGAAGTAATTAAGTGTCAGCTCCTTGTTTGAATCGGGAAGGATTAGCCAGTGTGTAACGCTTGAAGACTGTCGCGAAGTACTGGGAGGAAGAGAATCCGAGCTCATGCGCCACTTCGGTCACATTTCGGGTCTTGAGCAAGATCGAGGCCCGTTCGATCTTTTGCCGGAGCCAAAATTCCGCCGGCGGCACGCCCATCTCCCGTTTGAAGCGGGCCTTGAAACGCGACTCGGACAGTTTGGCAATTTCCGCCAGCCGGGGAACGTGCACCGGTTCATCCAAATGCTTTTCGATGTACTGCAGGACGAGCTGTATGAGTGGTGAAGCCGATCCGCGCGCACCCCGATGCGAGGCCTCCACGGTGAGAGTGAGATATTGCAGCAGCAGTGATTGCAGACGCAATTGATGCAAGGGGGAGGGGACTTTCTTCCGTTCTCGTCCCTTTTTCACCAACAGGTCGATCGTTTCCCCCAAGATGGGCGCAATATCCGGATGCGCGCGGAAATGGCGTGTCGGCATCCGCCGCAATTCCTGTTTCAATCGTGAGGCAAGTGGTTCCACCAGACCGAGAAAATTTCTCCGCGTTTCGAGTTTGAGGATGATCCAGTAGAGAATGCCCCGCTCCTGGGGCAGATTTGCGGTGTCATGGACCTCGCCCGGCAGTGTGAAAAACTGGTCGTTGCCGTGCAGACGATAGGCGAAGCCGCCCACACGGTAGGTCTGCTCGCCCCGTTCCAGGAAGCAGATTTCGATCGCATCGCGATGCGAGTGTGGGCGTAGACCGGAGAGCGAGGCAGCCTGCTGGTAGCGGCCAAGCGTGAACATGCCGGGCAATCCGAATGCTCTTTGTCCGAAGGTGAGTCGGGAGGAAAGAGATTGCGCCATGTTTGATTTTGTATTGCAGCATGCAATTGAAAGTCATTCAACGCGATTCGGCGTACAAGTGGACCATGCAAGAAAGCTGCGCCGTTTCCCGCCCCATCAACTGGTACCGTTCCCCCCTCTCGTCGAAGGATTTCAAGAGCCTGCACGAAAAGAGCGACCTCATGGGCTGGCTGCAAAGCGGCGGCTATCTCGGACTGCTCTGCCTGACCGGCGGACTGGTCCTCTATTCCGGGGGACACTGGCCGGTGTGGACGACACTGCTTCTGCTCTTTCTGCACGGCACCTTTTTCGCGTTTCAGATCAATGCCGTCCATGAATTGGGCCACAATACCGTCTTCAAGACCAGGGCACTTAATGCGTTCTTCGTACGCATCTTCGCCTTTCTGGGTTGGATCAATTTCGAGGCCTTCAACACCAGCCACACCCGGCATCATCGCTACACATTACATCAGCCCGACGATCTCGAAGTCGTCCTGCCGCAAAAATTTCTCGTTTTCTGGGCTTTAAAAGATGGCGTCGTCAACCTTAAGCACCTCCGGTGGATCTTGAAGGAGACCATTCGCATGGCGCGGGGACAATTCAAGGGCGAATGGGAGATGGCACTCTTTCCGGAAGGTTCGCCGGAACGAGCCGCAGCCATTCGATGGGCTCGGATACTGCTGATCGGGCACGGTCTCATTGTGGCGGTTTCGCTTTATTTCCATCTTTGGCTTTTGCCGGTGGTGCTGACTTTTGCGGGTTGTTACGGTGGATGGCTGCAGACGCTTTGCAACGCCACCCAGCACATTGGCCTGCAGGACGACGTCTCCGATTTTCGGCTCTGCTGCCGGACTTTCACGGTCAATCCCGTGGTGCAATTTCTCTACTGGCATATGAATTTTCACATTGAGCACCACATGTTCGCCGCTGTCCCTTGCTACAAGCTGGGCAGACTGCATCGCCTCATTAAGCACGATCTTCCGCCTTGCCCCGACGGTATTATCGCGACGTGGAAAGAGATTGTCGCCATCCAGAAAATCCAGGAGACCAACCCCGGATATCAGCATGTGGCCGTCCTGCCAACCACAGCCGTGCCGGCTCCCACGGCCTAATTGCTCACGCGTACCATGCCATTCAGTCGGCCAACATCGTTGCCGATCTTGTCGAGTTCGGTTTTGAGCGCCTTGCGGTAATCGATTTCCTCCTGGGCACGGATCTGATTGAACGAATAGAACCCTGCGTTCTGAATCTGGGCCAGATTCTTGTCGGCGATTCCCTGCAGTTCAAAAAGCAATCCCTTCAACGCCTGAATGCGTTGGGAAGAATCGCTGCCCGAGAGATCCCGGTTAAAGTTATCGTTGGCTTTCACGATCTTTTCCTCGTTCTTATAAACCGTGTTCGGCGTGTTGAGATATGAATCAAGACAGCGGCTAAGTTCGTGGAATTGATCGAGAAAAGCACCTTCCGTCTGCAGGCGGTCCCAGTCGATGGGCACCCAATTGGGAACATTGTCCAACCGCATCCCGAAGTAGCGCATCGAATTGGCGATGGCTGAATTCCGGTTGGCAAACGAGGCCCGGTCCAGTGAGTTCGTGATATTGACTTTCATGGCCTCGGTCACTACGCCCACGACCTGGTTGGATTTGGTCTGGAAGATGGGGCCTCCGCTATTGCCGTGATAGATCGGATTATCGATCTCAATTCGTTGCGGGCCCATGCCAAGGACTTTGCCGCCGGTATTGAGCATGACTTCACCGCCTTCGCTATTCCCGGGCGTGATCACCTCGTCGCCGGTCTGCACCCCCTTGCTGATATCCGGGCAAACATCCAGGTAACTGTAACCAGCATCCTTGATCGAAAGGATCGCCAGGTCACGGTCGGCTGCGCCTTTGGCGGACAAAACGGGGATCAAGGCCCCGGAATTGTTTTTGACCTTAAGATTCGGGTTATTGGAGATGACGTGAATATTGGTCACCACTGCGGGGCCATCCGGCATCTTCACCAGAAAACCGGTGCCTTCGCCGTGATCACCCGTGATCAACACGACGGCGCACGCCTGGTCATCAGTCAGCTTTACTGTGGGGGCGGGAGGCGTCGGTGCTGAGCTCACCCCTAGGGTTCCACTGGCCGTCGCCATCGAGGCCATTTGCACATTGTCGCTATTGGCCTGATAAATCCGGATCATCCACGGACCTTTGCTTTCGATTTTCAAAGTAAAGGACCCTCCAATGGATTGGAACGAAGAGTCTCTTCCCGACCGTGAAATCATTCCGGTAGGAGTCATACCTCCGGTAGGGGGCATACCATAAGGCTGATAGGGCGTGTGCTGATTGGGTTGGTAGGGATAGGGGGGTGTTGTTTGTGGTGTGGAAGGGGTGGTGGGGGCGTCAGGAGTGGTAGAGACGATCGAATTGGTCGTCCCGGCGGTGGCGTCGCCTGCCAGCTTATCGACCAGGACAGTGGATTCGGAACCATCCGTAGGCACCAGCGTGATTTTGTACTTTGACCCGTACACTGTCCATTCCGCGATCCAGTTGTTGTTAACGACGAATTCCTGGGACTTGTCCTGGTTACCGCTTCCATTGAACGATGAAATCAGGCGGTTTTGCGGGGCAGGCGGCGTGAGGGATTGCTGGGGAGGCATTCCTGGCAGAGCCGCAGACGGCTGTGCAGGTGATGCCGGCGACGTGACAGGAATATTATTGACCAGCAGGTCCTTGGAAAAACCGCTTTCATAAATAGTGACCTGCCAGGTTCCGGTTGAGGTGATTTCAAACGAATACGTTCCACCTTTGGCGACCGGGGGAGACGATTTACTGAGAGCGGTATTTGGGGCGGGGGTGGCATTCTGGGGAAGTTCATAGAGCACCGTCGGTGGGCTCATTTCCTCCGGGACAGCCTGGATCTTCGAAGACAGGAGGCAGTTGAATTCGATATGCCAGTTGTCCTGTAGTCGAAAAGACCGGGTTGTGCAATTCCCGTCGCCCTGAAGGACGATGGCGGCATTTTCCGAGGTTCCACCGAGGGAGGTGATGGTCCCACCTGCCAACGCCAATAGAAGGAAGAAAAATTGGCGCACGTCCATTTCCTATCACTTCCCAACCTGACCGCAACACCTAAGCACGGACTTGGCTTAAATTTAGTAGAATGAGCCTACTGGTACGGGTATCTTGTGACCCTTCCATGTCCGGTATGATCCCCCCCGAAATCGTCGAGCAGGTCCGCCATGCCTGTGACATCGTTGACGTTATCGGAAGCTACGTGCCGTTGAAGAAATCAGGTGCAAAATTCAAGGCACTGAGCCCTTTTCAGAAGGAGAAGACGCCCTCGTTTTACGTCGATCCGGGCCGGCAGATTTTCAAGTGTTTCAGCAGCGGTCACGGTGGCGATGTCTTCAAATTCCTCATGCTCATGGAGAACATGACCTTCCCGGAGGCTGTACGGCGGCTCGCCCAGCGCGCGGGCGTGGTCATTCCGGAAAGCGGCCCCAGCGATCCCCAGGCCCGGAGCCGACGCGAGGAAATCCAGGCGCTCAACGCCGCCGTCGCCGCTTGGTGGCAAAAATTGCTGCACTCCGATCCTGCTGCCGAACCGGCCCGCGCCTACCTGAAGAGCCGTGATTTTCCCAGTTCCCTCGCGGACGAATTCGGTCTCGGCTACGCGCCCGACGGCTGGGACTCCACGCTCAAATGGGCCCAGCAAAAAGGCTACAGCATGGACGCCTTGGAGACCGGCAAGCTTGTCGCGACATCCGAGTCGGGCCGCACCTACGATTTCTTTCGCGGACGGTTGATGATCCCGGTTTACGACGAATCCGGACAGGTGGTCGCCTTCAGCGGACGTCTGCTCGATCCCGAGGCCAAGGCGCAAAAATATGTCAACTCGCCCGAAACGCCGGTCTTCATCAAAAGCAAAGTCCTCTTCGGCTTGAACAAAACGAAAAGATCCATCATCGAGGCCGAAAGCGCCATCCTGTGCGAGGGCCAGATCGATCTCATGCGCTGCTGGCAAAAAGGCGTCCGCAACGTCATTGCGCCGCAGGGCACCGCCTTCACCGATTCCCATGCGCGTCTTCTTAAGCGGCTCGCGAAGGAAGTTATTATCTGTTTCGACGCTGACCGTGCGGGCCAAAACGCCGCACAACGTTCCATCGATGTCTTGCTCAAGGAAGACCTGCAGGTTCGCATCGCCCGCATCCCACAGGGCGAGGATCCCGACAGTCTCCTGCGCAAGCAGCCTGTCGAGGCCTTTCAGACTCTTTTGCACGACGCCAAGGATTATACCCGGCACCTGCTTGATACCACCTGTGAATCGGAGGATATCTCCAGCCCGCGCGGTCGCGGCGAAGTGGCCAAAAAAATGGCGCAGGTCGTTGCGAAGATTCCCAACGCCGTCCAGCGCGAAGGTTTTCTTCTCGAGGTCGCGCGCCGTCTGCAGGTCTCCCGATCAGTATTGGAAGAAGAGGTGCGCAAGGCCGAGGCCCAGTCCCGCCGTTCCGTAAACGATCCCCAGCGCCACGATTTCGGAACCCCGGAAGACGAGATGGCCGCCGAGGGCGCAGCCCAGGTCCCGCAGGAGCCCCTGCAACCCGACAAACTGATCGAGGCGATGCTCGCGCTCCTGCTCGCCACGCCGGAATTGGTCCCGCAAGTCAGTCGTCAGTTCAATCCGGTCTGGGTGGAAGGCCTTGCCGGATCGGAAGTGCTCTTGAGTCTGCTCGATGCCCACGCCCACGACGCCTGGCAGGACGCCATGCAGTTCATGGAGGAATGCGATGATCGCACCCGCGACTACCTGACTGGTCTCCTCATGACGCCCCCGCCTGCCCCCGCCGAGGCGACCAACGAGTCCTACGCCGACAAACTTGTCCAAAATCTCGAGAGGCGCTGGAAACAGCAACGCCTCCAGTTCCTCAACCTCGCCACCAAGTCCGACGAGCTTTCCGTTGAGGAACGTATGAAGTACCTCACGGAAATCCAAGCCATCCGCCGCCAGTTTCCCGACTTGAAGCCGTGATATCAGGGCTTTAGGGGGGCGTCCTTTACCGCCAAAGATAGTTCGCGGAAGTTCAAAATTGTTGGTTGACCACACTGCCTCTTTGGAGGATACTACTAAGTTCCGCGTCTTTCACCGTTTCCCCAACGACCTATGCCCAAATCGAGCCGATCCGTTACGCCCAAAGCCTCCTCTAAAAACCATCGTCACGCCGCCCCAGCCCGCGCTGCCCACAAGGCCAGCCCCGCGGCGGCCAAAGCGCAGAAGAATGGCCATAAAAATGGCAGTCCCAAAAAGGACGAAAAAGCGCCCAAGGGTAAGGGCAAGGCCGATGTGCAATCCGCTGTCGCGACACCCTCGCAGTCCCTGAACGACACGACGGACAAGGAACACAAGGACAAGGTTGGCGCGGTCTGGACCGGCCAGCCGGAGCGCCAGGAACGTCTGCGCGATCTCGTCAAGCTGGCCAAGGACCAGGGTTACCTCACGTGGGACGATCTCAATGAGGCGATTCCCGAGAGCGTCAATAATCCCGAGGAGCTTGAAGCCATCATCATGTTCCTGCGCAATCTCGAGATCGACGTCATCGACGCGTCCGAGGTTGACCGTTACAAGCAGACCGCCGCCACCGATGCGGAGGATGAGCCTTCGGAAGAAGAAAAGACCGACGCCAAGCTCGACATCCTCGACGATCCCGTCCGGATGTACCTCAAGCAGATGGGCCAGGTCCCGCTCCTCACCCGCGAGCAAGAAGTTGAAATTTCCAAGCGCATCGAGGACGCCGAAAGCATGGTGCAGAAGCACCTCAACCGCTTTGGCTTCACCGCGCGCGAATATCTGAACCTTGCCCGCAAGCTGGAGCAGGGCCGCGAACGCTTTGACCGCGTCATCCAGGACAAGAAGATTGATAGCCGCGACAAGTATCTTTCCACTCTGAAGGCGCTCGTTCGCAGCGTCGAAGGCGCCAACCAGAAGGCCGATTCCGCTTACGCCAAGGTCGTCAAGGCCAAGGGCCATCCCGGTCCACTGGCCAAGGCCGAGAAGGAGTTCCTCAAGACCGATGCCGCGTTGCAGAAGCTCTTCATCCGTTTCTATTACAAGCAGAAGGTAACCGAGGAATTCGTGGTCGTCTGTGAACACCATCACCACGAACTCGTCGAAGCCCAGCGCCATCTGGAGAAGCTCCACAAGTCGCGCAGCAAGAGCCGCGAGCACAATGCTCACGTTTCAGAGCTCGAGCAGAAGCTTCAGGACATTGAGCAGCAGGTCCGCATGCCGCTTGATCGCTTTCACGACGACCATCATCACCTCGTCGAGTGGCTCCGCAAGGCCCACAAGGCCAAGACCGAGATGGTCGAAGCCAATCTGCGACTGGTCATTTCCATCGCGAAGAAGTACACCAACCGCGGCCTCTCGTTCCTCGATCTGATCCAGGAAGGTAACATGGGCCTCATGAAGGCGGTCGAGAAATTCGAATACCGTCGCGGCTACAAGTTCTCCACCTACGCGACGTGGTGGATCCGTCAGGCCATCACCCGCTCTATTGCGGACCAGGCCCGCACGATCCGTATCCCGGTCCACATGATCGAGACGATCAACAAGCTGATGCGCGTGCAGAAGCAGCTCGTGCAGGAGTTTGGCCGCGAACCCACGCCCGAGGAAGTGGCCGAGGAAATCTGTCTGCCGGTCGAGCGCGTCCGCGCCGTCCTCCGCATGGCCCAGCAGCCCATCTCGCTCCAGGCGCAGGTTGGCGACAGCGACGACACGACCTTTGGCGATTTCATCGAGGACAAGTCCGCGGAGAATCCCTCTGAGATGACTGCCTACGCCCTTCTCAAGGAAAAGATCCGCGACGTGCTTGATACGCTCACCGAGCGTGAACGCGCCGTTCTCGAACAGCGCTTCGGCCTCGTTGACGGCTATTCACGCACGCTGGAAGAAGTGGGCCGCCAGTTCCGCGTCACCCGCGAGCGTATCCGCCAGATCGAGGCGAAAGCGCTCCGCAAGATGCGTCACCCAACCCGTATCCGCCACCTGCACGGCTTCCTGGAAGCCGATCAGGATGCCGGCGTGGCATAGGTTCGCGAAAGCCTGCGATCTTCAAGGATCGCAGGCGCGTTTCCATGCATTCAGCTTGTCGGCCAGTTCTCGGGCGGAAAGGCCGTAATTCGTTGGAAAAAAGAAGTCGAAGCCCCATTGCTTTCGGTTTTGGGCCCGATATTTAAGAAAGACATTCGCGGAGTCATAAATATCGGCGACAACATGCCGGGGACCGAAGGGGCTTCCACCCAGGACACGCATTGGGAACTGAAAAGTTCTGAATCCTGCAGCATCCCGCCAACTGAGATGCTCCGAATAGAAAACGACGACAGTGGTGAGACCCTCTGCATCGAGCTTGAGGTGGCATGCCGACGGCAGGAAATTAACGATTCCCACGCTGACCCAGACAAGAGAGCAAAAGAGGAGAAACCAACCGACGACGAATGCCAGCAGATCATGCCTGTCCGTGATAAGCATCCAACTCAACCCCACGCCTGCCGTACCAAGGAGGGGAACAAAAGCCAGTCTCCATCGAGAGGGATACAAAGTTGTGGGTTGCATCGCTCCACACCAATCCGTCAGAACTTCTGTGCCACCTCAAAGCAAATCCGGGAACGACTCAAACTGCCCCAGGATATCGCGGGCAAAGTCGTCGAAGGCATAGTCCTTGTTCCCCCGCGCCTCCCAGAGCACACCGGTGGCAGGCAACTCCTCCCATGCCCGGGGATCGAGGATCGTGTTGCCGCTGTAACCGATCCCAATCTGCTTCACCAGGTGGTTGGCGGAAACAACTGCATGGGAGAGGAGTGCGCGATGGTTGATGCGATCCGGTATTTCATGCTGTCCCACGGCATCAACCAGGATATGCGAGAACCCTTCTTGTTTGAGCCACAGCGCGCCGACCTCTGCATGGGTCATCCCAAAGATTTCCATCTCGCACGTGACGAGGGGCAATTGCTCCGTCAGACACCGGTTCATCGTGCTGAAGTAGGCGTAAGGAAACAATTCGGCCAGGATGAACTTGCCGATGTCATGGAAAGCCCCTGCTGCGTATTCGAAGCCCGATCGCTTGATGTCCAGCGCGTCGTAAAGAAAATCGATGACCACGCCGACGGCGAGTGAATGCCGCCACAGCGGGGCCCAGTCGAAATGAGACGAGCGCGGACTCTCGTAATTCAGGGCAAAAAAGGTCAGCGCCAGGTTGCGGGCCCGTTCCAAACCCAGTGTCTGCAGGACCTCGACGGGATCCAGATTCTCCGCCCGCTCCTCCTCGGACTGGGGATTGATCATGAAATTGACCAGCGCACAAACCGCCGCGCCATACCCAGGCACTTTGTCCATCACCTCAACCAGTGAGGCCGGGTCTTCTGCTCGCGGTTTGCAGAGATCCTTGATCGTGCCGAGCAATGAAGCGACCTGCAGAGGCTCAAGCCGGGTCTTCATCGATTCTTCCACCTGCTTGCGCGAAAGCTGGATCGACATGCTCTGCGTCCCGTCGCTTTTCCATTGGCCCTTGGTCTGGGCCAGGAGACCGTGGAGACTTTGCGAGTCATTGAAAGTACGGGGAATCGTCATCGGCTTTGGAGGCAATGGGGCCTCCAATGGCAACGTTTCGTAACGGAAACTGTGGACATTCTCGAGGGCCGTGCGGAGCTCCCGGTAATTCGCGAAGCGGTCGTCCGGATTGCGCTCCATCATTTTCTTGATCAGGTAAATCCAACCCGTGGGAAGATTGGCCTGCTGGGCGACTTCGAGCGGGAACGGTTTTTCGAGATGGCCCCAGACGATGTCCTCCACGCTGTTGCCCCCGAACGGCGGCTTGCCGGTCATCAAGTGAAAGAGGGTGGCACCCAGGGAATAGATATCGGTCCGCTGGTCGGTGGTGCTCCGCGTAATCTGTTCCGGCGAAACATAGGCGGGAGTCCCGAACGCCTCCCGTTCCCCGCCTTCGTCCGCACCTTTGACGATTTTTTGGGCCAGGCCGAAATCGGTCAGCATGATGTTGTTGGCGCGGTCCACGAGGAAATTCGCCGGCTTGATGTCGAGATGGACGATGTTCGATTTATGCGCCGAATGTAGAGCCGCAATGGCATGACTCAGGAACCACTTGGCCTGCTCCTCGTTGAACCATTGCTTCGCATCAATCCAGTCATCAAAGGTCTGCCCTTCAATGTAGGCCATACTGAAGAAGACGACATTGCCCTCCTGGCCGATGAAAAAAATCGGAATGATATTGGGATGCCGAAGGGCCGCGACGGCGCGTGCTTCCTCCTGAAAATACTGCACGGAATTGGCATTGCTCGCATACTCGGGACGGAGCACCTTGATTGCTACGTAACGCTCCAGCGCCGGTTCCAGCGCCTTGAACACTGTTCCCATACCTCCCTGCGCAATCTTGTCGGTGATGACGTAATGTCCCAGGTGCGTACCCGGTACCAAATCATCGAGTTCCAGAGGCTGGGACATAAGCTAAATTAGAACAGCCCCTGTTGATTTTTAGGACAAATCCCCGCGCGCATGGGTCATAATTTACCCCCCTTTTCACGGAACAACAGTGGAAAGTGCCGCCCTGTTAGATAATTTTCCTTAAGAGTTGTTTAAGTCTGCGGCGTAAATGTGCACTTGGAAAAGCCGGTCAACCCGGGCCGCAACTTACTTTGTTTGTCCCGCCGCGGGCGTCCCGGTATTCGTCGTTCCGGCAATAATCGTGGGGCTCGAATAGGCTTTTACCAGACCTAGCGCGACGCAGTCCGCGTATTCGCGGAAAATGCTGCTGTAGTCCTTGCCATTGAACTTACGCACCCCATCGTAGTCACCGGCCAGCAGTCGCTGGTAAACGACGTTGTTATTCATGAAGTACGGTTCGGTGCAGACCACGGGGCCGTCATATTCGCGATTGGCGGCCAGGTTGCGCGCGACGACATAGGAGTTGTCCGGGATCACCGAGCGTGTCGTGCTGGAATTACCATACTGCACGGGGCCGAGGCCGGTCTTTTGCGTGAAGACCGAGGCGATGTCCCCGGCGACCTCGGCTTCAATTTCCGATCCTCCCTCCAGCAGCTTGTAGACCGCGCGCCGCTGCATTTCCGGGTCGGCCATTTCGGTCTTTGTGTAACTGCCGCCGACAAAGAAGATGTTGGCGTTTGCAGACGTCAATCGACCGCGGCCACTGGATGGCGTTGCATCGATGTAAAGGGTGACGGTGATGTCCGGCACAAAATTGTTGCGGATTCGGTTGCCTCGTTCATGGATTTCCGAGCAACGATAGAAAAGGAATTCCGCGAGGCTCTTCAAACGCGTACTGAACAGCAGGTTCAGCTTGTCGGGCGGAATGGCTTTGAGATTGGTCGCGTGCGAGGAGCGGGCCACGAGCAGATCGCGCGCTTCCGGGAGCATGTCGTCGGGGCGATAAGGTGTCACCGGCTCGGTCGAATCGCGCACGACATAAACACTCGCGCCGAGGTCGATCAGTTCCTGCTTGAGAATGCGGGCCGTGATCAGGTTGAGATCGCCTTCCTGGACGGGGGCGCTGCCCTTGTAACGGGTACTCCGCTCTTCCATCTGTGCCCATTTCCCTCCGATATGGCCAGGATCGATCGCTACGCGCAGCCCGGCCAGCGGTTTGTCCAGGGGATGGGTTTCAGCGCGAATCTCCGCCGGGGTACGAAACCAGCGTGCCGGTACCTTGGGTTGATTGGGGGGGGCGAACTCCAGCACGAATTGCGGCTCGCGGCGCTCTTTCGGCGAGGGGTAGATGATCACCCGCGAGTCATTGATGTCCAAATAAGCGGGGAAGGCGCCAAAAGGATCGTAGAGCGTATGCATCTTCTCTTCAAACTGCTGACGCGTGACCGTGCCTTGGTAAAGATCCAGAGGGAACCACGGGTTTGGGGAGGGGAGACGTGGTGAACCGGTCTCCGTCTTGAGATGCAGCGTCTGATTGATGTTTTGGTCACTCCATGAGACCCAAGGCGTCACCGGAGGATATGAAATGAGCGGGGGATCCACGATGACCCCGGAGAGAGGTGAGTCCGTCATGTCCGTGGGATTGCCCTTGAGTATGGGGCAGAGCAAGGCGCTGGTTCCCAAAAGAATCAGTATCCCGTAAGCCGTTGATCGTGAACTACTCCAAAGCATGACCGCCTAAGCTGTCAGCGCTCCCGGCAAAACGCAAGGGCGCAATGACATTAAATTATCAACTCTTTTGACGATCCTGCCAACCGGTTGCATCAGTAAATGATCGCATTTGAGGCTTGGAGTATTTCCTCCATGCGCTATCCGAAGAGGAGGACTACATGATGATCAACTTCACTCGCGCATTCGATTCGGCTTGGGAACGGATGATGATCATCCTTTTTCGTCCCTTTGACTTTGGAAAATGGTTCGTCATTGGTTTTAGCGCGTTCCTGGCCGGTTTTTTGGAGGGTGGCAATGGCGCGAGTGGTGGCAATTTCAATAACCTTGGCAACTTGAACCAGCCGAGCAGCCACTCAACATCCAGTGTCACCACACCCAATCTCAATGACGAGTTGCACAAGTTCAACACCAGTATCTCGCATGCGTTTACGGGACTGCAGGCGGGAGTTATCGTCGTCATCGCGCTGGTGGTCGTTGTTCTGGTCCTTCTTTTGACGGTGCTGTTTTTGTGGCTGGGCACACGGGGACAGTTTCTCTTTCTCGACAACATTGTCCGGAATCGCGGGGCCATTGCCTGGCCGTGGCAGCAGTATTCTCGTCAGGCCAACAGCCTGTTCTGGCTCGATCTGCTCTTCATGGTGATCTCGATTGTGATTGTCATCCCTCTTATCGTCATTGCGGTGGTGATGGCGATTCCGCTTTTCCAGCAAAATCGATGGCCCGCGGGCGGGGAGATTGCCGGATTTATCGTTTTGTTCCTTCTTTATCTGGCGTTTATGATCGTCTTCACTTTCGTCCTGTTTATCTTCCGTTCCTTCGGCATTCCGCTGATGTTTCGCAATGGCTTGATGGCCCGGCCCGCCTTTATCCAGTCGATGGGCCTCATCCGTTTGCATCCGGGGAGCATCCTGCTTTTCACGCTATTGCGCTTCGCCCTGAGCATTGGGGTCTGGGTTGTCTCTGTCGTGGCCTGCTGTGCGTGCTGTATCGGCGTCATTCCCTACATTGGTACCGTCGCCATTCTCCCTGCACTGATTTACGTCCGGTGCTTTACCTTGGACTGCCTCGCGCAATTCGGTCCCGAGTACGATGTCTGGACCGTCGATGTTGCGCCCGGCAGCTTGCTGAGTACTCCGCCAGCTAGCCCCCAGCTACCACTCGGATAAATTCGACCCGGTCGCCGTGTTGCAGGGTGCGGCCCGGCCACTCATCGCGCGCCAGTGTTTCGCCATTGAGCTCCGTCAGCAATCGCCGCGCATCCAGGCCGCAACTTGCCGCCAATTCGCCCAGCGTCAGGGAAGCGCTGACTTGCCGGGCTTGTCCGTTGACGAAGATGCTAAGGCGGCCCTGAACCGTTTCCATGGACTTTACCCCAAACGCCCTTCCTCGGCGTCCAGCAGGTCAAAATTAAAGATCACCTTTTCCTGCAGCTCCGGTTTCACGTTTGCCAGTAGATATTCCTGCACCCATGCCTGCCGGTCCGGCGGAAGTTCACAGATGCGCCTGCACTTCAGGGTAAAATTCCACGAGGCGATTTCTGCCGGAGAGTGGGGCTTGGCCTGCTCGTGGATCCATTCCTCGACCTCTTCATCAGTCGCACCGGTCGCCACGAATTCCCTGAAGTCGTCCGCGTCCAAGCCCGCGAATTCGAGGAAGACACGGTCCATGCCGATGTTGTACTCGTACTCGCCGCCTGTGCCATTGAGGATCGCGCGGCATTTATCAAGCATCCGGCCGACAATGATATAGCCCGCAAAAAGTGCGCGCGGACTGCGGGGATAATCCTGGGTCAGGTCCAGGGCAAGGTCGGCGAGTTCTTCAGGCATACGGGTAACTTCTGCCAAAAAATCCCGCGTTGCAATCCTGTTGTCGCCGTGCGCGACAGGAAGGAAGCTTGGGTGGCTCAGGCCTTTTTCTTCGTGCTCCCTCGCACCGTGATCTCCACGGGCAATTTCCGCGGTTCCACCTTCTCGCCTTTTTGCATGTCCATCGCCAACCGTACGGCAGTTTCGCCCATGGTCGTCTGGGGGACGCGGAGGGTCGTCAAGGGCACGCGGAAATTCTCGGCCAGAATGCCGTCGCCAAATCCCACGATGGAAACGTCGTCAGGAATGCGGAAACCCTGCTGTGTGAGGGTCTCCACCGCGCCGATTGCCACGCTGTCGTTGAAAGCCACGACAGCTGTGAACGGCGCTTTTTCCGAGAGTGCCTGCGCCATCGCCTTCTTTCCCGAGCCAATGTCCTTGTCGGCCAGATAGACCCGCGTGTCGCTGTAGGGCACGTTTGCCGCCGCCAAGGCCCGTTGGTACCCGATGAATCGTCCGGCGCTGGAGGAGGAGCCGTTGGGGCCGGCCAGGAAAAGAATCTCCCGGTGTCCCAATTCCAGCAAATGTTCTGTAGCCAGTTGACCTCCGCGCTGGTCGTCGCTGACCACCCAACTCACGTTCGGGAAATTTTCCGCCCCGGCGGGGTAGGCATCGAGGAGCACCAGGGGAATTCCGCTGGCCCGAACCAGTTCCAGGGTCGCCAACCGGTGTTGCCAGCGCACGGCGGGTACCAGCAGCAATGCCTCCACCTGCCGGGAAATCAGTTTCTGGATTTGCTGCATCTCATTGTCCGCGCGATCCAGCGAATGCCCCAAGAGGATCTGAAGTCCTAGCGCATCCGCCTGCAATTGAGCCCCCCAGACGAGATGCGAATAATAGGTGTGGTTGATTTGCGGAACGACAATCCCGATCAGTCCACTGCGTCGCAAACGCAAGTTTTGCGCGGCGCGATTGGGAATGTAATTTCGTTTCTGCGCTTCCGCTTGCACCCGGGCCTTGGTGTTGACGCTGATATCCGGCGCATCCCGTAGGGCCTTTGAAACGGCCATAACCGACAGGTTTAACGATGTAGCTATGTCCTTTAGCGTCGCCATAAGAAAAGTTGGATTACACTCAGTCGGTATTTTTGTCCACGAAAAGCATACTCGAGATCAGGCGGAAGCCTGTCTTCCTGAAAGGGCCAGCGCCCATCCGGGCAATGGCCAAGAGAAAGGTGATTGCTTGAGACAGTGGGCGGTGCCGGATCCTCCAGGGAAAGCAGTTTCGGTGTTTTTTTCGGTAGCACGTTGCCTTTTTTGGAAACTTCGCCATGCTGGACGGCTCATGCCGTCGCTTGTCGTTTTTCTTATCCGCGCCTATCGCGTCATCTTCACGCCCCTGAAGGTCATGATCGGCGTGCAGGGATGCTGCCGATACACGCCGACCTGCTCCCATTATGTGGAGGAGGCGGTCTGTACGCACGGCTTGATTCACGGTCTGGCCTTGGGAGGCCGCCGCGTGCTGCGTTGTCACCCTTGGGGAGGGGCCGGTTTCGACCCGGTTCCCCCGGCCTGTGGCCTCCCTCGATAGTTTATCAAGTTTACCATTATGGATCGTACCAGTCGCTTTGGCGCTTTTATCTGTGGGATTGCTCTGATCGCCGTGTGGATTTACACCACGCCGCCGCCCAAACCCAAGACTGCTCCCCCAGTTCACCCCGCATCCATCAGTCCCGCGACCGTTCCCGCCAAGCCAACGTCGCCTGCGGCCCAGGTGCCCAGCCTGACTGAGCCCCATAATCCCCAACCTACCACGCCTAATCCCGTTATCCCCGAAGTGACTTCGGTCATCGAGAACGAGGCAATCAAGGTCACGCTGACTTCCAATGGCGCGACGATCAAGCAGATCGAGCTCAAGGAATACCGGGATGGCGCCGGGCATGTCATTCTCAATGATAACTCCCGTTCGAACGTGCTCGCACTCGGCGGCTGGGCGGAAGCCACTAACTTTCAGGTCAAGCAAAGCTCCCGCGATGGAGTGGTCTTCGCGGCGGAACTCCCCGGCGGTGTAAAGTGGGAGCGCAGTTATGCCTTCAGCAAGGACCGCGATACGGAAACCGGGATGAGCGGTTATCTGCGGGTTCTTTTCAACAAGGTCGCCCGCCACTTGGGCAAGCCCGAGACGGTGCCTCTCGTTTACAACCTGGACGTCAAGGACAGCCTGACCAATACCGGCACTGCGGATGTCACCCTGCCCGCTTATTCCCTCAGCGTGGGCCGCGCGCAGCCGCTGCTGGTCAACAGGCATTACCAGGCGATCTCCGACCAGTATCTCGGTTCGGGATGGTACACGCAGAGATTCCACATCACGACGGTGGGGGACTTCAATCCCAGCTATGTGCCGCTGCTGGGAATCAAGCTCCACGACGGCAAGGACTCCTTCACCAGCACCTCTCTTGACGACGCGCCCTTGCGCTGGCTGGGCGTGGAGAACCAGTTTTTCACCGTGCTTTTGACGCCCGAAGGGGACCGCACCATCCAGCATGCGATGTTCCAGTGCTTCAACCGTCGCGATGCGGAAGGTTATGTTCTGAGCACCCGCGATCCGTCGGCCCGCGATGAGGAAGGCTACCTCCTGCCCGGTCTCGAGCCTGACATTGAAGCTGCGGCTTATTTCCCGGCCATCAGTATCCCGGTCGACAAGACGGTGGATCTCCACTACGGCCTCTACGCGGGGCCCAAGGAATTCAACCGGCTCGATGCACTCGGCGCGGACCAGGGCGCATTGATGAACTATGACGGCATCCTGCCGTTCTCACTCTTGATCGTGCCGATGCTGACCATCCTCAAGTTCTGGCACCTGATTTTCCACGACTACGGTGTCTCCATCATTCTTTTGACTTTGATGATCAAGGCCATCACCTGGCCTTTACAAAGCATTGCCAACCGCTCCGGTAAACGGATGCAGGCGCTCGCGCCGAAGCTCAAGGAAATTCAGGCCAAATACAAGGACCAGCCCGAGAAGCTCCAGACCGAGACTTTCGCGATGTACCGCGACTACGGCGTCAATCCGTTCGGTGGATGTCTCCCGGCGTTGGTGCAGATGCCGGTCTTCTTCAGCCTTTACTTCATGTTGATGAACGCGGTCGAACTGCGGGGCCAGTCCTTCCTCTGGGTGCACGATCTGACCCAGCCCGATGCGCTAATCACGTTCCAGTTGCCATTCATCCTCCCTTTGATTGGCGGGCACTTCTCGCTTAATCTCCTGCCGATCCTGGTCACCGGACTGACCGTGGTCATGATGAAAATGACGCCGCAGATCGGCGATCCCCAGCAGGCGAAGATCGCCCAGTGGATGCCGCTGGTCTTCCTCTTCATCTTCTACAATTTCGCGGCCGCCCTTTCGCTCTACTACGTTATCAATAACGCGGTCTCGATCATCCAGATCTACCGCAACTTGAAGAAGCCGATGCCGGAACTGGTGCGCAAACCGCGCAAGAAAGCGGCGTAGGCCGCACTTCCCGCGATAGGCGGACCATGAAAGCATTCTCCTCTTTTTGTGGTCGGGAATATTCGCCGCCATGAGCTGCTACGCGGCTGATTCCGTTCCGGCTGCACAAGTTCCGCCGAAGGATGGCCTGTCGATTCAAAAGGCCCTGGAGGCCCAACCCGGCAGGATGCTTTTTCTTCCCGCCGGCGACTACGAGATCAAGGTCGAGCCGCCCCGCTACAAATTTGCGGCCACCATCGCCGGAGGTGCCGATGCCCCCCCAGGGGCTCCATTTTTCCGGCAATTTCTTCGATCCAGGGACGGAGGGCGTTTCCAACCTGCCCATGGCGCCCTAGGGAGGGGTTATTTCACGCGTGACTTGAGTGCACAGGCAGGATTCAATTTCCCATGCACATTTTCGTTACCGGCGGGGCAGGCTACATCGGCAGTATTTGTTCGGAAGAGCTTCTTAACGCCGGGCACCAAGTCACCATCTTCGACAACCTGACCGAGGGCCATCGCCTTGCGCTCGACAAGCGCGCCAAGTTCGTCGAGGGCGACCTCGCCGATCGCGAGAAAATCATCAAGACGGTCAAGGAAGCCAAACCCGATGCCGTCATGCATTTCGCCGCCAACGCCCTGGTGGCCGAGTCGATGACCAATCCTTCCAAATACTACCGCAACAATGTCGCGGCCGGCGTCAATCTGCTCGATGCCGCTGTCGAGGGAGGCGTCAAAAAATTCATTTTTTCCTCCACTTGCGCCACCTACGGCACGCCCGAGAAGATCCCCATGGATGAGCGGTTGCCTCAGAAGCCGATCAATCCTTACGGGCACTCGAAGCTGATGTTTGAGCAAATCCTCAACTGGTACGACAAGATTCACGGTCTCGTTTACGTCAACCTCCGCTATTTCAACGCCGCCGGGGCGAGCGAACTCTTCGGCGAAGACCACCGAATTGAGACCCATCTCATCCCCAACGTCCTCAAGGTGGCGCTTGGGCAGAAGGACAAGGTCGAGATTTACGGCGAAAAGTACGCCACGCCCGACGGCACGTGCATCCGCGATTTCATCCATATCCACGATCTCGCCGCTGCCCACATGCTTGCCTTGGGGCGCGAAAGCAGCGTCAGTTACAATCTTGGGAGCGGGGAGGGGTTTTCGGTCCGCCAAGTCCTCGATATTGCCCGCAAGGTCACAGGGCATGCCATTCCTGCCGTAGTCAAAGACCCGCGCCCCGGCGATCCGCCTCGTCTCGTCGCCAGCTCCCACAAGATTACCAGCGAACTCGGCTGGCGCCCCAAATATCCCCGCCTCCAGCCTATCATCGAAAGCGCCTGGGCTTGGCACCAGAAGCACCCCAACGGGTATGGGGATTGAGGAGTCAGGTATAAAAAAAACCGTCGCCTGCTTTGGCGCAAGCCTCACCGCCGGTCGGGTCAGTTTCGATTATCTAGAACTCCTCCGTGCACGCCCTGCGCTGGCCGATTTTCGTTTCATTAACCGCGGCGTTGACGGCGAATTGGCTTGGAATGGTCTTCAGCGACTTGACGAGGTCATTGCTGATCAGCCCGACGCCGTTTCCATCCTCATGGGCACCAACGACGTCAACGCCGTCCTGAGCGAGCGGAACCGGCTCCGTTACCTCAATTTTAATCATCTCCCCGCTGAGCCCACGATCGCTTGGTACGAGGAAAACATGCGGGCCATTGTTGGACGGCTCAAGAAGGAGACCTCAGCCCGTCTCTCCCTTCTTTCCCTGGCCGTCATCGGGGAAGACCTTGAGCACGAAGCCAACCAGCAGGTCCGGCGTTATAACGAGGTCATTCGCCATATTGCGGACGACGAAAAGCTCGATTACCTGCCTCTCTACGAACGCATGGTCGCGTGGCTCCACGACCACAAGGCCGACCGCGCCTCCCTCCCGCCCCGGCTTGCCTACAAGGACGGATTCACCAATGTCGGCAATGCCATCGGTCTACACGCCACCGGCCTCTCTTGGGATGACGTCTCTCGCCGCAATGGCCTCCAGCTCACCACCGACTGCCTCCACCTCAATAGCGTGGGCGCGGGAATGGTTGCCGACCTAATTGAGGCATGGTTACTGCCGTAAAATCCATTCGCAGCGGTACTTGACAGAACCGCCCGCCTCCGCAAACTTCCCATCCGCCTCTTTTATGGTCCACCATCTCGTTCTTCTTACCACCAAGCCAGAAGTGATCCCCTCCAAGCTCGAGGAGATCATGGTGGAGACCCGTATCCGCCTCCTGAAAATCCCCGAGGTCAACAATCTCCGGGTCGGCAAGCGGGTGGACACCACAAACAACCCTTACGCCTGCTTCTTTTCCTTCGATGTCGAGAACATGGACAAGCTGGCCTACATTCACGAGAACGCCGTCTACGTCCAGTTTGAGAAGCAGATCCTTGGTCCCTTTGTCGCCTCTTCCAAGGTCTTCGATTACGAGATGGAGCCGGGCAAAGACGTCCGGTATTCTTAGGTCAAGTTAGCCTCTGCCCAATAAATTTTGGCGCAAGTCGTGCATCATGCGCGATTTGTTGGTAAACAAGTACTTATGCGGCTCGATTCCTCTCGCGCATGGACCATTCGGTATGTCCTCGTGCTCGCGCTGCTGGCTATTCTTTCCATTAGCGCCTACCTGATTTTGGATTCGGTCATTTCCAGCGGCCGCGCCTTGAGTGGTTTCATCAAAATTAGCGACCAACAGCAGCTTTCATCGCAGCTTATCGCCTATTATGCGTTCAGTCTGGCCCAAGCCAAATCGGCGGCGGAGCGCACGCTTCTGCGGGAAAAGTTAAACCAGGAGATCACCAAACTCACTCAGGAGGAGGAACGCCTGGTGGTCGGACGGGAAGAACTCGACGAGGCCATCAAGATCGCCTCCGAATTGAAGGATCTCTACTTTGGCGAGCCCGTCCACCTGGACAAAGCGATCCGGGAATATCTCGACGTTGCCCACCGCGTGGCCCAAGCCCCGGACGGAGCCCTTTCCACCCGCGATCCTGATGTGCTCTACCTCCAAGACAAAAGCAACACCGTCATCCTGGACGGACTCAACCGCGGCATTGTCATTGCCCGCGGCAATGAGGAACGCAAATGGGACATGCTTGGAGAGGCACAACTCACCGCCCTCTTTCTCAAGTTACTGATTTTTTTAGCGGCTGGTTTCTTCATCTTTCGCCCCATGGTCAATTTGATCGTCCGGGAGACCCGACGTTTGTCCGCTTCCGAACGGCAGCTTACCGCAGTCTTCAACACGGTGGGTGAAGCCATCTTCTCCGCCGACGCCACCGGCCGAATCCTTTCCGTCAACGACGAGGCGGCCCGGCTGTGGGAATACGAAATCAAGGACCTGCTCGGGCAGAATCTCGATTTTCTCTTCTCCGAACCCGGTTTCTTTCAGGAAGCGCGCGAACAAAGTTCCAACCAGTCCACGGTGACCTACGTCGAAACGGAGGCCATCACGCGACATGGCCGTCGCTTTACGGCGGAAGTCGCCTTTGACCAGACCGAGGTCGATGGAGTTGTGCTTTATACCATGGCCGGGCGTGACATCACCGAGCGCCGCGAGTATGAGGACCGCCTCGTCGAGGCCAAGGAAATGGCCGAGGTTGGCAACCGGGCCAAGTCCGAATTCCTGGCCAACATGAGCCATGAAATCCGCACGCCGATGAATGGCGTCATTGGCATGACTGGGTTGCTGCGGGAAACGGAACTCACCGCCTCCCAGAGGGACTTGGTCGAGACGATCCATAACAGTGGCGAGTCGTTGCTGACGATCATCAATGACATCCTCGATTTCTCGAAGATTGAGGCAGGCCGTTTCTCCTTGAACAAAGCGCCATTCGATTTGCGCGCATGCGTGGAAGAGACCCTCGATTTGCTTGCCCCGAAGGCGCGGGAAAAGCACCTCGATCTGGTCAATCTCATGCATGAGGATGTCCCCGCCAATCTGATTGGTGATGGACAGCGGTTGCGCCAGGTCCTGCTCAATCTTGCCGGCAACGCCGTCAAATTTACCGCCGAGGGCGAGGTCTGTATTGAAATCAGTGGACGTCCTCTTTCGGCCCAGGATGGCGATGCCGGTCAGGCGCGCGATCTGTGGGAAATCAGTTTTGCCGTCCGGGATACGGGGATCGGTATTCCCCACGAAAAAATGGACCTCCTGTTCAAGGCTTTCAGCCAGGTTGATGCCACCTCGACCCGCAACTATGGCGGTACGGGCCTCGGGCTGGTCATCAGCAAGCGCTTAATTGAGCTCATGGGAGGATCGATTTCGGTCATGAGCGAAGTTGGCCGTGGAACGAGCTTTTTATTCACCATCCGGGCGCAGGTTGCGGCGGCGACGCGCAAGGCGGCTGGCGAATCAGTTAACCCAAAACTGCAGGGGCGTCGCCTGTTGGTCGTGGAAGACAGTGACACCAGTCGCGCTCTTTTGGCGCTGCACACTCGCCGTTGGGGCATGGTTGTGGAGGAATGTTCCGCGGGACCAGCGGCATTGGACCGGCTCAAAGCGGGAGAAACCTTCGATGTCGCGGTGATCGACCAGGACATGCCCGGCATGGATGGTCTTACCCTGGCGTTGGCCATGCGGGATTATCCTCAGGCGAAGAAAATGCCGCTGGTGATGCTCAACTCCGGCGATAGGGAGGAGATGGAGCCGGGGCAAATGCAGGTCGGTTTTTTCAGCTCCATACCCAAGCCATGGAAGTCCTCCACGCTTGAGCGTGAACTGGTCCGGGTCCTGGGACCCGAATCCGCGCTTCCTGTTGCGCCGGTCGTCCCTGAACGGGTGTTGGAACCCCAGGTTACCGACGAAACACCTTTCCGCATCCTGGTTGTCGAGGACAATCCCACGAACCGGCAAGTGGTCATAACCGTCTTGCGGGCTTTGGGCTATCAACCCGACATCGCGGAGAACGGACGGATCGGGCTCGAGAAACTCGCCGAAAAACGCTACGACCTGATCCTGCTTGATATCCAGATGCCCGATGTCGACGGCCTGACCCTGGCCCGACGTGTCCGCGCCGAGATGAATACGCCGCCGCCGGTCATTGTGGCCATCACCGCCGGGGTCACTCCTGAGGATCGTCAGAAATGCTTTGATGCCGGAATGGACGACTTTGTTATGAAGCCCTTCAAAATCACCACGCTCAAGGACGTCATCCTGAAATATACCCGGCAGGCCAAGCCTTAGGCTGCGGCAATTGAAAAGATTGTCGCGCCTTTTGCTTTCGAGTAAGGAACCCCATGCCCGATATCTATCTCCATCTCGAAGGCCAGCAAGCCGGGCCTTATCAACCGGCTCAGGTTCGTCAGCTTTTGGCAGAGGGCAAGGTTACCGGCCAGACGCCGGCATGGTATCAAGGCCTGGCTGCATGGAGCACGGTGGCGCAGATCCTTGCCGCATTTCCGGTGGAAGGTCTTCCGCTCGGTGCGCCACCACCGCCGCCATCTGCGCCTGTGAAAAAGGGCATGCCGGGCTGGCTCATCGCCGTCATCATCCTCGGTGCCTGCTTCATGGGCCTCGGCGTTGTCTCCTGTCTGGCGGGTATTGCCTTGGGGCCGATTACCAAGGGGATTGAAAAAGCCAAGGAGAGCGCGGGACTCCAGCAGACCCGGGCGATCGACTTGATGATGTACGCGTATGCCATGGACCACAACGGCGCTTATCCCGAGGGAGAGACCTCGACCGAGGTTTTTCAGAAACTGCTTGATGAGAAGTACGCTTCCGATCCCGCGATATTTTATATGACCATGGATGGTAAGACGAAGGCGACATCCAACAAGCTGAAGGCGGAAAATGTCTGTTATGATGTGACCGCAGGTGTGGGAAGTGATTCGCCGGCGCACCTGCCGGTGGTTTTTTCCACCGGGTATGTCATGAGTTATTCTGCCGGTATCGCCGTCATGCGTGTGCCTGGTGCCCCTACGGCTTTCCGTGGAATGGCCGTGGGCTACAAGGATAACAGCGCCCATTTCTGGGCTGTCCTTCCGGACGGTACGGTGCCTCAGGTTATTCCAGCCACCTTCGATCCAGGCACGAAGATCTATCGGCAATTGACGCCTTAGACGGTTGAGTCCAGCCGCGCCACAAAGAAGTGGTAAGTTTGTTCCATCAATTTGCCCTCGGGGACGCAGAGCGTTTTCTCCGAGAGTAAGGTGAGTCCCAGTTCCGGGCTCAATTTTTCCAAGGCCGTCCACGGGGTGCTTTTGATGTCGACGGTAAAGCCGAGACAGGCACCGCGCCGCAGGACCGAGACGATCTGGGGCAGTGCTAGATAATAAGGCACGTAATCGCCGATGACCCCCACCGTGACGGCAAAATCGTACGGTCCCGGTAAGGGTGGATTTTCTTCAGGGACCAGGAGATTGGCCCGCCGCAATTCGCGGTAACACCCCGTCTTCCGGGCGAGGTCGAGCATCACCGGCGAGATATCCAGACCGTCCAACGGTTGCCGCAGGCCGAGTTGGTGCAGCAAAATTCCCAGTACGCCCGAGCCGCAGCCGAAGTCGATCCCCCGGGCATCGGCCTCCAGATGAGGCATCAATTCCTCCGCCGCTGCGGTCGGAACGCCGCTGGCGAGGATTGCCTCGTGATATTCCGGTCCCAGCCGGTCGAACGCTGCCTGCACCGCCGCCACCGAGCCATAGCTCGACGCCCAGATCGTATCATCAATGGGGGATTTCATGCGGGTGAGATGGAATAAGGCGGGGACTCGCGTCGTCTCAATTATGGTGTAACTTCCAAGACCTGACCACGACTTAACTTATGCAAAAGATCATCAAAACCGACGAGGAATGGAAGAAGCAACTTACTCCCGAACAGTACCAGATCGCCCGCGGGAAGGGGACGGAGCGTGCTTTCTGCGGCATGTTCTACGACAACCACAAGGACGGCACCTACAACTGTATTTGCTGCGACCTGCCACTCTTCTCCTCCAAGGCGAAATTCGATTCCGGCACCGGCTGGCCCAGTTTTTTCCAGCCCGTGAACAAGGAAAATGTCGAGACGGTTGTCGACCGCAGCCACGGCATGGTCCGTGAGGAGATCGTCTGCGCGCGTTGCGACGCTCACCTCGGCCACGTTTTCAATGACGGCCCGCGTCCCACCGGCCTGCGCTACTGCCTGAATTCCGCTTCCTTGAAGTTTGTTGAGGCGGAGAAGGAATCTGCGGATGAAGAGAAAGCGGGTGTTCAGGCCGGGCTGGCCCAGGCCTCTTTTGGAGCGGGTTGCTTCTGGGGCGTCGAATCCACCTTCCGTGAAGTGCCCGGCGTGCGCGAGACTGCCGTCGGCTACCAGGGTGGAACGCTCAAAGATCCCACCTACGAAGACGTTTGCGGCGGTGACACCGGCCACGCCGAAGTGGTCCATGTCGAGTTCGACCCCTCAAAAGTGAGCTATGAGCAATTGTTGGAAGTGTTCTGGACGAACCACGATCCCACCACGCCGAACCGGCAGGGCCCCGACCACGGTACCCAGTATCGTTCGGTTGTTTTCTACTATACCCCCCAGCAGAAAATCGAAGCGGAAGCCTTCAAGGCGAAATTGGAGAAGTCTGGGAAATTCAGGCGCCCCATCGTGACGCAGATCGTCGCTGCCCCCGACTTCTACCGCGCCGAGGAGTACCATCAGCGCTATCTCGAAAAGCGTGGTCAGCGTCACTGCTCCATATAAGTGGTAGGGACGCGAGGGGACTGCCGTCCTACCTTAGCCGTCACCTGTCCGTCACAAAATAATTGCGCGTCACTGTTGCAATTAGCGGCCCACCATTTATAGAAAGCCAATGGCAAATGCTTCGGAACCGTGGGATGTCGCCCGCGCGCTCCACACTTATAACATCGCCCGCTGGGGCATCGGTTACTTTGGCGTCAATGATGCGGGCAACATGACCGTCCGTCCCGTGCAGGACGAAGGCCCTGCGCTCGACATGATGTCTGTTGTTGAGGAAGCCCGTGATCGCGGCCTTTCCTTCCCCCTGCTGCTTCGTTTTCAGGACCTCCTCCGCCATCGCGTCCAGGTCCTGAACCAAGCCTTCCGCTCCGCCATTGCCGAAGCCGGTTATCAAGGCCAGTATCGTGGCGTCTTCCCCATCAAGGTCAACCAGCTCCGCGAAGTAGTGGAGGAAATCATGGATGCCGGGGCACCTTTCAAGTTCGGCATCGAAGTGGGGAGCAAGCCCGAGCTCTTCGCCGCGCTCGCGCTTCATCGCGATCCCGAGTGCCTCCTCATCTGCAACGGCTACAAGGATTCCCTCTACATCCAGATGGCGCTACTCGGTCGCAAACTCGGCAAGACCATCATCATGGTCGTCGAAAAAGTTGAAGAGCTCAAAGCTATCATCGACGTTTCCCAGCAACTCGGCGTCCGTCCCATCGTTGGCGTCCGCATCCGTCTGCTCGCGAAGAGCTCCGGCAAATGGGCCACTTCAGGCGGCGAGAACGCCAAATTCGGCCTCTCCACCAGCGAAGTGATGGAAGCCACTGAGCTCCTCAAGGCCCACGGCATGGAGGATTGCCTCAAGCTGATGCATTTCCACATCGGCTCGCAGATTCCGGACATCCAGACGGTCAAGCGCGCGGTGCGCGAAGCCGCCCGCTATTACGCCAAGCTCAAGCAACTCGGCTTCCCGCTCGAGTTCCTTGATGTCGGCGGCGGCCTCGGTGTTGATTACGACGGCAGCCGCTCCGCTTACGACAGCAGCGTCAATTACACCCTCGGGGAATACGCCCGCGACGTCGTCTACAACGTCGCCGATGTATGCAACGAGGAGAAAGTCCCGCATCCGACCCTCATCAGCGAAAGCGGTCGCGCCATTGTGGCCCATCACTCAGTCCTCATTGTCGACATTTTCGGGGTCATCGAAAAAACCAAGGCCAAGTCTTTCGAACTCCCAGAGGGCATCAAGCCGACCAAACCCGTGGCCGCCCTCATCGATCTTCGCGCTTCGCTCAACAAAAAGAACCGTCGCGAAACCTTCCACGACGCCGTGCAGATCAAGGACGACGCCCAGGCCCGCTTCGATCTCGGTCTGCTCGATCTCGCCACCAAGGCCCAGGTTGAGACCCTCTTCTGGGAAATCGCCGAAAACGTGGTCGAGCAGTTCAATGGGGCCAAAACAGTCCCCGAGGAAATTGCCGACCTGAAGAACTCGCTCGGCGACCAGTTCCTTTGCAACTTTTCCGTCTTCCAGTCGTTGCTTGATCACTGGGCGCTGGGCCAGCTCTTCCCCATTGTCCCGATCCACCGTCTCAACGAAGTGCCGGAACATATCGCCACGCTCGTCGATATTACGTGCGACTCGGATGGCAAGATCAGCAAATTCATTGATAGCGACGGCGAGGTCAGCAAGACCCTTCCGCTCCATCCCCTGAACGGGAAGCCCTACTACCTCGGCATCTTCCTCACCGGGGCCTACCAGGACATCATGGGCGATCTCCACAATCTCTTCGGGCGCGTCAACGAAGCCCATATCTTCCTTGATGCCGACGAGGAAAGCGGCTTCTACATCGAGGAAACCATCCCGGGCGGCACCATCGGAGAAATTCTTGCCGACGTCCAGTACGACACCACGATGCTCGCGCGCGGCATGAAGGAACAGATTGACCGTGCGATCAAGGCCGATGTCCTCAAGCCGAATGAAGGCATGCGTTTGCTTGAGTCTTACGAACAGGGTCTGAAGTCTTCCACCTACCTGCAGTTCTGATCAGGAGAGGGGAGGAGACCTAGGTGTTCTGAGGCACGGGCCCCGTCGTCTGTCCGGCGCGATATGTCGGTTCAAACTTCAGGTCGCATGGCGGCTGGCCGGTCAAGGCTGCCCGATTGAGGGCCTCGGCGGCTTGTTGGCCTGCAGCAAAGAATTCGAATTTTACTGTCGTCAGTGAGGGTTCGATATAATTGAGAAAAGGCCAGTCATGGAAACTAACAATGCTCATGTCCTTAGGTATGGAAAGGCCTTCCTGGCGTCGGGCCTGAAAACTCAGCATTGACGCAAGGCTGTCGTCAAAGGCGATCACCGCCGTCGGGTGGGGCTGCGATTTGAGGACATCGTGCGCAGCCTGAAAGATGCCTCCTTCCTGCCCATGGGCCGAAAATTCCGGGACTTTGGTCGGATCAATTCCGGCGGCTTGAAGAGCATCATAGATACCCTTACGCTTGGAGGCATCCAGATTTTCATCAAAACCGCTGAGTAACGCGATGCGCCGGTGCCCCAAAGCCAGCAGCTGTTCCGTCATTTTTTGCGCCGCAGCCCGCTGCCCCAAGGACATGTGGGGGCCCGGAAGGTCCGACTCCCCGAAAAGAATGTAATACAAATTGCGGTCTCGAAGGATTTGGAGTTCCTCGGCGGTCACTCCATAGGGCACCACAATGACGCCAGCTAGCGTACTGACCTTTTCCGGTCGCCAGACTTCGGGGGAGGTGCTGATCAGGAGGGTTGCGGCTTGGACAGAGGCCATGACGGTCTGCACCCCCCGAACCATCTCGGCAATCGGACGGTGTTCTGCCGCGTCCGGCGACTTGATCAACACTCCCATATTCCGGTGGATTCGTGTCGACCGTCCATGGGCAAAAGTGCCTTTGCCATGTTTGCGATAGATAAGTCCCCGGTTTTCCAAGTCGCTCAATGCGAGCCGAACCGTTACGCGGCTGATGTCAAAGCGGCGACACAGCTGATGCTCACTGGCGATGGGAAAGGCCGCCTCACTCTCGTTCTGGAGAATTTCTTCGGTTAGAACGGTGACTAAACGGGCTCTGGCTGTGGAAAGGCGCTTGGTAGACACGAACCTCCATCCAAAACGACTTTCTCCCCAAAATCAAGACGAAGTTTCATTATATTTAATATATTAACGAGAGAGTCGCTTGATACATTCAATTGAACCAGAGGCCTAAAGTATATTTGTATTACAATTGGAGGGTCAACTCCGGGTCTCATGGCGGACCGGATCGTCAAACCGCGTATACGGCGCATGGAACAGGATGTCGATCTTGTCCGTGGGGCCGTTACGTTGCTTGGCGATATTCAGGGAGTATGGGATCACCGGGCCTGCCTGGCGCTCATTTCCGTCCGCGTCCTTTTCCGCCTCCTGCCGATGCAGAAGCAGAACCACGTCGGCGTCCTGCTCGATGGCGCCCGATTCACGCAGATTGTGCAGGGCGGGCTCCTGCTTGCCTTCTTCACTTTTACGATTGAGCTGCGCCAGAATGATGATCGGGATGCTCAACTCCTTCGCCAGCGCCTTGATGCCGCGGGAGATTTCCGCGACTTCGTTCTGCCGGTTGTCCTTGGCCTGCTCCGATTCCGAGCGCAAGAGCTGCAAATAATCGATGACGAGCATTTCGATGCCGAAACGGTCTTTCATCCGGCGCGCCTTGCCGCGCAGCTGGTTGATCGTGAGGAAGGAGGAATCGTCCAGATAGAGAGGCCATTCCTTCATGTCCGCAGCGACCATCCGCAGCTTTTGCAGCGAATGCTCGTCCAAGTCGCCCTGGCGGATGCGCTGGAGGCTCTCACTGCCATGGGAAGCAAGGAGACGGAGCATCAGCTGCTCGTTGGTCATTTCCAGGCTGAAGACGCCAACGGGATGGCCCGGCTTGCGGTAGGCATCGATCGACTCGTCGTAGCGCTCCTTGAGCACTCGCTGCGCGAAGGTCATGGCTAACGCGGTCTTACCCATGCCGGGACGTGCCGCCAAAACGATCATCTCGCCCCCTTTCCAGCCGGAAGTCATCTCGTCCAGCTTGTGGAAGCCGGTGTGCAACCCGTGCAGGTGCCCCTTGCGGTGCTGAAAGTCCTCGATCAACTGGATTGCCTTGTCGATTTCGTCGCGGGCCGACACGGTTGAATTGGTCAACCCCATGTGGGTTACCTGGAAGATCACACTTTCTGCCCGGTCGAGCACCGTAGACACTGAGTCGGGCATGTCGGCGATGTCCTGCACGATGTTCGAACACGCCATCTGGAGGCAACGCAGCAGGCTCTTGTCCTTTACGATCTTGATGTAGGAACGGACGTTGAGGTGGGTCGCGAAACCGACCAGCAACTCCCCGAGGATGCTGGGGCTGCCGACCGACTCAGCCAGCTTCCGGTCGGTCAACCATTGGTGGATGGTCATGACATCGATCGCCTGCTGCGAATTGTACATCTCCCGGAGCGCCGCGAAGACTTCCTGGTGCGCCGGAACGAAAAAGTCCTCCTTCACGAGCGCTTCAGTTGCCTCATCGATCACTTCGCCCGGTTGCGCCATCATACAGCCCAGCACCGCTTTTTCGGCCTCCGCGCTATAGAGGGTCATCGGCGACAACCCTTCGGTTGTGGAGGAGACGCGGCGTTTGGACTTGGGATTGGCGGAAGAAGAGGCGGGCATGATCATGGTCGTTGAGAAAAAATGGCGGAGGGTAATCTTTGAGCAATCCGCGGTCCGATAAAAGCCGGGACTTGCTCTTTCTTGTCCCCACGTTATTCACAACCCGCTGAGAGTACGGCTCGCTAACCGTCCAAGTTACTCACCCACCGACCGCCGTATATTGCCCCAGTCCCTTCTTCCACAGGACACCGCTCACCACGAAGAAAAAGCCGATCCACGCCCCCTGCCAGAGGAAACCGCTCAGCATCGTGGGGCCGTCGACGTGCCCGATCAAAATCGCCGCAGGAAAATAGTATTGATACGCGAACGGCAGGTGCAGGCAGATGATTTGCAGCCACGCCGGGAAGGCATCGATCGGGAAAATGTGGCCGCCGAGCAGGAACTCGATCGAGTAGACGATAAACGTCACGCTGCCGATATCGAGGATCCAAAAGGCAATCATCGCCAGCGTGAAGCAGAAGAGGAACTGAATCAGCCCTGCGCCCACGGCTGCCAGCAACGCCCACGGCAGATTCTCCAGCCAGGGAAGGCCGTGATAGAAATGGCCCAGCCAGATCATCGCGATGCCAAGCGGAATGAGCGCGAACGCCGTGTGGACAATCCGCGCCGCCGCATAGAGGTGGAACCGGTAAAGCCGATAGTCGATCGGCTTGAGGAGCAGCGTATTGATCCGCCCCTCGCGGATGTCCTCCGCTATCTGGAAGTCGTCCTCGTTCGGCGTAGTCATCGTATCGAGGATGATGAGCGTGATGAAATAGGCCACCATGCTCTCGAAGGTGTAGCCCGCGAAACTCGTGTGCCCCGCGAAGGCCGCCTTCCACAGGAACACCGATCCCAGCAGCGGCACGAAGCTCACCGCCACCCGCATCAGGAAGTTCCAGCGATAAACCAGGTTGGTCTGCACACCCAGATTGAAAATCTGGGCCTGGAGCCGCAAGGGAGTGGCAAACATAAATCAGGGAAGTCTTCTACTTTGCCCCACCCCGCGCAGAGCGCAAAGTATCTTTCCCGTGTCGGCCTGGGCTTGCAGCCCGGGGGCGATGATGCTTTTTTCAGCGGCTCGCTTTTTCGCGACTCATCAGTTCCTCCAGCAAATTTTTGATTTTGCCGAGGTCTGTTTCGTTCTGATGTGGAAAAGAAACAATCTGAACGCCGCGACTCACGACGGGCCGGATGCTTGCGGAGAAATGGGTGGGTTGAAGGCCCAATTCCCGCACCGGCGGCACTTGGGCGGGCACCATGGGGGGCGGTTCTTTAGCCGGAGGCCGTTTGGGGACGGCAAGCCCCATGAGCAGCCCTAGGCCAACGATGGTGAGGCAGACGATGATCGTCATCGATCGCGAAAGCGAAGAGGTATGGGGCATTGAGGCAACCGTGGGCGAGGGGAAGGGGGGCGGGGGTGTCTGCGCAGTCACTTCCTTCGGCTTGAGCTCATCAGGCAGGGTAGGGGTGGGGATATCGGCCTGCAAATGAATGGAAACAACGAGGAAGGCCGGGAGGAGAAGTAATCGAAGTGCGGCGGTGATAGTTCTCATCTGGGAAGAATACTTTCCCCATCGCTACCTCCCAAGTTAAGGTCTCGCGACTTTCGCAACGTTTTTGTGTCACTTGTTCTCCTCCGAATCAAATGGCGCAACTATCATTTTATTCCTGTTTGATTGTCCGCGAAGTTCCTCACCGGGGAGGTGTGTTATCGGTAGCTCTCAAATCCGCCTTGCCAATCCTCCTCACCAGCGCACGCTGGTTTCGGGATGAAGTGCTTTTTCCGCAAGGCCCTCCGCTGGCTCGCCATCCTCCTGGCCACGCTCGTTGTCCTGTTCCTTTTTTTCTACGCCGAGGAAGACTGGCGCGGAGCCCGGGACTGGGCCGCCTGCCAGCGCGAACTCGCCGCCAAGGGCGAGACCCTCGATCTCCGCCAACTCGTCCCTTCTGGGAAACCGGAAGACGACCTCTCTAAGGCGCCCATCTTTGCGCCACTTTACGGGAAGGAATCCGACGCCAAAGCCCCCATTAACCAACTCGACTATAGACTACATGCGCCTTTGACGACATCTGAGCCCCATCTCTCCGGTTATCAGAAAGGAAATCCGCTCGATTTGGAACAGTGGCGAAAATTTTACCGAGCCCTGCCTGAGGCAGGCTTGGCTTCTACCTCAACTACGCCCGCAGAGGACATCTTGCAGGTTCTTAGTCGATTTGATCTGCCCATGGAACAAATCGAGGCTGCCTTGAGCAATCCTAACGCCTTTTTTCCGATTGATTACGAACATCCCTCTCCACGCCCTTACTTGAAAAGGATGTTTCAAGTGGTTGCCCTCTGGCAACTGCGGGGTATTGCGCATCTCGACAACAACGAGACCGAATTGGCCGCAAAAGATTATCTCGCAACTTTTAAACCGGGGCCTTTTCTTCTTCGAGATGGAGGCTTGGTTGGTTATGTCCTTTGGTTTGGTATGAGATCAATGGACGAAGCAATTTTATGGGAAGGAATTCACCGCCATGCATGGAACGAAAGGCAATTGCAGAAAATGGAATCCGCTCTTGCCCGGAATGATATGTTGGCCATGGGGCAACAAACCCTTCGGGTTTCACGGGCGAAAGATTTGCGGGATATTTCTACTGCCAAAAAAGAGGAGGAGTTTCTTAAAAGCATTTTAATTTTTGACGATGCTTTTGATGACAGGATGCTTTCCTTTTTTTGGATGCGGCCAGATGGATGGAATCAACAAGATAAAACTGCATATGTCCTCTCTCAACAAAGGTTGATCGAGGCCATTGATCCCCGGGAGGGGACAATCCAGTTGGAGGCATTTGCCAGCCAACCGGAAAACTCGACTCAAAACAAGATCCGGGCTTTTTATCTTCCTGCCACGGTGGCGCTGGAATCGACCAGGCAAATGACAGGAAGGACCTTTGCAAAAGCCGAAACCTACCGCCGTCTCGCACGTCTCGCCTGTCGTCTCGAAGAATATCGCATCGCCCACAACCAGTATCCCGAAAAACTCGACGAGCTTCCTGATCTTCCTGCCCATCTCAATCAGGAAGTCCTCAGTGAACAGCCCCTTCATTATCAGCGGAAAGGGGAAGGATACGCGCTCTACTCAGTCGGCTGGAATCAAAAGGATGATGGCGGCGTTTACTCCAACGATGCGCAAATGGGCGACTGGCCTTGGCCGAGTCCCTAACAGGTAGGGACTCGCATCCCTACCCGGTTTCTTGTCCAAAAAATTCCATCATCTTGTTAATCCGGTCCAAAACTCTCCCCTTCATAACGTTGCGTCCGTTGTGTCGTGGCGCGAAACATCTTCGTCCAACCAAACCGCTTGACGTCTCCGCCGCAAAATCGTATTTCCCCTCGCAGTTCTTTGATAGCGGTTCCGCTCAGGCGGGACCAACAACTCGCAAGATAGTGCCCCGGACAAAAGCCGGGGAGAATAGGGAAACAGGTGTGAATCCTGTGCGGTAGCGCCGCTGTAACGGGCGACGAAAGCTCCATGAAGCCACTGTGCAAAGGTGTACGGTAAGGCGGAGCGAGTAGGACGACCCCGAAGTCAGAAGACCTGCTTTCTTGCGCTCATCAAGTCCCGGGCCGTGTGGTCCGGGCAACTGTCTCGCCAAAGACAGGATGGGAGTGAAGTCCTCTCGGCGCTTTGCGCTGCCTGACCTTCGCCTCCTCCCTGCGGACGAGCGAAGGTTTTTTTATGCCCTCGTTCTTCCGCCCAAGAAAACCGCGGCCCTGGCCGGTCGCAAAAAGGAAAGAAGGACAACATGAAACTCACTCCCCTCGTTCGCGCAACGCTCGTCGCGTTGGCCCTGGCCGCAACCCTCGTCTCCGCCCGTGCCGACCTTACTCCCGGTGCCGGCTACGCCACCAGCGTCTACCAAACCGGTCCCGGCGGAAGCATCATCGGTTTCGATTGGGATGCCTCCAACAATCTTTACTACTCCACGGCCACACCCGGCTTTCAGTTCGGCGGACTTTATCAGGGCTCCAATCCAACTCCCGTCTTCGCTGGCAACTCTAATTTCCCTGGCGCGAGCGTGACTGCTGTCGGGGGTTACGTCTACTTCAACGACGGTAACTTCAATCTCTATACGTACAATCCGACCACGACTCTGACCGGCAGTACGTCCGCCATCGCCAATTACGCGCTATTCAGTCACTCGGGGAAACTCTTCATCACTGGTTCCGGTTCCTCGACGAACAATGCCATCACTTACAGTAATATTGGTGTAGGCGGGGCCTTGTCAGTCACCGCCATTGAGCAGGACAACGCCTTTTCCGGTCCACTCACCTTCGACGCTTCCGGCAATCTGTTTTACGCGCCTGGCTTTGATCCCACGCCTGGGAATACCAACAGCATCTTTGAGTGGTCGGCCGCCCAAGTCACTGCCGCGATTGCCGACCCTGTCGGCAGTGGTCTCGTCATTGGCAATTCGAGCGCTAGCGGCAACGCATCGCTCTGGGATGCTTACGGCCTCAACTACAGTTCGTACGCTGGTGGGACTTCGCTTGTCATCAACAATAACCAGCTCTATCTCAGCCTCACCAACTTTGGGGGGCCTTCCGCTCTGGTCGCATTCGGCATGAACTCGGACAGCCTAGGCACCTTTAACGGGACTTCCAACCTGGTTCTGAGCGACGACGCCAGCACGGGCACTTCGCTGGGGCAACTTGGGATCAACAACGGCAACCTCTTCATCGCTGATGGGAATCAGATCCTCCAGGTCGAATCCGTCCCTGAGCCCTCGACCCTCTTCCTCGTGGTGTTGGGCATGGTCGGGCTTGGCTGGTTCCACCTGAGCCGGAAGCGAAAACTGGTGCCCGCTGGAGTTCTGGCCGTTTCGATTGTTTTTTTTTCGGTAAATCCGGCACAAGCCTATACCCTTCAACCCGCCCAACAGGTCACGCCGATTGCCGCCAATGACTCCCGCTTTCAGGAATGGGCCAACAACGCCGTCTCGTTAAACCGCGGTCTCCAGAATATTACGGTTTCGGGAACATTCGTTACCAATGGCCCCGCAAGCAATGCTTTGGGGCCGGCTGATGCCTCGGTTTTTAATTCGGCTCCAGTGGTTAGTCTCGGCGATGGCGGTTCCATGACCCTGAGTTTTGCCCAGCCCATCGCCAATGGGCCGGGGGCCGACTTTGCCGTCTTTGAAAATGGCTTTGCCGTGGCGGCCAACGCCGATTTTCTCGAACTGGCCAAAGTGGCCGTCAGTTCCGATGGGATCAATTTCTTCACGTTTCCTTCCCTTTCCCTGACGCAGACCGGCACGCAAGTGAATGGCAATCCTGCCAACGGACTTATCGCCACGCTTGATCCCGCGAATCTTTACAATTTGGCGGGGTCAGCCCTCGCTAGTTTCGGAACACCCTTTAATTTGGACGATCTCGCCAACGTCAGCCCGCTGCTCAACGTCAATTCCATCATCCAGGTACGCGTTACCGACGTCATCGGTAACATCAATACGGGGCTCGGCTCAAATACATATACCTTCGACGATGCCAGCAATCCCATTTTCAACGGCGCTTACGGGCTCACGAACAACATCATCAATGATCCCTATACCACGCCGTTTCCCACCGGCGGCTTCGATCTCGATGCCATCGGCGTCCTCAATGTTGCCACGGTGCCGGAGCCTTCAATTATCTTGTATTTGATGTCTGGCCTGGGGGCGCTCGTCATAACTCAACGGTACTATCGTCGTCGCGTAACAGGAGCCTGATCTTCCATGAAACGTCCGAATCAGATCGATGGTTCGAAGGGCTTTACCCTCGTCGAGCTTCTGGTGGTCATCGCCATCGTGGGGATACTGGTCGCCATTGCATTTCCCGCCCTCAGTTCCGCCATGACCTCGGGACGCGCGGCCGCTTCCATGTCCAATCTCCGGCAATTGGCGGCTGCCAATCTGTCTTATGCCTCTGATCACGAGGGCTATTATTGTCCTGCGGCGCAAGATGCGACCTATTCATACTTATGGTGCGGAGCTCGGACGACGGGATCCACCTATGATCCCACCAAGGGATACCTTTCCCCGTATCTGGGAGCCGATGGGAAGGTCAAGGAATGTCCGCTCTTTGCCAACATTGTTACGGTGAATAGCTTTGACGCCTGTACCGGGGGTTACGGTTACAACGAGATGTACATTGGCGGAATTGCCGCCAATCCCGATCCGTACAAGCCCGCTAACGTTGCCAATGTCCCCCGGCCCGGCCAGACGATCATGTTTACGACCACGGCATTCTCCGTGTCCGCAGGTCTGCAGGAATATCCTTTTTGCGAACCCTATCAATGGCCTGATCCGAGTTGGGGCAGTGTTATGCCGAGCGTTCACTTCCGTGATCACGGGCGCGCCTTGGTCGCCTGGTGTGATGGCCACGTCTCCGCTGAACTTCCCGACAAGGTGGGCGATGACTATGCCGTCAACAAAAGTCCGCTGGGCAGCATCGGCTGGTTTGGTCCCACCACCAACAACGGCTACTGGAATCCCGCCTATACTGGAAATTAGCGGTGAGTCTCGGGCAGGTTTGGATGCAGCTTTTTGATCTGCTCGGCGGCGTCGCGATGACAGACCAAAATGGCGTCCTCGGTCTCGACCACAATCAGATCGCGCACGCCGCAGAGAGCAATCACCCGCTTGCCAGCAATCGCGATATTTCCATGGGAATCGTGGATCGTCACCGCGCCGCGTAAGGTATTACCCTGCTTGTCGATGCTCATGTGTGCCGGTAGCGCGGTCCAGCTACCGAGATCGTCCCAGTCGAAGCGGGCCTCGGCCACGGTCACTCGCTGGGCCTTTTCCATGATCGCATAGTCGACCGAGATCTTGGGCAGCGCGGGAAAATGTTCCTTGAGGTAAGCGTCCCGGTTCTCTTTGGGAAAATTCTCGATAAATGGAACCAGTTCCGGCTTCGAGCGCTGGGCCTCGCGCAGGAAGGTCCCGGTTTTCCAGAGAAAGATGCCGGCGTTCCAGAAATAGCGGCCGGTCTTGAAATAAGTCTCGGCCTTCGCTTCGTCGGGCTTTTCGACGAAACGCTCCACGTTAAAGAAGGGACACGAGGTGGTGCTCTCCTCCAGCGCCTGGCCGGCCTCGAGATAACCGAAGCGAGTGGAGGCGTGGTCGGGCCGGATGCCGAAGGTCACGATAGTGTCGTGCTTCGCGGCGAGGGCGGAGGCTTTCTTGAGCTGGTCTGCGAAAGTGGCCGCATCCTTGATCAGGGCATCGGCCGGCAGAAAAACCACCACGGCATCGGGATCGATGCTGCGCACCAACGCGGTGCCCAAAGCGCAGGCGGGTGCGGTATCGCGCTTGGCCGGTTCGGCGATAAACTGATGGGGCTTTAACTGGGGTGCTGCCGCCCGGCAGCCTTCGATCTGCGCCGCATTGGTCAGGACATAAATGTGGCTGGTGGGCAGAGCCTGCTCCACGCGGCGCACCGTCTCTTCCAACATCGTTCGCTCGGTCAATAGTTTGACGAGATGCTTCGGCTTCGCGGTTCGGCTCAGCGGCCAAAAGCGCTCGCCGCTGCCTCCAGCCATGATGCAGGCGTAAGTTTTATTCATGACAGATGATGAGATCATCGGGATTCTACATTGAGCTTTCGGCTCTGGCCATTAGTTTGGCAGGAAGCCCAGCTTACCCAAGATACATGATCGTCCAACTTTTCATGCGTTATATTGGCCGCAGCCTCATCTGGCTGCGCTACCGCGTCGAGATCGAGGGACTCGACAAGTTGCGGGAATTGCGCGGCCCGCTCCTTGTGCTGCCGAATCATCCGGGTTACATCGATCCCGTTTTGGTCATGACCCAGCTCGGCGCGGAGATTCCGCTGCGACCGCTCGTGGTGAGTTTCATGTACCGGCCGATACACCTTCGTCCTTTGATGATGTTCATCAATGCGCTGGAAGTCCCCGATCTCGTCGCGCACAGTCACAGCGCACGGGAGCAGGTTGAGCCTTTGATCAACACGGTTGTCGAGGCGCTCGACAAGGGTGGGAAATTTGTCATCTATCCGGCGGGCCGGATCGAGCGCAACGGCATGGAACGGATCGGCTCGACCCGCGCGGTACCCGATATCCTCGCACGGCGCCCTGATACGACCATTGTCTTGGTCCGCACCGCCGGAGTCTGGGGTAGCATGTCCACTCGCGCGCAGACCGGCAAGGAGCCCAATCTGGCCCAGAATTTTTTTAGTGCCCTGGGCGTTTTGGCGTCCAACTTGATTTTCTTTGCGCCGCGCCGCCGGATCAGGATGACCGTCGAGATCGTTGACAAGAAAACACTGCCCGGTCTAGAGCGGGAAAAGTTCAACCCGTATATCGAGGCCTGGTACAACAAAGGGCTGACAACGGTGCCAACCTATGTGCCGTATCATTTCCTTTTAGGGCCGCGGACTTTCGATTTTCCGAAAATCAAGGAAGGGATCGAAGTCCCTCTCGAGAAAATCACACCGGCCACGCAACAGGCGATCCTCGAAATCCTGGAGGAAAAGCTCAAACGTCCACTGACCGATGTGGAGAAAAATCCAGCGACACCGCTGGAGAATCTCGGCCTCGACAGCCTCGATCGGATGGATCTGGCGCAGACCGTCGAGGGTCGGTTCGGCTTTCGCAGCGACCAGGTCGCAACCACCATCGGCGAGATGTGGGCCCTGGCCCAAGGTTTGGTCGAAGCCAGTAAGGGAGAGCCGGTAAAGGCGCCGGAAAAGTGGAACGTGTCCCGCTCCGGTTCGAACGAAAAATTTTCCACCCTTGCGCCGACCATCCTGGAGGCCTTTGTGCGACAGGCACTCGATCATCCCGGCGAGGCCGCGGCGGCGGACGATCTCTCCGGCGTCGTCACGTACGAGCGGATGCTCGTCGGTGCACGGCTCATGGCCAAACGGTTTGCCGAACTGCAGGGGGACGCGGTTGGCCTGATGCTGCCGGCTTCGGTGGCGGCGGATATAGCGTTCATGGCGCTTCTCTGGGCGGGGAAACTTCCGGTGCTGCTGAACTGGACGACCGGGCCCGCCAACCTGAATCATGCCGCGAAAGTCATGGGGATGAAGCGGGTCATCACCTCGCAAAAATTTATCGACCGGATCGGCGTTAGGATTGAGGGAGTCGAGGACTATTATCTGGAGGACATCCGGAAAAGCATCGGCAAGGTCGAAGCGATAACCACCTTGTTGTCCAGCCGGTTTTTCCACGGCAGTCTGCTCGCCAGCATGCCCAAGCCGGGCCTGGACGATCCTGCCGTCGTGCTCTTCACCTCCGGTTCGGAGAAGGCTCCAAAGGCGGTGCCGCTAACGCACGGGAATATCATGCACGATGTCCGGGCGGGGGCATCGGCGCTGGAGTTCAAGCGCGGTGATGTTCTGCTTGGGTTCCTGCCGCCGTTCCACAGCTTCGGTTTGAGTGGAAACATGGTGCTGCCGCTCGCGGGTGGCATGCGGGTCGTTCATCATGCCGACCCGACTGATGCAGCGGGGCTGGCCCGAAAGATAGCGGCTTACAAGCCGACGCTCCTGCTCACCACGCCAACATTCTTCAACTACATCTTGAATGCGGCGAAACCGGGTGATCTCGCCTCCCTCCGTCTTGTCATTACAGGGGCGGAAAAATGTCCTGAGTCGCTTTTTGCGCGGGCGAAGCAGGTCACGCCCAAGGCAATTCTCAGCGAAGGTTATGGTATTACGGAATGTTCGCCGGTTATCTCCGTCAGCCGTCCAGGCAATTTGCGGCCCGGCACCATCGGCCAGACACTCGACGGGGTCGAAGCGATGGTGGTCGATGCCGAATCGATGGGGCCGGTGGCGGCGGGACAACGGGGGCTGCTACTCATTCATGGCCCGACCGTGTTCCCCGGCTACCTTCACTACGACGGGCCGAATCCCTTTCACGAGCACGGCGGCAAGCGGTGGTACATCACCGGCGACCTCGCCAGCATCGATGCGAACGGGTTCATCACCTTTGCCGGTCGGCTGAAGCGCTTTCTCAAGGCGGGCGGGGAAATGATCTCGCTGCCTGCGCTGGAGGAGCCGCTGGCGGCGCAATGGCCGCCGGGAGAAAACGGGCCGCAGGTCGCTGTCGAAGGAATCGAGACACCCGATGGCCGCCGTATTGTCCTCTTCACCACGGCGGAAATAAAACTCGCCGAGGCCAACGCCCTGCTCACTCAGACCGGATTTCGGGGGATCATGCGGCTGGATGAAGTGCGGCGGCTGGAAAAACTTCCGGTACTGGGGACGGGGAAGATCGATTACAAGGTCTTGCGGGCGCAGATTGTATAACTCCGAGTGCGAACAGCGAATCACTATTGCTTGGAACCTCCTGTCGTCGTTTCTTCAATTCGCCAAGGGCCTTCGGTCCTCATTTTTAAGGAAGAAAGAAAACTCTTTAAACTGGCTTCCCATCCGTCTGGCAAGATCCGTTGCCCTTGTCCGATATCGAGCTCTCCGCAGCCCAGACAAATTTCAACTGCGGATACGTTTTGTTGAGATTTACTATCTCGATGCGGTGATGAGGCTCAAAAATGTAGGCTGTAGCTGTATTGGCACTGCGATCCTTAGAAGGAAACATTGCTGCCTTCAATAGGGCTAACTGCGACGTACTGAGGACGGTTGTCGCATAAATCCTTTCAGGAGGAATCGTGTTGGTTGGAGGATCATAGTCCCAACGATTTGAATGTTCGATAATTCGGACTTCCTTTGCCTGGTCCATCTTTGCAAACAAGGAGTTACGTAGATCGTTGCATCGCTCTGCGGGATCTTGTTCCATCTGGTGAACGCCCCAGAAAGCAATCCCTAAAAAGGCGGCGAAGATAACGAGGATCAAGCCCAGGACGATTTTAAGAAATTTCATGGATATATAGCCGGTTATTCCGCCAGCAGTTCCTCCAAATCTTCTCCCGTCAGTTTCTCCACAAAGGCTGCATCGCCACCGAGACTGGCTTCGAAGAGTTCGCGTTTGCGGGATTGGAGGGCCTGGATCTTTTCCTCCACGGTGCCGGCGGCGATGAGCTTGTAGGCCTGGACACTGCGGGACTGGCCCATGCGGTGGGCGCGGGAGGTGGCCTGCTCCTCGACGGCGGGATTCCACCAGGGATCGAAGTGGATGACGGTGTCGGCGCCGGTGAGATTGAGGCCGGTGCCGCCTGCCTTGAGGCTGATAAAGAAGAGGGGAATATCGGAATTATTTTGGAAGCGGTCGACCTCGGCTTGGCGCTCGACGGTCTGGCCGTCGAGGTAGCAGAAATTCATTTCGCGACGTTTGGCTTCGTCGCGCAGAAGGTGGAGGACTTTCACGAACTGGCTGAAGAGGAGAACGCGATGACCGCCGTCGATGGCTTCGTCGATCAATTCGAAGGTGCGGTCCAACTTGGCGGAGGGTTCCTTCCATGCGCGCTTATCGTCGCCATGTGGCAGGAGATCGAGATGGCAGCAGACCTGACGCAGACGGAGGAGGGTGGTGAGGACGGCGATGCGATTGCGGCCCTGGCCTTGTTTGCCGGAATGCTCGAAGACATCGCGGCGGCCTTGGGCGAGGACGGCCTGGTAGACTTCACGCTGCTCGTCGGTGAGTTCGCAGAGGGTGAGGTGTTCCAGCTTGGGAGGGAGTTCGGTGAGGACTTCCTCCTTGGTGCGGCGGAGGAAAAAAGGTTTCACGCGATGGCGCAGTCGTTCCATGACTTTGGGGGAAACTTCCTTCGTGAGCGGGGTTTCGTAGCGCTCCTTGAATTCAGTTGCAGTGCCGAGATAGCCGGGGAGGAGGAAGTCGTAGAGTGACCAGAGATCGAGCACCGAGTTCTCCAACGGCGTGCCAGTGAGGATGAGGCGGTGCTTCGTGCGGAGGGCCTTGGTCGATTGCGCATTCTGGCTGCTGCGATTCTTGATGTGCTGGGCCTCGTCGAGGACGACGAGGGAAAAGGTGTCCGAGCGGTAGAGCTCAATGTCGCGGCGAAGGATGGCGTAGGAAGTGACGAGGAGATCGTAGTTATGACGTTGGGAGAACTTTTGGGCGCGGTCGGGGCCGGTGAGGTCGAGGGTGCGGAGATGGGGGGTGAATTTGGCGGCTTCCCTCAGCCAGTTGGTGACGAGGCTGGTGGGGCAGATGATGAGGGCGGATGTATTTTGATCGCGGCCCGCAGCCTTTAGCCACGCGCAGAAGGCGAGGGCCTGGAGGGTCTTGCCGAGGCCCATGTCGTCGGCGAGGAGGCCGTTGAAGTTTTGTTGAGCGAGCCCGGCGAGCCATTCAACTCCGTGCCATTGGTAGGGACGGAGCTGGGACAGAAGGCTTTCGTTGAGAGCGGACTTGAGGTCGGGCTTGGGGAGATCGGTGGAAACATTTTGCAGGGAGTGGAAGCCTTGGGCACTCAGAGCTCCGGTGAGGAACGGGGCATACTTGCGGTCGACGCGGATTTGTCCGGGTTCCTGTTCGACGGCGCAATCGGCGAGGACTTCCTGCATTTCGCCCCAAGCCTCGGTGGGAATCAGTAAAGTTCGCTTGCTGGCCGTGCGGGTATGGCTCTGGCCAGTCTGGAGCCAACGCTGGATTTCGGTCTGGTCGAGAGGGACGGGTTTTCCGCCGACGGAAAGTTTGAGATCAAGACTGAGCCAGTCGTTGCCCCCGCCGGAGCGCAGGGAGAATTCCGGTTGGGCGATGTCGACGGTCTTTAGCGTTTCTTCGAGGCGGCTGCCGAAGCTTACTTGCCAGGTTTGTTTCCAGCGTGGGAGGGTGTTGGCGAGGAAGCGGGTGACGTTGGTTTCCTGCGTGAGGCTGAAAGTGGTGGCGCTGGAGCGGGAGAGAGTGAAACCGGCGGCTTCAACCTGGGCGAGGGCCTCGCGTTCGGCGAGGACATTGCGGCGCCCGAAGCGGTTGGTCTGGCGCGGATCGGGGACGTAACGCTGGTAGGCGCTGGGTTCGGTTTTGCCGGTGAGAGAAAATTCCTTGTCGCCGTAGCGGGCGACGAGATCGAGAGTGAGGCCGGAGAGAGCGCCTTCCAGGCGGGCCTCGATGGCGGGATGGGCAATTTCCAATTGGAATTCGGCAAAACCGGGGGCGAAGACCAGTTCGCAGGTGCGTTCGAGATTGGGGAGTTCGCGGGCGAGGAAGTCGGGAATTTGGGCAGGGGGGATGAGGCGGGAGTCTGAAGAGAAGCCGGGAGGGAGGGTTGGGGTTTCGGTGAGGTGGGTGCCGTCGAAGATCCAGTTGGTCAAAGGGGGGGGCAATGGAGTTGCGCTGACAATTGCATTCCCAAATGGAGTTTGGGAACGAGGGGAAGGCCCGCCGCCCTGCGGTCGACGGCTACCCTCTGAGATCAATTCCAAGGTGCCATCGGGCTGCGTGTGGAAAATTATTTTTGGGCGATCTGTGGTGGGATGAATTTGGATTTGCTGCTTTTTGCCGAGCCAGGCACGGGGATGATTGCCGATGTTGTGGAAAAAGATTCCGATTTTGTTTCGGGGGATGGCATTGATTCCAGACACGGTGCCGGTGATTTGTTCGAGGGAGGTGAGGAGGCGGTCGTCTTCCTCGGAGACGGCGAAGTCGGAAGTGAGGGTGGGGAGAATGGCGTCCCAGGGTAGGGAAACATTTTCGTTACTGCGGCGGGCTTCGAGGATGATGCGGACGGGGTCTTTGGCGAGGGCTTCTTTTAATTGGAGGGGGAGGAGGATGGTGATTTCGATGAGAGGCGTTCCGGGAGGAGCGTCTTCGAGGAGGTGGCGAGGTAGCCGTCGACCGCCGGGCGACGGTCCGCCGCTAGGGACAGCGGCGGCTACCACGGGTCCGTCGCCCAGCGGTCGACGGCTACCAGCGAAAGGAGGCTTCGCCGGTTGCAGGAGGGCGAGGCCGGCGGCGAGGATGTGGGGGCAGACGCGGCGGCGGGACTCGGCGCAGGTGCAGCGGACCTCCACGGTGGCGATGCGGTCAGCGAGGGTGATTTGCGGATCGTAAACTTTTTCGGCGCCCTGGACTTTTGCGCGGATGACGGCACCGTCGCGGCTGGCGTCGGAAACTTTTCCGCGTTCGACGAGGACGCGCGCTTCCTTGAGCGCGGACCAGCCGCCGATTTCAGCGAGGAGATTGGTGTTGAGTTCGAGCATCGCCTGCAACCGTGATGACTAGACTTCGGCGATGTGGAGGGCAGCGATGCCGAGGGTGAGGTTGGTCCAAGTGGCCGAAGCAAATCCAGCTTCGCGCATGAGGGCGGCGAGATCGGGCTGGCTGGGAAAGGCGCGGATGGAGTCGCCGAGATATTCGTAGGCGCCGCGCTCGGGGGTGATGAACTGGGCGTACAGAGGCATGATGTGGCGGAGGTACCAGAAGTAGAGCGGTGCGAGCCACGCGGTGGGGTGGGAGAACTCGAGCACATAAGCGCGCCCACCGGGGCGGAGAATGCGGCGCATTTCCTTGAGGCCGGTAAGGCGGTCGGAGAAATTGCGCAGGCCCCAGGAGATGGTAATGGCATCGAAGGAGGCGTCAGGAAAGGGCAGATGGAGTCCGTCACCGACGAGAAGGTTGCGGGCGTTTTTGGCTTGGGCGCGTTGCAGCATGGGGAGGCAGAAATCGGCACCAATGGCGCGCTCGGTGTAGGCACGGAGGCGTTTGAGGGCGAGGAGGACATCCCCGCTGCCGGTGGCGAGATCGAGGACGCGGGCGGGAAGCTGCGCGCGGACGGCGTGGACGAGACAGCGATGCCAGTAGAGATCGAGTCCGCCGGCCATGACGTGATTCATGAGGTCGTAGCGCGGGGCGACCCGGCCGAACATGGCGGAGATGGCCTCGGGCGACTGATGGGCGAGATCGTCTCTTACCGCCGAGTAGTCGGTGGACGGGGAAGGGGGCATGCGGAGCTTACCTTCGCGCAACGAGGGAGAAACGGCGAGACGGAAGTAGCACGACGCAACGAATGCGGTGTGTAGAGACAGAGGCCAACACGCGCGACGATCATAGACCGCCGCTACGTCAGGCGAGAGCTACTTGATGAGTTTGATGCCGCCGATGACGGGCAGGGGGACGCACTTGCCGGCGGCGGCGTTGATGATGCCCATGACCACGAGACCGAGGAAGCCCAGGTAGAGCAGGATGTGCAGCATCCCGAAAACGAAGCCGATGAACGGAATCATCGAGAGGATGCCAAGGACCGTGAGCGAGACGAGCATGGTCAGGCAGAGGGCCAGTCCCTGGTTGGCGTGATATTTGGCGAAGGGGGAATCCTTGGCGGCCAGAAGAGGGATGAAGAAGATGATGTAGGCGAGGATGCCGAACGTCTTGTTCTTTTCGGCATCAGCCTCATCGACTTCGAGGGCCTCCGGTGTTCCGAGCATGCTGGCGACATCAACTGGCTTGGTGGAATCGGGATTGCCTGCGGTCGGTGCGGCGGAAGTCGGTTTGGCGGCTCCGGGAGCGCTAGGCTGAACTTTGGCGGGCATGGGGGGCTGACGGAAGGAAAAAGCGGGGACTTGGTTGGCGGGAGTCCAGCTTTCCATGCCGTCTTTCCAGACGAGCGTATCCGGCGGAACCTTGTTGGTGGCAAGATGCTCCTTGAGCTCCGCTTCGTTGATCGGACCCTTTTGCTCGTTATCAGCCGCGTAATACCAGTCGCTCATTGGTTTAGGAGATAGAGAAGTTTATCGGGTATGGCAAGGAGGAAATCTATCAAAATAAATCTAAGAAACTGTGATTCAGCTCGTTAGCTTGTTTTGGCTAAAAGATCCGGAGCCATATCAAAATTGGCGTGAACCGTTTGCACATCGTCATGATCATCCAACGCTTCCAATAAGGTGAGAACTTGCTCCGCAATGGTGGGATCCGTCACCGGCGTGAGATTGCCGGGGACATAGCTGAGCTTGGAACTCGCGATGGGGATTTTGGCCTGTTCAAGGGCCTTGGTGACGGCCTCGAGTTTGTTGTCGGGCGGGGTGATGATTTCTATGAGATCGTCGTGGGAGCGAACGTCCTCAGCACCGGCGTCGAGGGCGGTGAGGATGACGTCGTCCTCGGAGAGGCCGGGGCCGGTGAGGGTGATGACGCCTTTGCGATGGAACATCCAGGCGACGCTGCCAGGGCTGGCGAGGTGACCGGTGTTCTCAGAAAAAATGAGGCGGATCTCGGCGGCGCTGCGGTTCTTGTTGTCGGTGGCGACTTCGATGAGGATGGCGACGCCTCCGGGCCCGTAGGCCTCATAGAGCATTTCCTCGTAGGAACCGCCGGCGAGTTCGCCCGTGCCTTTTTTGATGGCGCGCTCGATGTTGTCGACGGGCATGCTTTCACCGCGGGCGGTGGCGATGGCCTGGCGGAGGCGGGGATTGAAGTTGGGATCGCCGCCGCCCATCTTGGCTGCGACGGTGATTTCCTTGGAGAGCTTGCTGAAAAGTTTCCCCCGGCGTTGATCGATCGTGCCCTTGTAATGTTTGACTTTTGCCCAGCGGGAATGGCCTGCCATGGGTCTAAGATGGGGCGGGTTCGTGCGAAACGCAAGTGTGGGTGAGGCTGCTTTTTAGTGGCTGGCGGAATCGGGGGGCAGGAGGCTGGGAGGGGCAATCACGACTTTGCCGTGGGTGATTTTATAACTGAGATTAGTTTGCGCGCAGATGTAGGCGAGGAGTTCAGATATTGGGATATTTTCGAGGGTGATGTTGATTTCGCGGTGGAGATGGAGCGATTTGACAGCAGACGGTTGGGGCCATTCGAGATAGAACTTGAGGCCGACATGGTCGATATCGAGTTCCTTGCTTTTGGTGGATAGGAATTCGATGACGGGGGTGATATCAACCTTGTCGAAGTTTACCTTCTCGATGATTATTGAGTTCAGTTTACCCATGATTCGCTTTCCGTCAGGACTGTCGGCGCCTGAAATGGGAATTTCGATTCCCGGGTCGACAATTCCTCCAGAAGGGCTTGCTTGCAGAGAACCGATAGGAAAAAGCAAAAGGACTCCAAAAACGAAAAGTGCGAGATTACCTAGATCAGCGCGCATGGAAGGAGCTTAGTCCACGGGAACGATTGTGCGAGCGGGAAGTCGGTGATCGTCGGGTAAAGGAGTTATGCGGACAATGCGTTCCCAAATGGAGTTTGGGAACGAGGGGAGGACTGCGCCGTAGCCAGGGACCGTGACGGCTCCTGGAGACAAAAGGCACCGTCGCCCGGCGGTCGACAGCTACCACGGAGGGAGGCACGGCTCGGACGGAGCCGAGCCCTCCATGGAAAGAAAGTCAGCGTGAAGTGTGATTGCCGCCGATGATGTTTGTGCGGAAGGAAGAGTGTGGTTAGCGTAGGCGCTCGTAACGATGAAGGACGAGATTCGAGATGAGGCGGTAAAGCGCGCGGCGGATGACTCCGATGCGCACGACAAGCTGCTGATGACGCGCATGAGCCGCGGGGACGAGGAGGCGTTGCGTGAATTGATCGAAAAGCACCAAGGTGCAGTCTACGGCACGATCTCGAAGATGCTGGGGGACCCGGTGGAGGCGCAGGACCTGGCGCAGCAGGTTTTTGTGCGGGTCTATCGCGCGGCGGGATCGTACCGGGCGACGGCGCAATTCAAGACGTGGATGTTTACGATCGTGCGGAATCTTGTTTTCAACGAGCACCGGCGGCGATCGCGGGCGACGTTGGTGCCGTTGTATGCACCAGAGAACGAGAATACGGGAACGGGAGGTTCGGTCGGTTACGAATTGCCCGATACGGCCAACAAAACGCCTGGGGAAGATGCGTTGCGGCAGGAGATGATGAAGGCGATTGACGCGGCGATTCTCGCGTTGCCTGAGCAGCAACGGCTGGCGATTGTGCTGCGCCGGTATGATGAATTTTCTTACGAACAGATCGCCGGAATCCTAAAAACGAGCGTGCCCGCGACAAAATCCCTGCTTTTCCGGGCACGGGAAACGCTCAGGGAGACGCTGCGCGGTTACTTGGAAGACAAATGAGAGGGAAACAGTTCAACAGGTAGAGGAATTTTATGAAAATAATGCGCAACTCGGGATTGGGTGCCGTGTTAGATTCGGTAATGAAAGATCGAAATCCCAACGATGAGCCATTACTGGACGAGAACGATCCGGTGTGGCAATTGCTGGCCAAATCGCCCCGTCCGGAACCGGACGCGTGGTTCGCGGTGCGGACGCTCGCGCGTTGCCGCAATGCGGGACTGGGCATGGAGACGATGAACTTTCGCGCCATCTGGCATTGGGCGCTTGGCGGCGGACTGAGCGTGTGCCTGGCCATCGTTCTCTTGGTGCCGCATTCTCCATCTCATTCCGGGGCCGCTGCCGCAAACCAACAACAAGATGTGCAGGAGGCCTTCGCGATCATGGCCTCGATGGACACGTCGGATGCCAACAACTCTTCTTCTTCCTCCACTTCCACATGGCAAGATTCTTCCCTTTAGAATTTCTGAATCAAAAAGAGTCGAGGCTTGGGGCGATAAGTTGTTTGACGCTTCTGGGCGCGGCGCTTGTTTTGACAGTACCGTCGCGCGCGCAATCGACGACAACGATGATGCAGTCCGCTCCGGCACCGACCGCTGCAGGCCCTACCAACGCGGCCCCTGCGGCCCCGAAAGGGCCCGCTCCTGCGACCGGTAACGCGACCAAAACGCCGCCGCCTCCGACGCCACCGGTGCCGGATACGTTCAACCGTTACGGCAAGATTTGGGCTCCGAGCGATGATGTGGCCCATCCGATCAAGCTGAACATGCAATTTCCCGGTGTGGGCGAGATGAAAGTTCCCAACCAGGAAGAATTGAAGCAGCGCGACAAGCTGGAGGATTTGGCAAATCTTTCGGACGACGATATCCGGGCGAAACTCGCGGAATGGCCTCCGTACGCGAAAATGAAACTGGCGGACGAGGGGCAGTTATTGATCCGCATCCAGCAGTTCAAGGAACAGCGCACCAAGATCGCCATGGACCGGGCCCGGGAATTGGGCTTGATCAACTCGCTGACGCCGGACCAGAAAGTCAAATTTGAAAAGGAATACTGGGACAAGAAATTGAAGATGGACCATGAATTGGCCAAGCAATTTGAACCGATCTTCAAAGCAAAAGACCAGAAGTTGCGCGAGGAGCTGTTCAAGGAATTTTCGACGCCGGGAACGCTGGTTCCACCGCCCGCGCCGAAGCCTCCGGCTGTCCCGATCGCCCAGAATAAACCGGGAGCCTCGACGAATGCGCCGAGTGCGACTCCGCCAGCCTCGACCAATGTGCCGCCCATGCCGATTGCGCAGGGAAAGCCCGCGCCTGGAGCGGCCGCACCGGTGGCGCATTAGGACTGGGACGAAGAAGACATCTGATAGCCCCCACGGCTATCAGAGAAGACCACACTCTCCCGAGCGCGGCTACTAGAGAGGCATCCGTTATCGCGCAGAAACTGCGCGAATTTTTACGGAGGAAGTACTCCTGCGGCCACGGTTCCGGGAACGGCGGTGGCGGCGGGTGTCGTGGGCGACGCCTTGTTGCTGTAAAGGAGGAAGGGAGTGCGTTCCTGGGCCCAGCGGGCGACGCCGGAATCCCACGACTCAACGATATCGCTGACGGCCCGGCCAGACATGAGTTGCTGGCGGAGATGGGACTGGCCGGTGACTTTCTCGAACATCTGGCGCTGGTCGGCAGTGGTGTGGCTGAAAGGCAAGAAACCGTTCACTTCATGTTCGAGAACTTCGATGGCGTAAAAGTTGATGGCGGTGAGGTTGCCTGCATTGCGTGGGTCCATTTTGACGAACACGCCGTCGTAGTTGCTGCCGGCATTGTATTTGTAAGGAGAGAAATGGATGCCGGGCATATGAATGGCATTGAGGCGCTTGGCGATGGCAGCGTCGGGCCAGCCGCGACCGGCGACGGCTTCGAAGGGGTAGGGACCGCCGATGCCGGTCTCAATGCCAATCTCGCCGAGGAAACCGGTGGCGGTATAACCGCGCGCGGCGCCAATAGTCGGGATGTTCGGCGAGGTGGGGACCCACTTCAGGCCGGTGTCTTCCCAGACCATGCTGCGTATCCAGCCTTTCATGGTGACGACGGTGAGACGGCATGGCTGGGCGAGATATTTGGCGTTGATCCACTGCGCGAGTTCGCCCGGGGTGAGCCCATAGACGAGCGGGATATCGTAGAGGCCGACGAAGGAGGAAACGGTTGGGTCGAGGCGCGGTCCTTCGATCCGGACGCCACCGAGTGGATTGGGGCGGTCGAGGACGATGGCCTCGATGTTGTCCTTGGCGCACTCGTCCATGACATAACCAAGCGTGCTGATGAAGGTATAGGAGCGGTTTCCGAGGTCCTGGACGTCATAGACGACGGCGTCGAGACCGGAGAACATCTCCTTCGTGGGATGACGAAAATTCCCCTTGGAAGTGTTATAGAGGGCGAAGACGGGCAGGCCGGTGTGGGGATCGTGACCGTTCTTGGTTTCCTTGCCCGCGCCGGTGAGGCCGTCGATGCCGTGCTCAGGACCGAAGAGCTTGAGCAATTTGTAACCGCCCGCAGATTGACCACTATAAAGAACGGAGATGGCAGAGCGTCCCTTGGAATCGGCGCCTGAAGGATTGGTGACGAGGCCGATGCGCTTGCCCTTGAGGACGGCAAAGTTGGTTTTTTCCAACTCGTCTATACCGAGGGAGATGGCTGCATGGGCACCCAACGACAGGGCAGCCAGCAGGCCGACTGCGAGTAGAAAAGGGTGGAATCGTTTTATGCGGCTGTTCATCAACATCGGGGCAAGGCATTCCGTTCTGGCACCATCATCAGCACGCATCGTGAAATGCGATGTCCGGATTGCTTTAATCGAATGACGTTACGAAAATGATCAGGCGGTGTCACGCCCATCGCGCAGAAAATTACGGAAAGAGCACGATGATGGATTGGTTGTAAGGGACGGCAGGAGCCATCTTGGAATGTGTTGTGTCCCTCGCCAAAAGGTGAATCGTCGGGTAACGTGCGGGCGTGACGTTGCGACAGCGAATTCGTTTTTACCAGCAACTGGCGGTCCTGGCGCGGGCCGGGTTGTCGTTCCGCACCAGTCTGGAAAGATTGAAGGAACGGATGAAGTTGCGCGAAATCGCCATCCTTTCAGAAAGAGTGAACGCGGGTGACCGGCTGAACGAGGCATTTGTGGCCGCCGGTTTTTCGGCCTTTGAATGTCATCTCATCGCGGCGGGGGAACGAAGCGGCCAATTTGACAAGGTCTTTGAGCATCTCGCGGAATTCTGGAAGCGGGAGCTGGAAATGCGCCAGGCCCTGCTACGTCCACTCTATTACCCGGCGGTGGTGTTGCACCTGGCGGTCGGATTGGGGGCGATGGTGGAGGCGATCATCAGCACGTGGCAGTTGGCAGTATTTCATTTGATCCTGTCGCTGGCTGGCATTTATCTGCTGGGCTTCATTATTTACATGGGGGGGCGCATCACTTGGGCGAGCGAAGCGCTGCGGCGCGTTTGGTTGTGGGTACCGATCATCGGCGGTTCCCTGCGGGCGGCCTGCGCCTATCGATGGATCACGGCATTGCGGCTCGAATTTTATGCCGGGGTCACGCTTTCCAGCGCCGTGGCGGATGCCTGGCGGGCGTCCGGTTACACGGGCTGCGAGGAACTGGCGGCGGAGAGCGAAGAGGCGATGCGGAGCGGGATGCGTCTTTCCCAATTGATGTTGCAATGGCGGGAACTGCCGCGGGACTGGGTCGATTTCGTTGAAACCGGCGAGGTCTCCGGCGCGTTGGAAGCGGCGTTTTCCAACCTGGAGGCGGAAGCGGCGCGCTCATGGGAACTGGCCATGCAGCGCATGAGCGAGTGGTTGCCGAAGATCGTTTATTTTATCGTTCTCATCATTGTTGGCGCCGTTGTGGGGAGGGTTGCCTATAACGTGTTGATCGCCCCCATGAATGATCAGCTCAAACAGATCGATGATGCTTTGAAATAGCCATGAGCTCACTCTTTTACGAATCGGATGCAGCGGTGGAGCAATATCTCCTTTTCCACTATGGAACACCCGAACAGATTTGTCCGCTGTTGCCGGAGGCGCAGGGGGCGTGCGGGTTTCCCGTGCGGTGTGTGAATGAACCGCTGCGGGGGCCCGGTCTGCATCGGCGGGGACGGGCGCTGGACCTGGGTTGCGCGGTGGGGCGGAGCAGCTTCGAATTAGGACGGCATTTCAACGCGGTGGTCGGAATCGATTTCTCGGAACGTTTTGTGGCGGCGGCGCAGAAGATGCAGCAAGAGAGGGTGATGACGGTGCGAGCGGCGCGGGAAGGAACGGCGACGGATGAACTGCGGCTGGAATTGCCTGGTGATTTGACGACGGACCGGGTGCGTTTTGAACGGGGAGATGCGTGCGCTTTACGGGATGACTTGGGAATGTTCGATTTGGTGTTGATGGCCAATCTGATCGACCGATTACCGGACCCGGCCAAATGTCTGGCGCGGTTACCGCGCTTGGTTGCTTCCGGAGGCGGGCTGATCATCACTTCGCCCTATACTTGGCTGGAAGAGTACACGCCGCGGGACAAGTGGTTGATGGATGAGGAGGGAAGCACACTGGGGGCGTTGAAGAAAATTTTGGGCCAGTCGTTTGAACTGCGGCAAGTGCTCGATTTGCCGTTTTTGATTCGGGAGCACCGGCGCAAGTTTCAGTGGAGCGTGGCGGAGGCGAGTGTCTGGAGGAGGAAGTAGGGCGATTACTGGTTGATTGCGCGGACGCGTCCGGCTTATTCGTAGATGTAGTTGTCGCGGCGAAGCTTGTTAATGAGGTCGTGGATGAGCTGCTGGTGAGCGCCGCCGATCTGTTCGAGACGCTTATAGATTTCGATGGCGCCTTTCCAGTCCTTGCTTTTCTCGCGGATGCTGCCGGCTTCCATGCCAGCCTTGAACTGCCACGAGAATTCGGGCGGCGTGGGGGTGCTGGAGTCGTCGCCGCTTACGCGTCCATAAAGGACGTCGAGATAAAGCGCCATCGCGTTATCAGTCTGGCCCATTTTTTCGAGGCACTTGGCCTTGCTCACGGCGGCTTCGTTGCGCTCGGCGATGGAGCCGTCCTTGCTCTTGAGGACCTGGTCAAAGGACGTGACGGCCCGGGCATAATTGGCGGGGTCCTTGGCGCCGAGTTCGAAGAGACACTGGCCCTTGAGCAGGCTGGCCTGGACGAACAAGGGGCCGGTCTTTTCAGTGGCAAGCACGGCATCGTAGTAGGGGACGGCCTGGTCGAACGTCGGCGGGCGCTGGAAGACGCGGCCTTCCCAGAGGCGGGCGTCGGCCTTGAAGATGGAATTGTCCGGGACCTTTTCCAAGAGATTGCGGGCGGCGGTGTAATCCTGATGATTGAAGGCGGACTGGCCAGCGTAAAAATAGGCATGGTCGACTTCGCTGCTGTTCGGATAATTGGTGGTCAACTGCTGGAAGGCATCCTGGGCCTTCACGAAGTCCTGGCGATAGAAGTAGAATTCGCCCAGGCGGAAATAGGCCTCGGGTGCGCCAGCAGCGGTCTTGTATTTGTCGGCCAACTGCACGAGAGCTTGCTCGACCTGGTCTTCATTGAGCTTCTTGAGTTCGTAGTCGAGAAGAACGCCGCGCTGGGCCGCCGCGAGCGCGTTGTTGGGGAACTGGTCGACGATCGTCTGGCAGGTCTTTCGCGCGCCCTCGAGATCGCCGGTCTGGTATTGCAGATCGGCGAGCGCGCGGAGGAGGGCCTCTTGGCCGGGGTAATTTCCGGTGAGAGCGATGGCCTTTTGATAGGCCGCTTTGGCTTCATCGGTCTTGTTCTGATTGGTGAGGAGTTGGCCCTGGGCCAGCGCAATTTCCTTGGCGTGGGAACTTTTTGGAAAGCGCTTTTCAAAGTCGGTTTCGGCCTTCGTGAAGGTATCGAGTTTACCGAGATAAGCTTGGGCCTTGAGATAATTGTAGGATGCATTCTCGGCGGAGGCGTCGTTGCCGGCGGAGATTTGAGAGAATTGCGCGGCGGCCCCGGCGTAGTCCTTGGTCTGGTCGAGCAGGACACAACCGAGTTGAAAGCGGGCCGAGCGGACGAGGACGGGATCGGTGCTGGTGTCGATGCAACTTTGTAGCGCCTTGACGGCTTGCAGGGGTTTGCCGGCGCGGGAGTAGAGCGGGCCGAGTTGATAGTTGGTGGCGGCGACCCATGGACTGGACCCGTAGGCGACGAGGAGAGACTCGAGGATGCCGATGGCCTTGTCGTCCTCGTGATTTTCTGCGAGCGCCGAACCGATGGCGAAAAGCGCGGCTGGGGCGGAGGCGTCGGAAGTCTTGGCGAATTCCTGGAGCTTGGTGACGGCTTCGGGTAACTGGCCACCGGCGCGGGCGCTCTGGAGGTAAGCGCGGAAGGCATCGAGACGCGTGGTCTCGTTGTCGGTCAGCTTGTAGGTCTGTTCGTAGGCGAGCATCGCCTGATCATCATGGTGGAGCGCGTGCTCGGCGCGGCCCAGGCCGAGGAATGCGCGGGCGACGAGCGATTTCGGAAAGGCCTTTTTGTCGTCGGTGATTTTCTGATAGGCGGTGACGCCTTGTTCGGCCTGGTTGTTGGCGACGCAGGCTTCACCGAGCCAGTAATTGGTCTCGAAAGCGAGGCCGGGTTCCGGCTTCGCGGCGAGAAGGGCCTCAAGGCCGGCGATGGCTTCCTTGAGTTGGTTCTTGGCGAGTTGCGCCTTGGCCAGCATGAGTTGCGCCTGCCAACCGGCGGGGGTGGAGGCGTGGTCCTTGATCAACGCCTGCAGCAGAGGAAACGCATCGCCTTCCTTGCCTTGCTTGAACAGCGCCCAGGCGAGGCCGAGGTTGGCGGCGTCGGCGTGGCCGGCGGGGTCTTTTTGCGCGAGGACAGCGCGATATTTGGCCTCGGCTTCCGGCCATTTATTGAGGTCGAGGAGCGACTCGGCCTGCCAGAAGAGAGTGTCGGCGCGGAGGTTTTCCGGCACCTGATCGATGGGGAGGTTGAGTGCGGCAAGGGCTGCGTCGCTGCGACCGAGCTGATAAAGCGCGCGGGCCTGGAGTAATTCGGCGGCGGCGGTGAGTTCGCTCTTCGGATATTTTTTTAACAGCGCGGCGACACGATCGTTGCAGAGGTTAAAGGCGCCGTCCTTGTAGGATTGCTCGGCGGTTTTGAGGACTTTCTTTTCGTCGTCGGTGGGACCGGCGTGGAGGGGAAGGAAGGCAAGGGCGAGTGTGCCCATCGCTAGGATTGAGAGAAGAAAGCGATTGCCCATCGGGGGATTTTCTCATACTCGATGACTGGGGCAAAGGTGATTTTTAGGGGCGAGCAATGGAGCTCCGCTGACAAGGGCGTTCCCAAATGCAGTTTGGGAGCGAGGAGGAGTTAGACGGCCAACTCCACCAAAGCATCCTTCACGTTGCGCATGAGAGGGGCGATAGTCTTGTCGGTGAAGTCGAAGGCGAGGCCACTGGTCTGGAAGAGCTCAGGCAGAGGGCGGGAGCCGCCGAGGCTGAGACCCTTAAGGTAGTTGTCGAGGGTGGCGGGGAGATCGCGGCGCGCGGCTTGCCAGAGCTGGAGGGCGCCGAGTTGGGCGATGCCGTATTCGACATAGTAGAAGGGAATTTCGAAGATGTGGAGCTGACGGTGCCAGACCTGGGATCGGGCCTGCTCGAAGCCGGACCAGTCTTCGATGCCGCCAAGGCGATCCATGAGCGAGAGCCAATAGGCCTTGCGTTCGTCGCGGGTGTGGCCGGGGTGGGTATAGATCCAATGCTGGAAGGCGTCGACGGTGGCCATCCAAGGGAAGAACTTAATGATGCCCTCGAGATGATCGCGTTGGGCGCGCTTGGCGTCGGTCTCGGAATAGAACATGCGCAGAAAGGGGGCGGCGAGGAGTTCCATGCCCATGGAGGCGACTTCGCAGAATTCGATGGGCGCGCTCCGGTAGGCGTGAAGGGACTGCTCGCGCGAGGCGAGGGCGTGGAAGGCGTGGCCAGCTTCGTGGAGCATGGTCTCGACATCGCGATGGACGCCGACGGCGTTCATGAAGATGAAGGGGACGCGGGCCTCGGAAAGGGTGCTCTGGTAACCGCCGGGCGCCTTGCCCTTGCGATTGTCGAGGTCGACGAGTTCCTGGACGCGGAGAACGTGGTAGTAGTTGCCGAGGCGGGGATCAAGGGCGGAGAAGATTTTGTGGCATTTCTCGAGTAATTCCGAAGAAGCCTCGAAGGGGTGAAGCGGCGGATTTTGGTCGGGATCGACGGCGAGATCCCAGGGACGGAGCTTATTGAGGCCGAGTTTTTTCTGGCGTTCCTTCTGTAATTCGCGGGCGAGCGGGACGATGTGATGCTCGACGGCGTCGTGGAAGCGGAGGCAGTCCTCGGGGGTGTAGTCGAAACGCTCGTAGCTGGCGAAGGTATAAGCGCGGAAGTCGGCGAAGCCAGCGGCTTGGGCGATTTCGTTGCGGATGACGAGGAGCTTGTCGAAGATATCCTCAAGCTTGTCGGCGTCCTGGAGGCGGCGCTCGACGACGGTCTTCCAGGCAGCTTCGCGGCGGGTGCGGTCCTGTTCCTCCTGGATGCGGCCCATGCGGGCGAGGGTCACTTCCTTGCCGTCGAACTGGACGGTCATGCTGCCGCTGATTTTCTGGTACTGCTGAGTGAGCTTGGCGATGGCGGTTTCGCGGGCGACGTTTTCCTCTCGGTAGAGTTTCACCTGGGTCTCCACGCTGCGGCGGAAAACGGAATAAAAGTCGGGCAATTGGGCAAAAAGGAGCGACTGGGAGAGCTTTTGCATCAGCGCGAACTGGCGGGGCTTGAGCCACGGATCGACGACCTCGACGATGTGCATGTAGGCCTTTTCCTTGGCTTCGTCATCGGTCTGGCAGGTCATGGCGATGTAGGTGAGGGAGGAGGATTCTCCCAGGGCGGCGTTGACTTCGCTGTGGTCGCGGAGCCAGGCCTCGAGATCGGTGACGGAGGCGGCAGCATCAAGCTTGGTGGAGAGTTGATCGAAGACCGGCGCGAGCTGCGCGGTATCTGTCAGGTCAATGGTCTCAGGGAGAAAGCGGCGCGGGGAAAAATGGGAGATCTGCATGGTGTTCAAGATGGCAGAAAAACAGGCGAGGCCAAGTCATGAGACCGGGAGCGGGAAAGACATGGACTTGTGCCGGAGGGCCGGGCAGGTCATAAAGGCGGCGGTGAATATCAAGGCCAACCGCGAGGAGAACTCCTTTGAGACTCAGGCGACGCATCTTTTCCAGGAACTACAGGATGAGATTGTGCGCGGTCAATTGCCGCCCGGCTCGAGGTTGACCAGGCGTGAGCTATGCCGGCGATTCAAGGTGAGCCAGGCGACAGTGTCAGAAGCTCTCTGGCGGCTGGAGTCGGAGGGGCTTGCCGAAAGCGTGCCGATGTACGGCACACGCGTTATTCCGATGACCCTTCAACGCGTGCAGGATGAGACGGTTCTGCGCGAGGCGCTAGAGTGCGAGGTCGCGCGGCTCATCGCCTTGCGCGGAGATTCCATTGATCAAAAGAAGCTGACGGCCATGGCCGGGCAACTTGATGGCTTGCGCAAAAAATCGGGCGCTTACAGTTCGGCCGGTATGCGGGTCCATCAGGAGTTTCATATCGCTCTCGCGCGACTGACTGGCTCAGTGCTGTTGGTCCGCGAGGTCGAAAGGATCTGGCGCCGGCACCTAGCTTTTTTTAGCTGGCATAGTGCTGCCGTGGTCCCACCGCCTCCTCGCTGGCATCAGCGTCTGCTTGAAGCTCTTTTCAGCGGCGATCCCGATGTCGCCGAGCGGGCCATGCGAGAGCACGTTTGTTTCGGTAGTGCCCAGCAGATCAATGTCCTGCAGCGCATCGAAAAGCTGGTCACACGGGGCGCGGCGTAGCTGATCCCGTCAGCGTTTCGGCTATTTTCTCTCGCCCGGGTATTCGTGGCAGAGGTAGCAAGTCCGCGGCTCATCCTCAGTGATCGGCGGGAATCGGCAGGCCCATTCATCGATAAAAACATTGTCTGTCCAGTCGTCGCAAATAGAGGAGATTTCGCCGCTGAGGGTGTAGCGTTCGCTGCCGACACGGACGCCGGTCCCTTCCTCGGCCCAGAACTGGTGGAAGGTCTTGGGCGGGATGCTCAGGCTTTCGCCGGGTTGGAGGCGGATGGGATCGCCAGCGTGGAGGTCGCGACGGACGCCATCGACTTGGGCGGTCATGGTCCCGCGCGCGGGTAGTCCGTCTGCGTCGACGGGATGGAGGATGATTATCACATTGCCGCCGCCGCGGTTGATGATGTCTTCGCGCTTGGAACGATGGTAATGCATCGGGGAGCGCTGGCCTTCGGGCTCGATTAGAAGTTTTTCCGCATAGGGCTTGGGGTAGCGCATGTCGCGGGCCTTGCCGTTGCGGAGGGTGAAGAGCATGCGTCCGATCTGGCGGAAGCGACCGCTGCCAAAATCGGTTACGTCCCAACCGAGCATGACGTCGCGAACTTCATCCATCGTTTGGTCGGCCTGTTCCCAGTTTTCCGGGCTCCAGTAAGCGTGAGACGGCAGGGTCACTTTCAGGGCATCGAGGACTTCGCGGGCAGTTGCCACACTGCGGTTGACGAGGGAACGGGTAAAGGTTCCGGTCGGGATTGCGGGGGCGGAAGGTGTCTGAATGAGTGAAGAAATGGACATGGGAATGATGCTTCGATTTACCTTGGAGAATTTTGATCGATCAAATATCATCCGTCAAGTTTTATGAACGCCACTGATCTTTACATCGCCCACGAACCGCAGCTTTTTGTTGATAGTGACATCATTGAATGTTCCCAAGGGGTGACCCGCCTCTGGCACAAGCCACAGCGGCAGGGTGACGCGCCGTTGATCAAGGCGGACCGTCCCTGGGAAAAGACCCTCTATTTCACCTACAGCAATTACGTGGTGCTGCACGATCCGGTCGATGGACTGATCAAGTGTTGGTACGAGGACATGGGCGAGGTGGATGTGAACAACAAGCGAGGGCAGCGGCATCCGTGGAAGTCGCGCCTGCTTTATGCAGAGAGCGAAGACGGCATCCATTTTCGGAAGCCTGATCTCGATATTGTGACAATCGATGGGCACCCGACCAATATTGTAATGGGCTACGATCCATCGGGCGGGGCGACGAAGAAAAATCCGTGGGGAGATGTTGGGATACATTCCAATGGGATCATTATTGATCCGAATCCGCCAACGCCTGCGGAGCGATTCCGGACGATTTTCACGCGGCAGTCAGTCGATGAGAAGGGGGATTTGCAGCATCATCTGGAGTGCGCCCATTCGGCGGACGGGATGCATTGGACGCCATATCCGGAGCGTCCGCGGGCGGGCGGTAGCGGGGCGCTCGACGATGTGTGCTGTCTCCATTATGACGCTGACGCGAAGCTTTTCGTCTTGAACACGCGGCATGGCCAGATGTACTCGAATGCGGAGCCGCCGCGCACACCATGGAGTGGTTACTGGTTTCCTTCCTACTATCCGAATCGGCCCGACCTGATGAACAAGCGCCGGGTATTTCAGACTATGAGCGCCGATTTCATCAACTGGCGCAACCCGCTGCCAGTTTCCGTGCCGGACGACGTGATCGACAATCTTGATGAAGCGCATTATGGGATGCAGCAGTTCCGGGTGGGGCGTTCGTTCTTCGGCACGCTGGGTATTTTTCAATACACGGCGGGAGAGATGGAAGTGCGTCTGCTGTACAGTCACGATGGAATTCATTTCAAACCGACGGACAAGGGCAACGCCTTCCTGAAGCCGACGGGGGAGGGACGTTGGGACGCGCGCATGGTGTCAATCACGAGTCCGCCCGTGGTGAAGGGGGGCGAGTGGCTATTTTATCATGGTGGCACGAGTGCCCATCACGACTGGTGGATGGATGGCACGCTCGTCGGGGTGCCGGAATCGGATGATCCGAATTCTCACGCCAAGTTTGGATTGGGCTTGGCAACATTGCGCAAGGAGGGCGTGGCCTCGCTTTGGGCCAATGCGGAACGGGGAGGCTATGTGTTGACGCGGGCCGTTAATTCCAAGGGAAACCGATTGGTGATCAATGCACGGTGTCGCCCCGGAGGAAGTATCCGGGCGGCGGTCCTGGACCGGGGCAACAAGCCTCTTGGGGCGTGCCGAGTGGAGGCGTCGGACGCTTTTACGGGGGACAGCACACGACACGTGATGACATGGCAGGGTAAGGATGAGTTGGTGGTAGGTGAATGGGGTTGGAGGAAAATCCAGTTTCTCATGCGGGATGCAGAGATTTATTCATTCAGCATTGAGGTGCAGGAGCAGCAGGCAGACCTGCCGTCATTTTTACATGGAACGAAACGTGCCTAAGTTCAGGATGACGGATTTTATTTTGTTAGAAGCTTTACGGCGGCGGTGGTGAGGGTGGGCCAGATGTTCTTGCCGTTTTCGTGGGGCCAGTCGCCGGTGTGGTGAATGAGGAGGACGGTGATGAGGCCGCGCTTGCGGTCGATTTCCATGTGGGTCTTGAAGGCCCCGCCATGCCAGTACTTGTCCTTGGCGGTATCCCAGCCGAAGCCGTAGTTTTTTTCGACGAGAGAGCCAGTCTGTTTGCGGGTCATTTGCTTGATCGCGGTGCTCGAGAGGTAGCGGCGTTTCTTGAAGGTGCCGTCGTTGAGGAACATCTGGCAGAATTTGACGACATCGCTGGCGACGGAGAAAAGGCCGCCAGCGGGCATGGGACGGCGACGACGATCACTGAGTGGATAGGGAAGTGGAGGCGTTTTTAGTTCGACCAAGCCGATTTTATCCGAGGTCGCGTGGTAAGCCTTGGCGAGACGGGCCTCGAGTTTCTTGTCCGGCCAGAACGTGGTCTCTTTCATGTCGAGTGGACCGAGAAGACGCTGGTCCATGAAAACCTCGTAGGCCAGGCCGCTGACGACTTCGATGATGCGTCCCGCTGTATTGGTGCCGGCGTTGGAATAATTATACTGGGTGCCCGGCTCGAAGAGGAGCGGTGTCATTGCATAACTGCGGGCGGCGTCGCGCAGCGAAATTTCATCACGCATCGGCGTTTCCAGGGCGGAGGTGAAAGGCAGGCCACTGGTATGGCTGAGGATCTCCCGCACGAGAATCGGATGTTTCGGTTTCTTCAGCAGGACATGGTTTTCATTTTTTTCGGCGACGACCATCTGGCCTTTGAATTCAGGCAGATATTTCTCGACCGGGTCGTTAACGTTCACTCTGCCCTCGTCGACGAGCATCATCAGGGCGGCGCACGTCATCGGTTTCGTCATGGAGGCGATCCAGAAGGCGTTGTCGGGAGTCATCGGTTTTTTTTCCGCGAGGTTGGCATAACCGACGGCTTCGTGCGCCAGCACTTGGTCCTTGGTGGCGGCAAGCAGAACAGCCCCGGCGATCAGGCCACGATCGATGAAAGGTTGGATGCAGGGGGCGAGGGAGGAACGAGACTTTGACGCGCGCTTCATGGAGCAAGAGATTGGAGGGAGGAGGCACCAGCTAAAAGAAATTGTTATCGCTACTTTTTGATTGGCGGGGGGTTAAAGACTGGAAATCAATCCTATGCACAACACTTTTGGGAAATTAGCGCTGGTCCTTGGAATGGCTTTTATCGCTTGGTCCCTCCGGGCGGATGATACCAATCCTGCCGCCCCCAAACCGTTCGATCACGGGGATGACGTCAACGAGGCGCTGTTCACCTATAAGAAGGACGCACAAGTGCCGCTGCATCCGCCAGAAAGGCCGTTGGCGAAATTCGAGTTGAAGGACAAGATTTATCACGGCGTGCTGCTCAATACGGACAGCCAGGCAGGCTTCGATAAAATCTATGACCAGTATGTGGCATTGGTGGGAAAGAAGCCGTCGATGATCGGGTGCTTTGCGCTCCGTTGGTCGAAGGGCGTGGAGCAGCCTCCGGGCGTTTTGCTCAAGCGGCTCAAAATCATCGATTCGAAGCCGGATGTACTTCCGTTCATCAAGCTCTACACCTGCGACTGGCAACCGTCGGGGCCGTTCATGAAGGCGGACGATATTTTGGCGGGTAAGGAAGATGCCTATTTCGTCATGCTGGCCAAGGAGGCGAAGGAATTTGGGAAGCCGTTTTTATTGAGCATCAATCACGAGATGAATGGGGACTGGTTCTCCTACTCGGAGGGTTTCAAGCCGAAGAGCTACGGGCCGACCGACTGGACGGCCCCCAAGTTCATCAAGGTCTGGCAGCGGATACACAAGATTTTCCAGGACAACGGGGCGACGAACGTGGCGTTTGCATGGTGTCCGGGGATTCAGGGACGGGCGTACGACGTCAAGGACGCGGACGGCAAGGTGATCAAGCACTACGACGCGATCAACAGTTACAAGGCCTACTATCCCGGCGACGAGTACGTCGATTGGGTGGGTGGGAGTTTTTACAACGATGTGAATCCCTATGCGATCGACAACCTGGCGGCGGCATACCCGAACAAGCCGATTGTCCTGGCTGAGTGGGGAACGGAACCGCAGCGCGGGGCATGGTACCAGCCAAAGCCATATCCGGGGGACGCGCCGTGGATGCAGACGACGTTTGATTTTTGTGAGAAGCGGTATCCGAACATGAAGGCGATTACTTACTTCTACTGGGGCAAGACGGTCAATATCGAGCGGGTCCCGGAGCAGGTGGATATTTATAAAAAGGAAATTGCGAATCCGATTTTTAAGAGCAACGAGTAGAAAGGAAGCGCAGCTTCCCGGACGAGTACGTTCCAAGTGCAACTTGGGAATGAGGGAGGCAGGCGAAACTGATCCTTCGACAGGCTTAGGATAACGGAAGTTAGACGGAGCCAAACCGGCGCTGACGGTTGCCGTAGTCGATGAGAGCTTCGGCGAAATGTTGGCGGCGGAAGTCGGGCCAGAGGGTGCTGGTGATGTAGATCTCGGTGTAGGAGAGCTGCCAGAGAAGGAAGTTGCTGAGGCGCATCTCGCCGCTGGTGCGGATGAGGAGATCGGGGTCGGGATAGTAGCGGGTGTAGAGGTGATGATTGAAGACCTGCTCGTCGATCTGAGCGCTGTCGAGGTGACCGAGCTTGATTTCGCGGATGATGGAGTGGACTGCCTCGATGATCTCGACGCGACCGCTGTAGCTGAGCGCGAGGATGAGGACGAGGCCGGTGTTCTGGCGCGTGGCCTGGATGCATTGATGCAACTGGGCGCGCACGTTTTCGGGGAGATCGGAGAGGCGTCCGATGGCCTGGAGCCGGACGTTGTTCTTGATCATCTCGGGCAGTTCGTCGCGCAGGAACGTCTCGAGCAGGCCCATGAGGGTGTTGATTTCGGTCTTGGGGCGTTTCCAGTTCTCGACGGAGAAGGCGTAGAGAGTGAGATATTTGACCCCGAATTCGCCGGCAGCCTTGACCACGTCGCGGACCGATTCCGCGCCGGCGCGATGGCCCTGGACGCGCATCATGTTCTTGGCCTTCGCCCAGCGACCGTTACCGTCCATGATGATGGCGACGTGACGAGGGAGCTTACCGAATTTGTAGGCGGTTGGAGGGCTCATGGATTTGGTCGCGATTTAGTCTAACGAACCGTCGCCCGGCGGTCGACGGCTACCTGCTATACCCGGAAAGTTTCGGCGCGCTGGGCACCGACAGACACGATACGAAGGCGGGCTCCGGTCAGATCGGCCAAGGCACTGAGATATTTCTGGGCAGCCTTGGGCAGCTTGTTGAAGTGGCGGACGGCACCAGTCGGTTGCTTCCAGCCCTTGAAAGTGCGGTAGACCGGGCGACAGAGCGCGAGGTCGGCGGCATCGGACGGGGGATACTGAAGCTTCTTGCCGCGGCAGGTATAGGCGACGCAGATCTTAAGTTCCTTGAGCGTGTCGAGACCATCAAGGTTGGTGATGGCGAGTTCGTCGATACCGTTGACCATGCGCGCATAGTTGGTGGCGACCGCGTCGAACCAGCCGCAGCGGCGGGCGCGGCCCGTGGTGGCGCCGAATTCGCGTCCCATGCCGTGGAGCATGTCGGAGATTTCCTGCGACTCGGAGGGGAGCGGGCCTTCGCCGACCCGGGTGGTGTAGGCCTTCATTACGCCAACGACGCGGTCCATGCGGTGGGGCGGGATGCCTGAACCGGTGCAGGAACCGCCAGCGGTGGTGTTGGAGGAAGTGACGAAAGGATAGGTGCCGAAGTCGATGTCGAGGAAGGTGCCCTGCGCGCCTTCGAAGAGGATGGTCTTTTGCGCTTCGAGCTGCGTGTGCAGCCAGATGACAGTGTTGCAGACGTAAGGGGCGAGTTTCTTGCCTGCCGCCAGATAGGCTTTTTCGACTTCCTTGAAGGAAAGCGGCTTGCCGCCGAGCGACTTGAGGATGGCGTTATTTTCATCGATGCGGGTCTTCAGCTTGGCGGAGAAGACCTTGGGCTGCATGAGGTCAATGAGACGAAGCCCGGTACGGGCGGCCTTATCGCCGTAGGCGGGACCGATGCCGCGCTTGGTGGTGCCGATCTTGTTGCGGCCTTTGCGGATTTCGCGGGCCTCGTCCAGCAGGCGGTGATAAGGGAAAACGAGGTGGGCGGTCTCGCTGACGAGCAGGCGATTGGCGAGCTTGATGCCACGCTTCTCGAGGCCTTCGATTTCCTTGACGAGAGCGAGCGGATCGATGACGACGCCGTTGGCGATGACGCACTTTTTCCCCGCGCGCAAAATGCCAGACGGGATGAGGTGAAGGACGAATTTTTCCTTACCGATCTCGACGGTGTGGCCGGCGTTGTTGCCGCCCTGGGAGCGGACGACGATATCGGCTTCCTCGGTGAGGACGTCGATGATTTTTCCTTTTCCTTCATCGCCCCATTGGGCGCCGACTAAGATTGTGTTCATATATTATAATGCGATGGTCATGTCACTTTGGTAGGCAACGGCCCTGTAGCGATTGTCGACCATCAGCCAAAAATCGGTTGCGGGCTTTTCTTTCCACACAGACAGAGGGACGTCGACATGATTGGAGCGGGTTCCGTTTTTGATGACGAAGTGTGCCTGGACGGACTGATGGTCATCAGAGGCGCGGATCTTACCGAGCGATCCGGTCGTACCTTCCAGCGAAACCGAGGAGGGGAACTGTGTGCCCGCGTTATCCATAAGAGTGCCACCGCCGTTAACGGTCAGGCCGGTCGACGTGTCGAGAATCGCAAGGGTAATGCCTGGTGGCATCTCGCTTTTCAGGGATTGGCCATAGGCCCACATCCCCATCAAGGGCAACGCGAGCACGATGGAGCAAAAAAAGGCGCGTTTCATGATTTCAGCGCCCGATGCTGGTGTAGGTGAAGCCGAGGGCGCGAAGTTCTTCGGGATTGAGCAGATTGCGGCCGTCGAAGAGGAGGGGGCTGAGCATCTTCTTTTTCATGGCCTGCCAGGGGAGGGACTTGAAATCGGTCCATTCGGTGAGGAGCAGGATGGCGTCGGAGCCTTCGGCGACGTCATCGGCTTTTTCGACCATTTTTGCCTCGGGGACGAGAGTCTGGGCTTTTTCCATGGCCTTGGGGTCATAGGCCTTGACCTCGGCGCCCTCGGCGATGAGTTGCTTGACGACGGCAATGGCCACGCTGCTGCGGACGTCGTCAGTGTTGCCCTTGAAGGCGAGGCCGAGCACACCGATTTTCTTGTGACGGAGAACCCAGAGGGCCTCGCGGACTTTCTTGAGGAAGCGCTGGGCCTGGTCGGCGTTGATGCGTTCGACTTCCTCGAGGAGATGGAATTCGTAGCCCAGCTCGCGGGAGATGCGGATGAACGCGGAGATGTCCTTCGGGAAGCAGGAACCGCCGTAACCGATGCCTGCGTTGAGGAAGGCCCGGCCGATGCGCTTGTCGGCGCCCATGCCGTCGGCCACGCGCTCGACGTTCGCGCCGGAGGCCTCGCAAATGGCGGCGACGGCGTTGATATACGAAATTTTCAGCGCGAGGAAGCTGTTGGCGGCATGCTTGATCAACTCGGCAGAGTTGAGGTCGGTGACCATGATCGGGGCCTTGAAGGGCTCGTAGATTTCCTTCATCGGCCCAATGGCGCGGTCGGAGGAGACACCGACGACGATGCGGTCGGGCTTCATCAAGTCCTCGACGGCGGAACCTTCCCGGAGGAACTCGGGATTGCTGACGACATCGATGTCCGCGCCGGGATTGTAGCGGCTGATCGTCTGGGCGACCTTTTCGCCGGTCTTCACCGGGACGGTGCTCTTGTCGACGATGATGCGGTACTCCTTGATATGAGCGGCGACCTCACGGGCCACGCCCTCGACGAAGCTGAGATCGACGCTGCCGTCCGGCTGGGGCGGGGTGGGCACGGCGATGAAGACAACTTTCGAGGCGGCGACAGCATCACCAATGGAGGTGGTAAAGGAGAGGCGCCCGGCGGCGACGTTCTTTTTGACGAGGTCTTCCAAGCCCGGTTCATAGATCGGGATCTGGCCGTCCTGGAGGGAATGGACTTTCTTCAGGTCGTTATCGACGCAGATGACGGTGTGGCCGACTTCCGCGAAGCAGGCGCCTGTGACCAAACCGACATAACCCGATCCAACAATGGCAAGATTCATAAAGGGGCGTTTATTGTGCCACGACTGCGCCGGACGGCAAGACTCCAATGGCACAGGCTGGAGCCTCTGCGCGGCTACAGGCGCGGGGTGTGGAGTTCGAACTGGGGGAAGGCCTTGAGCGTGAGGGTGAAGAAGACGGTCTGGTTGTTGACGCCGTTGACTTCGCTCTGGGCATAGCTGAGGGCGAGGAGCCAGGAGTCGAGGTCGCGGTAGACGGTGTATTGCTGGAGTTGGAGACGACCGGTCTCGGCTTCGAATTGTTCCTGGGCCTGCATCTGCCAGTGTTCGTTCATGCGGTAGAAGATATCCATGCTGACCGTATTGCTGTTCTGGAAGACCGAACTGTGATTGATGTAGTGGTAGCCGGTCTTCAACTGGAGGGAGGGATCAGGCGACCAGAGGAGGGAGTTGTCGATCTGGTTATAGCTGTTGCCGCTGATATTGAGAGAGCTGGAGGAGACAATCTGGAACTGCTGCGTCGGGTAGAGGGTGAATGAGTTGAACAAATTACTGAGGGTCCCGTTGGGCGTGGCGGCGCTGAAGTTGTGGTCAAAATCGGAATCGAAGTAAGTCTGGAGCGTGGCGAGGTCGTAGTTTGCGCCATCGCGCTTGGTCTGGATCTTGTTCCAGACGCCATAACGGACGACGGCCTGCTTGTCGATGGAGTCGATGGAGTTGTACTCGGTCCAGTCGATGGGTTGGAGCTGGGTGGAGTAAAGGCGGTTATCGAAGCCGCGAATGTTGTTGGGGGTGACGGTGGGCGAAGGCGCGTATTGTGCGTCGAAGTAGGGCTCCACCACGTGACGGATGCCGTGGATGCCGAGGTTGGGATTGTCAACATTGAGCCAGGTGCGGGAGATCTTGAAGTCGCCCTTGAGGCCAACGTCGCCTGTAAGGCGGGTGGTGGGATTGTGAATCATGTCACTCGCCAAGCCGTTATTGTTCACCGTGTCGGTGATATCCTGATTGTTGTCGGAGTAGTGGGTCACTCGACCGCCGATACGAGGGGTGAGGGAGAGGAAGTTGAAGTATTGCTTGGGATAGGCGAGTTCCTGGTAAGAATCGTAGCGATAGGCGCCGTAATTATTCTGCTGAGCGAGGTTATAGCCGTAGGTCGCATTGGGGTGGTAGTAGGTATAGGCGGTGGGCGGCTGCGGGGCATTATTCGGGAATGAATTGTAGATATAGCTGCCGGGATTCTGGAAGTAGCGTAGGTCCGCATAGCGCATGGAGAGGTTGTCGACGCTGTTGACGCTGCTCCATTGGATGTCGGTGCCAAAGATTTTCTGCTGCTTTACGTCGCCCTCGAGCTGGGGCAACCGTTGAGTTGACTGGAAGAACGGATTGACCTGCGGTGCGACGAGGAGATCGATGGCGAAGTTGGGATTGTACTGGTCGAGACTGATGAAATTCGGCGGCTGATTTTCCTGCTGGTATTCGCTGGCGAAAAAGTCGCGCGTGACCCACGGATCACTCCAGATATTGAGGTCGGCGGTTGAGGAGAAATCGGAACCGAACTGGAGATGGTGCTCATAGGCGACGCGGTAACGAGTGTCGTACGGTACGCCATCGTAGGTGTAGGGGTTGGTCAGATCGCCACGCGAAACCGCATTAGGCACCTTGGGATTCGTCATGGAGTAAAGATTGTCCTGGGCGACGTAGGTTTTCAGCAGCATGTCGCTGTTGACGGTCGGGAAATACTGGACATCCACGCCGCCCGCATAACCGCGCTTCTGGCGGACATCGAATTCGGTCGAGCCGCGGATCTTGTCGCTGGCGACCCAGTTGTATTTGTTGTCGATGAAGGCGCCGAACTGGCCGCTGTCGCCAAGGTTGAACTGGTAGGTCGGGCGCGAATCGGTCAGCGACTGCACGAAGATGGGGAAGTAGGCAATGGGCACCTGGCCGACGAAGAGAAGCACGTTTTTGAGGACGACGACGTCGTTGGGGCGGTACTCAATGGTGCTGGCCTCCATGTGGAAGCTGGGGTGCTCGCGATTGTTCGTGGTGAAGGTGGCGTTGGTGAGGCGATAATGATTGAACTCGGGCGTGGTGACTTTCTTCGCCGAGAGGAATTTCGGATATTCCTCGCCGAGGAATGAGGACGAGGTCATCGCCTTGGTATCGAGATTGTAGGTGATCATGTCGCCGCGGTAGAAGCGGCCACCGCTGAAAATGCGGACGTTGCCGGTGGCGGTGACGAGCTTGGTGCTGCGATCGAGAATGACGTGATCGGCGTAAATGACGTCGCCGTGATACTTGATGACAACATTGTTGTCGGCGGTGGCGATCTGTCCGATGTAGGAATTCTGGCCGTCAGCCTGGATGACGATGGCATCGCTGGCGGCGTTGGCGCTGGGAGGCGTCGTGGAGACGGCAGGGGCATCTTGGCCAAGAAGCGGCATCATCCCGCCGAGGCAGATTACACAAAAGGCAGTAAAAAGATGGGTAAAGGGTGTAATCCTCAAGCTGCAATATGGTAGCAATGCCAGGTAGTGTGCCAATAACAAAAGTCCAGTTATTCACAACCTATTCACAATCCGGCGATAGACCGGCTTGGGCAGTCAAGGCGTCAGATCAGCGCGAAATGAAATTTCGCGGAGAACACGGCGCTCCCAAGTGAAACTTGGGAGCGAGAAGAACTGACGGCAAGTCGTCCGCGTGGGCGGAGACTAGGCTTTTTTGGCGGGCTTCAAGAGGGCGGCAACGCGCTGCTTGTGCCGGGAAGCCGTGTTCTTGTGGACGACGCCCTTCTTGGCCGCGCGGTCGATCTGCGACTGAAACGCGGAAAGGAGCTTGGCGGCTTCGTCGGTCTTACCGGCTTTGGCCAGGGCGCGAATCTTCTTCTCGGAAGTGCGGACGGTGCTGATTTGGGTACGGTTGCGGGAGCGGCGGCGCACTGCGGCGCGAGCCTGCTTGGCGGCGGAACGGGTATTGGCCATAGCCCGCCAAACTGGCAGAAATTTATTTTATGTCAACACTACCCTCTGCGGGACGGCATTACTTTTAGGGACCGCCAGGGTGCAATCGGCCAAGGCAATGGTTTTGGCCTACTATGGCACAGCGCCGTGATAGGTGAGGACAACTTTGCGATGGGCGGTCTGATCAATGAGTTCCAAAGTCGAGGCGTCCACTCTGGTGGGAGGATTGTTACCGCTGGAGATTTTGAAGATGTTTAGGCTGAAGGCGCCCACGACAAAATCTTTCCAGCCGATGCGTTCGCCTATTTTTTTAGGTCCGGGCTGTTGATTGGGCGGAAGATCCATGAGATAGAGCTGGAAAACATAACCATCCGGAGTTTTTTGGTAGCTCTTGAAGAAAATATGGACGTTGGGATCGCTGGCAGAGGAGGCCATGGGTGCCGGGGTGTCGGCATGCAGGCATACGCTGGATAAGAGGGAGCCGAGGAGAAGAAAACAGAAGACGCGGAAGGGACGCATAACCAGATTAGCGACTAAAAACCCTGCATCAGGCCGCCCTTAAGGGAGGGGGGCAGGGGAACTTTGACGGTACGGGTCTCCTTACCGGGAGTGCGGACGGCCATCGCGTAACTGGCAACTTCCTGTTCGTGGGCGTCCTTCTTGGTGGCGGCATAGGCCTTGGCGAAGGTGATGAGATTGTTTTCCACCGGGATGCCGCCGACGCTGACGATTTCGTCCCCGGCCTTGATGCCGGCCTTGTCAGCATAGCTGCCGATCTCGACCGCGAGCGCTGTGACTTTGCCATCGGGCTGGCCGACAAGCAACCCATCGAAAAAGCTGAAGCGTTCGTCGACCATGTCGATCGTCTGGCCGGTGGGAGAGTAGATCAGGTGCATCTGGTCGGTCGGCAATTGGGCCATGGCCAGGACGAAATTGTTGGCCACTTCCCAGACGGTACGGCGATAGCCTTCGATCTCGTGGGCGATTTCGGGCGGCAACTTGGTCTTGCCATCGTTGAGTGGTGCGGTGCGCGTGAACGACTGCTCCAGGTTGCCCTTGTGGGCGAGGGCGAGATCGGTGGAGCCGTCGGCGTTCCCCGAGTGAAGGATATACATGACGCGCATTTGCGCGCCGGGCTTGAGGACCGTGGTGGGATTGATCAGGACCGGATATTTGACCGTGACGGTGGTGCCGTTTTGCGTGAGCGGGAAGGTGAGGGCGAACTCAGGTGTCATGTGCACCGGTTCGTTTTGGGCGCGAAGCGGGAAGGCGAGAACGAGAAGGCCGAGGAGGAGAAAAAGGCGATGCAGCACAAAGGAGAGATTACGCGGAAGCGGAGGATCGTCAATTCGCGGAGTGGCGACCGATGTTTTCGGCTTGGGTCGGTGGAGGAAATGGGGTAGGTTGTCGACGGGTAGATGGTCGCTCCCGCTTGTACGGGGGAGAGGAAAGTCCGAACACCACAAGGCAGCATGCCGCGGAAAAAGCCGCGGAGGGCCGGGATGAAAATTCCGGTCGATGGAAAGTGTCACAGAGAAGATACCGCCACGGCGCGCTCGTTCAGGTGCGGTGGTAAGGGTGAAAAGGCGGGGTAAAAGCCCACCGCCCGGGGGGCAACCTCCGGGGCACGATAAACCCCATGCGGTGCAAGGCCAAACAGAGACGCCGGGTCGCCTGCCCGGTCGCGAGGGAAACCTCGGGGCCCGTCTCGGGTATCGGTCGCATGCGCGTCGCGAGACGCCGCTGGCGCGGAGCGATCCGCGGCAGAGATGAATGACCATCGCCGGTGCGCCTTTAGCAAGCGCAGCGGAACAGAATTCGGCTTACGCCCGGAACAAAGAGGGGCGCTTCGGGAAACCGGGGCGCCCCTCGCTTTTTTTGGGAGAGGATGGGGATTGGATTCTGGTGGATCGGTTTTAGAATGTAGACATGGCTGAGAGGTCCAAGTTTGCCAAATCGTTGCGAAGTCCTTGGCAGTGGATTGGAGTGGGGGTGGTGCTTTCGGTTTTGGCTGTAATCGCGCTTGCGCCGATATTTGATCCGCCAAGATCGCACTCCCCGGGGCCTTATCTTTTGGAGCCACAATTCATTAATTTGATGATGTTCTCGTATGCCATGGACAATGGCGGAAAATATCCAGTCGGCAAAAGTTCGACCGAGGTCTTTCAGAAATTGCTTGATGAAAAATACTGCTCGGATCCGAGTGTTTTCTATTTAGAGATGCCGGGCAAGACCAAGCCGACCTCGAGCAAGCTCAAGCCTGAGAATGTTTGCTGGGATATTACGGTTCCCTTGGATGATCATGACTCTGATTTCCTACCGGTTGTTTTTTTGACAGGTTACAAGATTCAGTACTTCCCGGGTGGGGATGCAGCGCCGATAAGCGCATCCCTAAAGGGACAATTACAAGGTATCTCGGTTGGCTACAAAAATCATAATACCAAGTACCTCAAAAACGATGGTCTATCCGACGGCATCGTTTCCAGTTTCATTTCTAAAGACTTCGATCCTGCCGGAAAAAAATACCAGCAACTGACGCCAGACGGGCCGTTGCCTTAGGCCATCGCCGGTTCCGCGAGGGCGGGTTGAGCTTCGGTCGGATCAGGGAGGTAGGCGCCGGCTTTGAGGAGTTTTTCGCGGAGTTCGGGAACGTTAACTTTGTGGACGTTGGTGTCCTTCTTCGCGGCCATGGCGGCGGCGGTCCCGGCGGCGTGACCCATGGCGAGGCAGACGGGCATGACACGGACGCTGCCCTGAACGAGCTGCTCGCAGGAGATCGAACGGCCTGCGACGAGGACGTTCTTGAGCCCCTTGGGCGTGAGGCAGCGGTAGGGGATGCCGTGGGATTCGCCTGGGCCGTAGTGGAAACATTTTTTTTCCCATTTCCAGAGATTCTCCGGAGAGTTGGCGGCTTCTTCCTTGGCCCAGTGGACATCGATGAAGTAGCTGTTGCGGCAGATTTCATCGTCGAAGGAGCGGCGCTCGACGTAATCCTCCAGCGTGAGGATATAGTCGCCGACGATGCGGCGCGTTTCGCGGATGCCGAGGAGGCTTCCGGTCATAACGAGGAAGGCGTTGCCAAAGGCCTTGGGATGGTATTCGGCGAGCGCGCGGCGAAAGGCCTCGGCCATCTTGCGGCCCTGAATCAACGCGGCGGAGACGGTCTCCGGTTTGGTATTGTCGACATTCCAAAGATGGCCCGCGTTGAAGCCGACGGTACCGGGTCCGATGATGTTGTCGCAAATGTGAGTGTCCGGGATCTCGGGATATTTTCCCGATTTGACGATGTCGTAGATGATGCTCTTGGGATTGCCCGGGTGCATGGTCGGGCTCGTGCGATAGGCATATTCATCGACGTTGGAGAGGACGAAGCAGTGAGTGGCGGGCATGAGCCTCTCGCCCTTTTCGTTGCCTTGGTGGAACTCGGCTCCGGCCCAGGCGCAAATGTCGGCATCGCCGGTGCAGTCGATGAAGACTTTGGCTTTGTAGGCGGTGAGGCTGCTCTTGTTGACGACGGTGACGACCTCCACGGTGCCGTCTTTTGCGTCGACCCGGGCGAGGTGCGTATTAAAGAGAACCGTCACGCCGGCGTCGGTGACAAGCTTGTCATAGACGCGCTTGAGGCGCTCGGGGTCGATGGCGACCCAGTCGAGGTCCGTCGCCTTGATGTGGGGCATGCCAGCCTTGCATTCGTTGAAGACTTTTTCGGCGAGTCCGCGATAAATAATCTTTTGTTTGTCGGAAAAAGGAGTCCACGCCGGGACGAGGGCCGAGGTGCCCATGCCTCCGAGCGAGCCGGTGGCCTCAATGAGGAGCGTGCGTGCGCCTTCGATTCCGGCTGCAGCCGCCGAGGCGCAACCGGCGGGGCCGCCGCCGAGAACGATCACGTCCCAGGAGTCGTCGAGGGAAATTTGGGTGGTGGGAAGGGTGTAGGTTTTCATGGGCGAATCGATGGATTATATCGGTAGTTTGCGAAAACTCTCTTAATAAAACTGGTGATCTCCTGACCAGAGATGTGTCAGCTATTAACTTCTTTCTTAGGACGGGACAGCACTCTTGGGCTCCCCTTCGCCGACGGTGACGGCCTTCCTTTCCTGCCAGACGTAGCGGCGGAGGAGGACGACGAGTGCGCAGGTGAGGGGGACGGCGACCACCGGTCCGAGCAGACCGGGCAGGAGAAGGCTCCAGAAAAGGATGCCGAGAATGATCGCGAGTGGGTGGAGTCCGGTGCTGTGGCTTTGCACGCGCGGCGTAATGAACATCGATTCGCTCGCCTGCACGACTGCGAAGACGACAAGGACCAGCAAGGGCGTGAGCCACTGCCAATTGGAGCCACTCGGTGCCGAAAGGAAGCCGAGAAGCAGCGCGGGGATAATGCTGGCGATAATGCCGAGGAAGGGGACGATGCTCAGCGCGCCGGTGATCACGCCGAGGACGAGGCTGTATGGAATGCCAATGATCCAGAGCCCGATAAACGTAAGCAGGCCGTTGCAGGCAGCGACGATGATCTGTCCGCGAAAGTAACTGACGAGCGAGGTGTTGATCTCCAGCAGGACGGAGACGACTTCATCCCGCAGCGCCGACCGTCGCAAGGGAACGTAGTCGTGCCAGTGCTTGGCGAGTTGATCCTGGTCGGCAAGGAAGTAATAGACGTAGATCGGGACAAACCCGAAGCCGAGGATGAAGCCGAAGGCCTGTCCGACGGGGCCGAGCGCTTCGTAGCCAAGCTTGGCGATCTTGGCCTGGAGCGAAGCAAGGATGGCGGGCAGATTTCCGGCCAACCAGGCTTGGAATTCCGCGTTTTCGCTGATCGATTTATGGTCCTTGGACGGAAAGTTCATTCCCGGGGTGACAGGGACATCGGGGGGAAGAGTGGCAGAAAGCGTCGTGGTGGCACTGATGGTGGAAGCGGGAGTGGGCAGGGCACTCGCTTCGACGTGAGGCGGGGTGGCCGGTTTGGAGCTTTCGAAGAATTCCTCCTTCGGGCTGATGATGGTGGCCTGTAACTTGGCGAAACCATCGTTGAGTGTGGTGGGAAGTGACTTGAAGAATCCGCCCGTCTCCGAGACGAGAACCTGTCCCAGGCACGCCCAAAAGGCCAGGAAGGCGATGACGGCGAGGACGCACACGAGCAAGGTGGCGTTGCTCCGTTTCAGGCCACGCTTCTGGGCGAAATTGACGAAAGGATCGAGCACGAGCGCGACGATGACCGCGAGCCCGATGGGCAACAGGATCGGATAGGTCCAGCTGAGAAACGCGACGAATCCCCAAAAGACCAGGGCCGCGACGCCGAGCATCGCACAGACGCCGACGGTGGTCAGCGCGGTCCACAGGATGCGGCGCTGCTGAGAGGTCGGATACGCCGGAGTGACCGGGGAAGGATCGTGGGGGGCGTCCATGGAAGAGGGCTACTTCGCCTTGTCCTTATCTTTGTCTTTTGCGGGTGCAGGCGGGTCTGGAGGAGGCGCGAGCGAACTGGCCGAGGCATCAGGGTTGCCGGACAATTTGGAGGAATCCGAGGAGCGGGCGGGAGCGGGGAGGGGAGTCACGCCGATCTCAGTACGGGCATTGCGAGCGTGATTCTTGCCACCGGAAACAATCGGCTGTGAATCGCCGCGCGCAGTGACCAGGACGTTCTGAAAAGGAAACGAATCCTGCGTGCGGAAAAAATGGGCGATGGTGGCGGCGCGGGCAGCGGTCAGGTCCCAACTCGTGGCGTAGTGCGTTTTCGAAGTTGCCTCATCGGGGGGCTTGGCCGGCTTGTCCTTCTCCTTCTTGTCGCCTTTGTCGTTCTTGGCGGGAGCTTCGGCGGCTTCGGGTTCACTGTCGGTGAAGTTTTCGATCCGCAGCTCGAAGCCATCTGACTGGCTGCTGAGTGACTGGGCGATCTGGGTGAGCAGGGTGATGCCTTCAGGTTTCAGGGCCGCATCGCCAGGCGCAAAAAAGGTCGTATTGGGAATGCGCAGGACCGGGCGTCCCGCGCGGGTGACCACGTCAACCCCGTCATCCTGGCTGACGCGATGGACCACGTCGCTGAATTTCTTCGGTGTTGCCGTCGAGGCCGCGCTGGGCGCTTTTTGGGCGAGCGATTCGAGACGGCTTTCCTGCGCGGCGAGCTTGGCCTCCTTCTCATCGAGGAACTCCTCGCGCGTTTTCAATTGGCCGGCCGCATCGCTCATACTGGCCTGGAGCTTGGCCTTTTCCGTGGTCAGCTTGTCGTTGTCATCCTGCAGGGTCACCACTTCACCGCGATACTTGTTGGCGGCGCTTTCGTTCTCATGACTTTTCCAAAAATAGAAACAGGCGGCGGCGGCAAAAAAAACGGAGACGAGTCCCCAAAAGATGCTCGCGCCCTGGGAACGTCCGACTCGGGAAGTGCTTTCAATAAATGGCACGCGGCTGACTGTAGGAGGTCTCGCCACAATAGCCAAGGCTGTGTTGAGAAAATTGGATGACAGGTTTGAAACGAAGCGTGAGTCTTCCTCCTCGAAGGATGTCAGCCTTTTTCCATCGTCGTGGGGCGTAGGATCGGGTATTTTGACGAGTAAGCAGCCATGAAAAACCCTCCGCCGACCGATCCCAAAGTCGGTTCCCCGGCGACGCCCTTCAGGCTTTTCCTGCGGCGTTTGATTGTTCGGTTGTTGCGCGTACGGGTCTGGTTGACGGAAAGCGCGCCGGTCGATTTGTGGGAGTCGACCTACTTCTGGGCGGCCATCGTTGGCTTTTGCAGCGCCTTTTCTTCCGTTGCTTTTCGTGAGGCGCTGCGGCATTTGGAAATCTTTCTGTATAACTCCCACGACTCGCTCGAATTCATTCCACAGACGCTGCCGTGGTGGGCGAGGCTCTTGATGCCGGCGGCGGGCGGGTTGGTGGCCGGTTCCATCCTTCTTTTGGGACAAAAGTGGTCGACGCTAGGGCATGCCTCAGACTTCATGGAGGCGGTGGTCTTGGGCAATGGGGTGATCCGGATGCGGGCGACACTGGTGAAAAGCGTTTCCTCCCTCGTGACGATTTCCTCGGGCGGTTCCATCGGGCGCGAGGGATCGATGGTGCAACTGGCGTCGATGCTCGGTTCGCTCCTCGGGCGTGCGACAAAGGTTTCTCCCGCCCGGCTAAGGTTGTTGGTGGCATGCGGAGCTGCCTCGGGTATTGCCTGTGCCTACAATGCGCCGCTAACGGGCGCCTTCTTCGTGGCCGAGATCGTCCTGGGATCAATTGCGATGGAGAGTATTGGGCCATTGATTGTCGCTTCGGTCGTGGCCACGGTGGTGGCCAGCCAGTTCCTCGGTGCGCAGGCCATTTATCGCATGCCCGATTTTGCCGTCGTGCACAATTGGGAGTTGATCGCACATGCCGGGCTGGGTGTCGTGGCCGGGTTGACGGCGCCGCTTTTTCTCTTTGCTTTGCGGGGAGGCGAAATTCTTTTCAAACGCTCGCAGCTGCCAACCGTGCTCAAGCTTGGCCTCGGTGGATTGCTGGTGGGCGTCCTCTCATTGGGCCAACCCGAATCCTGGAATGGCAGCAGTGTCTGGGGCAACGGCTACGGCGTGACCGATTCGGTTCTGCACAACAACTGGATCTGGTATGGGCTGCTGGGCATTCTGGTCTGTAAGGTGCTGGCGACTGTGGCCACGACGGGCAGCGGCGCGGTAGGCGGCGTGTTTACGCCGACGCTCTTTTGTGGGGCGATTGTCGGTGCACTCTACGGCGATGCTTTGCGGGCCTTGTTACCCAATGCGGAAATTTTGCCGTCCAGTTTTGCCGTGGTCGGGATGGGATGCTTCCTCGCCGGCATGACTCGCGCGCCCATCATGTCGATCCTGATCGTCTTTGAAATGACCCACAACGACGCGACCATCATGCCCTTGATGCTCTCCTGCGTGGCTGCGTTTTTCGTGGCGAAAAGTCTCAGTCCGGAATCGGTTTATACCCGGCAGTTGCGTGGCAACAACATCCACTCCGGTCAGCCGATCTTCCTGTTACATGTACGGGACTTGATGAAGAAGGATCCTGTCTGTGTCATGGGGACTTCCGGGTTTGCCCAGATTGCCGCATCGCTGGCGAAGAACACATTCAAGTTTCTGTATGTGGTCGATGCCGACCGCCGGTTCCTGGGCGCCATCGCGTTACAGGACCTGAAGCCCTTTCTCCATGAGACCGATTTGCCGCAGGTGGTGATCGCCCTCGATCTCCTGCACGACGATATTCCGGTTTTGAGCAGCGATGCCTCGTTGAAGGAATCCCTGGAAGTCTTCGCGCGCCACGACGGAGAACGGTTGCCTGTCATCGACAATATCCAGAACCGGCGGCTTGTCGGATCACTGGCCAAAACGGACGTTCTTTTGACCTTGGCGCATGGTGCGGGCGCCACACAAGAAACTTGAGATAATAGGCCACGATCAAAATGCACGACGACCAAATCGAGTCGTGCATTTTGATCGATGATTATACTTAATAAAAAGAAAAAGATATTGATAACTAATTTATGATCAATAACTAGCGGTTCAGACAAGTCGGATTGGTATACTCTATGCAATTCCGAAAGCATGAACTGGGAGTCAAGAGTCGTATTGGTGGCGGAAGATTCGGATGATGATTTTCTCTTGCTGAAGATGGCCTTCCGCAAAGCCAATTTTCGCAATCCGGTGCACCGGGTACAAAACGGACAAGAAGCTATTTACTATTTGTTGGGGGAGGAACAGTACGCGGATCGGCAGGCTTTTCCTTTTCCTTACGTCATGTTACTCGACCTGAAAATGCCGGTCATGCATGGGCTCGATGTCCTGGCTTGGGCGCGGCAAAATGACGAAACTCGACGGCTCCCCGTAGTGATGCTGACTTCATCGCTTCAGCCGCTGGACGTCCAGGAGAGTTATGACAAGGGAGCCAACGGTTTCGTCACGAAATCGACCTCATTAGCGGGATTGGTTGAAGTCGTTGCCGCTATCCACGCCTTTTGGGTGAAGGTTAACAACGTGGAGCCGTAGGGAGTTTCTATTCCCGTGAACGTCGCAGTGAAGGGAATCTCCGCGACCAATCAACGAGGAGCAGGTAGATAAGCATGTCGTCGAAGAAGAAGATGTTCATGAAGACGAGGCTGAGAAAGTGGAAGGAAAGCATCACTGGCATAAAAATCCAACGGTAGTGGGAAGAGATGAGGCAAAGGGGCGCGGTCATCTCAAGAAAGGTGATGGCGGGCAGACCGGCCTTGAGCATGAAGACCACGAAGGGCCAATCTGGGATATGCCAGCCGATATTGGTATTGAAGTAATAAGCGCGCAGACTGGCGTCGATGGCCCAGACTTCCATGGTATCGCCCATGAAGAGGGGCAGTCCGCCGCGAACGACGCGGTTGTAGCCGACGAGGGCGTAGGAGAGACAAAGCAGGGCGACGATCGTGACGAGCGGGTAGGAACTCCAGGCGTCCGGCGACTTCTTCCCTCTGCTGAATTTCATCTGGAAATAATCGGCCCAGGCGAATCCGGCGAGGACATAAACGGCGAGAAGCGCCACGGTGTCCGTATGGACGGCGGGTCCAAATCCGCGGATGAGGCAGGAATAAGCTGTGAGCAGAATGGCGGCGAGGGTCGAGACGACCGGGAACGCTCTATCGGTCAGTCCGAGCGCGAGGACGGCCAGGGTGGCGAATAAAAAGATCGTGAGGGAGCCGGGTTGCAGCAGCGCATCCATCGCGCCTTGGGGGAGCAGCGCAAGAATGCCGATGGGTTGGAAAAGGGAGCGGGGCAGGTCGGCCAGTCGCCAAAGCGGGTCGAGGCAAAGCTTGAAGAACCAGAGCGCGAAGAGGCCGAGCCGGGTAAGGCGCAGTAATCGCGGTCCGGCTTGCTCGTGCAGCAGGACTAGAGGCCCGATGAGAAATCGTAACGTTTGAGCAGCTGGCATGAAGGTTCGGTGGGGGATGCGCTGGCAGGAGGATGGAGTTCCACTGCGAGGACAACAAATTCCACCCCGCGCACGGGATCGCCGGGATGATGCTGGTTGTAGGCGGTTGCCAGCGACTGGGCGAGCGCGTCGATCTGCTTGTCCGAGTAATGCTTCGGATCGTCGAGCGGATAGATTTGGACGATGGACGGGAAAAGCTGCTCGACGAGGAGGCGCACTTTTTTCCCACTGGCCGTGGTGGCAATAAACTCGCGGCAGGTGACCGGATCTTCGTCGCGGATGGTCGGGAAGATGAACCACGTGACGTAAGGGTAGAAGGTGCGGCTGTCGAGGGTGTAATGGCCGACGATCATCCCGCCGAGGAGGAGGGCGAACATCGCGCGATGAAAGCCCGGCATCGATTTGATCCACTCCACCATCGGTGGCCAGTAGCAGAACCCGCGCACGACAATATAGAGAAGGAGGGCCTGGCCGGTGACGTGGAAGGGAACGAGTGCGTATGGAGAGAAGGACGTCACGCCGATGATCAGGGCGATGATCACGACCGACATGGGAGGAAGCCAAAGCGGTTTGTCCTCGGAAGCTTCGTTCATGCTCCGGCCAGAATGGCCCGGTGACGTGGCTAACGCGAGGCAGAATCTTTGCCCAAATTTGTCACAGACTTGGCTGGAATTGGCGCCCGGGGCAGGGCTCAGTTTTTCTGCGCGATGACCACGAGATGCTTCTCGGGATATTGATCGTATTCCAGATGTCGGCAGATGCAGCCGAACTTGGACAGGAGTTCCAGCAGCCGCGGAATGCCGAGGACGCTGTAAGCCAGAGGGACTTGCAGGAAGCCCGGGTCTTCCTTCTCGCCGGGTTCATCGAGTCCACCGCTGGTGAAAAGATGGATGCCGCCCGGGGCGAGACCTGCGGAGATTTTTTCCAACACCGGTTCCTGCAGATCAAGAGGCAGATGCCAGGTGCTGTCCCAAGCTGAGATGAAATCGTACTTTTTTGGGAAGACCCACTTGCTGATGTCGGCATGATAAAAAGTTACCTGCGGATGGCGTGCTCGGGCCAGCGCGATCATTTCGGTGGAAACGTCGAGTCCCTCGGGTTGGAAGCTATGCTTGAGAAGCAGATCGATCATGCGACCTTCGCTGCCACAGCCGATGTCGAGCGCCGCCCCGCGATTAGTCACGAACTTGATTGCGCGTTCGTACGCCGCGATGCCGTAGGACTTATGGAGGAGGTCCGGCCATTTGTGGGCGACTTGATCGTAGCTGCGGCCAATGGCTTCGGGATCCATTTCTGTGGATTAAGCGTGTGACATGCCACACCCGCAGTTGTCACCGGAACCCTTAGGCGGAGTGGCGGGAGCGACCTTATCCGGATCGTAGGAGAGATTTGGTGCGAGCCATTTTTCGAGGGTGGGGATGTCGAGTCCCTTGCGGATGGCGTAATCTTCCACCTGGTCGCGACCGATCATGCCGACGCCGAAGTATTTGGCCTCGGGATGACCGAAGTAGAAGCCGCTGACAGAGCTGGCGGGATTCATTGCGAAATTCTCGGTCAGGAAAACTTGCGCGTTCTTCTCGGCGCTGAGCAGGTCGAAGAGGAGACGCTTCTCCGTGTGGTCGGGGCAGGCGGGATAGCCGGGGGCGGGACGGATGCCCCGATAGGCCTCCTTGATCAGGTCTTCGTTGGAGAGATTTTCGTCCTTGCCGAAACCCCACGCAATGCGCGCCTGGCGATGGAGCCATTCGGCGCTCGCCTCGGCGAGGCGGTCGGCCAGGGCCTTGGTCAAAATGGAATTGTAATCGTCGTGGTCCTTTTCGAATTCGCGGGCGATCTCATCGACGCCGAGTCCGGTAGTCAGGGCGAAGGCGCCGAAGTAATCCTTGAGGCCCGAATCCTTTGGCGCGACGAAATCGGCGAGCGCGAAGTTGGGCTGACCTTCGGGTTTGTCCATCTGTTGGCGTAGCGTGTGGATCGTGGTCAACACCTTGGTACGCGACTCGTCGGAATAAAGCTCAATATCATCACCGATGCTGGCGGCAGGAAAGAACCCATAGACCGCTTTGCCATGGATGAGCGGCTTGTTGATCAGGCGGTCGAGGAGTTTCTGCGCATCGTTGAAGAGTTCGCGGCAGCGGGGCCCGAGTTCCGGATCGTCGAGGAGCGCGGGGTAGCGGCCCCGGATTTCCCAAGCATGGAAAAATGGCGACCAGTCGATGTAGTCGCGGATTTCCTTGAGCGGAAGATCGTCGATGACTTTGAGGCCGGTGAAAGTTGGCGTGGCGATGTCGACGGTTTTCCAGTCGGTCTTGAAGGCGCGCTTGCGGGACTCGGTAATGGAAAGAAGCGGTTTCGAGGGACGCTTCTTTTCGTGGGCGATCCGGGCGCGTTCGTGTTCGAGCTTGTTGTTCGCGACGAATTCATCGCGCTGATGGTCGCTGAGCAGTGCACCCACGACGCCGACGGCGCGGGAGGCGTCGAGGACATGCACGGTCGCGTTGGAATAATGCTGGGCGATCTTCACCGCCGTGTGGGCCTTGCTGGTCGTGGCACCGCCGATGAGGAGCGGAAGCTTGAACCCTTCGCGCTCCATTTCCTTGGCGACATGCACCATCTCGTCGAGGGAGGGCGTGATCAGTCCGCTCAGGCCGATGACGTCGACGCCGAGTTCCTTCGCGGCGGCGAGGATCTTTTCGCTCGAGATCATGACGCCGAGATCGATGACCTCGTAGTTATTGCAGGCGAGCACCACGCCGACGATGTTCTTGCCGATGTCGTGGACGTCGCCCTTCACCGTGGCGAGGAGCACCTTGCCCTGCGCCTGTTTGTTGCCGGTGCGCTTCTTTTCCTCCTCCATGAAGGGCATGAGGTAGGCGACCGATTTTTTCATCACGCGCGCACTTTTGACGACCTGCGGGAGGAACATTTTCCCCGCACCGAAGAGATCGCCGACGACACTCATCCCGTTCATCAGTGGGCCTTCAATGACCTCCAGCGGCGTGGCGTATTTCTGGCGCGCTTCCTCGGTGTCGGCATCGATGTGGTCGACGATCCCCTTCACGAGCGCGTGGCTGAGCCGTTCCTCGACGGGGAGGGAGCGCCACTGCGCTTCTTCCTTGGCCGCGGTCTTGTCGACCTTTTTGAAGGTCTCGGCGAAAGTGACGAGCCGCTCGGTCGCGTCAGGACGGCGATTGAGGATCACGTCTTCGACATATTCCTTCAACGTGGGTTCGATGTCTTCGTAGACGGCGAGCATGCCCGCGTTGACGATGCCCATGTCGAGTCCGGCCTTGATCGCGTGGAAGAGAAAGACCGAGTGCATCGCCTCGCGCACAGGGTTGTTGCCGCGGAAGGAAAAGGAGATGTTGCTGATGCCGCCGGAGACGCGCGCATAGGGCAGATTCGCCTTGATCCAGCGGGTGGCCTCGATGAAATCGATGGCGTAATTGTTGTGCTCCTCGATGCCGGTGGCGACGGTGAGGACGTTGGGATCGAAAATGATGTCCTCGGCGGGGAAACCGACTTCGTTGACGAGGATGTTGTAGGCGCGCTGGCAGATTTCGATGCGGCGGGCGAGCGAGTCGGCCTGGCCCTTTTCGTCGAAGGCCATGATGACCGCGGCGGCGCCGTAACGGCGCACGAGCTTGGCGCGCTGGCGGAAAGCCTCCTCGCCTTCCTTGAGGCTGAGCGAATTGACGATCGGTTTGCCGGGGACGCAACGGAGCCCGGCTTCGATCACGCTCCACTTGGAGCTATCGATCATGGTCGGCACGGCGGCGATTTCATCCTCGACGGCAATCAGGTTGAGGAAGCGGGTCATCGCCTTCTCGCCGTCGAGCATGCCTTCGTCGAAGTTGACATCGATGATGGCGGCGCCGCCTTCGACCTGCTGGCGTGCGACGGCGACAGCTTCTTCGAATTTATTTTCAAGGATGAGCTTCGCGAATTTGGGCGAACCGGTGACATTGGTGCGTTCGCCGATGAGCGTGAAGGGGATTTCAGGGCGAAGCGTCAGGGCCTTGAGTCCGGCGTAACCAGTGGCCGGTCTAGGAGCGAGAAGCTTGCGGGGCGCGATGCCGCGGACGGCATCGGCGATGCATTTGATATGCGGGGGGGTGTTGCCGCAGCAACCGCCGACGATGTTGAGCCAGCCCTGCTCGGCGAAGTCGCGCATGAGGGGGCCCATATCCTCCGGCAGAAGCGGAAAGCCGGTAGGGGAGAGGGGATCGGGCAATCCCGCGTTGGGGTAGCAACTGACGTAACAAGTGGCGAGACTCGAGAGCTCCTCAATATAAGGGCGCATTTCGACCGGCCCCAGGGCGCAATTGATCCCGACGCTGAGCGGCTTGGCGTGCGCGACGGTGAGCCAGAAGGCGGCCAGGTTTTGCGCATTGAGGGTGACGCCGCCCTTGAAGACAGTGACGGAAATCTGAAGGGGCAGACGCTTGCCGCATTCGTCAAAGGCCTCCTCAATGGCGAAAAGGGCGGCCTTGGCGTTGAGCGTATCAAAGATGGTTTCAACCAGCAGCGTATCGACGCCGCCTTCGATGAGGCCGAGGGCCTGTTGTTTATAGGCGGCGACGAGCTCGGCGTAAGTGACATTGCGTGCACCGGGGTCGTTGGCATCGCGGGAGATGGAGGCGGAACGGGTGGTGGGCCCCATCGAGCCGGCGACGAAACATTCGCGGCCGGGATTGGCGGCGACGAATTCGTCACGGACTTTGCAGGCGAGCTTGGCGGCCTCGACGTTGATCTCGGTGACGATATGCTCGAGGTCATAGTCGGCCATGGAGATGACCTGCGCGCTGAATGTGTCGGTCTCAATGATGTCGGCCCCGGCCTCGAGGAAGCTGCGGTGGACCTTCGCAATGACGTCCGGCTTGGTCAGGACCAGGAGATCGCCATTGCCCTTGAGGTCCTTGTGATGGTCCTTGAAGCGCTCGCCGCGGAAATCGGCCTCGGTCAGCTTGAACTGCTGCAGGGTGGTGCCCATCGCGCCGTCGATGATGACGATGCGTTTTTGCAGCAAGGCTTCCAGGGGATGAAGGGCAGGGGCGTTCATGGGAAAGGGAAGTATGCGGGATTAGTCGATCAGGGGCAACAGGATGCGCGGGGCGCGAATCAAATGTCGATCTAAACATATCAACGCATCTGGATGCGTCAATGGATTAGTTGCGATCTAGGGCTAATCCAAGTCCGCGATGCCTAATTATTGAAATGTTTCGCCCTTAACGTCATCAGGGGTGTTCCAGATTTTGTCCAGCCCTGCTGATTGAACCGTGGGATTTTTGGGATCTACAGAAATACGAATTGGAGTTTCATAACCGTCTATAGGTTCACCAAGTGAATTCGTTTCCCATCCTTTAAAGTTGATGAATGCAAGTTGTCGCGGATTGTCGCCCTCAAGTGTTTTTATAAGCGCACGGGTACTGGAGGAAACAGGAGGCTTTCCGTACTCTGTTTCGTAAGCAAGAATCCCTGTATAAACTTGGTTAAGAACCGTTTTCGTTCTCCAATCCCGCATGAACTTTGATTTGGGATTCAGGTGTCCGGAGCTCGGAAAGAAAATACCTAGAAAGAAGATGAGCGAATAAATCGCCCAAAGGGCATCTATCCATTTGTGTTTGGCGACTTTCTCGCGAATCGTTTTCGAGAAAAGTGGTGCGAAGCAACGAATCAGGAAAATTAATGGCACCGAAAGAATGATGTAAAACGCAATCATGCTTGGGATTGTTGGTCTCCCATAATAATCCGTCGGCAATAAATCATTGATAGCGGCTAGTACCAAGACAATTGCCAGAATGGGATAGCCAGCGAAAATCAGCACGCCCACAGAAAGGCGTTTGCGGAAATTGCTAGAAGGGGGTTCGACCTTTTGCATGGAAGCAATCTGTGACGCAAGCTCACTAGCTATTGAGCAATGTTCTAAATTACTACTTCAACAAGAGCTACGCAATGGTTCCCTCGTTCTCAAACTCCATTTGGGAACGAGGAGGCGGGGAACCGTCGCCCGGCGGTCGACGGCTATTTCGGAAGGGATCCTTCACTTACGCCAAGCTTGGCTCAGGATGACGGTTTTGAGAGGTAAGGCTTTGCCCTCGTAAAGAGGGGGGAGGCGTGTATATTGGCTCTGTTTATGGCCCGTGCGCGTCTCATCTTTCCGCTGACCGCTTTTATGCTGTTGACTGGCCTGATTGGCTGGGAGAGCGGGCGTTCGGCCACCGGCGGCGGGGGCGATACGAATGACGACAGCTACCAGTACACGCTCCTTTATGCGCGGGTGATGCAGTTGGTCCGGCAGGATTATGTCGACGAGAGCAAATCGAGCTACAAGGACCTGACCTACGCTGCGCTGCGCGGAATGTTGTCGTCGCTCGATCCGCACAGCCAGTTCCTCGATGAGGAGGCTTTCCAGGACATCCAGCGCGAGACGAAGGGCGAATTCAGCGGGCTCGGCATCGTCATCGGGATCAAGGACAACTCGCTCGTGATCATTTCGCCGATGGAGGACTCGCCCGCGGGTCGCGCCGGATTGATGCCGGGTGATCGCATTCTCAAGATCGATGGCAAGAGCACGGTGAAGATGACGCTTAACGGCGCGGAAAAGGCACTCAAGGGTGTCCCCGGCGAAAAAGCGAAGCTGACACTGTTGCGTCCCGTGGCGGGCGCGCCCGGCGGCGGAACGGTCCTGGATGTGGAACTGACACGCGAAACGATCCAAGTCGCCTCGGTGAAAGATCCGCACATGTTGCCCGCGACGGTGGCGGGGCAGGACAAGATCGGCTACGTGCGGATCGAGGAATTCAGCGACAACACCTCCGATGAAATGGACCACGCACTGGAGGGGCTCGAACGCGCCGGCATGCAGGGGCTGGTGATCGATTTGCGGAACAATCCGGGCGGACTGCTCGACTCCGCGGTTGATGTCGCGGGGAAATTCGTTCCGGCGAACACAGTCATTGTCTCGACCAAGGGACGCACCCCGGAGCAGGCGCAGTCGTACCGCGCGCGGGCGCACCGTGACCATCCCAACTACCCGATTGCGCTGCTGATCAACGGCTACAGTGCGAGCGGCGCAGAAATCGTGGCGGGCGCGCTCAAGGATCTGAACCGCGCGGTGCTGGTCGGCGAGACGACGTTTGGCAAAGGCTCCGTGCAGACCGTCCAGCCTCTCGGTAACGGCGTGGGGCTGCGCCTGACGATGGCGAAGTATTATACGCCCAATAAGAAGTCGATCCACGGCGTGGGTATTGCGCCGGACATCAAGGTCCCCGTGACCGACGAGGAAGCCCGCCGGATCGAACTGGCTGAGGCGAAGCGGCCCCTTACCCAGGATGAGCAAGTCGAAGCCGCGAAAGCGCAGGACCGCCAACTCGATCGCGCCGTCAGTTCGCTCCGGAGCGTGCGCATTTATAATGAGCGCCAGGCGGCGTTGAATGCCTCGGCAAAGACGACGACCCAGGCGAAAGCCCCGGAGCAGAAGCCGGTGGACAGTTCCGTGACGCCGGGTGCGGCTAGGTAGAAACCGTCTATGGATATCTTCGTTATTTTATCGATTCTTGTTTTTTTGATTGGCTCTTTGTTTCTTACTATTTACACCGTCTTGAACGCGGTTCAAAAGCGAAGAGTTGAGAAGCAGGATGTCAAAAGTTACCTGGAGAAAATTTCCGCTCTCTTTTGGGGAATGGGTTGAAGTCCAACAGTCCCCGAGCGGCGCGCTTCCCATTGGAACGAAAACGGCTTAGAGTAGGTACATGCGTGTCCTGGGCATCGAGACTTCATGCGATGAGACGGCCGTGGCGTTGGTCGAAACCAACCCGTGGTCGACCGATATTCTTGCGCAGGTGATCAGCTCACAGGTCGCGCTGCACCGGCCTTTCGGCGGCGTCGTGCCGGAAATGGCGACGCGCGAGCATCTGCGCAATCTGCCCATGCTCGTTCCGCAGGTGTTGAAGGAGGTCAATCTCACGCTCGACGCCATCGATGCCGTGGCCGCAACCGAGGGGCCCGGACTGGCTTCGTCGCTTTTGATCGGTCATTCCTACGCACGTGCGCTGGCCATTTCGTTGTCCAAGCCGATGATGGGCGTGAATCATCTCGAGGGCCATCTCTTCTCGCCCTTTATCGCCAACCGGCGCGCCGTCGAATTTCCCTTCGTCGGCCTGATCGCCAGTGGCGGCCATACGCTTTTAGTCCACGCCCTCGGCTGGGACCGCTATCTCAAGCTCGGCTCGACCGTCGACGACGCTGCGGGCGAGGCCTTCGACAAGGTGGCGAAACTGCTCGGCCTTCCCTATCCCGGCGGTCCGGAAATCGAAAAGATGGCGCTCAAGGGCAACCCGGAGGCATTTGGTCTGCCCCGCAGTTTTCCGGAACGGGACAACCTCAATTTCAGTTTCAGCGGCCTGAAGACAGCCGTGCGTTTCTTTTACGAGAAGAGCCCGCAGATGCAGACGGAACCCGAATGGGCCTACGATCTCTGCGCTTCGTTCCAGAAAGCGGTCGTCGATGTGCTCGTGCGCAAAGCGGTGGCCGCCGTCGCGCAATCACGCGTGGAACGGCTGGCGGTTTCGGGTGGCGTACTTTGCAACAAGATGCTGCGTGAGGAACTCGAGTTCACCTGCTACGAAGCGGGGATCGAACTCGTCCTGGCCGATGCTACCGCCTGTACCGACAATGCGGGTATGATTGCAGGAGTCGCCGCGGAAAAATTGGCGGCGGGCATCAAGCCCACTTGCGGCGACGACATCAACCCGAACCTAAGCCTTTTCGCCCCCGAGGCAAACGGGGACGCGACCCGAGGCCTGAGCGCGGCTATCAAACTCAAAAACCGGCAGGCGAAGAAGGGACTCCAGGAGGAGGACGTTCTCGCGCCGGGCGAAGTCGAGGTCTGGTGAGGCGTCCGGTCCGGGGTTCATGACCACCGCGGCACAGGTCAGTCCCGCCGCACGGATGCTGTCGACGGTCAGCAGTGTATGGTTGAGCACGCCAAGCCGGTTGTAAGCGACCACCACGACCGGGAGCGCAAGCTCGCGCGCCCAGTCGCGTACTTCATAGCCGGGCGCCAGCGGTACGCGCCAGCCCCCGACGCCCTCGACCGCCATGTGGGAAAAACGGCTGCTCGTCGTCACGATGGAACGATTGAGTTCGGCGAAATCGATTTCGCGTTTTTCCGCGCGTGCGGAGATGAGCGGCGCCGCCGGTTCCAACAGATGAACGGGATTGATCTCATCGAGCGAGAGGACATTCCCTGCAGCTTCGCGGAGAAAGATGGCATCCACGCGATCCCCACTGGAGATGGGCTTGAGCGCCGCCGCCTTGTGTCCCTTTTGCCGCCAGGCACGGGTGAGCCAACAGGTGAACCAAGTCTTGCCGACGCCGGTATCGGTGCCGGTGATGAAATAGCTGGGCATGGGATCGTATCTTAAAAAGCAGAGGGTTTCGGCGCTGTTGCGGGCACGTCTTGTGCCAAATTGTGAAGTGACGACAAGCCGAAATAATTTAGGCCGTGAAGAGGTGGAGTTGGAAGGGTTATCTCTTCTCCACAGGATAGCATGTGCCAAATTAACGGTCCGGGAGGAGAATCTATTGCCAATTTGGCGCGGACAATGCAGGTTGCGGCTGAGTTATGTTCAAATGGCTTTACGGGCCGATCCTGATCACCAAGGCTGACCGGTTGTCCACCTACGCTTCGGCGCTGGCCTACAACGTCGTGCTCTCGATGGTGCCGTTCCTGGCGGTCACCTTTGTCCTGGGGTTGCAGATCTCGACGCGGCTCGACTTGGGCGCCACCTACGCCAAGGACTTCATCCGCGTCTTTAATCAAGTCATCCCCATGGGCAACCAGATCGTGACGGAGCGGAGCTTTGAGGCGATTGAGCATTCCTCCCTCGGTGGCTTTGTCCCGATTGGTTTTATTTTGGCGATTTACACCTCGTTCAGCCTGATGGAGCAGATCATTCGCACGCTCGTCTTTATTTTCGATGACCCGAAGAAGCCCCAGGACTGGAGTTGGTGGGTGATCGTGAAGACTATTGTTTTGCTCGGGATCTGGATGACATTGCTGTTGCTGATCGCCATCACGGCGGTCGAGGCCTCGGTCTTGCGGACTCTTCTCAATCAGTTCGTCTTCTCCACGTTTACCAAGGATGTGGTGAAGGTCGTGCAGGTCCTCGTCGTGATCGGAGCACTCTTCGGGACGTTTTATCTCACTTACTCACTGGTGGCAGCCCGGCGATTTGCCAAGAACCTATTGGTGGAGGGGAGCTTGCTGGCCTCGTGCGGCTGGGTTGGCTGCAGCTTATTGTTCGTTACCGTGTTACCAAAAATTTTGCAGACAAGCGCAGCGTACATTGCATTGGGATCAGTAGTGGCGATCCTGCTCTGGGCGCAAGCCTGCGCCTGGTCGGTTATCGTCGGGGCGTGCTGGATCGTCCGGTTTTCGGGGAGGGGGAGGTAGGAGAAAGTCCTACCGGACTCAGGCCGCACTTTCCGCAAGAAACGCCAACACTTCCTGCGCGGCCTTGCGACCGTCGAGCCAGACTTCCTCGACTGTCGAGTCGGTGCGGGAATCGCCGCAAGTGAAGGCCCCGCGCGGAAGCTCGACCGGATGCTTCTTGCTTTCGATTGGCCGGGCATGGAGCCAGCACTGGCTGAAGCTGGCGGTACATTGTCCGGCAGGGATGTGCCAGAGTTTTTCGTGCGCCCGTGCGAGCTTGGGGAGATAGCTTTCCGGCGGGGCATCAACATGTTCACGGCTGAACTTGGGCGAGGCCTGCACGATAAAGACAGTCTTGTCCCCGATCACGCGCCCGACTTTATTGTTCTCGCAGTTGCTGGCGAGGACCGGTTCGCTGCCCTCGGGTTGAATGCGACCGTAGCATTCGCGGGCGTGGTCCTTGCCAGAATATTCCAGCAGCGCGACGATGCAGGGTTCATACTCTGCGGGTGACTGGGCCAAACCGAAAACCCGGGCGGTCAGAGGGCCGGGCAGGGAGCTGACGACCGCGCGGCATTTCTCGCCCTGGCATTCGATCCCGGACGCAGCAAAATTGACCGTTTCCACCGGCGTTTTCAGGCGGATGTGAAGTCCTTGTCCCAGCACCTGCGCGAAGTAGTTGTTGCCTTGCAGAATATAAAACCGCGAGCCTGCTTGCGGTGGGACCACCTTGTTTTCCTTGTCCAAAATCGGCGAAATGATCGGGCGAAACTGTCGATGCCGGGTCAGGAGCTCCCGCTTGAATTCGGTTGTGCGCGCCGTGAAATACTGGATGCCGGTATCGACCAGATGCCCTTGCCATAGCCGAGTTGCGCAACGGCCTCCGACTGAGCCCGCGCTTTCATAAACGTGGACAGTGACCCCGGCGGCCCGCAAGGCCTGGGCGCAACTCAAGCCGGAAAGGCCAGCTCCGATCACAGCGACAGGCCCAAGTTTTTTCACCACGGATTTTTAAACTGGAACAGTTCGGTAAGGGCAACAACCTAAAAAGTGAAATTTGTCAGGATATTTTTTCGACGGCAGCGCTTCTCCATCAGCCAGTTGTAATACAAAAATTACCTCGGTTTAATCGAGGAGTGCGGGAATTGCCTTTGATTTTGGGGCCTGACTATCTAATATACGGGATGCTTCGTCGTTTCTCTTTTTCCATTTTGCGGACGTGTGCCGTGATCGCGTTCTGCATTCTCCTTTTGTCCCCTAAAGCAGCCTTGGCTGGTTCAGCGGCCAAGATCAGCGGCCAGGATGCCAATGGCAAGATCATCACGGTGAATTCCACCGGCCATTATACCTTGGTTCTCTATACCAATCCCGATTTGGAGGATGACTCGCGCAAGATGTCACTGGCGCTCGATCAATACCGGGGCAACCCCAATTTCGAATTTATCCGCGTCGTCGATTTGCGCGGCGGTGTGCCTCCGGGCATGCGCAGCATCGTCCGGGAGCACATCCGGGGCGAGGAAACCAAGGAAGCCGCACGGTTGAAAAAGGCTGGCCAGGAGGGTAATCCGGGCCCGATCATCCCCGATTTTAGCGGCTCGACGCTGAATGCCCTCGGCTGGGACAACATTTACGACCACCTTTGCCTCGTGATCTACGATCCGCAGGGCAAAGAGGTCAAACGCGTCGCCAACGTCAGCACGACCAAACAGGTGACTGGTGCGGTCGACAGCATCCTCTAATCGTGGCCAGTCCGTCGCGGCAGCTTGACGGAAGTTACTTGAGGCGCGGTGTTGTGAAGACCGCCGCTCTTCTGGGGCTCGCTGGCCTGCTTCTGGCTCAACCGCTGCCGGCTCAGTCAGATTCCAACCCACCGGTGACGGATGCGGCTTCTGTGCCCACTCCTACCCCCGCACCCACCTCGTCAGGTGACTGGAAACAGGCCATCGGACCTTGGTCATGGCAGTTTCCACAGGACCACGGCGCGCATCCAGATTTCAAGACCGAGTGGTGGTACTTCACGGGAAATCTGAAGGACTCCATGGGGCGCAAGTTCGGCTACCAACTCACGATTTTCCGGCAGGGCGTCCAGTTCACTCCCGCGCAGCCTGACAGCAAGTGGGCGGTGCGCGATTTCTATTTCGGTCACCTGACCATCAGCGATATCGCGACGGGAAAATTCCGCGTCGCCGAGCGGGTGACCCGTGGTGCCATGGGCGAAGCCGCCGCCGCGACCGACCGCATGGACGTCACGCTGGGGCCGTGGAAAATCCAGCAGGCGGGACATGGGCAAATTCAACTCAAGGCGGCGGAGGACGACCTTGCGATTGATCTCACCGCGCGCCCGCGGACCAAGCCGGTACTGGAGGGCATCGACGGTCTGAGCCGCAAGGCCGAGGGCGTGGGCAATGCCTCCTATTATTACTCCTATCCGCTGTTGGAGACCTCGGGGCAAATTCGCGTGGGCGAGATGACTTATTCCGTCACAGGCCAGAGCTGGTTTGATCACGAATTCAGCAGCAGCCTCCTGGGCCGCAACCAGGTCGGCTGGGACTGGTTCTGCCTGCAACTCGACAATCACCAGGAGATTATGCTCTACGCCATGCGCGACAAGACCGGCGGAATGGACCCGGTTTCCGAAGGAACCCTCATCAAGGAGGATGGGACCGCTTTCCGGCTGGAGCCGGGCAGCTTCATCATTGAGAAGACGGGTCTCTGGAAAAGCCCCAAAAGCGGCGCGACTTATCCCGCCGGCTGGCGCATCAGCATTCCCGGGCACCAGACTGACCTCGTCGTCACCCCCGCGATGTCCGACCAGGAGTTGCACCTCACGAAAATGGGCGTCCTCGATTACTGGGAAGGCGCCACGCAAATCCAGGGCAAGGTCGGCGCCATGCTCGTGACCGGCGTGGGCTACACCGAATTGACCGGCTACGGCCAGGCGTTGAAGACGGAGCCGAAGATCGAAGCGAAACCAGAGACGGTGCCATAATCGTATTTAATTGACCGCGAAAGTACCCAAAGAGCACAAAAAGGGAAGCATCCCGTCAGTTTCCATCTTTGTGTTCTCTGCGTTCTTTTGCGGCCCATCTGATTTGAAAATGAAAAAGACGACACCCATCTTTGCCGTCGAACAACTGCGCGTCGAGCGCGAGGCCGTGATCCTCCACGAAGTGAACTGGCGCGTCGAGCACGGCCAGCACTGGGTCATCCTCGGCGCGAATGGCTCGGGCAAGACCTCCCTGCTTAGCGCGCTCACCGGTTATCTCATGCCCACCAGCGGCGAAATCCGCATCGGCACGGCGCGGTTCGGTGCCGCCGATTGGCGCGAGGTGCGACGCTCTGTGGGACTCGTCAGTTCCAGCCTCGGTCACAAAATCGAGCCGGGGCAGACCGCCCGCGCCGTGGTACTTTCCGGCAGCGACGCGCAGATCAATTTTTGGGGACGCCCCGCTGCAGCGGTGGAGCGACACGCGCGGCGCATCCTGCATCGGGTCAAGGCCACGCACCTCGCCGAGCGGGAATGGCGGTATCTCTCCCAAGGTGAACGGCAGCGGGTGCTTATCGGACGCGCCTTGATGGCGAAGCTCCGCATCATGTTCCTCGACGAGCCCTGCTCGGGCCTCGACCCTGTCGCGCGCGAGGATTTCCTCAAGTTCCTTACCGCACTCGCCAAGGGGCCGCATGCCCCGACCCTCGTTCTCGTCACGCATCACGTTGAGGAAATTGTCCCGCTGTTCGGCCAGGTGCTGCTTCTGCGCGGAGGACGTACACTCGCTTCCGGCCCCAAGGAAAAAGTGCTTACCTCCGCCAACCTCTCTGCCACTTTTGGCGCCCCCACCATCGTCCGCCGCACCGGTTCGCGCTACCGCCTTGAGATCGGGAGGCATGTCGGGTCCTTCGCGCAGTAGCGCCTTCCCCGCCTTTCCGAATTGCATTTGTCCCCGAGGTCAGACAACATCACGGACTCGGACGCACCATTTGCGGGCGTAGTTCAATGGTAGAACGGTAGCCTTCCAAGCTACACACGAGGGTTCGATTCCCTCCGCCCGCTCTCCTCTCAAAACCGAGAGTTGTCCACCAAAAGTCCACCAAACGCCCTCTGGAGGACTGCGTAAATGCAAGCCGGGAGAGGCCCAGCCAGCCGCGCGCTCGCGCGCGGCGGCGGGCCCTCTCCGTCTTTATATAACAGGGTATAACTGCGTCGTAGCTGGTGCTGCGGAACGTGGAGAAAGCGCGTATGGGCCGCGCTAAGGAGATTCAACGCCACATGGCCTACGCCCTCCAAAATGTCCACTGGTGGGGATTTGAGAACGTCGTCCACACTATGCTGTCGGTGCCTGACGTGCCTACTGCTCAGGAGTTCAACAAGAGATGGCGTTTGTTCAACGATAAGGTTTTTCGCAAGATCAGCGGAGGCCGCTGGATGCGCTTCATGGAATTGCAAAGAAGAGGATCACCCCATGCCCATATCATCCATTACTGGCCGAATGTCCGTGAAGGATGCGTCTACGAACAAGGCGCAGGATGGAAGTCGAAAGGGATTCCTTTACGGGACTGTATTCGTGCTGTGAATGAGTGCAAAGAAAGCTACGGCTTTGGCTGGAACACATCCGAGCCGTTGAGGGGAGCTAACTCGGCCAACGTCGAGGGGCTCGTTAAGTACCTGGTCAAGTATGCCAATAAATCGCGCTACATGGGCCGTGACACGGTTTTCGAGGGCTGCCGCATGGTCACATTCGGTCAAGGCTGCATCGAGCGCCACGGCTGCACCCATGATCCACGATACCCCGAATGCCACGAGAAACGGTGGGTGAAGTCATCGCCAGCAAAATACGAGGTCATTGGGGAATCCTTCGACCGTGCGAAGCGGCAAATTCTTGCGTTCTACTGTCAGGAGGTGGGAATCGAAGTGGACGAGTTAGGCATGTATGCGGAATCAAGACGCCCTACGCTGAAACCGGCGTGGGCCCTCTTTCTCCTCTGGAGAGATGAGATAAGTCCAATGTGGGCAAACCATCAAATTTGTCCGTTTTAAGGGAGAGGTGCTAATGGCTCCTTTGGCGAAATTTCCGCGAAAATTGGTGCATTGAAAGCCCTGCGGGCATAAAATTTTGACCTGTGCAAAGCTCTACCCGTAGTCCTTCCAAGAAAATGCACTCTGTTCTTAAGGAAACTCCAAGCCATTACGGCAATGGGACAACTCCAAAGCAGCTCCATTGCATTGACCTATTCGCGGGCTGTGGCGGATTGTCGCTTGGCTTGGAGCAAGCTGGTTTCCATCCCTTACTTTTTAGCGAGCTCAATGCCAGCGCGGCGGAAACCTACATCGCTAACCGCTTGAATCAGGAGATTATACCTGTCGGTGATATTTATAACCTGACGACGCCGGATCTTGAATTGCTCAAGGTCTATTGGCAGTACAAGGGCATCAAGGATATTGACTTAGTTTGCGGTGGCCCTCCTTGCCAAGGTTACAGCGGTATTGGCCACAGAAGGACATTCAAGCTGGATAAGGCTGAGATTCCGTCCAATCACTTGTACCAAGAAATGGTTCGAGTCATCCGTTGCGTGAAGCCGAAGTTATTTTTGTTCGAGAATGTGCGCGGCCTTTTGAATTCAAAGTGGTCTCCATCCGGCAAGAATGGTGAAATTTTCAAAGCGGTCCTGGATGAATTCAAAACACTCGGGGATTACTCCATAAAGTGGGATTTGCTACATGGGAAGGATTATGGGGTTCCCCAGAATCGGCCCAGAGTCATAATGGTAGGCATTCGTCGAGACGTCCTTGCTCCATCTGAGCAAATGAGACTTCTGGAAGAGGCGCTTTTCGAGCAGCCTTCAGCGGTCAGAGATGGATACTTGCCCCAGCCGACTGGCAATCCACCCTCATTGGTGGATTTGCTTTCGGATTTGGAAGACCCTGATTATTTGGGGAAAAAAGCTACGGAACGATATGTGCATCCACCTCTAACGGACATTCAACGGCAACTGAGAACTTTGCCGAACGGCGATATCCTCCGCAAGGGAGCGCAACTTGATGAGCAGGAATATAGCGATCATGCTGAGTATATTCGGGACAAGTACACGCACATGATTGCAAACGGTGGGGCGATTCCCGAGAAGTACCAGACTAAGAAATTTGCCCAGCGTGTTTTTCCGAAAATTTGGGATTTGTCCGGCCCAAACATAACTGCAACGTCACTGCCGGAAGATTACGTTCATTACAACCAACCTCGCACGCCTACGGTCAGGGAATGGGCCCGAATACAGACCTTCCCTGATTGGTATGTCTTCAAAGGATCGAGGACAACGGGCGGTCGACGGCGTGCTGGTGATCCTGGTGCCGGGATATGGCATAGGGACGTGCCCCGATATACCCAGATTGGCAATGCGGTTCCTGTACTTCTTGCCCGCAAGATTGGGGAACATCTGGCTCGAATTTTGTCCGAACCGAAAAGTGTGTTGGGCGCCCATTAACGAATATGAACTCACTAATTGAGCAAATACGCGAGGAAGCCGTCCAAGACTTGCTCAGGATCAAGGCATTTAAAAAGGACTGGAAAAAGCGCTCGTCCTATCTGCGCAGCAAATTGCCGCCAGATGGAAAAATTTCTAGCAGGTCGCTTATGGAGCTTGGACAGCACTTATCGCCAGTGTTCCAGCTTCAAGGTGCGAAGGATCGCTCCCAGGGGAGCCTTTCAAGTGGTGGCTCTGTTTGGGAGGCCATGGTCGTCTGGTATTTGAACCTCTGTCTGGTAGGCACCCGGGCTGTTTGCTTAAGAGGAGGCACGCTTTGTCCCCAGCCGGTGAAGGACGCCTTGAGCATTCTGCACGAAAATACAGTTCTGCGAAGCGAGCCCGACGTATTGATTATTAGTTCGGAACTCCTGAAATCCGCGCCGCGCGTTGATCGCAGGGCGGACATTCTTCCGATCGCCAATGCAATTGTTGGAGACCACTTCTCCTCGCTGGGAATCATCAATATCCAGTGTAAGACAAATTGGAACGACAATGCCCAGACTCCAATGCTCTGGAACATGCTCTATAATCAGGCCAGAAAGGGAGCGGTCATCCCGAATGGCTTCAACATTGGCAGGCAGGGCTTTAGCCTGATGAATTTGGGACACTTCGGGTATGCGTTTGCGACGGTTCCTACACAGACGAAGGGCCCAGACGGATACAAGCCTACTGCTCTTGAAGTTCTTCGTGTAAAGTCGATGACTGCGGGAAACTATTGGGGGCATCCCACGAAAGCCTCGGTCTGCTCTTGCTTGTCCGAACTCTTCACTTTTTTCACTCGTAATCGCCTGGTGTTTCCTAATGTCGCGGACATTGGTGTACATGCTGCCGATGCCATGAACAAAAAAATCGAAGGCCAGTACGATTCGGAGAAGTTGCTCTTTCCAGTTTGATAATGTTCACGCTGACTCGATCTGAATTGATGTCGCGTATCCGCTCGCGCGGCAATAAGAAGACCGAGGTGTTGCTTGCGCAGTTTTTTCGGCTGCATCACATAACAGGCTGGCGAAGGCATTGGCCGTTACCAGGCACACCAGATTTTGTTTTCAAGAAACACAAGGTTGCGGTGTTTGTGGACGGCTGTTTTTGGCACGGTTGTAGGCTGCATTTCAAGATGCCCTCGACCCGTAGAAAGTTTTGGCGCTCGAAGATCGAACGAAATCAACTTCGTGATAAAAATGTCGCCAAGCTTCTGAGGCGAGCTGGTTGGAAGGTAGTCAGGATTTGGGAGCACGAGCTTCAACGGAAAAACCTTCCTGCCTTGAAGAAAAAAGTCATGCGCTTCGCCAGCGACATGGTTCCTTAGTGCCGGAGCATGAGGGTGGAACCCTCATAAATGTAAAGCTCAGGGCCACTCCTCGTTGCGTGGAATTTGGGAGAATAGGAAGCACTCCTTCTCGCGGCCACCGCTCGCCACCTTAAAAGTAATGCAGTCTGTTTCTTTGCTTTTATTGTTTGACCTGTTCGTTCTGTGCGTTTATATATTTCTGAATGAACACTCGCAAAGCCAAAGTTAAGAAAACCAAAGCGGCCGCCGTCGCAAAGCCCTCCGCGCCACAATCGTCTTCTTCGACGATAACCCCACTAGATTCCGAAGTTCCTTTGCCTAACGCATTTTTGGAGGAAGCAAAAAAGGAGCCGCGGCGTCAGCTCATCACTGACCACATTCAGACCATCAATGTGTTGCGTGATGAAAAGAGGCTCACCTTCCGCGCCATAGCAGACTGGCTTACGGCAAGGGGAATCGAGGCCGATCACAGCTCCGTGTATCGCGCCTACTTAGCTGCAATTCCCCAAGAACAGCGTGACCCTCGCGAAGACTGGTCGGATGTGGACGAACCACTCTAAAGAAAATTCAAGGTGAAAACTGAACAAGCACATTCAATTCTCCAGAGTGAGAACCGGGCCATGGCGGTGGCGTTTCTGGAAGATATGGACCGCTATACATCGTTGCGCGTGGAGCAAGAGGAAGTGTGTTTGTCCGGTGATAAATGCGAGTTGCAATCCGCGTGTCCGTCATCGTTCGTGAAATCAGAGGCTCTATGCGAGTGAAGAGAACCGAGGCGGAAATTATTGAGCGTAGTAGGCTGGGGATGGCTCTCAACTTGCGGGAATTGGCTGTGGCGACGGGCTACGGTTACTCCAAGGTTCGGGAGTGGCATGATAAGGGGATGCCGCTGGCTGACGGTAGGATCACGCTGGCGGAGGCCAAGGCATGGCAGAGACAATACGAGAAGTCTAAGCGGCGGCTGGAATCGCAATCGCAGATTCCCACTGTCTTACATCATCCACTCCTAGCCGTTGGTAAATCCGATGTACCAGGGTGGAGGAATGATTCACAAGTCGCATAGCTGCCGAAAGCGGAGTGCCGGCGCGGGCGTGTCTGGTCACAAACGTAACCCTCGCGCAATGGAAACAAAGCTCGGGACGCTTCAATTCGTTCTTGAAGAAGCACCACCACTCCTTGCCAAGCATCGGCGGTGGGTTGTCCAGAGTATGAGTGGCACCCGAGTCTTTCAGCGACCGCAGCAAGGGCTCCAGAGCGGAAGGAAGGGGAACCGAAAACGCACGGGCCTTTCCACCCTTGGGGCTGGCGAAGGTGATCGTTTTACGTTTGAAGTCAACGTCACGGAGCGCAATTTGCGTTTCGGACTGGCGGCATCCGGTATGGATCGCAATTTCAAAGCTGACCGCCATCCAAGGGGAACGGTTTTTGAGTCCGGCCCTGATCTGGACAATGTCCTCGTCGGTCAACTCGGGTTTCTCCTTGGCCTCCTGCTTGGCAACGCCCAAACGGTCACAAGGATTACTGGTGGCGTATTGGAGCCTGACGGCCTGACGCATGATGATGCGCATGACCTTCATGTCGTTGAGCGCGGTATTGAGCTTAACTTTGCGCCCTCCTCGTTTGCGGTACTCGGTGCGCCACTTCAAGTAGCCCAGAGCGTCCTGATAAGTGAGCTGGCTGGGGTTGTGGATGCGCCGTTCGCGCAGATACATGCTGAGCCAGCTCCATCCCAGCATGTAGCGCTCAAAAGTCCGTGGCATGGCACAGTGACGTTTCAGGAACGGGACAACCCAGTCCTCCCAACGCTCAACGTCGCTATGGAGGTTCTTCTCGTGCTCGCGTGCGGCCAACTCCGCTTCCAGTGCGCGGGCCTGCTTGGTCTCGGTGGGGTCGTCCTTGCGGAACTTGGTGGTCTTGAATACCCTGATGCCTGTCTTGGGATCAATGAACTTAACCTGCCAGAACGGCGACCGCTTAACATTTACGAGAGAAGCCATGAACAAGTCCACCATGTCCACCAAAACATATCAAACTCAAAAACTCGTACCTCTAATAGACAACGCTTTATAACAGTAGATAACGGTATATCTATACACGAGGGTTCGATTCCCTCCGCCCGCTCTCTTTTATTGTTGTCCACTGTAATAGCGAACACTCCCTTTTAGTTTGCTTTGCTTATGAGCTGGCGGCTTGTGACTTGAGGGAAATTTGTTAGGAAGGAGCCATGAGCAACATTGATGTCTTGATCGTGGGTGCTGGCCCGGTGGGATTGACTTTGGCGACCGAATGCCAGCGGCATGGGGTTTCGTTCCGGATCGTGGACAAGAATGCGGTGCGTTCTGAGAAATCGAAGGCGCTCGGCATCTGGAGCGGCACGATTGAGTGCATGGCGGCGATGGGCGTCGTGGCTGAATTCCAGGCGCGATCCATGCCGGTGCACGGGATCATGATTCACGACACGGGGAAGTTTCTTAACCGCGTCTGTCTGCACGAGGGGATTGAATCGGCCTATCCGGTGCCGATGCTTTTGCCGCAATGTTCGACGGAAGATATCCTGACGGCGCATTTGCAGCGGCACGGCGTGACCATTGAACGCCCGGTGGAATTGACCGGAATGAAGGACAATGGATCGGGCGTTGAAGTTGAATTGACGCAGGCCGACGGCAAAAAGGAAGTCGTGAAGGCGAAATACCTCGCCGGCTGCGACGGGGCCCACAGTTTCGCGCGGCATCATTTGCCGGTGTCTTTCGAGGGCGTGGTGGAGAATGTTTCGTTCATCCTCGTCGACGCGAAGGTCGAGGGCGAACTGCCCGAGGACCATCTTTATATCAATTGGGGGCCCATCGGCGTGACGATGTTCTTCCCGGTGAAGAAGGGTGTTTTTCGTCTCTTCGCGGTGCGGAAGGACACCTCCGATCATTCAGAACCGACGATTGAGGAATTCAACCAGTATCTCCATGCGAACGGCCTCACCCAATTCCGGTTATACGATCCCGAGTGGCTCGGTTTCTTCGGGGTGCATGAGCGCTATGCGTCGCGGGCGCGGGTTGGCCGCGTTTTTCTGCTCGGCGATGCGGCGCATGTCCACAGTCCCGCCGGTGGGCAGGGGATGAATACCGGCATGCAGGACGCGTTCAACCTGGGTTGGAAACTCGCTCTTCTGGCGATGGGCAAGGGCGATGCCGAGGCGATTGCCGAGAGTTTCCATGCCGAGCGGCATCCGGTCGCCAAGGCGCTGATCGAGAACACGAAGAAGCTGCTCCATTTCGGCACGGCCCACGGGCCCGTCGTTCGCATGGTCAAAGACCTCGCGGTCAAATATCTCTTCCAGTTGAGCTTTGTGCCGCAAAAACTCTCGGGCGAATTATCCGAGTTGCACATCTGCTATCCCCAAAGCCCTCTAGTCGACGCAGCCGACACCTGGCCGAATAGCCACGGTTTCACGCCGGGGTCCAAGCCGCGCGATGTGGCCCTGCAAGATCCGGCGACCAAGGCGCCCGTCTCGCTCTGGCGGCAATTCCTCGCGCCAAAGCACACCGCGATTCTTTTTTCGGGGAAGAATCCAACGGCGGACACGCTCGCCAAGCTCAGCCAGCTCGCGGCAAAAGCGCCGGGCGATCTGGTGCAAACGGTCATTGTCTGGCAGGGCAAGGAAGCCCCGGCGAATGCCCCGCAGGGACTCTATCTTGATCCGGAGGGCAAGGCACATGAACGTTACGGCCTCGATCAGCCGGGCTGGTATCTCGTACGACCCGACCAATATCTGGCGGCTCGGGGCACGTTGGAGAAGGCAGCTTCATTGGAATCGTATTTTGCGAAGACGCTGAAATAGCGGCACAATGTTGGCCGCGATGAATCCGCCTCAACTTGATCTCCGGCATACGGCGCTTGTTTTGATCGACCTCCAGAAAGGCATCACGGGACTGCCCGTGGCCCCACATTCGTCCGCAGACGTGATCAAAAATGCGGCACAGCTCGCGGCACGGTTCCGCGAGGTGGGAGCACTGGTGGTACTCGTTCGAGTTGCGTTTTCTTCGGACGGCGGCGATGCGCTCAAGCCGCCGGTCGACGTTACGATTAATCGTGGCAAGCCGGCAGCGGATTGGGCGGAGATTGTCCCGGAACTCAGTTTGAGTCCCGACGATATCATCATCACCAAGCACCAATGGGGCGCCTTCTACGGCACGGAGCTCGATCTCCAATTGCGGCGACGTGGAATCAGCACCATCGTCCTCGGAGGGATCGCCACCAATATGGGCGTCGAATCGACCGCCCGCGCCGCTCACGAGCACGGCTACGCGCAAGTCCTGGTCGAGGACGCAATGTCGTCCATGAGCGAAGAGGCCCACCTGTTTTCCGTCCGCCAGATTTTGCCCCGGCTGGGATTGGTCCGTTCGACGGCGGAGGTGCTCGTCGCCTTGGCGAGGTAGCGGCATTGCCGAATCCCGGCTACATTTACTCGGGAAATGGGAACAATGGCGATCTCGGCATTTTCAGTTGACGGTGAATATGGCAAAGACGGACGACCAACTCACGCTGATGTGGTAGGCAAAATCTACCGGCCTAGTCCCTTACAGTATTTGCTCTTGGAGCTCCGGACACTTATGCGAACGCAATAAATTTCGCCACAATCGATGCAATTACGACCGCCTATGGGCGCCAGGCCACATTTCGAGTCCTCTATGGCAGCAATGTTCGACCCGGTGCAAGCTTGTGGTTCGAAGCTCGCCTATTTGTGTTTTTGCCGAAAGCGAGCCCGCCAAAGCCAAGAGCGGTGCAATAGAACAAAAAATAACAAGAGAACTCCTGGTCCTACAATACAGACAGCGAAAATAAGTGCATCGTGGACGGAATTCATAGAATTGAATGATATAAATATTAGCCGGACTCGTGCCATTAATGAGGAAAATCGAATACGCTAAATAATTCTTCTGACAAACGGGTACTTCCCTAGCGCCCCCTTCTCTCTCCCTTATGAGAGAGAAGGCGATGCAGGGAGAGGCTATTGCATCTTCCCTTGAATGGTCTTGATGTCGGAAAGATGGGTCTCGATCACTTTCAGCGTCGAATCGGCAAAACTCTTCACATCCGGGTCTTGGGCGGAGTTGGCTTCTTCGCGGAATTCTGACGCATCCTTCTCATGGTCTTTCACCATGGCATGTACATAAGCGCGATCAAACGCGGCTCCGGAGAGATGGCTGAACCGTTCCACGGATGCCCGATGTTTCGCGTCGAGGCTGGTGGGGACGGCAATACCTTTCTTATCGGCTACCGTTTTCAGGTCCGCATCGGCCTTGGAGTGATCAGTGACCATTTTGGAACCGAACTGCTTCACGTCAGCGGAGGAGCCTTTTTCCTGAGCCAGCTTTCCCAGTTCAACTTCCGCCATGCCCCCTTGGGCGGCATTTTGGATGAACTCCTGGTCGGAGACCGGCCCGGATTTTTCACTGGATTTATCAGCCGATTTTTTGGAGGCCAGAGTCGATGGCTGATCGGGCGGGCCATTCGGGTCCTTTGTCGCCGATTTATCAGCAGAACCTGTGCTGGCGGTCGAGGGATTCTTGTCCAGAGAGTTGGTCGTGTCCTTGGAGCTGGTTTTGTCTGGCGCACTGGCGGCGGTTGCGCCTGTGCCAGTGGTGGCATTGTTCTTTTCCGCTGTACTGTCTGTCGACTTTGAACTTTGAGCCGTATCGACGGGCATCGTTTGCGCTTGGAGAATCGGTACGAGGCCGATGCTGGTAGTCGCAATGCCTGCGATGAGGAATGCTTTGAGGGTGGATGATGTTTTCATTAGCGTGGGGGGGTTAAATTTGGATTCGCCAGTCCCGCCGGGCATGGGTCGGATGAATATGCTGACGAATCTTTCCCTGTAAATTGCATTGGGCATGCCAACGAGGTGAGGCATTGAGATGTATCCCGGAGACAGATACTTACAGAAATAGTGCGCCGGGCTATGAGCGGCCTTTTGCGAGAAGGCCCTGCTCTTCGTCTGCAAAGTGCGGCTAGCTGGTTCAAGGAATATCAGGGCCCACTGCCAATTCGCGACAGCCGGCCATTCCTATCCAGCTCAATTTCTTCGAAGGTCGAGTGAGGATAACGAATAAGCCAATGGTCGTTGGTCCACTCGGGCGGATTCGGCTGAGTCGGGAGATACTGATGTTCCTTGAGGATGAAGTCGGCATTCTTGAGAGCGGTAGTGGCGCTGATCTTTCCGAAAAGGCCATAAGCCGTGAGTGCGACCATGAGAAGCCCGAGGATGACGCATCCGCTTTTGCCCACCGTACGGAGAGGGGAAGAATCCTTTACGAGGCCGGACAGCTTGAAAACCAGCCATTCGAGAAGACATAGTCCGGTGCAGACGATGGGTAGAAATAGCCAACCGCTGAAAAGATAGAAGACCTCGACGAAACCATTGTCTGGAGGATAAAGCGCAAGCGCGGAATTGATCAGGAGCCACGAAATGGGCGCTGAGATAAAAATGATTTTCGGCCACGTGGCCTTGGGTTGTGCCCAATGGAAAAAGAGGAGCAGGACCGGGGCTACCGGCAGATTCATGCCGTAGATATCGATCGGTTTCATGGGTTGCCCTTCTTCTCCGAGTCGGCGCACATGATCCTGGCTGCTGTCTGGATTGCTTCTTGTTCCAGTATCCCCAAGGGATAGCCGGGAGAAATGCATTCCACCAGATAGACGCTGAGAAAGGCTCGAATTGAGCCGAGGCGCTCATATTGTCCGACATGGCAGAATTCGTGAACGTAGAGTTCGCGATGGTGGCGATAATCCGCGCAGTCCTGTCGAATATAGATCCCGTAATTTAAGGTCAACCCCGCCGTGTGCGGCCCGATCAGATCGGCGAACTTGGAACCGAAGGTGATCAACAGGTGCGGAGGTGGTTGGATTGAGGGTACGACTTGAACATGGATTTTCTCAGGTGAGCTGACGCCAGCCCGTCGGGCATCATCCATTTCGGCCTGCGTGAGGCTACGTCCGTGCTCGAAGATACGGGCTTGCTGTTTCTGGACCCACCGGGTGGCCCAGGGAAGGAAAGGGCGCAAGAGAAGGGAGAGAAGCCAGGCCATGGAGGTACTAGAGCACCGGCGACAAGGGGCGGAGTGCCGACTCTATCAGCTTTTCCATGTAGGGGCGTTGCGAGAAAACTTTTCGATCGATCTCCTGGGCCTCGTCGATGGTCTTTTGGAAAATTGCCGCAAGCTCACGATTTGTGCCCCGGTCGTAAGTCAGTAGGCTTAATTCAAAGTTCAGCCGCATTGACCTCTCGTCAAAATTGCACGATCCGATGGAGGTCCAGTCATCATCAATGACCATGTATTTGGAATGCTCAATACCCCGGTCGTATTCGTAAATTCTGATGCCCCGGCGCAACAAGGCGTCGTAATAGGAACGTCCCGCCTTGACCAGCGCCGGATGTTCGCTCTTCAATGAAACGAGCACGCGTACATCGATGCCGCGCGAAACAGCTACCTGCAGTGCCGTCAACATCGTCTCGCCTGGGACAAAGTAGCCAGCCGCGATCCACAGGCGGCTCCGGGCCTCGGTGACCAGGGCCAGGCAGGTCCGCAACATGGGCTGGTCTTCTTCATCGGGCCCGCCGCGCAGGACTTGGACGAATTTCGCGTCGTCAGGAACTTTCGCAACTTTGGGCGGTTGCTCGAGATCATCCCTTCCGGTCGCGAAAAACCAGTCCTCGGCGAAGAGTTGATGAAGCACCTCCACGACGCTCCCCTCCATGCGGACCTGGACGTCCGCCCAATCGCCATAGAACGGGTTCAGTCCCAGATACTCGCGGCCCAAGTTCATCCCGCCGACATAGGCGGTTTTTCCGTCGATGATCTGGAGTTTGCGGTGATTGCGCAAATTGAAAGAGTACCGGTTTCTCAAGGGTGAAAGCGTGTGGCACCAGGAAAACTGGCCACCTGCCTGCAGAAGTGGACGAAAATATCTTTCCTTGAGCCAAAAGGAACCCAGTTCGTCGATCAACACCCGCACTTTCACGCCGCGACCGACGGCCGCGATCAGGAGATATAGGAACTCCCGGCCCACCTCGTCGTCCCGCCAGATGTACGATTGGAATTCGATCGTATGCTCGGCTTGGCGGATCGATTCCTGGAGCGAATCGTAATACGGACGTCCCTTGCGCAGGATGTGCAGTCCGCTCGCCGTTGCGCCCGGTAATTGGGTGATTCTCGAAAGACTCTCCAGAAACATATGCGCGGTTGAGGGCAGGGGCTTTTTCCGGGAAAGCGCCTTCCAGGTCTTGTCCGCATCGGATCTGGCGGACGACCGACTGCTGGTGTCTCGAAAAGCGATACGCCGGTCCATACGACGGCGTTTCACTTGCTCCGACCCGATCATCAGATAGAGCATCGGTCCGAAAAAAGGAAACAAGACTATCGCCCAAAGCCAGGCCAAGGTGGCCGTGGGCCGCTTATTGAGCAGCAACAGATGGGGAATACAAAACAGGCCCGCTATCCAAATGACGTCCAGAAGCCAAAACCACATGACGATGGTTAGAACATCCCACCACAAGACTCAAGGGCGCTGATCGGAAAAATCTCGATTCATTCTTCACCTTTTTCCGGCGACGACCTATTAATTTCTTATGCGCTCTTATCTCCATCTCCTCCTCGCCGTTGGATCCCTCCTTTATCTGGGTTTCCTCCAACCGTCTTACGCCGAGAAAAGCGATGACGGGCCCGATGCCAATGCGAAGGTCTGGGCTGATTATCATAAGCTCGATCAGCAGCTGACCGATACTTATCAGAAAATTCTCGTCGGGCTGGACTCAGCCGCCGCGCGGGAGAAATTCACCGATGCCCAAAATGCCTGGCTCAAGTTTCGCGAGGCCCAGGGAGTATTCGCCGCTGAAGGCGCTCCGGACAAGGCGGCCTACAAGCGACTCATGGCAACGAGTTTTATCGAGACGACCGAAGCCCGTCTTGCCGAGTTAAAGAAAATCAAGACTGCTACCTCGGTGAAGTAGCCCCCGAACTGCTTGCTCTCTCCTCATCCAGCAGCCCTCGAGTTGCAGGGAAGCTAGATGATTCCCAGCACCCGCAGAATGAGCAGCAGGATAAGAACGGAGACCAGACCGCCGCCGCCATAGCCTACGCCGCCGTAGTAGTAGCCGCCGCCGCCAAACAAGACTGCCAACACGATAATCAGTACAATGAGGTTCATACCTCACATGTTGGCAGTGGCTGTGCCATTCTGACGGGATGAGTTGCAGGTTATTCTGATGGAAGGAACTAGAGAAATGCTGTCAGAACGGGATGCGAATTTAATCCCGTCATTTGCACGATCCGCGCCGGGGGAGGCGCAAAATAGAAGGAACAAAAACCTAGGGCATGGCTTTGGCGGGGCGAGGTAGATTGAGCAAAGTTTGCGCTGTCAGGATCGCCGCATTCTTCGAGGCGAGTTCGAGATACTTGGTTGTCTGGACCGTGCCTGTCTGGCCGCCCGCCAGATCGCACAGGCCACGAATGACCAAGACCGGGACGTGGTTGATCCAGCCTACTTGGGCAACGGCGGTTGATTCCATGTCGTGGCCATTGACCTGCCAAGTCTGATAAGCGAAGGCGCGGAATTTCGCGTTGTCGAGAAAGACGGGGCCGCTCATGCCGCCGCCGCCGATGATCACCTGTGCCTTGGTTTTGTCAGGGCCTTCGAGGTCCAGCTTGGAGGCGGTCTTCGCCGTTGCTTCCAGCAGCGCGGGGTCGGCGGGGAAGGAGTGTTTGTCCTCGGGTTCCGAGTAGCCTTCGCGGACGACGGTGACGTCGTTTGGATAGATCCCGTGGAAGTTGCCGTACTTCGGTGTCCACCATGTGGGGAGGATGTGCTTGCCGGGATTGTTCGGATCCGGGTTGGCCCAGACGGATTCCATCTGATGGATCCATTCGCCGGGCACGATGACGTCGCCGGGGTGGAGCTTGGGATTGATCCCGCCGGCGATGCCGCAGAAGACCACGGCATCGACCTTGAACCGGTCGATGACCAGTTGGGTGTTCATGGCGGCGTTGACCATGCTCTGGCCGGTGAGGCCGAAGACGAAGTGGTAGCCGTTGAGGTCGACCTCGTCGAAGCGGGTGCCGTTGATCATCGTGCTCCTGACGGAGGTGCCCTTGGGGACCATCTGTGCCTCGACGGCCTTCATCTCGGGCTTGAAGGCGGAGAGGACGGCGATGCGCTGGAGATCGGCGGCGAGGGCGGGGGAGGGGACAAGTCCCAGCCAGAGACATCCTGCGAGCAGGGGGGCGAGGAGGGGGCGGGGGAGCATGGTGCTCCTTGGCATATCAGGCTGGGCGGAAAGGGACAGGCAAAAATGGGGAGGGAAGGGAGGGCCGGGGTGGCTGACGAGGGCTTGGGCGGGTGGTGGTGGGGGGCTGGGGAGGGCTCCTTGGGCGGGGCTTTTTCGATTTCCCGGATTTCTACCAGTAAATGGGGTGCTTTACCTCTGAAGGGATGGGAGCGAAGTGCCCGGATTTTTACCAGTGAGGGCTGGAAAAAGCGGGTTTTTCAGGAATCGGGAACGGAAAAGACGCCTGCCCCTTTTTTTCCACTTTTCTTCCCTGGAGGTGGAATCGTAGGAGGGGGCTTCTCTATTTTGTCGTGGGGGAGGGTGCCTGAGCGGGGCTGGTTTGCGCCATGGCTTGGGCCTCTTGTTCCAATTGCTTGAAGCGCGGGGCATTGTCCTGTTGCCATTTTTGTAAGGCCGCCTGCCGTTTTGCGGGACTATCGTTTCGGTGCTGGTTTGAAAATGCCACCTGGTCGCGCACCAGTTGATCGTGCGCGGTTAAAAAGGCCCGCAATTGGGGGGATGCATCCGGCGGGACTTGCAGTGGTGGTGGGGCAGGTAAGGGGTTCCTGGCCTGTTGTTGAGAGATGATTTGGCTGAGCTCGTTTTGTCGCTTCAAGAGGTAGAAATTTTGCTGTTGAAAGAGCGCGAAGGCCTGAGGATTGGGAGCGCCATTGATGCTCTTGGCCTGCAACTGTTTCATCTTGTCGTCCAGTATGGCGCGATTTTGTAAATACTCCTTCATCTCGGGGCCTGTACCCGTGGGGAGGTTGGTAGATGACAGGGGGCTCACAAGGCCAGTTTCTGTCCATAATATCCCCACTGAGCGAGGTGCAATCACAAGTTGAGTCGCCTTCACTTTATGTTGAAGGCTCCGTTCGGCCAACCAACAGATCAAGGGTAACAGTATTATCCCCATGATAAGACAGATCACCCTAATCCGCGTTCGAGCTGCTTCCAAATGACTAAGCTTTAGCATATTTTATTTTCTTGATACGGTAGTACCCGCGTTAACGCAAATCTCACGCATGCCACCCAAGAGATTGCGGGTGTAGTAGTATCCCAAAGGTTGCCGCGGTTGGCCCTTACCCCTAGTGGGTCACCAGTTGTTTTGCTTCCTCCACGCTGATAGCTGTTGAGGTATCTGGGCTGATAAAAGAGTTGGTGCGATTGGTTCCCCACTCGTGGGCAAAAGGCTTGCCCTCAGCGATGTCGGGCCTCCAATCCACAAGCATACCAGTTGCATCGAAGATGTATGCAGGAGGCCCTGACGGCGCATTTAAAAAAAAATTTGGAGCATTTCCAACCACGTAGACGTACATACCTCCCTGATAGGTAAACTTGAATACCTTAAGTGGATTAGGCTGCCTTGCGAAAAAAACATCTAGCGTTGTATTTTGAAGTGGACGGACAGACTCCACGTACCTTTTGTGTTGATTTATCAGAAAGGCAAAAAACAAAAATAGTAAACAGACTACAGTTACAGTAGGCACAAAAATACGCTTTATCGTTTTCATGGACGGTTGTAGGTCCCCCATTTTATCTTGTCGGCACAACATTTTGCACAGCTCTGACGACACACCTGAGACAACCAGCCGCCCGGTGCGCCCAAAATTACTGACTCAGTTGAAATACAAGCGAAGTCGGATTTCAAGTCGTCGTAGGAACCAGCAGGCGTGTTATCACCATCCGACCGATCTTTAATTTCATTGACCGATCCCGCAATTATCGCAATGGGCCCGCCACAGACTCTTGATAGGCGACATGATAAGAAGCAATGCTCTAAAGCATCTCCAGAACCTTTGTCTCCATAATGGCTTTTTATCCAGTCTTTCAGGACTTGTGCGTAAAGGGCACAAGCAACGAAGGGAGAGCCAACTGCTGCGATTCCTAGGGGTGAACGTCCGCTAATATCAACTTTGTTGACAGGATTATCCAAGTCGAATTCATACAGATTTATTCCGCCACGTTCTCCGATGGAATCCCGGGAAAGCCAACGGCCCAAATTCGAATCGTAAGCCCGGTATTTGGTCAACTCCAATCCGCTTTTTTGATGTTGGTAGTACCCCATGTACTGTTTAGTCGGAAGGTTTGTTCCAGACACCACTGTCATTCGTCCGAAGCAGTCGTAGGCCATCCTCGACACGATTGTCCCCGACGAATCACACATTTCATGCACTGAGCCCTCATGATCGCGGGTGTAGTAATAGGGAGTGGTGGTACCGCTGAGGGTTTGCTGTTCGCCCTGCGGGAAGAAACGTTTGCTCTCGGTCGTCGTGCCTATCGTGCCGCGTTCCTCGGCGATTTCGGAGCCGACCCAGAGATAGTTCTTGGTGCTGGTTAGATTGTGGAAACCGGTGGAGTCATACTCGGCAATCTGCGTGCGGCGGCTCAACCCGTCATACGCCATGGTCGTATAGGCCGTGCTGGGATAGGCGATCTTCACCAACCGATTCAACGCGTCCCACGTGTAGGTGTTCCCGTTTTCGTCCGTATGCGTGTTGCCATTATTGTCGTAAGTCGGGCTGCCATTCAACCCGGAATAGACCTGGTACTTGTTGGTGCGTTTGTTCCCGGCGGAATCTTGCGCCACCATCGTCACGGTATTGAGTCCAGGCGGCAAAGTAATCGTGCTGCTGAAGGAATTGCCGGTTCCTAAAGCCACCAAGGTCCCGTTCAAAGTCAGGGTGACGGGCTTGTTGACAGAGCCGGTAAAAGCCAGGGCTGAGCTTAGATTCGTGAGCTGGTTCAAGCTGTTGAAGGTGCCCGTGGTGGTGATGCCCAGCACCGTTTCCGACAATCGATTGCCCGCCGAATCGTATCCATACGCGTTGGAGCTGACCACGGCGCTAGTCGAAGTATTGGTCTGCACAGCATTGGTGAGTTGATCATCGTTGTCGTAGGTCAACGCATATTGGGTGGGCGTGTTGGCATCGGCCTGCAGTCTCCATGTAGCGATGGTGCCCACCGGGTTGTAAGTATACTGGAAATCGGAAAGGTTAGTGCTGCCTTTGAGGTTTGAGATTTCCTGAAGCCGCAAATCGCCCGTGCCGCCAAAATAACTATAGACGGTGCTCAGTCCGGTACCCGAAGGAGCCGTCATGCTGGACAGGCGGCTGCTGGCATCGACATAGGCGTAAGTGAATGCACCCAGCGGATTGCTGACGCCAGTGACCCGCGCGAGCGAATCGAACGTGGTGCTCGTGCTGTTGGCCGTGCCATCGATGGTACGGCCAGTCACGCGACCCAATTCATCGTAGGTGTACGCAACTGCGGCCGTCGTGCCCGCGATAGGCACGGTGACGGTGGAGAGGCGGCCCGCACCCGTGGTCGGGGAAGTTTGGGCGTTGGTCGGAATGGAATTATAAGCATAGATCGTTGTGCCCGTTCCACCCGTGCCTTCGACCATTTGCAGTACACGATTATAGGCTGTGTCGTAAGTGAAGCTGACACTCGGGGTGGCGCTGATCCCCGTGCCCGACGTATAGGCCGTAGAGGCCAGGGTATTGTCCAGATTGTAGGTATAAGCCGCGGAGTTGCCATTGGCGTCGCCCATACTGGCGAGGCGGCTGGTAGCCGCCTCATAATTGTAGGTGATTTGGGTGCTGTCGGCGTAGATCTTCGCCGTAGCCCGACCCTGTAGATCACGCGACCACGTGGTGGTATGGTTATTCGCATCCTTCAACGAGGCGAGGCCACCGCAGGTACACCAGGTATAAGTCGTCACCTGGCTTTTGGGATCGGTCGCAGTCAGCTTCTCCCTGATGGCATCATAGGTGAAGTTGGTGGTCCGGCCCTGGCGGTCAATGACATGATCGACATCGAGCGGCCATGCGGAAGTAGGAGTGCCATAGACAGTCTGGTCCGTCGTGCTGTCCGGATAGGTTGTCGTCGTCTGCCGGTCGAGATAGTCGTAAGCAAAATTCAGGGTATAGGGATTGGAGTTGTCGCTTAAATCGGTAACGGAGGCAACGCGTCCCAGGCTATCATAGGTATAGCCAGTCACCGCATGGGCCACCGGGCCCGTGACGGAGGTAAGATAACCACTCGAGTCATAGGCCATGGTCGTCATTTCGCTCTTCGCGTTCGTGCGGGTGAGGAGCTGGCCATTGCTCGTATTATAGGTCATGGTGGCGGCTCGTCCTGAGGCGTCCGAAATGGTCAATGGCTCGTGCAACGAATTATAGGACATCACGCTAAGGATGTCCTGACCTGTGCCGCTAGTGGAATTGGTTTGCGCCACCTGCGTCAAATCAATCCCGTTGGAAGCATAGGCGTAGTTGGTCGTGCGCCCGGCGGGAGCGGTCGGACTATAATTGAGGGCGTCCATCGTCGTAAGGACAAGGCCATTGCTGTTATAGGTTGCATAAGTAGCCTGGGTGTTCGCACTTGTGGCCGTACCATCCCCAACAAATCGTGCCGTGACCACAGGCAAGCCGGTTGCGGTGTCATCGATAAAATCAGGCTGCGTTTGTCCCTGATAAGCAAACCAAATACGACCTTCCAGCGGCTGCTTTTGACTAGCGATGACATTGGTCAAGCCACGAGGCCCGCCCATCCAATGGGTCATCACGGCATTGGCATAATTCAGAGTCGACGTATACTGCCTGCGGTCCCAGTAAAAGGTATTGTTCTGGCTCAAGCCGCTGACAGTCGTGCCGCCATTGAAAAGGCCCAAGACCGCGGGCGCGGTGTCCGTATCCGAAATTCCCGAGGGGCTGTTGAAACGCAGTTCTACACGTTCGGTTTGAGTCAAGGGATTGGTCGCTTGCACGGCCTGGTGGTTCGCATCGCTGTCCGTAGAGAAGGTGGTTGTCCCATAAGGGGTGGTAAGGGAATTAAGGAAGTTCGTGCTGTCGTAACCGTATGAGGAAACAATCCCTATCGGATCGGTTGCGCCAGAAAGGCGGCCTGAGCTATCGTAGGTAAAGTTTACGGAGCGTCCGAATGGATCGGTGACCCCGGTAATGAGCAATGGATTGGTGTTGGTATAGGAAAGCGTCGTCACTTGACCGATGGCATCCGTGATCGTTACCAGACGATGCGAAGAATCGTAACCATAGGACACGGTGTTACCTTGGGGATCGGTCTGCATCGTCAAGAGGAAGTAGGTCGTGCCTCCACTGGCAACGGAGAATCCATACGTTTCACTTCCGCCACTGGGCAGAATCCGGGTGTATTGCTGGATTGAGGGATCCCAAAGCAGAGTGGCCTGGCTATTCCGCTCGGGAGCGAAGTATCCTGCATACTGCGTTTGAGAAGTAGTGTGAATCAGTCCAGTAACCTGAAATCCGGTGTAAACTTCAATGCCTCCCCCGGGGACAAAGCGAGAGACCGTGCCAGCGGCACCAGGCGGCGATCCGATAATATAAGAAAGGGCATTGTAGGACCAAAGAGGTCCCAGGCCGGCAACGGGAGGAGCGCCTGATTGTCCCACATCACGTTGATTGTACGTTGTCGTGAAAGATATATCTGGCCCCAAGGGAGGGTGATACGAAATCGGGGTATCATTGACGATCAAACCGGCCCGGAGCATATCAAAACTATAACCGGGCATTGCTTTGCAACATGGGCACGAGCCGCCTGATGGACTTTGATCGGGGGGGCCGACAGGTGCGCCGGGAAGGTTGATGCTGTAATTCTGGGGGGAGTTGACGGCAGGCCTTGGATTGCTCGTGTAAGCAAATCCTCCTCCATACCCTGTGACCTGATCTCCCCATAAGTAGGATTCCCAGTACCAATAATTTTTGAGAGCGATCGGCTGGGTCCAGAGCGTAGACGTACCAAAAGTCAGGTTGAAAGTATAATTATAGGTGTTGATATAATGGAGATTATCAGGATAGGTTGATCCAAATATATATTGATTAAAGGTGAAGACTCGATCAAAGGTTACGGAAAACCCATCCGCTGAGACGGTACCGCTCGATGCCGTAGGATCAAATTTTCCGGTAGAAAGCACACTGACGGAGGCTGAGCCAGGACTTATGCCAAAATCAAAATTATAAGTTCCAGGAGTCACCAGAGGGCCAGAATGGATGGTGATCACAAAATCAATGGAATCGAATCTATAGTCTGAAAATCCATCGCGACTGCCAACCATCGTGAACTCAGCCAGGGGATTAGGAGTAACGGCCTCAGCCAGGGAAAAAGGCACGATTAAAATGGCAGCTTGGAGGATGAGCAGCCTTATCCAAGAAAATCGTATCGATAGATTCATATTTTTTACGAAGTTAATAATCTTAAAATTCCGATGCGGTGGTGTGAATAAGTAACAAAGGAAATATCGTCAGGGGGCGTTCTCAAGGGACGAGCACAGCTCCGGATGGTGTGGAAAGAGTGATCACCGGCGCCGCGGCATTGGTGGAGGGCGCCGAGGAGCCGGCCATGTTAGTGGCGGAAACGCGGAAGAGGTAGTTGGTGCCGAGGAGAAGGCCATTGACGGTGGCGGCGTTGGTGCTTCCGTCGAGGGTACTGATGGTCGTCCAGGTCGTGCCGCCGTCGGTGCTGTCCTGCAGGAGGTAGGCCTGGACATTGAGCACGGGATCGGTCCAGGTGAAGGTGGCGTTGGTGCTGCCCACCACGGTGGTCAAATATTGGGGGGCCTGGGGGGCGGCGATCTCAAAGGAGAAGATTTTCTTGAGCTGCCCAACGTTGGCGGCCTTGAAGTCGCTGGAATTGGTCTGCGCCCATACGGGATAATTGGTGGTCATGTATCCGTTCGTCGCGAGGACGGGAAAGACCTGATGGACGATGTACTTGAGCTGGCCCTGATTGATCGCCTTCATATCGGTGGGGGCAGGGTTGGTGGAACTGTAGCCGTTGGTCGCGTAGTAATTGCTCCAGCCGGAGATCATGCCGGTGAGATTGGTGCCCGCACCGCCGGCGAGGTTGGTGTCGAGGTACTGGACGGCTTTTTGGGTGAACTGCTTGAGCTGGCCCTGGTTGGCGACCCGGTAATCGTTGGTGGCTCCGGACGGGTTGACGGGGCCTCCGGTGGTGGTCCACCAACTGGGTTGGGCTTGCAAAGTGAGGGCGAGGGCGAGGAACATCACCGCCATCAGCCCGGCCTGTTGGACGGTGAAGGAGGAGTCTTCGGACGAGGATGCCGTTTTTTTATCGCATGGATGTTTCATGGCGTGGTTCCCGGAGTGGCGTGAGGCAGATCGCTTAGTGGCCGAACATGGGGATGTCGCCGGTGGCTGTTCCGGTGACGGTGGTGACGAAGGTTGTGGCCGTCATGGTGCCCTGGAGGGTGGCGTTGCCGCTCTTATAGACAGTGAGCGCGTTGGAGAGATGAGTGGCGTCGGAGCCGTTGCCAATTTCGAAGAGAGGATCGGAATCATTCCATCCGACGGGCCATCCTGTTCCCAGATTGTATCGCCCAGTCACCATGCAATCATACGATGTGGTAGACGTATAGATGCCCATGGCGGTGGCGTTTTGGGCTGAAGCCGTCGTGTGATAGCCTATCGCGGTTGAGCCAGGCTGGGTTGTCGTCGCGTAGTAGCCCATGGCAATAGAAGCACCCGCATTCGTTGTACAATTGTAACCGACAGCGGTTGAGAAGGCGCCACTTGCGGAACTGTATTCACCGAAAGCGGCTGACTGATATCCGGAGGAGGCAACCCACAGTCCGTAGGCAATGGCATTCCAGCCGCTAGCGTTGGCCCAAGGACCACAGGCAAAGCCCGCATTCCCACCGGTGGCGCTAGCTCCGGGTCCAACAGCCATGTCGAAATAGTCGGTCGCCGAGGCTCCATAACCGACGGCGGAGGATAAGTTACCGGAAGCTGATGTATTCATCCCCAAGGCGGAAGAGTTGGGGCCTGAAGCCACAGCCTGGTATCCCAGCGCACTCGAGTAGGTGCCTGAGGCGGAGGTGTGATAGCCCACGGCGGTGGCATTTGTTCCGGTCGCGGAAGCCTGATAGCCCAAGGCCAGGGTGTCGGTGCCACTAGCGGAGGACTGATAGCCGAGTGCGATGGAGTAAACCCCGGTTGCGGAAGCGCTGGGCAGCAGGGCCAGAGTGGTCGGCGTGGTGGAAAGATACCTGGCGTCGGCCAGACCTTCGGTCAAGACGCTGGAGGTGCCCGTCAAGGTTTGGTTGGGCATCTGGTTATTGGTGCCGTTGACGACCAAGGTGCCAGTCACGGCCAAGGAATTGGCAAAGGTGCTTGTTCCGAAGGGATTGAGGATGACTTTGGCGGTCGGTGTCGAGTCATAGAGCGTCAGGGTGTTGGTGCCATCCAGGGTCATTTGTAGTTTTGGGGTCCCGCTTCCATTTTGCCACCACTTCCAGAGGTTGGTGGTGTGTGTGGCCTGGAAATTCAGCGTGGAAGGCGTGCCATCGGAATAGCTCATTTGCCAGCCGGGGAGGGAGGTGGTGCCGGTCACCGTGCCCATGCTGATAATCGTTCCGGTTACGTCGAGGGTGCCGGAGACGGTCAAGTCCTGCGCATGGAGGGTCAGAGGAAGTAGACTGTAAGCGATTGCCATCAGCCAGCCGGCGATCTGTAAGTGGAGTTTTTTCATGAGGTATTGCTATGGGTTGGTTGTGGATGAAGGGGCGGGAAAATGAAAGGGAGCAAAAGAACCGTGCCAGAACGAGGCGAAAAAGGCCTCAGTCCGATGCGACCAAATTTCTGGCGGAATGCTTTCGACATACTTGTTGATTCGAGTAAATCCGGGGCACTTAAGCGTGAAATAATTTTGAAGTCGATAGAATTGTCGTGGCTATATAATAATTATATTGGGGGGTATTAAAAAGCTTCTCTGGTGGAGAGGTTGGTGACCTTTTCGGTTGATACGGCTCTTAAGCGCCTGGCGCTTGCTTTTGCGAGATGCGGCGACGGAGGAGGAAGAGCGGGCCGAGGAGCAGGGCGGTGGCCAGGGCCAGATTTAGGATCGTGGGCTCAGGGGCCGCGATGAGGTCGAAGGTGAGGGTGGAACCGTTGATTGCGAAAGTGCTGGCGAATGGGCCGGCGTTGCTATAGGTGAAGTTGCTTGCGGCAAAGTCGGTGCTGCCGAAGTCGATGAGGGTGTAGGTTTGCCCGGCCTGCCAGCCGAGGTCTCCGAAGTCGAAGACGTAAGCGCCGGAGCCGCCCTTGGTGAAAGCGCCGCTGAGGTCGAGGAGGTCGCTGGTGGTCGCTGGTGGTCGTGCCGAGGTTGAAGGCGAGATGGGCGCCGGCATCCCACGTGAGCGAGGTGGCGCTGAGGGTGCCGAGCGAACCGCCGGGGGGCGAGGGTGGCGCCGGATTGGACCGTGGTCACGGGGCTGAGAGCGAGCCGGCCGGTAAGGAGGAGCGTGCCGCCAGCGACGACCGTATCGTTGAAATAGGTATTGTTTCCTGCAAGGGTCACGGTGCCGGTGTTGGTGGCGTCGCCGATGGTGAGACCGCCTCCGGCGATGCGCCCGTTGTAAGACAGGGAGGTGCCGGCTGCGGCCGCAACGGTGCCGCCGCTGGTATCCACCACCATGTCGTGGGTGATGGTCAATTCATTCGCCGCGCCCACCAGCTTGCCGCTATGGAAAAGTTCCACGTCGCCGCTCCCGAGACTGGTCTCGCTGCTGATCTGCAACGTGGCGCCGTCGATGCGCGTGTTGCCGTTGTAGGTGTTATGGCCGGAGAGAACGATGGTGCCGTTGTTGGCGGAGTTTCCGTCGCCGATGGTGATCGTATCGCCGGAGATCACGGAGCCAAGGGTGACGGCATGCCCGGTCGTCGCGGCAAGGGTCGAGCCGTTCGCCAAGGAGATGCTCCGGGTTGAGCGGATCGTGCCGGAGAAATCCATGACAAGCTCGCCGCCGTCGGAGGAGACCCCGCCAGTCGTCGCGCCGAGGCTGGCGTCGAAGGCGATTTTCAAGGTGGCGCCGTTGATGGATGTGCCGCCGGTGAAGGTATTCGTGCCCGTCAGGGAGACGAGACCGGTGTTGCCGCTGGACCCGAGCGACAGCGCGCCACCGGAGACCACTCCGCTGTAGGTCGCGCTCGTGCCGGCGGCGACCGCGAGCGTGCCGTTACCGCCGGTGGTGATGGCGCGCCCCGTGGCGAAGCCGTCTGTCGCGGTGAGAAGCGTGCCTCCATCGCTGAGGGAGACGGAGCCGAGGTCGAGATGGGCAGCGTCAAAGGCGCCGAGGTTGGAATCCTGGAAAACTTCGAGAGTCGTGTCCGCGACGATGGCCGTGCCGCCGGCGTAGGTATTGTTGCCGTGGAGAATGACCAGGCCGCCGCGCGTGTTCACGCTGCCGATGGTCAAGGCGGCTCCCGTGCCTGCCCCTCGCGTACTGACGCCTGTGCCTGAGACACTGTAAACGCTGTCGTCGGCCACGGCAGAGACAACACCCGCTGCATCGTCGGAAGCCGCGCCGATGGTGATGGTGTTTCCTGCACCGGGTGCGAGGGTCGCGTCGCCGCCCAGTCCTGCTCCGCCTCCCTGTCCTCCCGTGCCACGAGGGTCAAGCCGAAGGTGACTGTGAGGTCGGAGGCGGAAACCGCATAAGTGATGGGACTCGTCACCGCTCCACTGGCCGTCTCATTGTTTGGCGAGACGATGAATAAAGGGGTGGCCCCGTTGCTGCCGCTCAATGTATTGCCGTTGCCCGAGATGCTGGTGCCGAAGGAGATCACGCCGGCAAACGGTGCGGAATAGGTGACCGTACCGGCTATTCCCGTTGTCGTATTGGCCACCGTCGAGATCGTGCCGCCTGATGCCGGTTGGAGAGTAATGGACGAGGCTTGGGCATTGATCGCATCGTTGAAGCTTGCCCCGTCGGTGATCACGGTCTGTGCCTGCAGGGAAGAGGCGGCGAGTAGAAGCGCGATTAAGGCCGAGGCGAAGGAGAGGGTCGTGAATCCTGAATACGACTCGTGGGCAAATCGATTCGGACAAGGTTTCATGGTCGGAATATTTAAATGAAATTTGAGAGCGATGGGAAGGCAAAGAGAAGACGGAGGCGATTTGGGCACAAAAAAAGCCGCCGATCAAGAGATCGGCGGCTTTTTGGATTTGGGGTTAAGGGGTTTTACTGAGCAGCAGGGGTCGCGGGAGCCGTGGTGGCGGGGGTCTTGGCCTTGGCGGTCTTCTCGGTCTTCTTGGCGGCGCTGGTGTTGAGCGTGGTGGCCGTCAGGGCGGGAGCGGTGCCGGTGTAGGAACCGCCGACTTTGTCGCCGACCTTGAAGTCAGCGAGGGTGGCAACCTTGCCGTCCTTCTTGATCTTGGTCGCGGGAGTGATGGTGAAGGTGCGGGGAGCGAGGGTCTTGTCGCTGATGGTGATCGTGTTGGCCGTGGTATCAACCGCCGTCAGGGTGCCGGAATATTTGGTCGCCTTGGGGGCGGCAGCAGCCGGGGCAGGGGCCGCGGGAGTGGTGGTGGCGGCCTGGACGGTGACGGGAGCGCTGGCCAGGGCGAGACCCAGAACGGCCGCGAGGGCCGAGATCGGAAGAGTGATTTTCATAGAGGGATTGGACGTGGTCTCATATGGCAACCTTCAATGTTTTTGAAGTTTTTTGTTAATTTGTGTGTTTTGACGGGTTTTGAGAGGGAAAGGGAGGGGGAAGGGGGGGAGGGCCAAGGAGGCTAATAGGTCGGAGGGGAAGTACCTTTTTTAAGAAGAGAAGGGTGGCCCGGACGGAGCCGGGAGGCTCTGTTGGTTTTTTGCCAGTTCTTCAGAACTAGGGATGTAGGAGAGAGTTAGGTCGATTTCGTCTTTGCCAATGGTGATCTTTTCGACGATGGATTCGAGGATACTGCGCTTGTTCTCGATGGGCATGTCAGGCCATTGGGTATAGAGCTTGTTGGCTTCACTGGTGACATCTTCGACGGATAGATCAGTGACTTTCAGGTGGGCGAGTTCGGTCTCCAATTTCGGAAGCTCGGCAAGGAGTTGGTTCAAGCGTTCCTCGGCGGGTTTGTAGAACTGGCCGAAGCCTTGGCTGGTGATCTGGCCCTCAAGGTAGAGACGATGGGTGCGGGTCATTTCGTCCCGCACCTTCTGAATTTCGTTCTGATGGGTCTGGAGGAGGGCTTCTTTCTCGGCAAGGTTCAGATGGGCCTTTTGGAGATGCCCCGCAACCTGTTCGGGAGCGGAAAAGAAGGCCTTCAATTCCTGATAGACTATAGCCTCCAAATCAACGATGGGAATTTTGTTGAGACATTACCCCCACCTCAACGAACAACAGCTCTTGGAGGTGGAAGACACGTTGGACCGGTATCTCACCTTTGCTCTGCGCATGTTTGATCGCATGGAATGGGAACGAGAGCAGCGCCAGGGCACATTGCCAACCTCCGGCATCACTTAGGATATAATGAGTAAGACCATTAATCGTCATAACCACCATCCATGAATAAGGAATATATAGGATACATTCGAGTTTCCACCGTAAAACAAGGGACAAAAGGGGTATCGCTGGATGAACAGCGCGATGCGATTGTGCGGTATGCCGAACGCAATCAACTGCCGGTCACGGTCTGGCTGGAGGAAATGGAAACTGCCGCCAAGCAAGGACGCCCCGTCTTCAATAGAGCGCTTAAGCTCTTACGTAGCCAGCGAATCATCGAGCGTTTTCTTGTTGGCAGGATCTTCTGCGGAAGTTTCCAATGTGCTTAGAAACTGCTTGGCATCGCTAAGGCTCGATTTCCGAGCATCGAGTTCGGAAGTACTGAGACGGGTATCATAAAGTCCGTAATCCAGCCGCGCGATTGTTTGTGGCGCAACCAGATCCTGGAAGAGCAGCAGAAGACGAATAAGCGTCCGGGTAAACCCCCTGTACAGCTTTTTGCAGGTCTGGCGGTCTGCTCATGCGGCCACCGGATGTACGTCAAACACGGCACCCCCAAGTATGTCTGTCGGAAAGCCGGTCAAAAAGGATAAAAATGCTGGCTGCATCTCGAGAATGAAAAAACTTATCACCCGATATCATCCGGAAGTGATTGTGCTCGAAGATAGCACAGCCAAGGACACCCGACGGTCTCCGCGGATCCAAGAACTCTGGGGTAAAATCATCGAAATGGCGCAGAATCTGCGTGTACCTGTACGCGAGCTTTTAAGAAAACAGGTGAGACGTGCATTTTTTGACGATGGCCCCGGAACGAAACATGCCCTTGCCGAAATCTTAGCGACGAAGTTTCCAGATGAATTGGGTGATCGGCTGCCACCCAAGCGTCGTCCGTGGACGAGCGAAGACTACCGCATGGATATCTTTGATGCGGTGGCTCTCGCTTTGGTGCAGCGGCTCGAAAAAAGAAGAACTAAAAAGCGACACAATCGTTTGGAGACGAATAGAGAAGTTCAAGCTTGAGTAGGATGGCGATCTTCCTTTCAATCTTTTCCCCATGCCTATCCCCAAGATTTTCTATCAGAGTTCCATGCCTCGCGCGGGTTCGACTCTTCTACAAAACATATTGGCGCAGAATCCTGATTTTTATGTCACCCCCACATCGGGGTTGCTGGAACTAGTCTTTGGCGCGCGTCTGAGTTATACCAACACACCGGAATTTAAGGCACAAGACGATGCCTTGATGAAAAAAGCCTTCCTCGCGTTCAGTCGAGCCGGGATGGAAGCCTATTTCAGGGCGTTGACCGATAAACCATACGCGATCGATAAATCACGGGGCTGGGGCGTTCACTTTGATCTCCTAAGCTTAATGTTTGAGGAAGAGCCCAAAATAATCTGCATGGTGCGTGACTTGAGGCAAATCCTCGCCTCAATGGAAAAGAGATTTCGTCAAAACCCCGCCAAGAATCGCCCCATCGAGAACCATAGTAATCTCAGCGGAACTACCACGTTTAAACGGGTAGTGATGCATCTGCAAACACCTCCCGTCGGCTTGGCCTTGGATCGGTTGGCGGAAATCCATCAACGCGGATGGAGCAAGAAAGTTCTTTTTGTTCGATACGAGGACCTAACCGCTCAACCCAAGCTAACGATGCAGAAGGTTTACGAGTACTTGGGTGTGAAAGGATTTCAGCATCATTTCGATTCAGTGAGCCAAGTGACCATGGAGGATGACCATGTCTACGGCATTCCCGAATTGCACGAAATTCGTCCCAAAGTCGAGACCTTTGCCCATGATTACATCTCCATTCTAGGTAAAGACGCGGTGCGATTTACGCAAAGCAACTTCGCTTGGTACTTTACGCTCTTCGGCTATTCGATAAACCCTATTTAGCTTTTCCGTTCCTATGGCAGTTGGAGAGAACTCACAAATGTTACGGGAATGTTACATAAAAATGAGCCCTCAATATTGACGACACGATTTAACCTCTGGCAGGGTCTGTCCTCGGACTTGAACTTTATGGTTACTTCTATCCTGTATTTTCGGATTGGAGTTTTCATTTATCTGGTAGCAATTGTTACAGTATCAGGGCAAGACGCTTCTCAAACGCCGTCGATCCAGCAAGCGCCTCAGCCGGGGCCAGCGCAGCAGACTTCTGAACAATATCAAGCCACACTCCAGGCTTTCCAACGAGAACAATTAGCCTTGATGCGGGAGAAGCAAGCGCTTGTGAAGCAAGGGGCCACCGACCAACAACTGACAGCCTGGCAACAGCAAAATACAGCCAGGCTTTCCGCACAAGCGCAACAGGCTCAAGCAATAGCGGCTGGGGCTGTCAGTCAACCCGTACCGGTCAATGCCAAACCCAACATTCCGGCGGACGCCTCACCAACGCTGAGGGATTTTCTCACGACACAGGCCGCCTTGGCCAATGCCCGTGCTCAAATCCACAACCAGAGCTTGCAGGCGACTTCGTCCTCGCGAGGAGGGCCTCAAGATAGCCAAATGCAAAGCTTCCAACAGCAACATGCTGGTGACTTGCAACTTCAGTTACAACGGGCGCAAAGCCTTTCGGACGCAGCGGCCCAAACGCCGCTCATGGTTCCCAAGCCAAGGACGATTCCTTCTGATGCCACGCCGGAATTGATAGCTTATATGACCCTGCGCGATCAACTCATGCGGGAGCGGATTCAAGTGAGGAACCAGTATATAAGTGCGGATCCCGCAGCGCTGGAGGCCGCATTACAGCAGTGGCGGCAACAAAATGCAGAGCGGATCCAGCAATTAAGCCAGAAAGCTCAGAATTTAGCCCAGACAAATGTGGCGAACTAAAATCAGGAGAAAAGCAAATGCATAACGGAGCGCTAAGAAAATGGAGTTTGGCCCTGACCCTTTGGCTGGCTTTACACTGTTCATCCCTGCGGGCGCAACTCATAGCGCCCCTTGGTACGAGCCCTACGACTTTCGGGATTGATTCGTCTGGGTTGCTCACGTCTACAGGGGCGTTATCGAGTGGTTCTTTAACTCTGACCGGGACGGGCTCCCGCATGATCTGGTATCCAGGCAAAGCTGCTTTCCGGGCCGGATTGATCTGGAATGTACAGGGGGGATTCGGGCCTGCCCAGCCGCACTTCTGGGACGATGTCCATATTGGACAAGGTTCGGCGGCTTTTGGCACCAATACGTCGGCAAGTGGCACCGGTTCAGCTGCTTTCGGATTACTAACCACGGCAGCTGGTGACGGTTCAACAGCATCTGGATATTGTACAGGGGTATTTGGGCCTGATTCAACAGCTACCGGATGGTTTTCATTATGTTTGGGCTGGTGCTCAACAGCCTCCGGCTATTACGCGTCGGCCACTGGAAACAGTTCGTTGTCGTTTGGCGGTTACACCAATGCGAACGGAATGTATTCGCAGTCTTTTGGTAATTATACCACTGCCGACGGCTATACCTCGACAGTATTCGGTAATAATACCAGCGCTCATGCCTATAACTCTTTTGTGATCGGCCAATACAATGTGGGTGGTGGCAATCCGAACTCTTGGGTTTCCACGGATCCGTTGTTTGAAATCGGCAATGGAACCGTTTCGCAGCATGATGCACTTCTCGTGGATAAAAGCGGTAATGTTACCGCCGGCGGGGTAATGCGTTGCGCCCCTGGAGGTGATCTTTCCATGGGCAGCTTCACCGCCGGCACTCACCCTTAACAGGCTTCGCTGAGACATTGTCTAAAAAGGGGCTCATGGGTTTATCGCCACTTCAAGGCAAAGGCAATCGGTGTGCCGCTGAAAGCTCGTTCAGTCAGGTTCGTCTGCTTTTTGCGATAAGTCTGCTTTGCCTCTTTTTTGCATCGGTGCTGGCCATCTTGGCAGCTCCTGTACCCACGAGTAAACCCAGCACCTATCCGGCATGGTGGTTTACGCGGGACGTTATCGCACAAAAGCCCCCCACCAACAGTTCCCCCACCTGGCCTTCAAATTATCCCGCTTCCGACGATTATGTGGTCATCACCCAGGGCCAGCTGAAAAACCTGGCAACGCAGGCTTACAATGAATTGCAAGCGAAAGCCCCGACATCGGTTTGGACCAAGCCCCAAGGACTGGCCTTAAGCGCCATGGTCACGGGTTGGAACCCTGCCAGCGGAGACGCCTATGCCGTCGTCAACCTAGGTCAGTTCAAGGCGGTGGCCAAACCATTTTACGACGTCCTAATACTGATCGGATACGCTACTTCTTATCCTTGGACAGGAATCGCCGCAGATGATTATTCTGTCGTTAATATCGGTCAGGTCAAAAATGCTTTTTCCTTTGATGTCGGACTCGACAGCGAAATCGACGACTTGCCCGACTGGTGGGAGACGCACTATTTTGGCCAACTGGGGCTGAGTGGAGGGGCACTCGCTCCCAACGGAAGCGGGTTGACTTATCTGCAATCCTACCAGCAAGGAATAGATCCCAGAGCGGCGGCTCCCTTCAGCATCAGCATCGCCACGACGGGGCCGTATGAAGCACCGGCGAATCCGGTGATCGTCGCCAACATCTCTCATCCCGCGACCACCACCATCCAGCATGTTGATTTTTACGTGAACGGCGCATTTTTGATTTCAGCGACGAGCGCTCCCTGGAATATTCAAGGTCCCAATCTGCAGCGCGGAAGCTATATCTTTAAGGCCGTGGCCTATGACAACACAGGGGCGACGGCCACCGCCAGCACCCAAGTTCAGGTCACCCAATCCAATTACTACCAGCGGGGATTGGGATTCAATAATGTTTACCGCTCCACGGTCGTCGCCGTCGATGCCGAGAAAGGTGTCCTCCTCGATGAAGCGCAGGGCAACGATACGAACAACAATTATACGAATCTCTTCGGCAGCAATTATCCGTGGTTTCTCCGCACGAAAGGCGAAAGCTCCGAATTATGGCAACACATCGCGTCTGTCCCAATTTCCACGGTCAATACTGGCACGGGTGTGCTAACAGCCTCCGCAAATCATGGCCTGCTCCCCGGACAAAGGATCACAATTAGCGGCACCTCCGTCATTAATGGGACCTTTTTGGTGGGATCTGTGCCGGTTCTCAATCAGCTTACGCTGAAGACAACCAGTGGTGGAACCGTCACCTTGAGCGGTACCTACAATGGTACTGGGGCAATCGCATCGGCCACATTTAATGTTGTGCCAAGAGCCCTTGGCGTCGACGTGGGTGGGGCACCGCCCTTGGTGGCCTTTGGTAGCCAATGGCCTAGTCAGGGTAGCAACCAGGTGAGTAGCCAAGGCGGTACCCCGCTCTATACGAATCAAAACTATCGTTTCGGCGTGGCTGCGGGAGGACAACTTGCTTTCGCCCCAATCACGATCAGTTCCATCACAGGTACTTCTCCCAATAGCTTTACGCTTACTTCAACCTCAGGTCTCCATAGTGGTCAAATGATTGTCGTTAATGGGGGTGCCGGTAATTTGACGACCAACGGCAACACCTTCCTGATCGGTACCATCACAGGCACTACGACGACGCTGACGACACCGACAGGCACATTGGTTTCGGGAGTTACTGGATACACCTCGGGTAGTGCCAACGTTACAAGTGCTGATATTAAGGTCGAGGTTTACACGAAGACTTCCTTTGACAGCAATGCGACCAAGGTCGCTCCTGTCTGGGTGCAGGGATTTACCCTTCCGCGAACGAGCAACGCCAGCGCGTGGAGTAATTTCATCCAGAACGGATATGTCCAAGACTATCCGATCGGGACAGCCAACGGGAATGTGATCAATTTTGACACCCAGGTCCAGTTTCTCCCTGGTGATTATGCTTCCGACACGTGGAACCAACAGGTGAATTATGCAATGCTCGTCACGCACAAGGCGGCCAATCAGGATTACTGTTACAAAGTAAGCTACCTGGGCGTAACCACGCCAGACAATGGGACCGGTGCGTTGGTCACCAGCAATAGTAGCGATGCGGCCATGGCCGTTGATTCTGGCGGAATGAACCAGGTCTTTAATGTCGGTTATACGCTCGATTTCATTACGGCGCCCGCCCCGTGGACGGCGGCCCACCTACAACCGAATTTCCAAGGCACGCCCCTGCCCAGCGCTTATCAGGGCAAGAGTGTTGATGAATTGATCCATAACGCGCCGCCCGTTGCCGACACCCTGCCAGCGCCAAGCTCAAGCGGTACCATCACGGTTACCGGCAGCAGTACCGTCAGCCTTGATCTCATTCACCTGGACAACAGTCCCGAGTTGCGGGACCACCCAGTGCTCGATCAATTTGTCACCAGCATGAACAACGACCCCATGGCGTTGGCCAATTATGTGCTCAATCAAATCAGGCTGACCGACGCGGTCGGTTATGACACACAATCGGGCCAAATCGCCGATACTTCGATCAACCCGCAAGGCGTAAGTCGTGACGCCCTGGCCACTTATCTTGAGGGGCAGGGATCTCCAGCCGAGCAGTGCGCCCTCTTGGTTTATCTCCTGCGTCAGTGCAAAACGGCCAGCCAGCCCAATGGCATTCCTTGCGGATATGTTTTTCCCCGACAGGACCAGACGCTCATGTTCGACGAACAATTGAGCAAGCTTCTCCGCATGCAAATTCGTGGTGCGACAAATTCTGTCAATGGGATGACTGCGCCTGAATTGATCCCGGTCAATTATCCCTGGGTGGCGGCTTATATTACGGATCCTGCCACGGGCATTTCAAGTTGGGTGCACATCTTCCCCTGGCTTAAGGACACATCCGTCACCGAAGGGGCAGATGTCTGGAGCTACTTGCCCAGCAGTTCCACCACTTCCGGACAAACCTTCGGCTATCAAACGGGAGGCCAGTGGTTATTGCACTACATGTTAAATGATCCCGCCATCCGTCAATTGACAACTCCGGACGGCCTTTACACGGATGACATGAACACTCTCTTTCCGCTCTTCGCGCAGAGCAAGTTGAACGGAACCGGTGTTTCCTTTGACCAGGTGGGCATGCAAATCTACGACCGGCAAAATTACTACACGCGCTGGCAGGACTTCCCGCGCCCTTGGCAAACTCCAACGGTTTCCAATACGAACTTGGCCATGAACCTGGACGTAAGCCAGAATCCGTCGAGTATAAATGGGGCCTTGGCCAACATCTTCGATACGATCAATATTCAGGTCGTCAGCGACAGGGACAGAAATGGGACGCTTACTCTTACCGGCACGGGAACTCCTGCCGAGCCCTTAATTAAAACCGGCGACTTACGCATGGTCGATCTCCATGACCGACGCTTTCTCCTTTATCACCAGGTCGTCTCAACTACCGGAACAGGTACCCCTACCTATAACCTGATTCTTTCGTTGGAACCGTTCAGTCCGAGCCGGACGGCCGGAAGCTCGCCCAATCAACCCTACACTTTCAATTCCAACGCTACCTATCTGGGAACAGCCCGGCCCGATAACGGAAGCGGTAATCCGGGCGATCTCATGAACCGGCAAATGGCCAGCATGTCTCTTCACACCACAAACGACGGGACAAACGACGACTCGATTCTTTATCAAATCACTTATAACCGGCATTTGCAGACGGCAACACTTGGAACCACTCCTTCCCACTGGACGCCTTTTCTGGGTTTGTCGGAGATGGACTCAATCACCGACACGCGCTACCTGCGCAAGGGGGACATGGCCTGCCTTTGCCTCGACTACGGGAAGGTGAGCCCGAAAATGATGGAATTTCAGGTGGAAAAATATTGGAACTATCAACAAACCGTGGCGGCTAACCCCACTGCAGCCATTGATCCTGAACTAGCGGAGGGACAGCTCCTCTATCTTATGGGAGAAAATTATTACAACAAGATGTCTACGCTGCTGGAAAATACCGAGGCGTGGACGAAGACTCATGCCATCTCATGGGCGGCGCATGGATTGTCCAAGCTGAGTCCGGCGCGCAATACGGATGTCTCCACGACACCTGTACTGGTTACCACCACTACTGGGTCGGTGACAACGACTGATGTTGATCTCCGCTATCCTCGAGTGGACATGTCTTTCCAGCGGGCTGCCTGGGTGGGCAACGGTACTGCTCATCTCGATTCGGGAGACACAGGCAATCTGGTCAACGATAACGCCGATGAGCTGCTTATCGGTGGTGGCTCTGTCAACGAACACCTCGTGATCAACGAGTTCTTCCAACAATCAGCGGCCGTATCAACGATGAAACTGCTCGATATCGCGCAAGGCCATGGGGGGCCGGTACTCCTGACCGCTGCCAATTATAATTCAACCGGTACCACTTCCTTTACAGCAAGCAAAACGACGACAACCGGTACCGTGAGTCATACTCTCGAATACTGGTGCGGTTGGGATACGACGGTTACCTCCACTATACCACCTGGTAGTCTCTGGAATTCGATAAAGGATACTCTTTCCAGCACGAGCACCGGCTCTCTGTCCGCTGTCTATGTGACGCCGGGACCGCAGACGGCCTCGGGCCAGAGCGGCAGCGGCCAGGCTTACACCGGCATGGGCGCCCTTACTCTCGGCGTGGGATCCTATGGGGCCTACATTACGGATAATATGGTCATCGATCGTGGTGGTTACGGAGGAAGTATCGGATATTCGGTCACGCCGTCGTTCAATATCGTGAATCAATCCTTCGTGACGCCTACGAGCAGCGGTGGCTACAGCTTTGTCAATTCCGGGAACATTTCGACGAGCGTGCCCACCTTCACTCCTGGCACAATCGCACCGATCAATTTTGGATCGCTCAACGCGGGGATTTCCACCAGCACGCAACTTTTGATGCCCGACCAACTCGGAAGTCTGGGCAGCTATATGAGTCAAATCACGAGCTCGACGACAAGTTTTTTAATTCCGGAGCAACGACCGCCGCTGCCACTTTGCAAATGCTCAGCACCGGGTGGACCGGCAGTCCTTCCTACTACGGTGGGATGGGCTCTTCCAGCGTCTTTGGCGGAATAAGCGTAGCAGGGGTTGGGCAAGGTATTGCAGATCCAGTCAATGCCATCACGGGGGAATTTTACATCAACGTGGGCGACCTCAGACTGAATGGTCCCATGCCCTTGGAGATCCGCCGTGTTTATGGATCACTTAACCAGGCGGATAACAATTTTGGTCACGGATGGCGTACGAGCTATTTCCCTTACCTTACATTTTCGAGTGACGCCGTTTATAACACCGCCAATACGCAGGTGACCACGCAGCCGAACATGATCTATGCCGCCGAAATGGATGGCTCCGTCATCGCGTACAAATACCAAGCCACGCCGACAGCCCACTGGAGCCCAACAGCCGCGGATAATCCCAACATTGCCAATGTCGCGGATGGAGCAATAGGCGGTACGGCCAATCCTTTCAATAATCGCATCATCTCGTCGACAGCCACCATAGGTTCGACGACCTACAGCATCTATACACTGACCGGGGTTGATGGTAGCGTCCGAACTTTCCGGGTCCAAGCTTACCCTACGGGCGGATCGACGAGCATTTCGCGGGTACGTCCCTACCTCCAGCAATGGGTGGACAACCGGGGCAATTCCTACGCCTTTACCTATGGAACTCCCACCACAACCTATCCATCAGGCGATCCCACCTTGCCCAACTACGGGCAAATGAGCCGTATCCAGTCGAGTAACGGAGACTTTATCGTCTTCAATTACGATACCTATGGTCACATCGTTGAGGCCTTCACGGGAGATGGCCGCCATCTTCACTATCAATATGATGCCTATGGCGATCTGGTTCAGGTTACCTTGCCGGATTCGTCGAGCATCAACTATTCTTACCAGCACGGGACCTCTGCAGCGACCACAGGATTGGCTGTCCCCGGTAATGGTACTTATGTCACGGGCACCGGAACACTCACTTCGAGTGCGGGCACCCGTTCTATCAATGGTGCGACCAACACGGGTACAAGCGTTCTCTCAACCACTACCCCGCATGGCCTGTCGATCAATCAAACCGTAGTGGTTTCCGGGGTGGGCGGGAACACCGCTGTTAATGGCACCTATCTGGTTGGCACTATCACCGGCAGTACAACCTTCACGTTAAAGACCGGCCCGACTCCGGCCACGACTTACTCAACCCATCTCATCAACCAGGAAACCAAGCCGGGCGGACGTATTCTCCGCAATACCTATAACTCAGAAACCAAGCGGCAGGTACTGACCCAGTCCGCCTCAGTGGGCACGAATGGAGCCGTCGTACTCAATGCTACTTTCGATTACGGCACGCTCACAGTGAATGGCGATGGGACTTGCACGGGAAGTACGACCATTAAAGATATAAACAATAACATCGCGACCTATAAATATGCATCGAACCAGATCACTGAGGTCGACTATCCCGCCCAGAACGGATCGAATTCCAATCAAAACAGCAACGGGCCCAAGACGTATCAGACTTGGTACACAAACCCGGCGGATACAGGGTACTATGCCCGCAGCCTCAAGAACTCCACGGACAAGAGAGGGCTCGTCACTGCCTACGCCTACGATTCCCTGGGAAATCTTACTTCTTTGGCTGTAACCGGCACTCTATCTGGAGTCGGTGGTTCCCCGGAAACGGCCACGACCACGATGACTTACAATAGCACCACAGCAGTCACTTTGCCCGGTGGAGGTTCGATCATTCCCAATACGCTGGCCAGTGTGACGCGCCAAATTGACGATCCCGCGAACGGAAACAATAGCGGGAAGACGTTGAAGACAACTTACACCTGCGGAGATTCCAGTCATCCTTACGACCCAACCCAGATTTCCAAATTAGCGGGAAGCACCACGATCGCCACGACGACAAGAACCTACCAGAATGTTTCCGGTGGTGGAGTGAGCGCCAACGGCCTTCTTTCTCAGGAAACCGTGGCCTCTGGAACCTCCGATGCGGCGACTTGCAATTACACTTATGACAACCATGGATATCTTGCATCCAAGACGGCAAATTCGGGGACTTCTGATCCCAATGTAGTGACGAATTATACCTATGATCTCCGCGGTGAGGTAACGGCTGAGATTGATTCTGCCGGTCAAAGCACCCGATATACCTATGATGCCCTGGGCAATCGCACCGGCATGCAACGCTATGACCGGTGGAGCAACCTCGTCAGCTGGAATTACACCTATTTTAACCAGAACGGTGAGCCGGAATGGGAGCAGGGAGCTCGTTACTCTCCAAGCGACTATGTTTCAAAACAATACGATGCCGCCGGTCGTTTATGCCAGGAGGTGAAATGGCTGAGCGCTCCGTTGGCGGATGGCTCCGGGATGACGAGTAATGGTTATGCGACCACCGTCTATAAGTATGATTCTTTCGGCAATATGACAGAGGTTGACGATCCGAACCAGAACGCCACATCTATGACTTATGATGCGGTCGGGGAAATGAAAACTCGTAACTTTCCCGCCATCCCAGCGAACAGTTCTCCCTCGGAAAGCTTCACCTATGAGCCAGGCGGACAAATTGCCACACACACCGATGTTTTGGGTGGAATTGAAACCAACACCTACACGTCCACGGGCAAGTTGATCAGTAGCACTAAGAAGCTGAGCAATAGCATGACGGTCGTGGACACCAAAGGTTATCGCTATGACCTAAGCGGTCGCGTCACCAGGGAAACCCTCGCCAACGGCAGTTACTGGGCCACCAATTACGATGATGCCAGCCTGACAGTCACTCGCACCTTCCACGACAGTGGAGGCACGACGCTGATGACTGAGACGCAGATCTTTGACCGGCGTGGGAACGTTGTTTCCAAAACCGACGTTGCCGGGAAGACCTTTACGGCCACTTATGATGATCTCAACCGGGTGAAGACCTCCACCGGGCCGGCCACTTCCGGAAACACCGCGCAGCAGGTGACGACCCACACCTACGATGCCGCCGGATTGGTCGAGACGGTCAGCAATGCTGTCGGCGAGCGTACTGTCACTTATCGGGATGCGGAAGGGCGCCCCACACTGATTTCTGTGATCAATGCCAATAACACCACTGCCAGCAATACCGGCTACTGGTATTCGCCCGATCATCAAAGCGTGGTGGAGACCGAAGGCAGTGGTAGCAATGCCATCACCACGACAACCTGGACGGACACTCGCGGCAACGTCGTTCTCGTTAGGCACGCCGACGGTTCGATGCAAGCAACCGGCTACGATCCGAATGGTAACAAGCTCCACTTTCTCGATGAACGCAACGCAGAGACGAATTGGAAGTACGATGCGCTCAATCACCTCACTAAGGAAGAACTTCCGTCCAGCAGTTCGTCTGATCAGGCCGTGACAAATTTCAGCTACAACGCCGCCGGGGAATTGCTCACCCGCGCCATGCCGGGAGGCCTCACAGCCAAGACGGTCTACGACTCCGGCGGTCGCAAGACCAGTGATGAGCTTGATGGGCCGAGCAGTTCTGTCACGCGCAACTTTAGCTACACTTACTACACCAGTGGTGCCATCGGGCTTTTGAACACGATCACGGACCCGCGTGGCATTGTCAACCAAACCACTTACGATGCATGGTTGCGACCTTCCACCGTCAACTTCTCCTCCGGGGCGACATCTGTGGCCCAGCAAAAGCAGAACACAACTTATACCTACGATAATCGCGGCATGATCGCGACCGTCACGCAAGGCTACGCCACATCCACCACCGGTCCGAGCACAAAGGTAACTCGCGGCTACGATGATTATGGCCAGCTCAATGCCGAGACTGTCGCAGTTGATGCCAGCGGCGGGACGAGCTTCACCACCGTCAGCCAATGGGCCCAGTCCTGGGACGGTGCCGGTCGCCGCTCGGCTCTCAACTGGCAATTGACTCCGCAAGGCACCTGGACGACCGGCCAGTCGCCGAGTCAATATAGTTACCAACACAACGCCGAGGGACTGCTCACCCTGGTAACCAACAGTGGTCACAATTATGCCTACAGCTACAGCGACAATAATCTGCTACAGCAACGGAATTCGCCTTACCGCGTTCAGACGATTACCGCCCGCGACAACTGTGGGCGGAGCCAGACGCAAAATACGGTGACCCTTGGCGGTACCATCGCTTTGTCGGAAACGATGAGTTATCTGGGCGATTCGCGCCTGAGCACTTATGGAGTGAACAATGGCAGTGGGGTCATCACTCCTGCGGAAACCCGCGACTATAGCAGCAGTTACGATATCCGGGGACGGGTTATCAGCGAGCCGTACCTGATGATGAATTCCGCCGATACGACGCATCTGCCCAATGGCGCGCAGACAGCGCACTATCTTTTCGACCAGACAACCGTACCCAGCGGTTCCGGAGGAACGATGGGTGGATTGGGGGTAAGGACCTTTCAATTCATTAACGCTTACACCGCGGAACAGACGCAGGCCCAGGATTCTTTCAAGCGTCCGACCTATGGCTGGTTCCTTCCAGGCGTTAACGGGATCGTTCCTCTTACCTATCAGTACGATGCGGTTGGCAATCTCAGCAACCTAAATAGTGCGATTTCCGGCGGACCTACGCAAACGATGGTCTGGGATTCCTACAACCGTCTCGTTAAGATTTCCGCGCGCAATTCCGGGACGGGCGATTTCGACTGGACGACGGTCTATGATGGCCTGGGTCGCCGGGTGCAAACGACGTGGCAACCGATGAACAACGGTGTCAATAGCGGTGCCTCCTCGTCACGGACCTACTATTATGATCCCCAAGTCGAGTTTTTGGAGTTGGGTCAAAACAATAACGGTCTGCGAAAGTGGAAGGTCTATGGGCCGGATCGCAATAGCGTCTATGGCGGTCAGCAGGGATGTGGCGGTCTTGAAATTCAAATCGACGAGACGACGGCTGCCGCCGATGTCCCGCTCAACAATTATTTCGGGGATGGACTGGGCTACACGCACGTCTCGACCATCACCGGCACCTATACCTACACCGTCAACCCTTATGGCCTGGTCCTAGGTGGCTACGGGCCTCTACCCGGCACATTCCTTGATCCAGCCTCGAAAACCCCGCAGTGGCGTGGGCATTATGCTGACCAGACCAATTTTATTTACTTCGGCGGTCGTTACTATGATCCGGTTGCTGGCCGGTTCCTCTCCGCGGATCCGCTTGGCCATGCCGCATCCATGGACCTGTACTCGTATTGCAACGGCGATCCGGTGAACGGGTTTGATCCGGATGGAAGATATGGGAAACCAGCCTCCGGTGGGGGATTGGGCAGCTACCTCGCTGACCGGGACCGGCAATTCCAGAACCTGGTGGATGAGGCCCTCCGGTCAGGCTCGGTCGGGCCGGCCCAAACCCAAGCGCAACAGACCTCCAACG
>Ga0268266_10000117_pt1 | contig 163515 bp, 157 predicted proteins | sample KBSS13metaG_FD_190356 | JGI IMG/M metagenome (GOLD analysis project Ga0268266, IMG submission 190356) | Switchgrass rhizosphere microbial communities from Kellogg Biological Station, Michigan, USA - KBS S1-3 metaG (SPAdes) (version 2) | ecosystem: Host-associated > Plants > Roots >...
CAGGAAGATCGAAGCATCGCTCCTGGCAGGCAGCCGGCTACTTTTCTTAACGGTCGATACCTAATTGACTGCCTTAAAACTTCACACGCGCCTCAACTCCGAAGGTTCGAGGATCACCAAATTGGCGATAGTTATAGCCGCCCGAATGCAGGTTCTCGGAGTTGACCAGGGTGTACAGCTTGTTAGTGATATTCCGGACAAAGACGCCCACGCTGAACGGACCGCCGGCAATATTGTTGAGGTCGACCCGAGCGTTGAACAGCGTATATCCTGCGACCGGGCTGTTGAGCGACTTGACATCGTTCCCCGGCTTGCGGCTGCGCGTATACATATTGCCGTTGAAGGCCAGTTCCCCACCCGAACCGCCGAGGGGAATGGTATAGTCGACGGTGAGGCCGCCGGCATTCTTATAGATGTTGCCGAAGATCTCGCCCGAAAGATCGGTCGTCCCGCCGGTGAAGACGCAGCCCGAGGGCGGGGTAGGCAAGGCGAATTTGCCGTACTTACCCAAGGTCCTGTTATAGAAGCCGGAGATCTGAAGCTGCGGCGCCAGCTTCGCCTGCAGCTCCAACTCCAATCCCTTGGGCGTCCCATCCGCCGCGTTGACGACAATCGATCCGCCGGTCGGCTGGGTACATCTCACAATGGCATTGCTTTGGATCTGCTTGTACCATCCCCTGTAGAGAGCGAGATTGGCCCGGACCGGCACTGAGCCCGCGTTGAATTGGGCTTTTGCGCCGATCTCGATGTCGGTGAGGGTTTCCGGCTGATAGGTCGGGAAGGCAAGCGGCCTGTCGTTCGAGGTCAAATTGAAGCCACCGGCCTTATAGCTGTGCCGGCTGGCGACATAGAGCAGCGTGTTCGGCGTGACCTGGTAGTCTAGACCCACGGTCCAACTGGTGCGCCTCGTCTTGAACGTGATCGGTCCGACCAGATCAGGCGGGTTGCTCACAACCCCATTGAGCTCAAAGCCGAGCTGCGATCCAGTACGTTTGTCCCACGTCGAACGTACGCCGCCGGTGAGCTTCACGTCCGGAAGGCCCAAAGCAGTCAGCTGGTAGGTGGCCTGACCGAATACAGCCTTCGAGATGTACTTGTCGGAGGAGAGGGCATGATTGTTCAAGTGGTCCGTGTAAACTACCGCGGTCAGATCGAGAGTCGTCTTCTGGTTAGAATAGAAACCGCCGGCGATCCAGCTCAGATTTCCGTCCAACGCACGCCCGCTTATCTGAAGTTCCTCGCTGAATTGATGCGACCGACGATTCTGCTCCGCATCCACCAGGGGAAAGTTGAAGCTCGTCTCGTTGAAGCGATTATCAGTATGGATTTTATAATAGCCGACGATATTCTTAACGGTTACGTCGCCCAAATCATAGGATGTTGTATTGCTGATGAAATAGCTGCGGTTTTTATCGGTGTTCTCCGAAAAGGAAAAATCAACTGTCCTGTTGCCGAGTTGTTTCTGCCTCTCCAGACCCGCAAGAGCTTGCGGGAAGAACAACGCAAAGCCGCCCAGCTCGTACACGATGGACGGATTTTCCTGCTGATTGCCGTTGAAGTAATTGAACAGCAGATCGCTCTTCAGCCGCTCGGTCGGCGTGAACCTCACCGCAATGCGCGCGGTTTCGTAATGCTTGCTATTGCCGTCGGGGCCGCTGAGATTTTTCACGAACCCGTGTTGGCGCGTTATCTGGCCGGAGACGCGGACGCCGAGCACATCCTTGATCAACGGCACGTTGACCGCGCCAGTGGCTTGCCTCAGAGCATAGTTTCCTACAGCGATGCTGGCGTTGCCGCTAATACCGCTCACATCGGCATGCTCGGGCGTAAGGACGACAGCGCCGCCAGTGCTGTTCTTGCCGAACAGTGTGCCCTGCGGCCCGCGGATCACCTGCACCGATTCCAGGTCGTATATTCCAGCCGCGATCACCCGCGTGTCTACCGGAACGTCGCCGAAATAGGTCACGACCGTGGCGTCGGAACCCAGCGTCTGCTGCTGGCCGCGGAGCTCGAACACCGGTGCGCTGCTGCCGCTGAGCGCATCCTGGTTCACCACCAGGCTCGGAGCTACGAACTGCAGATCCCGCGCGACGGTGACTCGCTGATTCGAAAGCGCCTGGGTGCTGATCACAGATGTCGCCACGGGGACTCGCTGCAGATTTTCTGCGGTTCGCCGCGCCGTAACAATGATGTCGCCAAGGCCGCTCTGGCCGGCTGGCGCCCCTGCGGCCGGTTCAGGCGCGGCGGACTGCGCGAACGTGGGTGATAGTGCCGCAGGTGCGACCGTCATCAACAATGCTACGCTAGGTGAAGAAATAATGCGCATATTTATCCCCTCCATTTACCGATTATTTTGTAGTTATGAGAAATAGCCGACTCTACGGAACAAAGCTCAACCGCCTCGCGTCATCGCGACTTGTAGCTAGGCTGAATGCCGGCTCATTGCCGTTCCCTTAGGCTATGCGTGGGCGGTGGTTTTTCTCGGACAGCGCGACAGAATCTTCTCTCCAGTTGTTTTAATTCATGGAATATTTCGCCATCTGGGGTAAAAAGGGCTATTATGATTGTCAAAGCGAAACCGTTGACACTGTGTGAACCTGATGGTTCCCTGTGATCGAAGCGTTACAGCGAACGAGGTCCTGCAAGGAGGGATTATGCCGAGTATTGCTCGCCCGCGATCGAAGGCCGCGCAGCGGATCATGGATGCCGCACAGGAGCTTTTTGTGGGGATCGGCTTCGAAGCCACAAAAATGGAACACATCGCCAGAAACGCTGGCGTCAGCCGGCAGACGGTCTACCAGTATAGTCTCAGCAAGGGCGAGATTTATCGGTTGGTGCTGAGCAGGGCGGCGCAGCGCTACCGGGAAGCGCTTGATCGCGTTGATCAACAGCAAGATCCACGGAAGGTACTTGCCGATATAATATCGGCCATGCTGGACGAGTATATTGGAAGTGCCCATTTGCTTTTGATAGACGTTGCACTTCACGAACAAATCATTCCACCGCCGATTGTTCGTAAAACAGCATTGGCATATAGAGATGCAATTGGACGGGCTCTTGCGAGAGGACAAGAGCAGGGGGTATTTCACGCAAGGGCGAGCGCGGAGGTATTTCAGGCTCACGCGATTTCTCTATTGGCTGGGTTCAGCCTTTCCAGAAGAACTTTGCCCGTGTTTACAGATGTTGACTGTGTCTCCGCCAAAGCGCTTGCATTCTGGAAAAACTACCTCACCGCCGCGCTGATGATGATGGTCGAGACAGATGCACCCGACCGGAAGAAAAGTGATCAGTGTAACGAATTTATGGTTTGGTTCGGACCCCATTCACAAGAATTGCAGTAGACCGCCACAGTCCTACCGAAGAAGGCGGCAGATCGCGTAGGGCTTGGCGAGGCTCCGGGCTGATTGAGACCCAGCCTAACGCGAGCGAGCGAGGCCAACCGTCTAGACTCCTGTCGAAAGGATTGCTCGATGCCCCGCCGAATTGTTTCCGGACTCGACTCTAAAGGTGAAAGCGCGATTGTGATCGATGAGGAAATGCAGTTCTCGTCGGGCTTCTCGTCAGGTAACGTGTTAGCCTGGATGACGGAGAATGCTCCAGCTGACAATGAAGCTTTTCCGCAGCCTGGTGTGGTTTTCGACTTTAATCTGATACATTCCGCAGCAAGCACTTTCAATCTCGCACGAATGCCACCGGGCAGTCGATCTGAAATGCACGCGACGAACACGATCGACTATATCACCATGATCTCCGGCCAGATTACGTTTGGCGTCGAAACGGGTAGCGTCACCCTTTCGCCTGGGGATCTCCTCATCGATAGAGGCATAATCCACAGTTGGCGGAACGATGGCATCGAGGACGCCGTGTTTAGCGTAGTCACAATGCCTGCCTTTGCTGTGGGTAGTGGTCGAACGATGTAAATCCACGTGGCTGATGTCGATCGAGATAAGCCTGCCAGCCATTGCGCTGCCTTGTCGAAGCGGTCGTGCTCCAGCGATGATAACGGGTGGGGTCTGTAAACGGTACAACAGAATAACGGCGGAAGGACATCGTCGATATCCTCGGCGTCGATATCCATGTCCGGGTTTACCGCAATTATCTCGTTTATAATCGGAGGGAGATTACCATTGAAAGGCGAAGTAGAACTTGTCCTGCGCTGGAACGCCGGCATCGGGGAATCTCCCGCTTGGTCCGATCCCGAACAAGCGTTGTTTTGGATCGACATAGAAAGCTGTCAAATCAACCGGTTTGATCCATCTTCAGGCGAGAATCGCGTATGGGATTTGCCGACGACGCCAGGCTGCTTTGTCTTTCGAGGCGGTGGCGGCGCAATCATCCCATGCCAGGATGGAATTTACGACCTGGACTTTGCTGACGGCACGTTGAGGTGCCTTGAGAAGGCCCCATTCGATCCCGCTATTTGGCGCTTTAACGATGGGAAGTGCGACCGCCAGGGGCGTCTCTGGGTTGGATCCATGCCGCTTACGCTGGAGGAGATCGGAGAGATCAAAGGCACCCTCTATCGGTACGATGGCGCCGAAATTCTGGCAACGATGAACATCGACATTCCGAACGGCTTGGCGTTCAGTCCAGATGGCGAAACTATGTATCGGGCCGAGTCGCTTCAACGAAAAATCTACGCCTATGATTATGACGCGAAGGTTGGCACCTTTTCTAACGAACGCATATTTGCTGAATTTACCCCGGAATTGGGATTTCCGGATGGTGCAACGGTCGATTCTGGCGGGGGCTACTGGGTAGCACTTGCGAACGGGGAGAGCGGCGGCCATGTAGCTCGCATCAAGCCCGATGGAGAGCTGGATTTTTACTTGGATACGCCGGTATCTTCTCCGCTGATGGTTGCATTTGGCGGACCAAATTTCTCGACGCTGTACATTACGTCTGGCAAATATCTCGCCAGTGCCAGTCATCCCAACTTCGAGTTGTGCGGCAGTATATTTGCGGTCGAAACTGATTATTGCGGCATCGCTGAATCCATTTTTCAACCGCGCAAGGCGTAGGTGGGATCGAGATTCGGCGACCCCAGAAGGGCGATAGCGTGGTTCATATGTGAGGCTACCCACCATGCGCTTCGTCCCTGCCAAGACCGTCGAGCAACAGGGTGTAGTGGCGGTTCAACGCACCCGCGAGTTGCCCTTATGCCAGACGACCATCCTGCTAACGCGATTCTCTCGCACCGGGCAGAGTTCGGTATCATTGCAGCCCAAGGCATGGCAAAGTCGACCACATCGCCGCACGGATCATAGGCCCGGCCAAACACCTTATTTGGCCGCTTGCGTGCTAGCGCCTGCCAACAAAGCAGCACCAATCGACCCGTGCCCGTACACGCCAACCTGGTGCTCTACCGCGGTACTTACAAAAACATCCATACGGAGGTGATGGGGATTCTCCATTTTCCCTTTGCCGCGGAGCGCGCAAATGCGCGCCGCTGGTCCCTGCCGATCGGCAGGTTCATACCTCGCCGCCCCTTCCTAGCGTAAACGAGTAACGGCTTAGCGAGAGGATCGTGGCGGACGAAGCGGCGAGCGAGCCGGGCACAGCGCAGCAGCCGGTTCCTCGGTGCTTCACAGGACGGCTATTTCCGTGCCTAATGATACGCGCACCGGGTGCAAGCGGCGACACACGCGGCTGTCGCCGGGGGGCCAGGCCAGCCCGACCAGCTGTTTTTAGGCCGCGAGCGGATGGCAGTTCGTAGTGACCCGCGGCCGCCCGCGGCGGGCTCGCAAGGCCCATGGGCGACTGGATGCTCACTTACGCCTAGCTGCGGCCGGTACCATGGGGGCAGGAATGCGCCGGCTCGATGGTGGCGCCTTCCGCATGGGCAGCGACCGCTTCTATCCTGAGGAGGGACCGGTTCGCGAAGTGCGCGTTGATCCCTTCTGGATTGACGAAACGCCGGTCACCAACACGGATTTCGCGCGTTTCGTCGCCGCGACAGGATATGTGACCCTGGCCGAGATCGCGCCGAATTCGGCCGATTATCCCGGCCTCGCGCCCGAGCAGGCGCAGGCGGGCTCACTGGTGTTCGAACGAACCGCTGGGCCGGTGGACATGACCGATTTCACGCAATGGTGGCATTTCCGCTTCGGCGCGAACTGGCGGCGTCCGCTCGGCCCCGAGAGCTCGATCGACGGACTCCATCAGCATCCAGTTGTCCACGTCGCTCATGGCGATGCCGAAGCCTATGCCCACTGGGCCGGGAAGTCGCTGCCGACGGAGGCGGAGTGGGAATATGCCGCGCGCGGCGGGTTGGTCGACGCAGATTATGCCTGGGGTGACACGCTTGCTCCCGGCGGTGCGATGCTCGCCAATTATTGGCAGGGACTGTTCCCTTTTTCCAACCTGCTCCTAGATGGCTATGAACGCACGTCGCCCGTGCGCAGCTATTCGCCGAACGGCTACGGCCTGTATGATATGATTGGTAACGTCTGGGAGTGGACCAGCGACTGGTGGTCGCTGCCCCCGGCGCCCACGCGCGCCAAGACGACGCGCGGTGGCTGCTGCGAGGTGCCGCGCAACCCGCGCGGTGGCAACCGGCGCAACAGCGCCGATCCGGCGGACGGCATCGGCCGCAAGGTGCTCAAGGGCGGGTCGCATCTCTGCGCCGAAAACTATTGTCGTCGCTACCGCCCGGCCGCGCGCCACCCCCAGGCGATCGATTCGGCCACGTCCCATATCGGCTTTCGCTGCGTCGTGCGCGAAGGCCATGAGGTGAGGAGAAAGGGATGACGGCTTTTCCTGTACGCCGCCGCAGGTGGCTCGCCCGGCTTGCCGGGGGAACCGCAGCATTGATCGCGACCGCCGTGATCGCCGTAGCCCCCTCGCACGCCCAATTGGCGACGAGTGCACCTGCCGCTGCCGACTACCCCGCCCTACCGACAGCGCCCCACGGCGCGCCCAACATCCTCCTTGTGCTGACTGATGATACCGGCTTCGGCGCAGCCTCGGCGTTCGGTGGCCCGGTGCCGACACCGAATCTCGAGCGGCTCGCGCGGAGCGGGCTCGTCTACAACCGCTTCCACAGCACCGCGATGTGCTCGCCGACCCGTGCGGCGCTGCTTACCGGGCGCAATCACCATGCGGTAAACATGGGGGCGCTGACCGATTTCGCAGTCGGAGCCGAGGGCTATAACAGCTTCATCCCGCGCAGCGCCGGAACGATTGCCGAGGTGCTGCGCAAAAACGGCTACAACACCGCCTTCTTCGGCAAGCATCACGACGTGCCGATCGGCCAGAGTTCCGCCGCCGGCCCGTTCGACCTGTGGCCGACCGGGCTCGGCTTCGAATATTTCTTCGGCTTCATCGGCGCCGATACCGATCAATGGCATCCGCTGCTTTATCGTGGTACCACCCAGTTGCCCTACCAGCCACCGGTAGAGACGCTCGACGCGCGGCTTGCCGACGATGCGATCCACTGGATCCACCAGCAGCAGGCGGCCGCGCCCGGCAAACCCTTCTTCGTCTACTACGCGCCAGGATCGACCCACACGCCGCACCAGGCGCCCGCCGACTGGATCGCACGATTCCGCGGCCGATTCGACCGCGGGTGGGACAAGGTGCGCAGCGAAACGCTCGCGCAGCAGGAGCGGCTGGGGCTGATTCCGCGCGGGACGACACTCGCGCCGCGACCCGAGGGAGTCACCGCATGGGACACGCTCTCGCCGGATGAAAAGCGGGTTCAGGCGCGGATGATGGAGGTTTACGCTTCCGAGCTCGCCTTTCAGGACGCGCAGTTCGGCCGCATTCTTGACGAGCTCGATCGGATGGGCCTGCGCGACGACACGTTGATCATCTTCATCGAAGGGGACAATGGCGGCGATGCGGCGGCCGGCCCGGGCGGCACGCTGACCGAAGTAGGCGAGATCGCCAACAAGCGATCGACCGTGACCGACAAACTCGCCATGCTCGATGCGATGGGCGGCCCCGAGACCGAGCTCAACTACAGCACCGGCTGGGCGTTCGCGATGAATGCGCCCTTCCCCTACTACAAGTCCGTCGCTTCACATCTTGGCGGCACGCGCAACGGTATGGTCATTTCCTGGCCCGCAGGAATCCGGGGGCGCGGCATCCGCCCGCAATATCATCATGTCATCGATATCGCGCCGACCATCTATGCGGCCGTGGGAGTCGTGCCGCCGGCCGAGATCGACGGGGTGAAGCAGCAACCGATCGACGGCATCGCCATGGAATACAGCTTCGACGATCCGCACGCGCCCGATCGGCGAACGATCCAATATTATGAGATGCTTGGCAATCGCGCGATCTATTCGCATGGCTGGCTGGCCAGCACGGTGCCGATCCGCCTGCCATGGCAGATGGGTTTCGGCGCCGAGACCAACGTCAACCTGTCCGCGCAATATCAATGGCAGCTGTTCAACCTCGACACCGATTTCAGCCAGACCCACGACCTTGCCGCTCGGAATCCGGCGCGGCTGCGCGAAATGCAGCGGCTTTTCGATCAAGAAGCCGCGAAATATCATGTCGAGCCGCTCGACGACCGCACCAGCCTGGCGCGTATGGCCGGAATGCGGCAGGTCTATCTCCATCCGCGCGACCATTATGATTATTGGGGGCAGGATCTCTCGGTGGCGAGCGAAGCCGCGCCGGCTTTCTGCAACCGCGCCTTCACGCTGAGCGCGGATGTCATCGCGCCGGCCGGCGCGACCGGCGTGATCGCGGCATATGGAAGCCGCTTCGGCGGCTGGAGCCTCTATCTGAAGGATGGCCAGCCGACCTTTGAGCACGCTTTGTCGAACCTAGCCGGCGACAAGCTCAGGCTGGTGTCCTCCACCCCGCTGCCGGCCGGCCGCGCGAGCCGGCTAACGCTCGACTTCGACTATGACGGCGGGGGCTCGGGCAAGGGCGGCACGGTCATGCTGGCGATCGACGGCAAGCCCGTCGCGACGGGCCGGATTGACCGCAGCATCGTGATGGCCAGCGGCATGGGAGAGCCGTTCGACATCGGCCACGACAGCGGGGTGACCGTTGCCGAGGCGTTGGCCGGCGATGGCGCATTCGGCGGCACCATCACGCACGTTGCGGTAACGCTCGGCCCACTGGGAGCGCGGCGAGGCAGCATTGTGGCGGCACCTCCCGCTTTGCACTGACGGAGCCGCCAACTGACCACCGGAGGATCGCTGCGCTGAGCCGCTTCGCCGTTCCAGGATGAAGGAAAAAGACCGTCCTCTCGATCAGCCATAAGCTTGGAAACGGACTATCGGTTTTTGGAAGGGCCGCTTTGCTTCGGAACAACTGCATTTAAGGCGCGAAGCCCTAGATCCCAATGTTTGACCCCTGCTCCGTCCCAGCCCAAGCATCTCGACCAGGCTCTGCCCGACGCGCCGTTGCGGTACCGCCGGCAGCCCCAGCTGCTGCTTGGGGTTGTCCGCCGTCAGCACCAATAGCACAGATTTAGAGTTGGGACAGAGTGCTGCCTTACCTCGATGGAGGTAAGGCGAACGGCGCAGAGTGCCTCCTGAGCCATGCCCATCAGATATCCCGTACTGCCGGAATGATTTCCGCTCCAATCCAGCCCAGATAATCAAGATATTCCTGGAAATCCTGCAGACGCGGAATCGGAACCGACGTTTCGGTAACCCCGCGGGAGGCAAGCCAGCCGATCTGGTCGATCACCTCCTGCGCATCGCGGGAGCCCGCCGCCAGCGGATCCGAGAGAACTTCGTGTTCCTTTCCGACTTTCAATTGGTCCAGCGCGAAGCTGATGCCGATTGGTCGGCCATCATATTCGGGCTGTGACTTGATGAAGTCGATGCGTTCAGGAAACCGCTCCGGGTGCAGCGTCTGGGGCTGCCAACCGTCACCGAACTTCGCGACGCGCTTCTGCATCGCTTCGGCATCGCCGCCGAACCACATCGGCAGATGCGGCTTCTGGACCGGCTTGGGCGCCAGGCAGGCATCGCGGAAAGAAACATATTTGCCCTCGAACGTGGCACAGTCGTTGTGCCACAGCGCGATCATTGCGGCTGCATATTCGTCGGCCATCTTGCCTCTTTCATGGAATGGCACGTTGAGGAACTCGAACTCTTCCTTCAGCCAACCCACCCCGAACATCACTTCGGCACGCCCGCAAGTCATCCAGTCGAGCGTCGCCCATGCCTTGGCCTGGACGATCGGATGCTGCAACGGCAGGATAGAGATCGCGGGCGTCATTCGAATGTTCTTGGTGCACCCTCCGATCACGCCGAGCGCCACGGCTGTATGGAAGTAATGGTCGCCCGACAGTGACAGATGGTTTGTCGGGATGACGAAATGCTCCCCCATTACGACCTTCGCAAACCCCAAGTCGTCCGCAAGTTGCATGGCGGTGCAAACATCGTTTCCGTCCAGGCTGTATTCCCACGGCTGAGTCAACGCCGCCAGATGCATCGAATGGGGGGTAAGCACGCAAAGCTTCAAAGCCGCTCTCCCGTACGAGAAATTTTGTCCGGTACAGTCGCCGCGAGGATACTGCGCCTTTCACCAAGTTCACTTTTCGCGCCCAAGCCACGGACTGGGCAGGCTGTGCAGTGCCGAGGGTTCACTTTGCCGGCACGGCAGGCAACGTCTCCTGCGCAATGACGCGTGCACTCGCCGCCGCCGGAAAACCTGCGTATGCGGATGCCTGGTAGATGACCTCTTCCAGTTCGCTGCGCGTCAGGCCGTTGCGGACGGCGATCGGGAAATGATAGCGCAGCTCGAAATCGGCGCGCAGGGCGATCAGGATGCCCAGCGTTACCAGGCTGCGATCACGCCGGCTCAGGCCGCACCGGGGCCAGACGTTACCGAACACGTTTTGCTTGACCAACGGGGTCATGTCGGTCGCGAAGGTGGCCGGTGGGACGCCCGGAGTGGGAGGCATTCCAGGACGAGGCGCCAGCATCAGCGAAATGATATTGTCCGCCGCGGCCGCCTTTTGCTCGGCCGAGCTGCTGGAAGTTATGCACCCGGGAGGTGATTCCACGGTCGGATTGTCCTCCGCGGCAAATGCGGGCGCCGAGCACAAAAGCGCAGCGAGCGCGAAAAGTCCCGAAGCTGATTTCACGTTTGATCTCCTCATCCTGGGCGTATCCGCAAATGCTAGCGGCCGCTTCTCTCCCGACACCTTCCTTCCGATAGAATTAAAGCATGCCGGATTGCAGAGGGTGGCATCATGATCGCAACCGGCCGCAGGGTTGCTCCCAGCGGCACGCGTTGCGACGGGAGAGCCATCCATGTCCGAGGCGATGGTGCTGAAGGACACAATCACATAAACCAGACGGTCGAGGATCTGGATGCCGCGATCGACCATCTCGTCCATCGTCCGCTCGCCGCCAAAGAGATGGAAAGCTGGCGGCATCACCGCCCAATTGCATCAAGCATCGTTACCTCGGCGGCGTGCCGGGCTTCGTGCTGGTGCACACGCCTGCAGGCTATACCGGCTACGGCTTGATCTACCGGGCTGGGGGGCAAGCGCAAGAAGCTGACGCTGGGCAGCACCAAGCGAATGAGCCTGGCCGACGCTCGTGCGCTCGCCGGCAGACACCGCAGCCGAATCGAGGCGGGCGAGGACCCGCATGACGAAAAGCTCCAGGCCAGGAAGCAGGAACGCGAGCTGGCCCGACAGCAGGCCGAGCTTGTGCATCTCGACGTCGAGCACATGTGGGAGAAATATATGCGGCTCGTCGCTAGCCAGTTACGCAGCCGGGACGAGAAGGATCGCGTGTTCAGGCGCTACGATCCCACCCCCTTGCAATCATCCCCCGCACTCTCAAGACCTGTCGTGGGGAGCGACAGCAATGCAAGCCATGCAGGATCATGCCATGACAACCGACACCCCCGATCGCATCCTTCGGATCAACACCGTGCTCCAACGCACCGGGCTCAGCCGCTCGACCCTCTACCGGAAAATCCAGCAAGGCACGTTCCCCAGACAGATCGCGATCAGCACGAGGTGCGCAGGATGGCGGGCCTCCGCGGTCGCCGAGTGGATGAAGAACCCGATGTTTTACTCGGTCGACGATTGGACTGAGAGCTGATCACGGGCAGCCGCCGCTGATTTGTCCCAGGCCGCGTACGCAGCAAGGTTGAGGTCGCGCAGACCATCGTAGGGCTCGCCCCGGCGTTCAGCATCGCCTGCTGCCGGTCCGCAAATCTCGGCGACCGAAGATCCGCCCAGTCGCTGTTCAATGCTGCGGCATTGGGATTGATGCACTGTGGGAGCCTGTCGGAGATGACCCGATAGAAGCGAGTCAACGCCAACGGTCGATCAGCTTATTCCGTCATATTGGCTGGTTTCCAGCCAGTGGCGCCGCTCGTGGTCCCACCAAACAGCTTTTCGCCTGCGATCTCGCCATAAGGCAGGAAGTTAGCCTTGCTGAACGTGCTGGCGTTTGATGCCATATCCCCCTTGCGCGTCGTGCGCGTGACGACATTGCCATCCGCGTCATAGGCATAGGTCTCAGTGGTGCTGTCCGGATAGGTCGTGGTCTTCAGCTGGTCCAGGCCATTATAGGCGTAGGTCGTCGCAGGATGGGTCGCATCGGCCACACTGGCCAGCAGGCCGTCCGGCGAAGTATACAGACTCGTACGCAGCACAACGTTATCGACCGACCAGATGGCATCATAGCCCTGCTTGATTCACGGAGATTATCGCGGTGAGCAAAGAGCTTTGGAGCGATCCCATACGTACTGATCATCACCTGCTCGTATCAATCGGAACTTAATATCTTGATTCTTCTTAACTTTCGCATTCGCTATCGTAAATACCGTTATATACTTTCTATGGACGTGACCCCACAGTACCGATTTTACTCTCACTTTCAGCCTCCACTGAACATCCATGTTAATTTTATCACCTTCCTGGTCGAGGCTGGAATATGATTGATTGACTACCCTGCCGATGACCTCACTTTGAGCACAATCTTTTCCATCAACAGGGCCGTCCGCCCAAATTCTGACGGGCGACAAAGCCACCAATATCGCCATTCCTATCCTTGGTCCCCAACTCTTGGCTTTGAGCATATTAGCTCCTTCTATTTCCCTGGTCCATAAGACGCACTTACACCTGGACCGCCCGCGCTGATAGTACCACTGTTAACGAGCGATTGTGCTCTGTTGAGTATACGTCGGACGTCTGATCTCTCTTGAGCGCGCCCCTGAAGATATTGTGTGTAGAATTGTCCGTTTACCATGCCTGTCACGGTAACTGTTCCTGGTGCACTCGTATAAACCGGCACACCGAGTTTATAAGATGCGACAGGATCCTCAGGGCCAACGTCGGGGCTATAGTCATTATAGGGATGCGGATGAGCCTCTCCCACGGAGCCGATGTAATCCGAAGGGGTCAACCTCAAGCCCGTGGTATTGGAGGTGTTCGTTTCTGCTCCGCCTACCTTCACCAATGAAAAACCGTTACCGGACGATGGATCGTTGTGAACGGCGTAACTACTTTCTGGTGGATTTGCAGTATCTATAGAATGTATATTCTGAAGAACGCCCTGATTTTCGCCTTGAACGGGTCCGATATTGATATTGGAATAAACCGAATTATTTGATTCGAGACACGTCGATCCCGGGCCACTGCCTACAGCTGCGCAAGCTTGTAATCCCATCGGATCTGTTTCGTTGAGGGGATCGTTTCCGGTGTACGCATAGAGGTTGATGCCTCCCGCATATCCAATCGGATCAACCTGGATGAACCGGCCCCATTGGGGCGAGTAGGCTCTGGCGCGCAGATAATAGAGGCCGCTCGGCTGACTGGTCGCCACCGCCGCGGGATCGATCCGGCTGCCGTTACTGTCGTAGGTCGGCGAGGCTCCACCCACCGCCGTATATTGGTTGAGATTGTTCGCGGTGTAGCTGGTCGTGCCGGTCGTCGCCGGATAGAGCAGCCAGCTGTTGTCGCTGGCCGTCTGACCCACCCGGCGATTGTTGCCATCATAGCTGTGGGTGAACGTCACCCCCGCCTGGGTTGGCGTCGTCTGCGTGACCGTCGGCGTCCAGCTCACATTGACCGGGCGATTGAGCGCATCATAGCTGTAGGTGGCGCTATAGCTCAGTTGGATATGCTCTATTCAGAGTGAAATAAGTTCAGGGCCTGCAGGAGGACTGAAATAATGTAAGAGCCTATAAATAATATACAAAGACCCTTATAATTATTAATATGATAGACACCAACCGTGTCCAATATCAGTAATAACGCCTCTATCCATACGGCCGATACAAGTGCGGCTGCGTGATTTCCGCTGAACAGTATTTTACCTAAATTCCTAATCATTTCGCACTCGAATTCGACTGGGCGATCTGTGCAGCGGTTTGCCCGATCTGCACGCCTATCAAAGTTTTGTTTACGGTCGAATTGACAATGTCGTTAGCCTTTCCGACCCCAATAGTACCTTCGGCGGCATTAACACCCAGTCGATGCCCCAGTCCACCACCTGCTGCCGATAGCCCTGCGGAAATGATCACATCTGAACCGGGAGTCTTTCCCGAAACAACGTCAGATGCTGCCTGCTGACTTCCCCCTAGGAAAGCACTCGCGGTGGCGGAGTAAACCGTCTTCGCTGTATCTGATATAACAGCGCTCTTCTGGATACCCCCCAATATCTCACCTCCAATAGCGCCGCTTCCAGCAGCAACTGCGAGATTTCCGATCTGAGATTTCGTGGCGCTTATTGCTCCAAAAACGTCTCCTTGCGTTAGCGCATTCCATCCCTGTGACCACGCCGCTCTATCAGATGGTGTTGCCACTTGTTTTACAATCTCAAATCCAACCCCGATCCCAGCACCAATGCACCAGGGGCATAGTCCATCTGGGTCGGTCTGGTTCAGGGGATCGTTGCCGGTGTACGCATAGAGATTGATGCCACCCTGATAGCCGATCGGATCGACCTGGATGAACCGGCCCCATTGCGGCGAATAGGCACGGGCACGCATATAATAAATGCCGCTGGGCTGCGAGGTCGCTACTGTCTCGGGATCGATGCGGCTGCCGGTGTAGCGGAAAGTGCCCGAGGTGCTAGCGGCATTCTCGCCATAGGGCAGGAAGTTGGCCTTGCTGAACGTGGTAGCGTTCGATGCCATCGATGCGATGAACGACCCTTGGATGTCGGGGACGAGTGTGGTGCGCGTTGCCGCCGCCACGTTCATCTGCCCCAGCACGTCATTGGAGCCCGCGCCATAGGCATACCAGCGCTGGATCGCACCGCTGGTGCCGTCATATTCCAGGACCTCGCGATTGTCAGCATCGGTGACATATATGGTGGTCGTGCCGCTGGTGGTCTTACTCTTGCGTCGCCCCTGCGCATCGAAGCCATAAGCGCCGAGCGTGGTGGTGGGGCTGGCGCAGGTGCCTGCGGTGATCGCACGGGTCAGGCGGCCCTCGACATCGTAGCAATAAGTCACCGTGCCGTCGAAGGTCAGGTTGCCGTTGTTGTCATAGGCCGGCGAAACACCGCCCACCGCCGTATATTGGTTGAGATTGTTGGCGGTGTAGCTGGTCGTGCCGGTGGTCGCCGGATAGAGCAGCCAGCTGTTGTCGCTGGCCGCCTGACCCACCCGGCGATTGTTCGCATCATAGCTGTGGGTGAACGTAACCCCCGCCTGGGTTGGCGTCGTCTGCACCACCGTCGGCGTCCAGCTTGCGGTGATCGGCCGGTTGAGCGAATCATAGCTGTAGGTCGCCGTGTAGCTTGCGGTCGCCGACACCGCCGCGATGCTGGCGCTGTTGTCGCTGACGCTCGTCGAACGGCCGATCAGATCATAGCTGTAGCTCGTCAAAGGCGAGGCCGAGCTGCCGCCGCAGGACGTGGCGGTGGTCGAGATCGTCTTGGTGCACAGCCGGTTCAACGTGTCATAGGCGAAGCTCAGCGTATCGCCCTTGCGCGTCGTGCGAGTGACGACATTGCCATCCGCGTCATAGGCATAGGTCTCAGTGGTGCTGCCCGGATAGGTCGTGGTCTTCAGCTGGTCGAGACCATTATAGGCGTAGGTCGTCGCCGGATGGGTCGCATCGGCCACACTGGCCAGCAGGCCGTCCGGCGTATAGCTGCGGGTCACCAGCGCGCCCGCTTGGATCACTGTATTGAATATCCCGGTTTGGCGGCTCATCGTGTCGTAGGCATAGCTGGTGACGTTGCCGGCCGGATCGGTCACGCTCGCCAGCCGATCGACCACGTCATAGCCATTGCGGGTGACATCGCCGTTGGCATCTGTCGCTGTGGCCACTTTGCCGCTCGGCGTATAGGTCGATGAGGTCGATCTCAGCACGGCTCCGTCAGCGGATTGCGACGCCTGGATTACCCGCCCATCAGCGTCATAGCTGTAAGCCGTGACTAAGGTCTGCGGCGCAGCCGGAAGAATGGCGCTGGTCAGCTGGCGCGCGGCATCATAAGCGCTTACGGTGACATTGCCCTGGGGATCAGTCACCGAGACCGCATTGCCAACGCCATCATAGCCGAAGCTCGTCACCTGATTGAGCCTGCCATAATCGCGAGTGGTCGAGGTGAGATTGCCAAACCCGTCATAAGCGTTGAGCGTGATCGTGCCTACCGGATCAGTCACGGTCAGCGGCAAGCCGTGCGCGTCATAGGTAAACTGTGCCTTGGCGGCGAATCCATTGGCATCGGCGATGTTGCTCAGCAGATTGCCGGTGGCTGGATCATAGGCGTTCAGCGTGACCAAGTTTCGCGGGTCGGTCACGACGGTTGGCTTGTTGTAGAGCGGATCGTAGGCGAACGTCGTGGTCAGCGGCGTGAGCGATGAACCGGATTTCGCGGTCTGCACGATTTGGGTGATATTCTGGTTGAGATCGGCGGACCAGGTATAGCTGGTGTAGCCGGTTTCGGGCAGGATTGCCTTCACCAGCCGATCCTGGCCGTCATATTGGTTGGACCAGACGTTGACCACGCCGTTGGACTGTGCGGTGCTGTTGAACACATTGGCGGTGCCGCTCAACACCCATGCGTCCTTGAGCACGCGCCCCCGCGCGGTTTGATAGGTGATGTGGCGATCGTTGGCGGCGTCGATGAACTCGGTGCGCGAGCCGGCGATGTAGAAGTTCGACACGTTGCCGTTGGCATCGGCCTGCTTGTTTACCTTGCCAATTGGATCGTACCAGTTGGTTACGAACGCGGTGCCGGGCGTGGACGGATAAACAATCTGCGTCAGGTGACCCGCCGTGTCATAGGTGCCCGATGTATCGTAGGAAAAGCGAGTCACGTTACCCATCGGATCAGTGAAGCTGGTCAGGTTGTTGGCAGAATCGTAGCTATAGCTCACGGAGCGGCCGGTGCCATCCGCGACGCTCGTCACGTGAGCACCGCTATAGCTCAAGCTCAGATTGCGCCCGAGCGTATTGTAAATGGATGTCAGATAGTTGCTGCCGTTATAGCTGTAACCATAGGTGAAATTGAGCGTCATGCCGTAGGGCATGCTCCAGCTCGCGATGCTGCCGCTGCCCGAACTGTCCACCGCGTTGAACAGGATCTGCGACCGATCCTTGTTGAGATAGCTGAAGACCGTAGGTAGGCCGTAGCTGTCGAGGGTCGTGCCGGTCAGCGTGACCGCCGATCCAGCCGGCGCGCTGTAGCCGACGCTACTGCTACCATCTGCGCGCGGCAGCATCGCAAAGGCTTCGCTGGAAGTCGGCAAGCGGACGATTACGGCATTGTTGGTGAGCTGGTCGGTCTGCCAGCGCTGCACCATCCAGGCGATTGTCATGCTCTGTGCGTTACGCGTGCCCTTCATTAAATCCTGAGCCACGTAGGCGGCGGCGATGGCTTGTGCGGCGGCAATAGCTGAGCTTTCGCCGGAAGCCGCATATGGGCTGCTGGTGTCGAGCGTCGTTCCGGTGGGCGCGCGGTCACCAAGACCGGTGAACGGATCGCTCGTCCGGAATGCGGCGATTGAAAAGCCATGCGACCAGCCATTACCCAGGCCGAGGTCGGTCGTCTGAGACGCAGAGCTATAATTGCGATCGAACGCCAGCCCATAGGGTTGGTTACCGCTGCCAACCGAGAGGTCGCCATGCTTATAAAGATACGCGCCGACTACGCCATCCACCGGCTCGGCGATCGTGAAGTTGGATGGCGAGGAAGGGGCGTTGGAGCGCGCGGCTGTAACGATGATATCGCCGCTGTACGAAGGCATTTGGCCGGCCGTGCTTGAAGACAACGTCGGCCCGCTTCCCGTCGTTGGAACGTCATTTCCGGAAAATCCGCCGCTTAGGCCGCCCTTGATCAGCTGCCCAATGCCTCCGATTGTGCACACCAGCGGGCTTCCCGTGCAGCTCTGATAAATGACCGAGTAGCCCCAGCCGCTCCACAGGCCGATTGGAACCGCGCCGTTGATCGGGAGGAGCAGTAGGTTCCCCGTCGGGCTGCCGCCCGAAGTGCCTGTGGTAGAAACCAAATTGGCAATCTGGTTCAGGTCGCCGGCGCTATAGCCGGTCAGGCTCGGCTGGATTGAGCTGAAATAGCTACTCACCCCGGCCGACGTGGTTGCATCGACGAAAAAGGTCTTGGCTGCGGCCGCCGCGTTCGTGTCGACAACGCGGACGGTCGATGCCGCCTGCATCCCTGGAATGAGCGCTTGCGTCTGTTCGAGCACTGCGGATTCGAGCGAACTGGTGAACCCCGCCGAACTCAGCACATCACCTATCTCGGCGGGAGAAACTGACGCGAATGTCTGCGCCTGCGCGGCGACGAAGTTCATCGGCAGATCGACGTAAGGCCCACTCACGGTTTGACCGGGTATGGTGGCTTGGCCGGTAATACCTACGGCGTGGTGGAGCTGGGCCGTAACCGCGCTGATATTATCGATCAGCCGCTGCGAACTAGCCCATTCCGCAAGCCAGCTATAGCTGATCACAGCCAGGCTTTCACCGACGACGATCTCGGAATTGCCCGCATTGCCGGCGGCACGCGCCTGCGCGAGCAAGGTTCGGTGCTTCTCGACCATTCCGCGGCCGACCGGTTCCCAGCCGGCGCTGATAAGATAAGTACCGCCGACATTGATCGCCAGGTTGCGCTGCTGGTTAGCACTCGTTGCCAACGATCCGGTGTAGGGGTGTGTGATCCCCACATTGACGTTCCAACTCCCTGATGGAAGCGCGGTGCCGGTATTTTGGCCATTGGGCGGCGCGGCGCCATCGATGAGCAGGGTGGGAACGAAATTGGCACCGCTGGGGACCGAAGACACGGTGATCCGATGTCCATAGGTGTCATCGGCATAGAGCAGGATCGTCTGCGCGGTGGCGGTCGCGCAGGTCTGCGGCGTGACGCCCGGCATCGAGATCGTGAAACAAGTGCGATAGGCATTCGGGATGGCCGATCCCCAATTCTGTGGAAAGCCACTCGGCTGCGATGGCGAAAGATTGGGTACCGTCGTATTGCGCAGCGGCGAACCTGTAAGCGGCTTGATGACCTTGCCGCCCACGATATCGTTCACCGTCGAAGCGGGATTGGTGCCTTTGACATAATTGATCAGATTGTTGCTATAGGCGACGAGATCCCCACGAAGGGCCGCGCGATTGATATTGCGGATCGACAGGCTGTCGATCGTGCCACCCGCATCGGCAAGGAACTGGCTTTGCGAATAGCCAAGCGTTGTTCCGAGGTTGGCAACGCCGGTGGCGACCGAATGCTGCTTAAAACCTGGATCGAAGGCATAGCTGGTGCCGCTTATGGTAACCATGAGCCAGACATGCGCGACATCGATACGGTTCAGCGTGCCGTCGCCATTCAATAAACCATTGGCAAACGGAATCCCACCATTGGCCAGTAGGTTAGCAATGGCATTCCCATCATTCTTGACGCCGAGCCAACTCGACATCTGCGCTCCGGTGAGGCGGAGATAGCCATAGCGGAAGCTGATCTGCCCCGAGGTGAAGCCGGACGCGCTCAGCAGCGCCGCGAACAGCTGCGCTTGATCCGCATCGCTCCCGCGTTGATCGAGCAGCGTGCCGAGTGCACCCTTATTGCTGCCGAAGATCGGCTCATACTCGATCGTGTTATATACATATTCGAAGATTAGGTCGGGATCGCATTTAAGCGAAGCTGCGAGTGTGATGATCTCGGTAGGCAGCGTTAGGCTCGACGCGCAGCCGGTGCTGGTCGTGGCAAGCGTAAGCGCCGCACCAAAGTGCGCCGCACGTATCGTTGTACTTCTTGTTCGCGCGCGAAGGATGGCGTCGGCCGCTTCAATGCGCACGGGATCGCCCTTACCGGTCGCAAAACTAGGCGGCGTCGCGGGTGAGGCCGAAGGCAAGAGAAAAAGGGCAGCGGCTGCCAGCAGGCCGAGGAGCCAACCTCCGCCTTTCGCGATCCGCGTCATTGCTTGGTGCTCAGCGCTGGCTGGTAGGGGTGAGCGCAGCTACGGCAGCGCGAAGCTTTTCGATCTCAGATTGCTGTTCCTTGATGGCCTCGACCAAGATGGGGATTAAATTTTCCTCTTTGAGTCCATAAGTGCCGGTTGCGTCCTTCGGTTTTGTGACGGCTTCTGGAACGACTTTCTCTACCTCTTGGGCGATAAAACCGATCTGCCGCTCATTGGTGGGCAGAGTCAGGTTTTTGCCTACACTGCGTTCGCTGGTGGGCTTCCAGTCGAAGTGGACACCTCGCAATTGCTGAATGAGCCCCAGGGCGCCTGAAATTCGCTCGATATTTTTCTTCAGACGCACGTCGGAGGTGTTGGTCCATCCCGTGGTGCCGCCCGCCGCGCCGTTTACGAAGAATGTGTAACTGGCGTTAGTGGCTCCGACGCCGACATTCCCGCCGCCAAACAGAAGCCCGCCTGCCTTCATCCCTCGAATGAAGCCATATTGCGCGGCGTTAGAATTGCTGACGAATTGAATATAGTTGCCATCGGGATCGCCGGCTGCATCGCGCATGATGAGGCCGCCGGTCGATCCTGACGCCGGGCTGACAAATCGCGCCCTGCCATTCACATCCAGCGAATTGGCCGACGCCGCTATTCCGATACCGACACTACCAGTGAATTGCGGGCTGGCAATAGGAGCCAGATTGTTGTTGCTGCAATTGAGGATGTTGTTGAAATTGCTCATCACCTGATTGGCGTCGGCGCTTGTGCCGTTTGTCAGCGTGTAGGTGTAGGCGCTGCAGTTGGCAGCATGGGCGGCGCTGGTTGAAAGCAGACTCAGCAAACCAATCGAAGCAAGCCGTTTGAACATCGTGATCTCCAGAAATTGACTCGGAAAAGGCCGACGCGGCATCAGGTGTGCCAGAGCGCCGCACCCCAGTTGAAGCTGCCCCAGACGCCGTTGGTGCTATTCGCATTGATCGTCTGCGCCGTGCGATTGCCGTTGGCATCATAGGTGTAGAGGATGATGACGCCGGTGTCGTAGCTGGCCGATGTGACCCGCCCCAAGGCGTCGTAGGTGTAGGTGACACCGCCATTGGCCGCTTGCGCAGCCGCTCCAAGCGACAACAGAGCGGCCGCGATTGTCACGAACCCGAAGATCTTCCCCATCATATTCCCCTGACGAACGCCAACAATGAGCAATAAATATCGCATCCCACTGACACTGTAGGCAGTTGGGTAATAATCACCCGCACGAAATAAGCATTTCAGCTCAAATCGTCTGCATTGGTGCATTTGTTACGAATTTGAGACCGTCGTTTGTCGACGATTCCCAGTGCGACTTCATTATGGCTATGATACGAAATCCTACATTGCAAGCAGGAATCATATCCAAGGATATATTTACCTCAAAAATCAGGGCAGATTAATCTTGGGTTTTTGCCATATTGTCGCCTGGATATTCAGTAGCGGGAGGGGGATGAATTAACCGCCCGGACTGACAAGCAGCACTGTAGCGTTACGTCGGTGATACCCGCCATCAGGTTGCGTAATGAGGACAGCTCTTTGCAGAAGCCCCGGGTCGTAGCGTGGGGTAATCGGCATCGGAATAGAGAGGGACCGTCTCTTTGGGAATCTGACGTTGCTGCATTTGATACATGATGAACAAGTGCTTGAGCGCTTTCGTTCAACAATGGCCGCAGGACCAATTGGCGCGACCTTCCACCATCGAAGAGCGCGCGCATCCCTACGCAGCCTGTAGCCCGCCAATTGCGGCCCTGCCCCGGGTCTCCGCGGCGTCGAGATAATCTGCCCACCAGCACATCATTCTGCGCCGGTGATTGAGATATCGGGCCGAGTTGTACGCGGCGCGAACGCCGCGGGGCGTATGGGCGAGTTGATGCTCAATCCAGTCCGGTTCGAACAATCCGCTTTCATTCAGCACGGTGCTGGCGAGCCCGCGGAACCCGTGAACGGTTGCCTTGCCGCGCAGGCCCATACGATACATGACGTCGAGCATGCGATTTTCGCTGATGGTCAATGTCTTCGATCCGACAACCGGGAAAAGGAACCTGCCGAATCTCATGTTTCCCGCCGAACGGTAGATATTTGCCCGGTCGATTTCCTCAAGCAGCGCCACGGCTTGCGGGGGCAACCGAACAAGGTGCTCGGAACGCATCTTCATGCGCTCCGGGGGAATGCGCCACAGGGGCTCAGAGGTGTTGAGCCCTTCAATTTCAGACCACTCAGCGAAACGGGTCTCTTGGGTCCGTACCATGGTGAGAATGGTCCAGCGCAGCGCGAGATGGGTGAGCCGCTGTCCTCCGTCAGCATTGAGTTTGACGAAGAAAGTGGGAAGATCCTTGATTGCCACCTTGGCGCGGTGCTGGACGGGCCTTGGCTTGGCCATTGCAGGCGCGAGATCGCGACAAGGGTCACTCGCGCAGCGCCCGTCGGGGATGGCGTAGCGAAAGACCTCGCTGCAATGGTTCTTGACGCGATGCGCCATTTCGACCGAGCCGCGTCTTTCGATTGGCCGTAACGCGTCAAGCATCTGGCGCGGGGTGATGCTTGCGATTGGCTCGCGTCCGATCACGGGAAAGATATCCGCCTCCATCCGCCGCATCAGCACGCCCGCATAGCGTGGCGACCAGCCGAGAAGGCGTGTCTCATACCATTCTCGTGCGACCGCCTCGAAGCTGTCGGGCGTCGCTTCCCGGCGTGCCTGTACCGGCCGCTCGGCACGGGCATTCGGCTGAGCGGTCGGTTCAAGGCCGAGGACGAGCTGGGCTTTGACGGCTTCACGCCAGCCCCGTGCCTCTCGCAATCCCACCTCGGGATAAGCTCCGCCGGAAAGGAACTTTTGTTTCCCGGAGATTCTGCACGCCATCCGCCAATATTTGCGGCCATTGCTGGACGAGGACGAACAGCCCGCCGCCATCGGATCGCTTATAGGCTTTCAAGCCGGGCTTGAGATTCTTGAGGGCGATGTCGGTCAGCATTTCACGCTACTCCCACCGGCCATTTTGTTGGCACGATGTTGGCACATTGTTGGCACGTGCCAACAATCTGACCATAATTGCCGCGGGCTGCAAGGCTAGGGCCTGGGACGCAGTGAAACGTCACCCGATTGAATTAAAAGGATTTCTTCAAGGCGCTGGGACGCCAAGAGCCCTCTTGGAAGCTCCTGAAAAAGTGGTGATGGTCGGGGAGACAGGATTCGAACCTGCGACCCTCTGCTCCCAAAGTGTTCTATTTATGTTCTCACGAGCTTACATGAACTATCAAGAGTAGAGGATCAGCGGCCGGAGACGTCGGCCGAAATTACTTTTGATCATTCATGTGTATATGCGAGCTTACGCCACGACACGCGTTCTTTGTGTACACAGCTGGATACACGGCGAAAGCCACTCGGCATCACGCTCTTCTGTCAACAAGATGCGAGGCTTCGCTTGATGGAGAAAACCGACGGACTGGTTCGTCGGGCTCTTCCGCCTTCGAGATTGCCCTATTTTACTAGAGAACCTGATCGAGATAAGCGCCGTAGCCTTCGCGTTCCATATCGTCACGAGGGACGAACCGCAGCGAGGCTGAATTGATGCAGTAGCGCAGCCCGCCGCGATCCTGTGGACCATCCTCGAAGACATGGCCAAGATGGCTGTCACCATTGCTGGAACGCACCTCGGTGCGGATCATGCCGTGGCTCATGTCGCGGAGTTCGGCGACATTCGCCGGCTCTATCGGCTTGGTGAAGCTGGGCCACCCGCATCCAGATTCATATTTGTCGGTCGATGCGAATAAAGGCTCGCCCGAGACAATGTCGACATAGATGCCTGGCTCCTTATTGTGGAGATATTCTCCCGTGCCCGGTCGCTCAGTCCCGTTCTGCTGGGTGACGCGATATTGTTCCGGCAAAAGCGCCGCGACGGCTTCGGCTGTTTTGCGATACTGCGTCATGCGATGTCTCCTCGGATCCGGATGTGGGAGTGGGCGTTGCGGCGTTTCAAGAGACGGTGCCCTGACGCTGAATGCGCGGGCCTATGCGTATCCCTCTCATCAACACACCGACGCATGGAAGGCCTGCTGCAAGCGCGGCGGAAAGACCGATGCCGTTGTCGATGAGGATCTTTGCCGCGTCGCCGCCCTTCAGACTGAGCCAGAACAGCGTGGGAGTCCAGATACAGCCGGTGAGTGCGATGATTGCCAAACAACCCCGCCAGTCGAGGCGAAGAAACCCGCTGCCGAAATAGACCGGCAGCCGCATCCCCGGAACGAACCGCGCAAGCCCGACCACCCAAAAACTCGCGCTGCGTACCGCATCCATCGATCCGACTGCCCTGGGCTTTTCAAGGATTGATCTTCCCCAGCGAGTATCGCCTGCATAGCGCCCGGCAACGTGCAGCATCAGGTCGCCAGCGATCGTGCCAGCCAGAAGCGCGGCCAGCGCTGCCATCGGCGGAAGAACGGCCTGGGAGACCAGAATACCGACGATAATCGCCGTGGCATCCTCGGCCAGCAGCGTGGCCAAAATTATCGCTGCGCACGTAGCGATCGGATCGGCGGCCTTCGCCATAATCAGATCAGCGATGGTGCCAACTTCCATGGATTCCTCCCATTTCAGAGCTCGCACCATGGCCGGCCCGGCATCGACCATAAAATAGCTTTGACGCATCGTAATGATGACCGAAGCGCATTTCACCTCCGCCGCGGCAGGACCGAAAAGCATCCCACACCGAATGGAGGATGCCGTCATGGTCCGAACCTATGCACCGATAGCGCTCACGCTCTACATCGCGTTCGTCTTCATCCAGTCGCTTTTCTTCAAGTTTACCAACGCGCCTGAAACCCAGTATATCTTCGGCACGCTTGATGCCTGGGCGAGTGGCCTGGGACTTCCGGGGTTGTTCGCGCCGCGCGGTATTTTCTCGCAATATGTGATCGGCAGCGCGGAACTGATCGCTTCGATCATATTGTTGGCTGCGCTGCTGCCGCACCTACAGTGGCTGAGGCCGATCGGCGCGCTGATGGCGCTGGCGGTGATCTCCGGAGCAATCCTGTTCCATCTGTTCACGCCCCTGGGCGTTTCGGTCCTGAACGCCGACGGCACGCGCGACGGCGGGCTGCTCTTCGGTCTTGCCTGCGGCGTCTGGATGTCCGCCGCGATCTTGCTGGTCTTCAGCCGGGATATCATTGCCGGCTGGCTGCCGCTGGGGAGGGCCGGCGCATGATCGACGCAGCCGAAATCGCGATCACGACGCGATCGCTTGCCGCGGTTGAGGCCATTCACCGCTTCGGCGCCGAACTGCTCAGCCACGGCTGTCATGCCAGCGTGATTTTCGAGGCGCTGGCCCATGATCCCGATTGCGCGCTGGCCCAGGCCTATGCCGGAGCGCTTTTCCTGACCCAGATGAGCCGTGACGGCCAGGCCCAAGCAGCCCCCCGACTAGCAGCAGCCGAAGCGCTGGCCCGCTTCGCGACCGTCCGAGAGCGCCAGATTATCGCCGCGATCGGGCAATGGGCCGCCGGCGACGACGCTGCCGCAACCCGGTTGCTCCACGATGTGGTGCGCGAATATCCGCACGACCTCATCAGCGCGAAGCTCTGCCAGATCCTTCAGCTTGGGGTCGGCGACATCCCCGGCATGGTGCGGACGGCATCGATCGCAGCCATGGCTGAGCCGGAGGGCGGGTTTGCATCGGGGCTACTGGCCTATGCGCTCGATCAGGCTGGTGAGACCGACCGGGCGGAGCAGCTCGCCTATCGCGCACTCGATCGCAATCCGCTGAACGACCCCTGGGCGCAGCATGCGCTTGCTCATGTCCACGCCGCTCGCGAGGATTGGATACAAGGCCGATCCTTTTTGCGGGCGCATGTCGCGAGCTGGAGCCGCTGCTCGTCTTTCATGTTGACCCACAACTGGTGGCATGCAGCCTTGTTTGCGCTCGAACTGAACGAGCCGTCCGACGCGCTGCGGTTCTTCGATGATCGGGTCTGGGGCGTCCGCAAACAACATTGCCAGGATCAGATCAACGCGATCTCATTGCTTGCGCGGCTTGAGATGCACGGCGTGGATGCCGGCGAACGTTGGGATGACATCGTGGAGCACGTCAAGCCACGTATCGCCGATCGCATCAGCGCCTTTCTTGATCTCCACTATCTTTATGCCCTGGCGCGGGCGGGTCGAGATGAAAGTGCCAACGCGCTGCGAGATGAACTGCAAGCCCGTTCCGCGCATGACCATTCCCCTGTCGGCGCCCTTGCCAGCGGGCTGGTTGCGCATGCAAGAGGGCAATGGCGGGAGGCCGCTCTAGCTATTGGACAAGTCCGCAGATCGCTTCTGTTGCTGGGCGGTAGCCAGATTCAGCGCGACCTGTTCGAACAGCTTTTCCGGAACAGCCTGACGCGCAGCCGCGCTTTCGAAACTGTCGTGAAGGTGCGCGCTTATGCGTGAGGAAACGCATATTGCCCGTGCCATGCCGCCGTTCGATACCGCGGCGCCGGCCTTGTCGCATTTCGAATTTTGGCCAGCTTGGCTCTTCTATCTGCCGATGTGGATTTGGATCGGTTGGCTCGCGATCCGGCATGGCGGGCTCCGGCTTCCTTTGCTGGCAAATCCGCGCATGCCGGCGGGCGGACTCGTCGGCGAATCGAAGCGAGATGTCTTCAATCAGCTCCGCGGCAACGAACGCGGCACGCTTGCGGCTTATGTCGTTCTCTACCGCGCCGGGGCGGCAGCCACCCAGCTTGTGGAAGCCGAGGTCAGGATGGCGCGCGCGGGACTCTCTTATCCCATTGTCGCAAAGCCCGACATCGGGTGCCGGGGCGCCGGCGTGCGACCGGTACATAATGAACGGGAACTGCTTGCCTATCTCGGAGCATACCCGAAGGGCGAATGCCTGATCCTGCAGAAGCTGATCGACGCGGAAGGAGAAGCGGGTGTTTTCTACGTCCGCAAACCGGGCGAGAGCCGGGGACAAATATTCTCGCTTACGCTAAAATATTTTCCGCATGTGATGGGTGACGGCATCAGCACGATCGAACAGCTTATTCGCAGCGACGTCCGTGCGGGCCAACTCACCCAACTCTATCTGCCACGCTTCGCCGGGCGCTTGAATGAAGTGCCTCCCGCCGGTCATCCCATTCGCCTCGTTTTCGCTGGCAATCACTGTCGAGGCGCGATCTTCCGGAACGGCAATCGCTGGATCACCGAAGCGTTGCGGGAGCGCTTCGACAGGATCGCCGACTGCATTCCGGATTTCCACTTCGGACGTTTCGATATCCGCTTCACCAATTTCGAAGCCGTGCGGCGCGGCGAGGATTTCACGATCGTCGAGTTCAATGGCGCAGGAGCGGAAGCCACCCACATCTGGGATAGCCGCATGACGCTTTCCGGAGCATGGCGGACGCTGATGCGGCAATATGCGCTGCTATTCGAAATCGGCGCGGCCAATCGCGCCTTGGGACACCGGCCGGAAAGCCTATGGCGGGTCTTTTGGCGCTGGCGGCGTGAAAAGCGGGCAAGTCTGCGCTATCCCTCCACCGCGTGAACCTGCCGTCTCCTCTCGATTGGCAAAGTGCCGGAATTGGACCCGGTCCGGACGTGCCGGCCGAGCGCCGCGTAACCCGCGAGAATTGGCGACTTTATCCCTTTTCGCGCTGGGCGTTCCAACATACGCGCGAACTGGTGCCGTCGCGCGCCATTTCCGCAAGCCCTGCGCCTCGCGCGCTTTCCGTCATGCCGGTCGATCTGGACAGCCTCCGTTTCGATGATGGCGAGGGCAATCGGATCGGCTGGAATGATTTCCTGCAACGGACCTACACCGATGCACTGCTGGTCCTGCATCGTGGGCACATCGCCTATGAATATTACGGAAATGGCATGACGCCCGCCAAACCGCACATGCTCTTTTCCATCACCAAGTCGCTCGTCGGCCTGGTGGCCGAACGGCTGATCAGCAAGGGCATGGTCGACCCGAGGACAGTCGTTGCCGATTGCCTGCCCCAACTTGCCGGCACCGGATTTGCCAAGGCAACCCTGCGCCATCTCCTCGACATGACCGACGGTGTCGACTTCGACGAAAATTATGATGATCCCGACGCCGAAGTGCATCTCTATTCGGCCGCCTATTGGCGGCCCGAGCGGGGACTAGGTGGTGTCGCGGCCGCGCTCCCCAAGCTGGTGCGATCCAGCACGGAGCGCGGTGCCGAATTTCTGTACCGCACCCCCATCGCGGACGTTGCCGGCCTGATGTTGCGGCGGCTCACCGTTCGATCGCTTGCCGAATTGGTCGGAGACATGATCTGGCAACCCGCTGGTTGCGCCGACGAAGCCTATATGCTGCTCGACACTGCCGGCATGGAGATCGCCGGCACCGGGTTGAACGCGACGATGCGCGATCTCGCCCGCCTCGCGCTGTGGCTGCAGGAACCCGCACAGGCCACCCTGCTCGCCGCGATGCTCGCTGGCGGCGACCGGCGATTGTTCGCCAAGTCCCGCTACGGTGGCCGCGGCGGGGGCTCTTATCGAAGCTTCTGGTGGATAGGTCACGAACCCCGTCCTTCGATTGCCGCTCTGGGCGTGTTCGGGCAGCGCCTCTATATCGAACCTGACGCAGAGCTTGTCCTTATCCGCTGCGGATCACATCCGATTGCGAGCAATCTCTATACCGATCCGATCCATGGGAGTGCGATCGCAGCTCTTAAGCGGCGTCTGGGGGTGACGGCAAAACCATGCGCCTAGTATCCGTTGCGCAGATGAAATAAGGAGTGGGCGGCAAGGGGGATCGCCATGGAAATGCAGCAGGTCCGCTATTTCATCGCTGTCGCGAACACGCTGAACTTCACGCGCGCGGCAGAACAATGCAATGTGACGCAGCCGGCATTGACCAGGGCGATCCAGCAACTTGAACATGAACTGGGTGGCGAGCTTATTCGCCGCGAGGGGCGGCTCAGCCATCTTACCGACCTCGGCAGCCGCATGTTGCCGCTGCTTTCGCAATGTTACGAAAGCGCGCTGAGCGCGAAGACCCTGGCCGCAAAGGTCAAGAAGGGCGATGTATCCACGCTTGCGATCGGCGTGTCCCGCACGCTCGATCTCGATCTGCTGATGGAGCCGCTTTCGGAGATGCATCGAAGCTTCCCCGGCCTTCAGCTCAAAGTCCGGCGCGGTAATGGGGCCCAGATCAGCGAGTGGCTCAAGAATGGTGACATCGATCTCGCCTTCGGGGGCTCGATCGGGGAAAGCTGGGATCGCCTTGAAAGCTGGCCGATGTTCAGCGAATCCTTCGATCTCGTTGTCTCGACAAATCATGAATTGGCCATGCGCAACGAGCTTGAGCTCGACGTCGAGCTGATACGCGATGTCCGTTTCCTGGTTCATGCCGATGCCGATCAGGCGGAGCTCCAGCGCGCGCGTCTCGACGCGGTCAGCATCAATCTTGACGACGCCCATCAAGTCGATTCCGACCGCGATCTCGAGGCGCTGGTCGTCGCGAGTTTCGGCGTTGCGATTTTGCCCGCGAGCGCGCTTCATTCGTCACGCGTAAAACGCGTACGCTGTTCGGCGCTCGATTTGCGTCGGACTGTTGCCGTCTACAGCGTGGCCGGGCGGCCTCGATCGCGAGAAACTTCAGCGCTGCTCAACCTCGTGCGTTCGGCTGATTGGTCAAGAATGTTTGCCACAGACGCCGCTGACGCCCTGTAGGATTGCATCGAGCTCCATCCGGCGGCGGTAATCGGGATCGACATGGCGGGTTCGGATAATGCCGTCCGTATCGACGATGAAGACCGCCGGAATGGGCAGGATCCAGGCTGCCATCCCCTGATATTTGGGGATGTCCCAGTCAGCGCTGGCGATCAGCGACGCCATGAAATCATCGACCCACACCGCCAGATTGATCGAGAGCGCATAACCGCCGCCGACATCGCTCAGGAAGGGAAAATCCGCGCCAGCCGCAGCCTTGAGCTTGCTCGTATATTGTCGAAGCTCCGGTGAGATCGCCACGATCCGGGCGGGCCGGACCTTGTGCTGGATTTCGGCGAGGCCGACGATGTTGAGTTGGCAGTAAGGGCACCAGTGCCCGCGATGGAAGGCGAGGACGGCCGGCCCTTCGGCAAGAATTTCCTCCAGGCTGACTAGTCTGCCATCCTGATTGGGCATGGTGAAGCCCGGCATCATGTCGCCGACCTGCGGCGCGGAATCGCCGGCCTGGCTTGTTTCAAGACGGCCGACGAACTCGTCAACGGCCGACGCAAACTCCGGACTTTGGTTTCGGACCTCGTCGGCTATTGCACGCAAACGGGCGCTGAGCGGCACGGGCAGGTCACGCACCCGTCGAACAACGTCCTCAAGAGCGGCTACGAGCGGATGCGTCATTCCGATTTCCCCAGGCTCCGATGCCTAGCATGGCCAAGGGGCCAATGCACGGTGCGGGTCAATCCGCCGCCGGCGTATGGACCATCTCGCCGCCCATCGCCTCGTGCAGCACGAAGCCTTCGAGCGGATCGACCTCCTCGCGCCACGGCGCGCGATCGAGCGTGCGCATGGTGTGGTCATATCCAGCCTGCCAGCGCTGGCGGATGCCTGACGGACTGAAATCGACATCCTTGCTGTGATCCTCATAATCGAGCACCGGCGCCAGCAGGCGAATGACATGCATCCGTGTCGAACAGCCATAGGACGCCATCTCCCGAATATCGGCGTTTCGCGCGCGATCCTCGGGGATCATCTGGGAAAGCTCGGTGATGATGTGCCGCAGCTTGTGGATCTGCCGCTGGCGCTTGATGTGGGTGGCCGCGCGGCTTGAATATTGTACATCCTTCTGCCGGTTCATCACGTCCCAGATCGATTGCGGTTCCGGGCCGTGCGGGTTCCAGATGTGGACCGCATAGACCATCGAATTCCGACGAGGATTGTCGTCGAACACGACCTCGACCGGCGTATTCGAAAGAATGCCGCCATCCCAGTAAAGTTCGTCATCGATCCGCACCGCCGGAAAGGCTGGCGGCAGCGCCCCGGATGCAAGCACATGCCGGAGGTCGAGCGGCGTATCGCGGGAGTCGAAATAGGCCATCTCGCTGGTCTGGACGTTACACGCGCCGACCGTCAGCCGCGTCGGGCCCCCATTGACCTTCTCGAAATCGACGAGATCGGCGAGTGTTTCGCGCAGAGGGTCGACGGAATAATAAGCGGCCCCCTCGGCACCAAGCGTAGTATGCGGGCTCAGGAACGCAAGGCCATTGGGCTTGAAAAAGGCCGGTATGCCCTGGGCTACCGCGCTGAAGGTGCGCAGCGGTGCGGACATCATCGCCGGCAGCATGTCATCAAAGAAATGGCCGTGCTCGACGCGCTTCCAGAACGCCCGCAGCTTGTCCATGCGCTCGGACGGCGCATTGCCCGCGATGATCGCCGCGTTGATCGCGCCGATCGACGTGCCGACCACCCAATCGGGCTCGATCCCTGCCTCGTGCAGCGCTTCATAGACGCCGACCTGATAGGCGCCCAGTGCGCCGCCCCCCTGAAGGACCAGCACCTGCTGGCCGATCCCGTGAAGCTCCTTCCTGATGATGTCGCGCATGTCCCCGTTCCTTTCAGGCTGTTGGGGCGGCGTCGCCGGTGATGAGCCGGGCGCCGCGTTCGAAGGTGAGATAATTCCAGAGCCAGCTCGCCCCGACGACGAAGCGGTTGCGGAAGCCGACCAGGAAGAAGATGTGCGCCACGCACCATAGCAGCCAGGCGCCAGGGCCCGACATCGTCAGGCGACCGAAGTCGATCACCGCGCGATGACGTCCAATGGTGGCGAGATTGCCGTAGTCACGATAGCGGAAGGGCGCGACGGTGCGGCCCTCGAGCGCCCGGATGATTGACAGTGCGGCGTGCCTGCCCTGCTGCTTGGCGACTGGCGCGACGCCCGGCAGCGGCTTGCCGCGCGCACCGGGACAGGATGCGGTATCACCTATCGCGAATACACGGTCGATGCCCGGAACCCTGAGGTCGTCCCCGACGACGATCCTGCCTGCCCGGTCACACTCGGCGCCCAGCCAATAGGCTGCGGGCGATGCACGCACTCCGGCAGCCCAGATAATCGTATGGGCGGGAATGAAGCGGTTGCCGACGCTGACTCCATCCGCCGCAATATCATTGACCGGTTGGCCCAACATTACTTCAACGCCTAGACCTTCGATCGATTCACGCGCCTTTTCGGAAAGCGCTGGCGGAAAACTTGGCAGCACTCGTTCGCCAGCCTCGATCAATATCACACGGGAACAGTGCGGCGTGATATTGCGAAAGTCCTTCGAAACTGAGCGGCGTGCCAGCTCGGCGATCGCCCCGGCCATTTCGATGCCGGTCGGGCCGCCGCCGATCACTACGAAAGTCAGTAGCGCCTGCCGTTCGTCGCCCGGTCCCTCATTCTCCGCCCTTTCCAGCGCGAGCAGCACCTTGCGCCGGATCGCGGTGGCGTCGTCCAATGTCTTGAGGCCCGGCGCGTGCTCGGCCCAGGCGTCGCGTCCGAAATAGCTATGGTAAGCGCCGGTGGCGAGGATCAGCCAGTCGAAACGAAGCAACCGGCCGCCGGCGAGCCTTACGCGACCTATACTCGCGTCCACGCCATCCACCCGGTCGAGCAGCACCGCCGTATTGGCGTTATCCTTGACGATCGCCCGGACCGGCGCGGCGATGTCGGCTGGCGAGAGCCCCGCCGTTGCCACCTGATAGAGCAGCGGCTGGAACAGGTGATGGTTGCGCTGATCGACGATCGTCACATCGACCGGCGCCTTGCGGAGCGCCTTTGCCGCCGCGAGGCCGCCAAAGCCGGCACCGACGATCACCACCTGGGGGCGCTGATCAGTCATGGCATCCCGCTTCGCAAAGCTCGGCGAGCACGCCTCTGGGTTTGCCCTTGCCGAGGCGCAAGCTCAGGATCGGCCGCGTCGCTTGGCTGCGCGGCGGGATGACCCGCCGTGCGCCAGGCCCTGCATAGAAGGCCGCCAGCGCAGACATGAGTGACGTGTGTATCATGGCATTTCTCCTCATTGTGCGGTCCAGCCGCCGTCCATCGGCAGCGCCGTTCCGGTGATCGATTTGCCGTTTTCGCCGCAGAGGAAGACCGTGAGCGCGCCAAGTTCATCGACTTCGGCAAAGCGCTTGCTCGGTTGCGCGGCGAGCAGCACGTCCTGGATCACCTGATCGCGCGTGATGCCGCGCGCTTTGGCGGTGTCGCCGATCTGGTTTTCGACCAGCGGCGTCCAGACATAGCCGGGGCAGATCGCGTTGCAGGTGACGTTGTGGCGCGCGCCTTCCAGCGCGACCACCTTGGTCAACCCGACCACGCCATGCTTCGCTGCGACATAGGCGCCCTTGAACGGGGACGCCACGAGCCCATGTGCGGACGCGATGTTGACGATTCGGCCCCAGCCGGCCTCCTTCATCATGCCGAACGCGGCGCGCGTGGTGTGGAAGGCCGCCGAAAGATTGAGCGCGATGATCGCATCCCATTTATCCACCGGGAAATCCTCGATCGGGCTGACATGCTGGATGCCGGCATTGTTGACGAGGATGTCTACCCGGCCGAAACCCTGCGCCGTCTCTTCGATCAACGCGCGTGCGCCGTCCGGATCGAGCAGGTTGGCGGGATTATAGACGATGCGCGAGCCGCTTTCCTTTTCAAGGTCGGCGCAGGTGAAATCGATCTGGGTCGGGTCGCCCAGCCCGTTGACGACCACGTCGGCGCCGGCGGACGCAAGCGCGCGGGCGATACCGAGGCCAATGCCGCTGGTCGATCCGGTGACAATCGCGACACGGCCCGAAAGCTCGGGCGCGGCGCTGAACTGTTCGATGGGCTGGATGTTCATCTGATCCTTCTCCTGAAGCTGATGGGCTCAGGATGCCGGGCTCGCGCGATGATCTGAAATGCCGTTCCTGCATCAAATCGATGCAGTCATCCAATTATCCCGAAAGCGCGGACGATCGTAATTTCCGGATCGTCACGAGGCCAGGACGGCAGCGAACCTGTCCCCCAACGCACCCCGACCGCCACGGCTTCCGGGTCTCGTGATCCCCTTTCATCGTCACGCAAAGGAATTGGATATGAACGCTTCGAACATTCTTCGCATCGCGGCTGTCGCTGCCACCTTCGCCGCCGCAGCACCTGCCTTCGCCGGTAGCTGCCCGCAAGGCCAGGAACAGGCCAATCCGCTCGCCGGCGCGCCCACAATGCCGTCGATGGTGACTGACAACGTCATCGGCTCGGTCGATCTCGCGAAGGAAATCAACGTGGACAATCGCGATCTGCGGCTGCGTCGCCTGATCGTACAGCCGGGCGGGATCGTTCCACTTCACAGCCACGTTGGCCGACCCGCGCTCATCATCACCGTCAAGGGCGAGATGAGCGAATATCGCAGCACCTGCGCGGTGCCCATCGTCCACAAAGCTGGCGAAGTGGCGAGCGAGTCCGGGGGCATTTCACACTGGTGGAAGAACACCGGCAAGGTTCCGGCCGAACTACTCTCCGCGGACGTCAAGGCGCGCGATTAGGCCCAGTCACCACCGGCAGCGGCCCGCCCCAGCCGCTTATGCCGGTGCCCACGGCGTGGCGCCCCCGTCGAGAGGATGCGGGAGCGTCACGCCGACCATCCAGGAAATCATTACCATGTCGGATCGCTACCTCCGCGGCGTCGAAATATTGCAGCAAATGGGCCTTGGCGGGCGGGATGCGGCAGCCAACCGGGTCGCCGAGTTGGCGCCGGACTTCGCGCGCATGGCCATCGAGTTTCCGTATGGCGATCTCTGGTCCCGTTCGGAGCTGGACATGGCGAGCCGGGAATTCGCGGCAATCGCTGCCCTGGCCGCCGTCGGCCATGCACTCCCGCAACTCCGGACACATGTGGCGGCTGCGCTCAATCTTGGCTGCACGCGCGGCCAGATCATCGAAATCATGATGCAGACCGCCGTATTTGCGGGCTTCCCCGCAGCGTTGAATGCAATCGAGAGCTGCCAGGATCTATTGGCGGATGGCGAATGCCATGGTTGTCACGCGGCTCTGGCGAAGGCCGACCAGTCATGATGGCGGGCTTCCTTCACGAAAGCCCCCACAGCCGGCGAATGCGGCCGCCCGCGCACCGTCGCAAGATAGATCGTTCGCGAATAGCCCGGCTCGATCAGCGGCCGCACCACCAGATCCTGATCGATCACGCAATATTGCGGGAAGAAGCCGAAGCCGAGCCCCGCCTTGATCATCCCCTGGACCCAGTCATCGCGCGTGGAGCTGAACACCGTGCGGGTGGAAACGCCGCGCCGCATGAAATCCTCGGTCACAATCTGGAAGACTTCGCAATTGGAGCGGCCAACATAGGGCTCGCCATTGAGATCGGCGACCGTGACCGCACTCTTGGCGCAAAGGCGGTGATTGGGCGGCAGCACGATCACGAAGGGCTCCTCGAAGATCGGCACCTGATGCAGCGTATCAGGCAACTCCTCGGGAATGCCGATGATGCCGATTTCGAGATCGCCTTTCTCCAGCTTCTCGATCATCGCAGGCGCGCCGTCGTCCGCCACCGAAACCTCGACATGGGGATACTGCGCCTGGAAACGCACCAGCAGGTCAGCGATGATCTGTGGCCCGATCGTGCACATCGCGCCGATCGTCAGCGTGACATTTTCGAGCTTCTTTGCCGCCTTCGCCGCCTGCCGCGCCGCCTGCGCGGAAGCATGGACCGTCTCCAGATAGGGCATCATCATCCGGCCCAGCTCGGACAGATGCGTGTTGTTACGCTCGCGATTGAACAGCGGCCCGCCGAGTTCATGCTCGAGCTGCTGGATAGCGCGTGTCAGCGCGGGCTGGCTGACATTGCACTGCTCCGCCGCACGCGTGAAATTGAGCGTCTGCGCCAGCGCCATGAAATAGCGGACCTGCTGCATTTCCATCGGCGTGCCCTCCGAACGACGACGAGAGCGCGCTTATTACTATCCCTCAACGACACGCGCCAGCCGTGCTTGCACTGCCGGAGACAGTATGATGCTCAAGCTCGCTGAACCGTCGCGCGCCCGCGATCTCGCAGTTCGCCTCGCCCGAGGCGACGCCGATATCGCCGCCGCGCAAAAGTTGCGCTGGGATGTATTTTACGGTGACATGGGCGCCGTCGCGGATGAGCGGCTGAGCTTCCCCGGCCTCGATCGCGATCCCTACGACGCAGTGTGCGACCATCTGCTGGTTGAGGATCGGGCAGGCGGAGAGCCAATCGTTGTCGGAACCTACCGCCTGCTCCGCCAGAGCGTCGCAACCCGCCATCAGGGTTTCTACACTGCCGGCGAATTTGATCTTGGCGGCTTCCTCGCCTCTGCTGACGCAGACGGCGAGTTGCTGGAACTTGGCCGGTCCTGCGTTGCCCCCGCCTACCGTGATGCCGGAACCATCCAGCTTCTCTGGCGTGGCATCGCGCAGTATCTGATGACCCACGGCATCAGCCGCATGTTCGGCTGCGCAAGCTTCGCGGGCACGGACCCGCAAGCTCACGCCGCCCCGCTCTCCTACCTCTTCCACCACCATCTCGCACCCGCTCCGCTGCGGGTCAGCGCCCCCGCCGGGCATCGCGTTGATATGGCAATGCTCCCCGTAGGCGGCTACAATCCCCGCCAGGCGATGCGCCTGCTCCCGCCGCTCATAAAGGGCTATCTCCGCGTCGGCGCGATGGTCGGCGATGGCGCCGTGGTCGATCGTCAGTTCAATACCGTCGATGTCTTTATGGTGATGCCGGTCGAGGCAATCGCCCAGCGCTATATGAATCGGTTCGGCGCCGCTGCCTGATCCATCATCGGTTCTCAAAGCCCTTTGCGAGGCCGTGATACAGCTTCTCACGGCCAACCATCTGTGCCGCGCCATCGGCAATGAGCGCAGTTGCGAGGAGCGGAAGCAGCAAACCACGACTGGCTGTCGTCTCGACCACGACGATGACCGCCGTAAGCGGCGCGCGCACGACACCGGTGAAATAAGCGACCATCCCGAGCAGCACGACGGCGCTGGCCGGCTGATCGGGGAAAAGCGGACGCAGCAGATTGCCGACGCCAGCGCCGGTCGAAAGCGACGGCGCGAAGATACCGCCGGGAAGACCTGATACGGCGGTTGCCAACGACACCGCAAACTTCGCGGGTGCGTACCAGAGCGGCGCGCCGGTGCCTTCGGTCATCGCGCGCGCTGCGCTATAGCCGGTTCCCCAGGTGAGGCCGGTTGCCAGTCCTATCGCCGCCACGATCAGGCCGCAGGCGGCGGCCAACAGTAGCGGCCGATCGCGCGCGGCTGAAATCCAACGGTGCGATGATTGCGAGGCCGCCAGCATCGTCTGGGCAAAGACGCCGCCTGATAACCCGCCGACAATGCCCGCTACCGGCGACAGGATCAGTGCAGGCCAGAAGGCCAGATGCCGGGAAACCGCTCCGAAATAGACATAGTCGCCGGCAATCCCAAGGCTGACCATGCCGGCGATTAGGACGGCGGCCATTACCAACAGCGTCATCCGCTGCTCGTAAGCTGCCGCAAGCTCCTCGATCGCAAAGGCGACACCCGCAAGGGGCGTGTTGAATGCCGCCGACACACCGGCTGCGCCGCCGGCTATTATCACGGATGCGCGCAATGGGATTCCGGCGAGACGATGCGCATAGGCCATGATTGTCGCCCCGATCTGTACAGTCGGGCCTTCGCGGCCGGCCGAGGCGCCAACGAGGAGCCCGAGCGGCATGATGACGAATTTGACCGCTGCCGTGCGCATTGAGATGAGCGATCGCATCGCATGCACAGGATCGCGCGAGGCGGCGATGACTTGCGGAATTCCCGATCCCCGCGCATCTGAGGCCGCGACGCGCGTGATCCATACGAGTGTTGCAAAACCCGCCGGAGTAATCAGGATCGGCGCCCACCAGCTGCGATCCACGATCTCTAGGAAGGCGTGGTTAGCCCCATCGGCAATGCGCGCGTACAATAACGCCATTAAGCCGACGAGGACCGCGCCGATGCCAATCGCCAACCGCCGTCGCCAGATCACGCCCGTAAAACCATGATAACGCGCGAGAGCGCGGGCACGCCTGATGTCAAAACGAAGCATGCCATCGCTCTAACCAGAATCGCCGTGGCGTAAATGCTGGATCGGAGACTCTTTGCTTCAAAAGCGGTTATCTCGCCGCGGGCTTCGTCAGCCTCGATCCAACCATCGCGGCTATAATCGTACCGCACATCATGCCGAACGCCAGCCAGGCATAGGGGAACAGCAGCGGCAAGCCGATGAGGATCAATCCGTCATTGCCGCCGGGAATGAGGCTACTTCCTACACCCATGAGCAATCCACCTGACAGGCAGCGAGCAGTGTCGGCGAAGGATGGCTTGCGCCAGCTCAATCGCCCCGCAGTCCATCCCCCAAGCAGCGCGCCTGTGAACAGGGCAAGGAGCAGAACAAATCGCGAGCCAACCATGGCCGCCATACCATACGCAATCTGGGCCAGCACCTCGGTGTACGCCCAGGCGCCGACCGTCAACAACATGATGACGAAAGTAATGCCGATCAGCGCCGTTGCGTGGTGCGGAGACCAGACATGCGCAGCGAAGCGCCCGCGCCTGACCGCCGAGCCCGCTTGCCAAAGGCGCCAGATTGCAAACGCCAGAAAGAGCGGCAGCAACAGTCGAGCGGCATCGAATATCAGTGAAGCCGCTCCGGATGGCATCGCGCCCGCCATTCCGGATGCCGCGATCAACCAACAACCCAAGAAGAAGCCCATGGGCGTCATCAAATAGGCCCATTCACCCGATCCGATGCGTGCGATGGCACCGAAAACGCAGGCCCGGTTCACATAAGCGCCGTAGCCGAGCAACACGCCACCGAACAGGGTCCAGCCTGTTACGGCATAGCTGGCCGGCCGCATCGGCAGCACTCCAAACAGGGACGCCAGCAACAGCCCGCCGGTAACCCAGATCGACGCTTCGACGATGGCCACGAAGCGGGTCCCGCGGCGATGGTGCACGATCTCGTCCATTGCCGCGACCGTGCAGGTGGCTCCGCGCTGGATCGCATAGCCCATCAGACCAGCGCAAAGCAGCGCGATAGCGAAGCCTGTAATGCCGGCCAGACCTGATGCCTGGCCCAGAGTCACCTTATTGCCGCGGATGCGATCGAAGCCGCGACCTCGCTCGCCATTTTGAGCTGAGCGCTCCGATTTTCGATGCGGTAGCGGCTAGCGATGAAATTGAAATCGGTCCACGCGATCCAGACCGTTCCGTCGGCTTCCTGCAAGACCAGCATACGAACCGGCCAATCAAGACCCGCATAGGGATTGGAGGTCTGGAACTGGATGCCGAGCGGCGGATTGCCGAACAGCACAAGCGTCGAGCGAGCAAGTTTGATGCCGGCACCCTCACCCAAAGCCGTCTGATCGATCTCGTCGAAGAAGCGAATGCCTTTGGCGGCGACGTCCGCCTTGATGCGGGCCACGGTTTCCTCAAACCCATAGACGCTTTTGACCCGGATGACCCCTCGGGCAGGCGCCGATGACGCCACATATGCAACCGGCTGTGCGACCGGGGTTGGAAGGTTTGGAAAGCTACCACTCAGGGCAAGGCTGGCGAGAAGAAGGCTCATGGCACGTCCTTTCTGAAACTGCTCGGATGTCTGCCAAGCCAACTAGATCGGATGGACCGCTCCTTGAAATCGCCGTTCCTCATCGTTTCCATGCAGGTTGGTCATCGACGCACTGCATGCCACACGTAAAACCATAGATGGTATAGCCGGAACGCAAAAATTGGAACGTGCATTTGACAGCACGGCATCACACAATATTGATAAATCAATGTCTTATGTGCTATAAAGGCGGTTTTTTTACTCAGCAGCACGTGGCATTTCGATGACTATTTCTCGCCTGAAACCTCTGACCGTCAAAGAGATCGAAAAACTGGCAGCAAACCCGCCTAACTGCATCAAGCATCGCTACCTTGGCGGTGTGCCCGGCTTCGTGCTGGTGCATACGCCCGCCGGATATACCGGCTATGGCTTGATCTACCGGGCCGGCGGCAAGCGCAAGAAGCTGACGCTCGGTAGCACGAAGCGCATGACGCTGGCCGATGCCCGCGCACTTGCCGGTAAGCAGCGCAGCCGGATCGAGGCCGGCGAAGACCCGCATGACGAAAAGCTGGAGGCCAAGAGGAAGGAGAAGGAGCTCACCCAGCAGCAGGCCGAGGTGCAGCATCTCGATGTCGAGCTGATGTGGGAAAAATATATGAAGATCGTCGCGAGCCAGCTGCGGAGCAGGGACGAGAAGGATCGGGTGTTCAGGCGCTACATCCTGCCGACGGTCAAAGGGCGGTGCGTCAACGAGATCACCAAGACCCACGCGCTCAAGATCTTCGACGATCTGGTTGGCCAGGACAAAAGGCGAATGGCCGACAAGGTCCGTCAGGAAGGGGGCCGCCTTCTTCCAGTGGCTGCTCGAGCGCGAGCATGTCGATCGCAATGTGTTTTCCGGCATCCGCAAGGCCAATCCCAGGAAGACCATCCGCACCCGGGTGCTGTCTGATGCCGAGCTGCGGCAGATCTGGCTGGCGAGAGAGGTCGAAGGACGATGGAGCCTCTGGCTCAAGCTGCTGATCCTGACCGGATGCCGCAACATGGAGGTGCGGGCAGCCAGATGGTCCGAGTTCGACAACGAGGCGCGTCTATGGACGATCCGACCGAGCGCGCCAATTCCAAGAACCCGATGTCGGGCGATCAGAAGATCAAGGACGGCGAGCGAGCTATCCTCGTGCCGGACTGCCGCGATAGCATCGCCAGCCTGCGCCAGCGCCTCGGCTGCCATCTCGACCGTGCCCTCCGGATCGCTTCCATGTTCCCAAGCTCGGCAGGCGCGTCGCGCGGCCTCGGTGGCGTATGCCGCTCGGATGAGTAGTTGTTCTGGATCTGCGCAGCTCGGGTGGGTTTCAAGCTCAATGTTCATTGGACGAGAAAAACACGCCGCTTGCAGGCGCACAATTATTCGCGAGCATGAGATTGAAATGACCGTCTGTCACGAGCCTAGAGCCTTCCGATAATGGTCTGCCCAACGTGCTCAGCTAATGACGCGCGGTAGAGCGCTGAAACGCTTTGCCCCGACGTGGGTTGTTGGGGGATGAACGCAGCGACCGCCGCAGCCTATATCAGTACGAAGCAGCAGCAAGACTGGCCGGGCGTCAGCGCAGCCGTGCTGCTGCTGCAGCGCGAGCTGCGCGAACGCACGATGACGGTGCTGGGCGAACTCGACATCGCCGAGCTGACGATCGAGATTTGCGCGGGGCAGGACGCGCTGTGGGCGCTGGTGCGGCGGCAGGGGCGCGGCGGGCTTGCTATCCGCGCGGCGCATGCGATCGGCGGCTGCGTCAAGCCAAAGCTACGTCAATTGAGCGAGAGCTCGGCCGAAATCCACTTCGAGAGCGCCAGCGGGCGCCACAGCGTCTGCATCGAGCATCATCGCGACGAGGTGCCGATCCTGCACGTCCGTTCCGCGCTGGAGCCGCGCGCCAATTTGCTTGTGCCATTCCTGCCGCGCGATCTCTATCCGCTCGATCAGCATGATGATCCGCTCGGCGCGGCTGGACAGGTCGAGGCCGCACAACGCGGGCTCAACGCGGGCGTCTGCTATTTCCGGATGACCGAGCCTGAATTCGGCAGCGTGCTCTATTTCCAGAACCTAACCAGCATGAACGATTATTACCGCGCCACCAAGACCAAGCCAGACGGAGCGGTCGGGGGCGAATGGCCGGAGATCGGCTATCTTCCGCCTACACCACCGCAGAGCGGCGCTCCACCGGTCGATCCACTGCCGGCCGAGAAGGCGATCACAATCTCGGACGCCTTCCTCGCCTTCCACCGCGACACCGACGCCGACGAGCAGGCGATGGCGCGGCGCTATCTTGCCTTGCTCGGCGCGATCTACAGACGGCTCGATCCACCGCGCGTCGAATTCCACGACTGGGTCGAACGCGCCGAGCGGTCGCTTCACGACCTCGCGGCCTCGCGCAAGGCGACAATCCGCCATTACGGCTTCCGCTATCTGCATCCCTACACAGCCTCCGAATATCCGGATTCGATGGTGCAGCTTTCCGCGCTGGCCGCGATCCGCGATTATGAGGCGTGGAAGCAGGAGGAGATTCCGCTTCGCCGCGAGCTCGCCGCGGGCCTGCGAAAATTCTACGATTCCAAGCTGCGCACGCTGCGGCGCTATTTGCCCAATGTCGGCAAGGACAAGGACAAAGACGCGGTCGACAGCTGGTATCTCTACCATCCATTGATGAATCTAGGGCGGCTCGCGCTTGATGACGACCGGCGAGCGCGCACCCTGTTTCTCCAGTGCATCGGCTATGGGATCAGGGCCGCGCATCATTTCCGCTACAAATGGCCGATCCAGTTCAAGGTCACCGATTTTTCGGTGATAACCGAGGCGCGCAACGATGACGGGCTAGGCCAAACCGATGTCGGCGGCATGTACGCCTATGTCATGCTGCAGGCGTTCGAGCTCACTGACGACAAGACCTATCTCGACGAGGCGCGCGCCGCGATAGACGCCGCGCGGGGGATGCGCTTCGAGCTCAACTATCAGGCCAACCTCACCGCCTGGGGCGCGGCCGCCTGCATGCGGCTATGGCGCATCACCAATGAGGAAAGCTATCTGCGTCAGAGCTATGTCTATCTGGCGAGCCTGTTCCACAACACCGCCTTCTGGGAATCGCAGCTCGGCCATGCGCGCCATTACCGCAATTTCCTCGGCGTGACCGCGCTCCACGATGCACCCTATATGGCGATGTACGAATGCTTTGATAGTTTCGCCGCGTTCGAGCGTTATCTGAAGGACAGCGGCCCCGACACCGATCCCGCCGTCCGCCTGCTGCTCAGCGAATATTGCCGCTACGCACTCGATCGCGCCTGGTATTATTATCCCGACGCGCTGCCGCCCGACGCACTCTCCGAAAAAGCGCGCAACGGCCATGTCGATCGCAAGCTCTCCTTCCCGGTTGAGGATCTTTATATCGACGGCCAGCCGGCGGGACAGGTCGGGCAGGAGATCTACGGCGTCGGCTCGGCCTTCGTGTTTTCCAGCCGCATGTTCCACAGCGTCCGCGACGCCCCGTTCCGGCTGTTTTGCGATCATTTCCTGCTGGCGAGCGAGCGCCCATCCGAATGCGCGTTCAGCGTACAGCTCGGCGGCGGCGATGGCTGCGCGGCCCGCATTGCCATCATCCCGCTCCCCCGCAGGCGATTGCCCGAGATCGAGGTGACAACCGGGATCGGTGACCGGATCAGACCGCACCACAAGGACAGCGGCCGGATCGAATATGTCGTCCCGGCTGACGGGCGCATCACGGTAACCTGGTGAGTTTGGCACCTGGCAAGCCTGGCGACAGGTAAATTTGGCTAGCGCAGGAACTTGCGCGTGCGCCGTTTCTTCTACTGCGACACCCAGGAGAGCTAGCATGGTAGAGGTTCTTGACCGCGCCGATGCGCATACCGAACAGCCGAGCTTAGCGGGCCGCAAGGTCGCCGTGACGGGCGGGACGACCGGCATCGGCCGGGCAATCGCGGTGCTGCTTGCGTCCGAGGGCGCGAAGATCTTCGTCTGTGGACGCACGCCCGAACATCTCGACGATGCGCTCGCCCGCATCCGCGAGGTCGGCGAGGGCGATGGCATCACTGTCGATCTCGCGCGGCGCGAGGACGTGACACGCTTTTTCGAGACGGCCACCGCCTATCTGGGCGGGCTTGACGTGGCAGTGGTCAACGCCGCCGTGCCCGCCGAGGCATTGACCGATACGGCCGAGGCCGATCTCGATTATGAGATCGCGGTCGATTTCACCGCCTACCTTGCCAGCACCAAGGCCGCCGCCGCGCGAATGAAACCAGGCAGCGACATCATCCTGATCGGATCGATGTCGGCGGTCTCGCAAAGCGCGGGGCATTCGATCTATGTCGCCGCAAAAAGCGGCATCGAAGGCTTTGCCCATGCGCTGCGCCAGGAATTGGCCGAACAGGACATCAAAGTCGGCCTGATCGAACCAGGTTTCACCGGCGCCGATTTTCAATATCCCGAATATCCCCCCGAGAAGCAGGCCGAATTGATCCGCGATCACGTGATGCTGCGCGCCGAGGATATCGCGGCGGCGGCGCATTTCATGCTCGCCCAGCCGCGCCGCACCGCCGTCTCCCTCATGCGTGTCGAAACCCGTCGCAAGCATCCATGACCGACTATGGGGTCGACCGGCTGGTACTCGTGCCGGACGATATCGATCTTACCCGCTCGCCGCTGGCGGGACAGCTTGGTGCCGAAACCTATGTGCTGGGCGCGTTCAATCCCGGCCTCACCCGTCTCGATAATGGCAACCTGCTGATGATGGTGCGCGTGGCGGAAGCGCTACGCACACCGATCCGCGATGCGAAGGTGCACGCGATCCGCTGGGACGAAGGCGGCTATGTGCTCGATGGCTGGCCGCTGGAGCTCGCCAACACCGCCGATCCGCGCAAGTTCATGCTGCATGGCGGCGGCTGGAAGATCATGGCGCTGACGTCGCTGTCATGGCTGCTGCCGGTCGAGCTTTCGCCCGACGGGCTCGACATCATCGCGATCCATTATGATCGCGCGATCGCCCCGCAAGGGAGCTGGCAATGCTATGGCGTCGAAGATGCCCGCATCAGCAAGGTGGAAGGCCAGTGGCTGATGACGACCTGCTCGGTCAGTCCTGAGCGCCATTCGACGACGCTCTATGTCTCCGACAACGGCCTCGACTGGCGGTTCGAGGATATCGTGCTCGATCACCAGAACAAGGACATGTTGATCTTCGAAGGCCGGATCAACGGGCGCTACTGGGCACAGACGCGGCCGCTCGGCGATCTCTATTTTGCCTATCCGCCCGGCAGCGAATGGCGTGCGGGACCATCGGTCAACCTCGCCACCTCGCCCGACGCGCGGCACTGGAAGCCGCATATCGCACCCGGCATCCGCCCGCATGCGCATACGGTGGCGACGGCGCGGATGGGCGGCGGCACCCCGCCGATCCTGACGCCCGAGGGCTGGCTGACATTGTGGCATGGCGTCGAGCCCAAGGAGATCGTCGGCATCTACCGCACCTATTGGTCGCTACTCGATCGCGACGATCCATCGAAGACGCTGCGCACCGAGCATGCGCCGCTGCTGGAAGCCAATCACGCGCTGACCGCGCCGCTCGAAGAGCTAATGTATGTCCGCGATGTTGTCTTCACCACCGGCATTGCCGACGCCGGCGATCACTATATCGTCGCCTCGGGGGAAGCCGACCTCGCGTGCCGCATCACGCATATTCCGAAGACTAAATTCTTTTAGCTCTGCATCGGGCGGGGCCTCTCGCATTGCTGTATGGCCGCGTCAAATATGCCATGACCTCATGTGGCACTAGTAAGGTCTAGCTGAGACGATCCGGCTGCTACGGGAGCAGAATGCAACCGCGCGCTCGACGCATCGGCCTTGAGATTCGACATTCGTGGTTTCCGAGATGGTACCTGGTTAAGATCCCACGATCTATGATCCTCTCCATCAAAAAACGCGCGCGCAACGGGTTTTGCCAAGTGGCCTTTCATCGACCCTCTGCTAGCTGAGCAGAGGGTCGCCTCCGCTGTGGCAATAGACCTGCTGGGGCCGTGTATAGGGCCGTGTATCCTCTGAGTGTGGCTGTTGACGATCGAGAACATTAGGCCTGCGCCCTTCAGGTTGAACGCCAACAAGGCGGAGATGGCCGCGCTTCGTTGCCGAGGTTGGCGTGCCAGATGCTGGCTCAATGGAGCGCTTTAACCACAGGTGTAAGTGCCCGGCTAAGTCCCTGGAACACGAGCGCTCCGGTGGTCAGCGCTGCGCTGGCCGCAAGCAAGGTGATAAACGCAAATTCGATCTTACTACCGAGTCTTCGATAATGCCGGGCATCTGCGCAGGGATGCTTGGGCGCTCGCAAACGAGCATATCGCTCCGCACTTATCCTCCCTGTCTCATCCTTGAGAGCCGTCGAACCTGACAAAAGGCTCTGTGGTACAATTCTTTGGCGAAGCTTGATTCCAAAGCGCCGTTCACTCGACCAGACTACATAGCCGACAAGCGATCGTGCCTTCAGCTGGATCTCAACATAATCGCCGCGTTTTGGAGGGGATGCCGCGATCAGCATCATGCCTGTGCTCGAAACATTCTGAATGCAAACGTCCTGCCGGACGGGAGACAAAATGGTTGCGCGGACAAGGATGTTGAGGCGCGGTTCACGCACAGGGAGACGTTCAGGCATGCACACCCTCTCTCCCCCGGCTGCGGCCGATAAGGTGCCAACCTTACCTGTGAGTTAATCCCGAGCAGAGGCTCGATCGGATCGTATATCCTTGGTTTTACAGTAAAACTACCGCAGGGCGTAGTGACGAAACGTTTAACCTGAGCGGCCATGTTCGGGCTCAGGAGAGGGCGGGAAGGTCCCCCACCCACATCCAGTGATGCTTGATAAGTGCCGGCTAGATGCTCCCCCACAGGCACACCAGCAGCATCATGTGTATGAGTTGCGTGAGCGTGGTGCCGATTTGAGGCTTGCGATCGAGGGGACACGAAAGACGTGACCGTCCTAAGCGATCCCGGCTGTTATCAATCGGGCGAACGCCTGGAGGTGAAACAGGACTATCGGCACGTTCATCCTCGCGGCGTAGGCTGGTAGAGTTGCGGTTGATGGCGAAGGATTGAAGGGCCGACCTAGACGGTGGATCTTTGCACATAAGTCGTTGAAATTAGGTTGTTGTTAATACTGCATCGCCATGTGCTCTCCTCGAGAGGAAGCCATTCGATGTTCGTAATTGCTATGAGCACTCGGCTCATGCTCGGTAGCGCCTGCTTTCACGCGGTCGACGAGTGAAGTTCGAGCCAATCATAGCCGCTGACGGCGCATCCAGCGCTCCCCGCGATGGCCGCCCTGCACGACTTGTGCACGCTAGCATTCGAAGCGATCGCTTGCCGGAAACCGCTGTTTTGATACGCAACATTTCGCGCCGTGGCATAGGCGCAAAGGCTCGTCTTGATCAGATACAGGTCGGAGACACAGTGTTCATCCGCCTCGGCCCGATTGGTGAGGTGGTTGGAACTGTCCGTTGGGTGCGTGGTGATCGCTTCGGCGTGCATTTGCATGACGAATTAAATCCCGACAGTTTCAACTTTTCCGGCAGTGACTGGACTTCGCTCAACCGGCCCTATGAGCGGGGTCACGTATATGATCAGTTCAGGCCGACGGAGCGAGCGTGGAGGCCGGGCATTAAATCGCACTATAAAAAATGAGCGGCCACGATTTCGCACCCGCAACTCGGCCCGCTCAGGCTGGTCCGTCGACTTTTCCCTCCGGCGCCCGAGCTCGTCGGACGGCGCTATAACGATCCAGCGCGCGGTGGTACATCTCCGCCAGGTTCAAATGAGCTTTGCGCGCCGGATCGCTATGAGCGTGCGCGGCTCGGTCCAACTCCTGACCTTCCCGCCTGCGATAATATGGGACATCCTGCTTTTTCAGCATGGCATCAACCTCCGTCGACTCGCCCGAATGTGGTGAAAAGGTTGCGACACCGTCATGAGATCGTCAAGAGATTGGCGAGCTATCCGGGCAATGCAGACGGTCCAACGAGGTTCAGGCCGGCGGGGCGCACCGGGGCCGGTCACCTATTCTCATAGCGCAACATTTTCCGGTCGGTCGCGGGGTTACTCTCCCATTGGAGCCGCGTGAACGCTTTACTGAAGAAATTGGACCCATCGAATTCGTCCAATTGCCCGAGGGCCAGATTCAAGCTTGAAATCTAAGTTTAAAGCACGCCGCGGAAGGTAACTTGGCTCCAAATCGGTCATCAAAGCGTTGCAGCTCTTATCGAGAGCGCAGGTGCCGTCGGCTGAATAGGTTCGGAGAATAGGAATGTCGGAAACGGTCAAGGTCAGATTTAAGACCCGCCGGGAAGCGGATCTCGCGCTGGAGCACCTCGTTCAGGAATATGCAGTCGACCGGACTGACATTTTCGTCAGCCCAGTGGGAAACGACAACAGTGCAGGTAGCGAAGCGGCCGGAGCGGACGTGGAAAGCGGTCATTCGAACGAGCAGGCCGACGGCGATCCGGCACTGGCGGGCGACATCGAATTGTCGGTCGATGTCAATGATGCCCGCGCGCCATCGCTTCGCAAGGCGCCCACTGAGTTGGGAGCCTTGGATGGCTACTGAGAGGCGTACCCGCTCCAAGCGCGCAAGCCGTAAAACCGCTGTCGAGAAGGCGGATATTGCCGTCGTCGACAAGCTCGAACCCGTGTTTGACCAACCCATTGTCCAGAAAATTGCGAATGTGGGCAAGATTGCAGACGAGCCACCTCTGCTGCTTCTTTCGGGCGCGCTGTTGGCGATCGGTCTGTTTTCCAAAAACCCGAAGCTGACGCGCTCGGCGGCGACCATGATGCTGGCGCACGGCTTTGCCATCGCCCTCAAGAATTTAGGCAAAAACAATGTCGACCGCACCCGGCCATCGTCCGTAAAGAATGGGAAGCGCTACCGGATGGAGCCGGGAAGTTCTTCATCCAAGGCCTTACGCTCTTTCCCATCTGGCCATTCGGCAGGAGCGATGGCCCTCGCGCGTGCGTTCGGACGCTATTTTCCCCAATATAAAAATGCGGCCTATGCTGCGGCGGGCACTCTCGGCGCATTACAGGTCGCCCGCCGCGCGCATTTTCCGAGTGACGTCGCGGCAGGCCTGATCGTGGGTGCCGTTGCTGAAGATATCGGAAGCCGGTTCCTCGGTGGTATGCAGCGGCGACTCCCGGACTTGCTCCCTGCTTAGGCGCAGATGTTTCTGAACCGATGATCAGGGTCGGTACAGCAGGTTGGGCTATTCCAGCATCCGTCCGGGAAGATTTTCCAGACGAAGGCAGCAACTTGGCGCGATATGCGGCACGATTGTCCGTCGTGGAGATCAACAGCAGCTTCCATCGCAGCCACCGCCCGTCCACCTATGCGCGGTGGGCCGCCAACGTGCCTGACGACTTCCGGTTCGCGGTCAAGGTTCCGAAGACCATCACGCACGAGCGGCGGCTCTTGGATTGCGCGGAGCAACTGTCAATATTCTTGGCCGAAATATCTGAATTGGGCGCCAAGCGCGGCCCCATGCTTGTGCAGTTGCCGCCGCGCCTCGAATTCAATGCTCGCACCGCAGACAATTTCTTCGCGGGCCTTCGCGATCAGCATTCCGGCCAGATCGTCTGCGAACCGCGGCATGGTTCGTGGTTCACTCCCGAGGCTAATGAGTTTTTCATGGCGCGGCAGATCGCTCGCGCTGCGGCCGATCCAGCGGTGGTGCCAGATGCTGCCCGTCCAGGCGGCTTTGCGGGGTTGGCCTATTTCAGACTCCATGGCAGCCCCAACATGTACCGCTCGCCATATGGGGAGGAGCGCCTGTGCGACCTCGCTGAGGCGGCTCTTGCCGCTCCGTCGCAAGATTGCTGGCTTATATTCGACAACACCGCGAGCGGTGCGGCGACCGCCGACGCCCTGCAATTACTGAGTGTCCTCCAGCAAACGTGAAGGTGAGTGGACGATGCAGTAAGTACGAAGCTGTTCCGTGGGCAGCTTAGCCCTTACAGTCGGCTGCTCGGCGGCCTCGCGCGATCGCTAAAAACTCGACACTTAGTATCGTTATAGCGCATGGACCATGAACTAGCGGCTCTGGTGCAAGGTGGCCTTCAGCGCCGCGCCACCCAGCGCATTGCACCGGCGTCAGCTTCACTAACATGTGAGCCTTTTGCCGCTCCGCTCGTTGTACCATCGAAATTCACGACGAGGACAAGTATGAACGAGGACCATCTATACGGCGAAGGTCGCGACTTGGGCGGCAAGCTTACTGAGACAGCTGGCGATCTCACAGGATCAGGACGACTTCAAAGCAAAGGGCTGGCTGACCAGGTAGGCGGAAAGCTCCAAAAAGCATACGGATCGGCACGTGACGCACTCGTTGATGGAGCGGGTCCGTCGGCAGAACAGGCCATCCGTTATGCGCGCGGGCAGCCTTTTGTCACCGCAGCAATCGTAGGTGCCCTTGGGTTCGCGCTGGCCTTGCTCTGGCGCCGCAACTGACAGCCTTCAGCCCCACAAATCAGGAGAGATAAAATGTCGAAATTTGTACCAATCGGAATTGCCGCAAGCTTGTTCATCGCAGGAACAGCGATGGCTCAAAGCGCTGAGCCACAAGCCGATCACAATGCCCCAACCAACCCTGCCGTAAAGCACTCTTCGGTGAAGGAAACTCAACGTCCGGCAAGCGGAGCGAACTCATTTACGGAGGCGCAGGCAAAAAAGCGGATCGCAAAAGCCGGATATACCAACATTTCCGATCTGAAGAAGGACGATGCCGGGCTTTGGAAGGGAAGCGCCACAAAGGGCGGCAAGAGTGTCAACGTCGCCCTCGATTACAAGGGTAATGTCTCGAGCAAATAACCAGGTCCAATTTAGGAGATGATCCATGTCAAAGACTATCACGCACCTTTATGATCGTTATGAAGATGCTAAAGCGGCAGTATCTGAACTTGAGCGAATTGGTGTTTCGCATTCGGACATAAGCATCGTCGCTAACAATGCCCATGGTGAACATCTTGCTGGCAGCGAAGCGGCCGAGGATGCCGGTAAGGGCGCCGGCACTGGAGCTGCGATTGGTGGCCTTGGGGGACTTCTCGCTGGGCTCGGCGTTCTTGCCATCCCCGGCTTAGGCCCGGTTGTGGCCGCGGGATGGCTGGCTTCGACTGCAGTCGGCGCTGGCGTCGGGGCGGCCATTGGCGGCGCCGCAGGCGGATTGGTTGGCGCTCTTCAGAAGGAAGGCGTGAGCGAACATGATGCACACGTGTACTCTGAAGGCGTTCGCCGTGGTGGCACCTTGGTGAGCGCCAAGGTGCCCGACAATCTAGTTCCGGAAGCCGAAGCCGTGCTGAACCGGTCCGGCGCCGTCAATCCGGTTGAACGCGGGAATGCATATCGTGAGACAGGATGGTCACGCTTCGATGAAACTGCGCCAGCGTACGATCGCGAGCAGGTTGAAGCGGAACGCCAAAGATATGCTCGTGGAGAACGCATACTCTAAGCATCAATCTGGAGATTGCGGAACACCCGGCTCGCGAATGGTCGGGTGTTCCATATTACGCTCCTCTCACGCATATGAGCCGTCCAGAGGCTCGATACCGAGCGCTGGAAGCGGCAACGCGCGATCGCAGTCATAACTAAGCCTCAATATCGTTCCCTGGTAGGCGACCACTTCCCAGGGCGAAAAGTGTGGCAGTACTCAACGCAGTTCTACAGCTACGGACCAGTGGCAGCGCTCGATGCGTTAGATGGGGACCAGATATCACCGCCTGGTCTGACGCGCCTTCCTTGCCGCGTAACGCGCGTCGCGAGCAGCCTTCCGGTCGTCCTCGGTCCAGAGCAGCCGTTCCTCCCGCTTCTTCGCCTTGGCCTCCACCCTTGCCTGGACCTCCGCCTCCCGTTCGGCCTTCACCGCAGCTTCGGCGACAGCGGCAGCCTGTCGGGCCTGCTCGCGCTTCGCTTCGGCGGTCTCTTCTTTCGCACGAGCTGCTGCTTCCTTAGCGCGAACGGCCGCCGCTCTCTTCTCAACCTCTGCCTTCTCGCGAGCAGCATGGCGGGCGGCCCGTTCCGCCAACACAGACGCCTCGACCGGAGGTCGGGCCTTGTATTTCGCGAGTGCGGCGCTCCGGGCGCGGGCTGCCGCCTGCTGACGCTCTTGAAATCCTGGATTCTGAAATTCGGGCATGCTTAGTGAATTCTCCTTGGTTATCGTCGGCGTGCCTTCGGATATCAGCACGCGATGCCTATGATGATCGGAAGAGCGGACGTCGATCCATCTTGTGCAATTTCAGCGTGAAGTCGCTGCTACGATCGCGGCCTAGCGTCTCCGACAAGCAGGTAGGTGGCGGTACCGCTCTCGATCGTCAACCGCCCTTGGCCTCGGTCCTGCAAAGCTCGTTGCGACGCAGCAACTCATGCGCTGCGACTTGCTGGTTCATTGCATGATCACCATCGCCAGTGCGGCTGCCCCCATGATCGCTGTGGCGAGCCAGCCGAGGACGAGGAGACGGGTTCTGGCGACGAACTTGCCCATCGCACGGCCGCGTGCCACCACCAGCATCATGGCTGCCATGATGGGAACCGCAACGAAGCCGTTGATCACGGCGCTGTAGAAAAGCGCCTTAATCGGGTTGAGGGGTGACCAGTCGATACCGACGCCCAACAGGGTCGCCAAGCCAATGATCGTGTAGAAGCCCACCGCCTCCCAAGGCTTGTGTTCGAGGCCGCATTTCCAGCCGCGGCTTTCGCCAATCGCGTAAGCGGCGGATCCAGCAAGAACAGGCACCGCAAGCAAGCCAGTTCCGATGATCCCGAGCGCGAAGAGCAGAAAGGCAAAGCGCCCCGCCACCGGTTCCAGCGCCTTCGCCGCATCTGCCGCCGTCCCAATACCGCTATGTCCGGCGGCATTCAGGGTGGCGGCGGTTCCGATCATGATGCAGAGGGCGACAATGTTTGAGACTGCCATGCCTGCGAACGTGTCGATGCGCATCCGCCGGAATTCTCGCCTGGCCTGCCACGGGGCTTCGACGAGCGGCTCGGCATTCGGATCCTGGATAACCTCCTCGACCTCCTGAGCGCTCTGCCAGAAGAACAGATAGGGGCTGATCGTCGTCCCGAAGATGGCGACGAGGGTTATGATAGCCTGCCTGCCGTCGATCCGAGGGATGACGAGGCCGGAGAGCACTGCCGACCATTTCAGGTCGACCATGAACAAGAGAGCGACATACGCCAGCAGAGTTAGCGTGATCCATTTGAGGAAGTTGGCGTAGCGACGGTACGGCACGAACAGTTGTAGAAGCAGCGAGGCGACAGCGAAAAGCAGGGTAAAAAGGTGTGCGCCTCCACCTAAGACGAGTTCCGCCCCATCGCCCATGGCGGCAAGATCGGCGCCGATGTTGATCGTATTAGCAATGAAGAGCAGCACGACGAGGCTGGTCACGAGCCCTCGCGGCAGGAGTTCGCCCATATTCTTCGCAAGACCATACCCAGTCACCCGCCCGATGTGGGCGCTGACGAGCTGGATCGCCGCCATGAGCGGATAGGTCAGTACCATCGTCCACAAAAGGTGAAAGCCGAACTGCGCGCCTGCCTGCGAGTAGGTGGCGATGCCGCTCGGATCATCATCGGCTGCGCCAGTGACGAGGCCCGGGCCGAGCTGCTCGAAGAGAGCGACCGAACGCAACCGAGTGCCCAGCTTCAACGCATCGACCCCTCACTTATGTTAGAACGTTGGCCGAACTAACGCGGATGTCGAGGTTCCGTTTCGATTCCTGCAGCCAGAGCTATTCGTAGCGTAGGATGAGGGGATGCCTGGCCGAGTTTGCCTGCTGCGCGAGCAGAGGGTCATACCTGAACGGACGCCTGAAAAGGCGATGTTCGGTGTAAGAGCATCCCTCGTGTATACACCAGTGTATCCCGAATGTTCTCAGTACTGGGAAATCCATTCGACAAGCAATTTTGCAAAGAACTACCCGCGCTTCACATCAGCGTTACGTTCTATAATATGGCCGCCGCTGACGTATGGGGAGCACGATAATGGTCTGGCTTGAGCGCCGGTCTGGCTGGCAGAAAAAGCCGCAGGATGCTCGTACACCTGGTGATATCGATTACGCACGCGTGATCCATTCAGCTTCGTTCAGGCGGCTACAGGGCAAAACCCAGATCCTCAACCTGGGTGATAGCGACTTTTATCGGACGCGGTTGACCCACTCTCTTGAGGTGGCCCAGATTGCAGCGGGGATCGGTACGCAGCTGCGCCACAATTTCACTGGTCATAATGCGATCAATTACCTTCCAGACCGCAGCATGATGCAGGCCATTGCCTGTACGCATGATCTTGGCCATCCACCGTTCGGTCATGGCGGCGAGATCGCATTGAATTACTGCATGCGGGACGACGGTGGCTTTGAAGGGAACGGGCAAACTCTTCGCATTCTCTCAAGACTGGAGAAGTTCTCGGAAACCGATGGCGCGGATCTTTCTCGTGAAGCGTTGCTTGGCGTGGTAAAATACCCCGTTGCTTACAGCGTTGCTGCAAATCCGAGAAAAATACCAAGGATGCTTGCCAACCCTAGTGGTACTCCGCTGCTTGACCGCGAGGCTTCCAAACCGCCTAAATGCTATATGGATAGTGAAGCAAACGTTGTTTCTTGGCTGCTTGAGCCACTCTCCAATAATGACCGGACTCTGTTTCAAGCCTACGATTTGAAACCTGATAGCCATGCAAAAGCGCAGCACAAGTCTTTTGCTTGCAGCATTATGGATTTAGCTGACGACATAAGTTTCGGTATCCACGACATGGAAGATGCACTAGCCTTGCGGCTGGTGGATCAGGCCGCATTCCGCCGGCACGTGACCCCTAAAAAATGCGAAGGCCTACTTGATTACCTTAACTCGCATTATGCCGGTAAATATGGCAACGATGTATACGAAGGTCTGATAGATCGACTTTTCGGTGACGGTTCCGAGCGAAAGCACCAGATCAATCGCATTCTGAATTGTGTCATTCCGAGCGTAGATATCGGTGAGATCCCAGATTTTGAGGAACCGCGCCTACGCTATCGCGCTCGGCTTCCTGAGCCAATCGCGCGGTTTGTCGAAGCGGTGAAGGACTTTATTCGTGAAGAAGTTATACTGAGCCCGAGTGTTCAACATCTGGAATTCAAGGGGCAGATGATGGTTATTTCGGTCTTCGAGGTTTTAAAGTCTGACCCAAAGAGCTTTTTGCCGCCTGATATTTATGCTAAGTATGCGAGAAGCTTAGAGCCGCTGCGCGATATCTGCGATTACGTTGCGGGAATGACGGACACCTATCTTTTGAAGACATACGAGCGTTTATTCTCCCCGAGGATTGGGTCAGTCTTCGACAAGCTCTAACCATGATCGCCACACCGCCGGAGGGGAAGCTGGTGGATGGTACCCATGAGGGCCGGCTCCCGGCCAGGGTCGCGCAGGATGACTAGACTAGATGGCCAGACGGGGCTCTGACGTCTCAAGAGAGATCTGGCCAATGATGGCTCTCTGATCGGGCGGTGATCCTTTCGGGCTCAGTGCACTGGCGTTTTGTCCTTTCCTTAAACTTGATCGTCGTCGATCGAGCAGGCCTGCTTGGCGTAGATAGACACGGGCCCAGCTTACTCTGTCAAAAAATCGGGTCTTAGTACCAGTCGAGAGCATCTCCGATTGCTCCGCGGTGGAGAGCCTGAAATCTCGGGCGAGCTGGGCGGCGGCATCGCGCATCGAGGTTTGGCCCTCATTAACTATCTTGAGCAGCGGCAACGTCAGATCGAACTTCTTGGGGATCGGCATTGCGCTAGCACCTACAGCTATTCGCCTAACATACTAGGCGAGGTTCCAGCGAATTTCATAGCGTTGCTTCAGCGCATGGCCGCTGAGCAGCACGAGGCCCACATTCTTCCACTGCCGCATTCCGAGATACGGGATCGATAAGCCGAGCCGCCATGGGTACTTTTTCTGGCCAACCGCTTATTCATGAGAAAACACAAGGTTATCAGATGCTTAACAAAAATACGGAGGATCTTCGCTGGACCCTCTTGACAATTTTGTTGCGCCCGCGATGCTAAATGGGCCTCCATTGGATGGACTCCAGCACGCGTTCCGGCGCGGCTCAGGACCAATGGCAGGACGAGAAATAAGCCGGGTTGGTCCGCACCCGCATTGAAGAAGGAAGGCTTCGCTATGAGCGAGCTTGATACTACGGCGTTCACGCCGATCACTTTGCGTTTCCCACACTCCAAGGATGATCTTCGCCGCATTACCGTTAAGGACGGTCTCGGTGAGAGTGACGTCTACCGCATCAGTCCAAGCGCCCTGGTGTGGCCGGCAGGAAGTCTACCCGATAGGGTCAATCCGCGTAGCCATGACGAGGCGTGCCTTAAGAGCAAGGTGGCCAAGGACATTGAGCAAACGTTGCGAGACGAGCCGCAGGACTTTTGGCTCGCCAATCGTGGCGCCTTCGTCCTTGCGGACCGTGTGAAATTTGACCCGGAGCGCGGGCAGCTTGAGATTAGCCTGACCGACGACATGATCCACGGGATCGCGGACGGCGCAACCTCGAACGCAGTTATCGCCAAGCTACAGCGAGAGGCCAAGGAAACTGGCGACGACGAATTGGCCCAGAGTCTGGGCCTCGCCCGCTTCAACGTCGACGTCGTTGTCGGCCTGACAGAGCATGACCGCGTCGCGAAACTGGTTCAAGGTCGCAACCGTAGCGTCCAAGTCAAGGAGTGGTCGCTGAATGACTTCCGCGGCGGCTTCGACTGGCTGAAGACCTTCATCGATCGCCCTGACGGACCATTCCGTGGCAAGATTGGCTGGGAGGAGAACGCGACCGCGCCGCTTTCGGTTCTAGACTTAATCAGCATTATGACCTTGTTCCATCCAAGCTATAGCAGTCGCGAGAATCGCCGTCGTGGCCAGCCCACGGCGGCATTCTCAAGCAAAGGCAGCGGCGACAAGCGGCTTCTCAGTGAGGACATGGCTCCGGGGTATCGCTCGCTTGAGCCGGTCATTGAGGATATCCTGCGCCTGCACGATCATGTGTACGCCCATTTCGAACCGGCGTACGAAGTATACAATCTTGAGGTAAACGGGCGGGCTTCAAAGGCCGGCCGCCGGCGCGGTATCGAAGCGCGTCCAATCACCCTGCCGCTCACCGGCACGCAATCAGAGTATCGTGTCGACAAGGGGCTGCTGTTTCCGCTGCTCGCGGCGCACCGCGCGCTCCTCGACTTCGGCGATGGCGGCGCGACATGGCGCGAACTGCCCATCGACTTTTTCGAGGAATCGGGACCCGATCTCGTCGGACGGCTGATCGAGGAATACGAGAAGCTGGGGAAGAACCCGGCGGCAGTTGGAAAGCAGAGGTCGGTCTACGAGGGCCTATTTGAAAAGGCCGAGAATATTTTGATGAGCCGGTCTTTCGTTCCAGCTGAGTAACACCGGCGATGTAATGCGGGCGCCTTGGCAACTTTGTTGCCGGGGCGCTTGGCGCGTTGCTGGGTCAGCATTCATCAGCATCCGCAATGGGCCGTCAGGTATCATCAGTGATAGCTGCCTGCTGGTCACGCCTGTCAATGGAGAAACGATGACCCGGATTTCGTGTTAGGCTGCGAAACGCCGCAATTCGGTTACCGCGTCTATTAGCTGGTGCGCGAACTCGAACAGCTCTGCTTCGGATGTGGACCGACCCGGCGATACTCGGAACGCTTGGCGCGCGCGGGGGGTATCACCGAACATCGCGAGCAGTACGTGGCTGGTTTGCACCTTGTTGGTAGCGCAGGCGCTGGAAGCAGAGAAACTGGCAAACTTGTTGAGCCGATGCATGAGCGCCAGCGGCTCGACGCCGGTGATCGACAACGAGACATTGCCCGGAATGCGGTGTTCAGGGTGACCATTGTAAAACACCCCCTCAATTGTGCGAATCACGCAGTCGACAAACGCCGCGCCCATCGCCTTGAGCCGCTCCCCCTCCCGCGGACCCTCGCGCCCAGCTAGTTCCAATGCTTCGCCCAGCCCAACGACGAGCGGCACGGCCAGTGTGCCCGAACGCAAGCCCCGCTCCTGGCCCCCGCCCCAAATGGTTTGCTCGAGCCGCGCCCTGGGCGCTCGCGACCGAGCGTAGAGCGCACCGACCCCCTTCGGGCCGTATGCCTTGTGTCCCGAGATGCTCGCGAGGTGGATATGCTCCACCGCTACGTCGACCTTGCGATGTGCGAGCAGCTGCGCGAGGTCCGTGTGAAACAGTGCTCCCGCGCGTTCGGCAATCGCACCTAGCACAGCGATGTCTTGGGTGGTGCCGACCTCGTTGTTTGCCGCCATCACTGACACGAGGCCGGTATCGTCCCTGATCGCTGCCTCAAGCGCGGCGGGGTCGACGCGCGCGGTCTCGTCCACCGGCAGGATTGTTAGCTCGTAACCCTCCCGCTCGAGCTGGCGAAATGGCTCCAGCACGGCGGGATGTTCGATCGCGGTGGTTATGAGGTGTCGTCGGTGGGGCCGCGCGCGGGCGGCACCGAGGATCGCGATGTTGCTCGCCTCGGTACAGCTGCCGGTGAAAACGATCTCGTTGTCTCGCGCTCCGATGTGCTCAGCGACCTGCGCGCGGGCCCTGGCGACGGCGGCCTGGGCGCGGTTGCCGTGGACGTGTTCGACGCTCGAGGGGTTGCCGAACACCTCGGTGAAGAACGGCAGCATCGCCGCCAGCACGCGCGGATCGGTCGGCGTGGTGGCGTTGTGGTCGAGGTAGATCGGCTCCGCGCGCTCCTCGCTCATGCGGCCATCGCCAGGCGGGCGACATCGATCGGCGCCTTGGCGCGCACCGCGAGCGTCGCGACCCCGCGGTGAATGTGCGCGCGCAAGCGCACCACCTGCTCTTCCTCGGAAAGCCTCGTTCCGGCGTCGCCTTCCTCTACCAGGCCTAGCATCGCCGCGATCATGCCATGGTAGTCGCCCGTAAGCGTATAGGCGTTGAACTCCTGCCCGCCCTCGTCGGTCATGGTACCGGCACCGACCGGCCCCTCTTCGAGTGAAAGCATGATAGCCATCCGGCAGAGCAGGTTTGGCGTAAGGCCGGTGCGCTGGCGCAGCGAGCGCAGCCGGCTGGTCGCGTCAGTCGATATCTTAAGCTTGGTGAACCGCATTAACGGTCTCCTCGTCGTCGAAATAACCGGGCCTCACGGTCGTCGCACGACGCTCTGGATCGTAGTCGAGCCTGTATGTGTGGCTGACAGCCGGCATCAGCCGGCCCAGCAGCACGTCGTCGATCTCGGTATCGGTCGAGAGCACGATCACCTGGTGGCTTGCTTCCGGAAAGTAGCGCTCCACAAGCGCCGCTCGATGCTCCGAATCGAGGCGCGCGAGAGGCGTGTCGATGATCATCGGCAGCGCCCGGCCGCTGGTACGCGCCAGCGCCCAAAGCATCGCGATCGCGTACACCTGTTTCTCGCCAGCCGATAAAGAGGCTTTCGGGATCTCGTGCCCGTTGCGATCGATCAGCGTGGTCTCAAACGTCGCGCTGTCTATACGTACATCAGCAACTAAGCCCTCTTTGCTGGCGAGATGGTTGAACCTGCGTACGACCTCGCGCTGCAGTCGAGACAGCTTCGTCTCCAGCAACCGCTCTTCATATTGCTGCAGCGCCTGGCCAATGCGACCCGCCAGGGCTGCTCGGCCCTCCGACGCCTCGGCGTCCGCTTGTGACTTCAGCAGTCGCTCGCGCTCCCGGCGCAGGTTAGCGCGGCGGAATTCGAGGCTCTTCAGCTCCTCGCTGCGTGCGCGAAGCTCGGCCTCGATCGCACCAACCTGTTGCTCGGCGAGTGTCAGCTCGTCAAGGATCACGCCAGCGGCCTCGCCCGATGCACGGATTAGGTTCGCCTCGACTTCACGCAGGCGACCGCCAAGACGTTCGAGCTCGGACGCAACCAGCGCCGCCTTGGCTGCAGTGGTTTCACGTACTTCGCGCAGCTGGGCGAGCAGCCCCGTGCGCTGCCCGGCTTCGATGTCGTCGAGCGGTCTTTCCGACTGGTCGACGGGTGTCACGGCGTCGGCGGTGAGAAATGCCTCCAGGTCACGCCAGTGCGTTTCCTTCCATAGCGCCGACCGCGGCGGGTGACCAGTCCCGCGCCATGCCAGCAACCGCTCGCGGAGTGCCGAGGCTTCTGCACCGGTACCCCCCCGCGCACGTGACAGCTCCTCAACGGCCCGCGCGACAAGCTTCGGCGCCATTGCGAACGGCAGGAGGCCGCCCGCGAGCTCGCGGAGCTCGGCTTCCCGCCGGGCCAGCTGGTGCTTAAGCTCGCCGCGCGTGGCTTCAAGCGATGCGCGCTGGTTCGCCGCGTCGCCGCCTTCGGCGGTAAACCGCTGACGGGCATTCGCTGCAAGCCGTGCCTGGCCCGAACGACGCGAGGTGAGTTCGGCTACCAGTTCGTGAGCGTCGGCGATACGCTCGCTGAGCTCGTTCTCTTCACGCACGATAGTTTCGAGCCGCGCAGCGGTCTCGGCGTTCTCGCGCTTGCCGCGTCGCGCCATGAAGAGTCCAAGGTCAGTCCGTAGCCGGCCCACCAGTTCGATGCCAAGCAGCCCGCGCATGGCATCTGCGAGCCCGTCGTCCACCTCGTCGCTAGCGATTTCGGCAATTTTCTCGCCGTCGAAGAAGAAGAGCTGTGATACCCCGGGCGGGATCAACTCCTGCAGGAAATGGTGCCACTCGTCACGGGGAACGCTCTCAACCGGCTTACCGTCCTTCTCAAGGATCAGCGTTTCGATCGCCTTGGCTCCCTTGGCGGTCCAGCGACGCACGACATGGTAGCGGTGCACAATGCCGCTCTCAGCGTAGTCGAATTCAAGACCGACCGACGCGGAACCAACCACCGCGCCGCCAGGGCCGGCATGCATACGGGAGCGCAAGTGCGTCTCGTATTCGCTCTGACCCACGCGGTGACCGAGAGCGCGACGGCCGTAAAGTGCAAGGCGGACAGCCTCGAGCAGCGTAGTCTTGCCGGCGCCATTCCGGCCGCCAAACAGAATCACGGGAGTTTCCCGGCCGGGCTGCTTGCGGGGAATAAGGTCGAACACCTGCCGGCCCGCATAGAGGCCAAAGTTTTCGATCTCGATGGCGCGGAGGATCATCGTGAATCCTCCTCGTCACTATCAAAGGGTAGTTCGAGTTCGTTCTCGATGTCCGCGTCGTTGGCCGTCTCCGGGATGTCCAATGACGCGCGCCTTTCGGCGACCAGGACGTCAAGTTCACGCCACTCGAGCTTAAATGCGTCCTCGATGCGCATGTGAACCGCGTGACGACGCTTCAAGCCGTGCGCTGCCCGCTCGATGTCGAGCAGACGCATTACCAGCTCGGTTGGAACATCATTATCCTCGCAGATGGCGTTGAGCAGCTCGCCGTCATCTGCGGTGAACGCCACGGCGTCCTCCGAAACCCAGTCTGGTTCGACGAACCCCGCGTCCCTTCCAAGCGTCTCCCGGACGATCCGCGGCACAGAATCAGCCCAGTCGCCGTTCTCCGTCCGCCAAAGGCGCCGGATCTCGTGAAGTTCGGCCTCATGGATAAGGATGGGGGCCTCTCCCGCGGGCGCCTCGTCGGCGACCTGCCGCTGCGTTTCGAGCAGGCCGCGGAGGAGTTCGCGGCGGAATTCAATCGTATAGGGGCCCGGCATCACGCGGTCGGTCTCGCCGATGAAGGACACTTTGCCCGTGCGGCGACGGTAGTCGCGATATTTTAGCTTAAGCTGCGGATCCTGCGTCGCGGCGAGTTTATCGCGGTAGTCGAGCAGCGGCGTCAGCCACTCCTCGCCAGAGTCGATCATCGCCTCCATCGCCCTGTCGCGCTCGACCACCGTGCAAACCCAGCAGCCGAATCGCGAGTTGCCGCAGGACGGTGTCGAAGTGTCAACCACCAGTGGGCACTCGCCTGACGCGGCGTTTCGGTACATCGCGACGAGGTCGCGGTTGTCATTGCCCCACGGGGAGGGATTCTGCAGCAGGTAGGTCCAAACGTCGTCGGTCGAGAATTCCGAGATTGGCGCGTAGACGAAGGCGTTGAGCAGTGAGGAGTGACGAGAGAGCCTCGATCCCTCGATCTTGTGCAGCGACATTACCTGCGCGCGGGTCGCGGACTCTTGCCGCCTCACGCCAAGCACCATGACCACCTCGCCGAACTCGGCAACCCGGTTGCGGATGAACTCGTTGGCCGGCTCGATTTTGAGGCGCTCGGTGCACCAGCGGAAGCGGCGCGAAGGCGCCGGGTAGCCGCGGCCGATCAGGTTCACCCAGAAGCTTTTGTCAACCTCGGGAACGACCTTGTGGGTCTCGATCGGCATGTCCTGCTCAAGGGCAGCCTTGGCGATCCTCTCGAGCGACACGTCGATATAGCGCGAGACGACCGGGGTCTCGACGAGCGTATCCGAGCTGATCACGTAGATCTTCTTGGCGCGCTGCTCTTTCGGCAGCGCGGAAATAGCGGCCCAAATCAGCTGGAGCGCGGTGGTCGAATCCTTGCCGCCGGAGTAGCCGACGACCCAGGGTCGGTTGTCGCTCAGGTATATATCCCGGACGTCGTCGTGGATGTGCTTCAGCCGCGCAACCTGATCATCCAATACCGCTTTACCCATATCACCCACCCGTCTGCATCCGAACCCTAACGCGTCGCGATCGTGGCGTCATCGATTTCTGGTGGAGCGGAACGAGAAATAAGTTCGGCTGTGAGCAGGACGCTCGCGCGGGACCGGTTAATTCGGCCGTTGACCAGCGCCCGGCCCTCCCAGAGGGCGGCATTAGAGCGCGACCAGTCGACCCTGCGCAGGACGGCCAGCGCCTCGCGCCAGCCGCCAGGCCGCTCGTTGATCATCCGCGCGCCCGCGACAGCAATCGCCTCAAGCGCGATGCCGTGCGCGTGCACGGTCTCGCGTCTGAGCTCGGATGGCGCAACCTCGCGCCGCCCAGCCGCGGTCCAGTCGGGCATGTTCGCTATCACCGCATGCCAGAACTCGAGAACAATCCCAGGATCCTCCGCAGTTGACTCGAGCCTGGCATCGTCCACAAGGGTCGTTACCGCCGTGTGGAGATTGCTGAACGCGAACAGTTTTCTCGATCCGGCCGTTAGATTGGACCGTGTAAAGTCGGTCATATCGCGGAACAGCGGTATGGCTTCGGCCACTGCGCGGCTGAGACGCGCACCCTCGTCCCGACCATCGTAGAATAGGCGGAGCGACCGCGCAGGCTTCACTCCGTGCTGGTTGAGATCAACGAACATCTGCTGTGATCTAATGAGCCCTTCGTCCGGGAACAATGTCACGGCGATTGTCTCGTCACCGAGCGTTGGCCGTTCGCGCAACGCTTCGATAATGCCCGCTCGACGGTGCTGTCCGTCGTTCACGAGAATGGTAGCGGCCATGTCAATGCTGAGTGTACCAATCGACCGCTGACCCGAAACGGCCTCAAATTTGAACGCGCCGTCGATTGTCGCGGAGAGCGACGATAACACGTATTCGGCTGGGTTGTCGGCGACATAGCGCGCAATGGCTGGGATCCGCGCTTTGTTAAGGTCACGCTGGGCGCGTAATGCCGCTGGGAGGTCATCCTCATCGAAGCGGAAGAGGCGCTCGAGCATTTTGAGCGGAACCATCGCCACGTAGAAGGCACGGCCTGCTTGGATTCCGCGGATGGCGGCAAATTGGTAGTTGTTTTCCATTTAGCCGAAAAAACACGGCGATGCCGCGCTGGCAATTATTCATCGAATTGGCCGCGGCTCGGGAGGTGTGCTGGATCGGCGCCCAGGCGACGATATAGCATCCTTCAGGCTGCTCCAGCCCAAGATGGTGCCGCCGATGTCCAATGGCGGCACTCAGCGGCCAATGCTGATCTCAGGAGCATACCAATCGACGTTTCACACATATTCTACGGGAGCGGTCGACATCATCTTCTCCGTGTACACGACGTATACACAGCGCCGACAGGCTGCCGGCCAATCATCCCGTAAGATTTCAGAAAATGGCGTTTTTCCGCGGGTTTCGTGGTCGGGGAGACAGGATTCGAACCTGCGACCCTCTGCTCCCAAAGCGTTCTATTTATGTTCTCTCGAGCTTACATGAGCTAGCAGGAACAGAGGATCAACAGCTTGAAATCTCGGGAGAAAGGGTAGCTGATGGACATGTGTATACGTGGGATAACGTCACGACACGAGTTCTTCGTATACACGGCTGGATACACAGGAGAGGCCGATCTCTGCGTGCCGCCCTCAGCGCCGATGGCCTCCACACGTTCTGTATTGAAGCATACGGGGCCCGCTGGTCTGCGCAAAGGGGCCATATTCGTCATAGCTGTTGATCTGGGTAGGGTTGCCACTGCTGTCGGCGACCGCAATCACCGAGCCGCGCTCATCAGCGACCAGATAGCGCTGGATCGTGAACGGCGAAGCATCAAGCACTTGGGTCGAGATATCGCCGTCATATTGGAAGCCGAGACTGCCGCCCATGATGTCGTCCAACCGGCCAAGCGGATCATGGTAGAAGCCGATGTTGGTGTCGTTCCTGGTCACAAGTTCGTTCTTAGTCGAGAAGTTGTAGCTGGCCGTGCCGCCCGCGCTTGAGAGGTTGGCCTTGTTTGCTGCGTCGGTAGTGGTGATAGGCTGGTTGCGGGTCGCCGCGTTAGTGCAGCGTAACGGGTAAGTGGTCGATGTGGTCAGTGTCTCCAGCCGAGTTGTCTGCTACTCAGGTTTTTTCAGCTTCCGCCTTCACCCTTCGGTAGAACAGAGACGCCTGCTATCAGTTTATGAGTAATCCGATCTCGCCAGATCATCAAAAAGCTATCAGCATCATTTAAGCTTTCATCCAACGGTAACAACTGAAAACGAATAATCAAACCGAATTTCTCGTTTTCATAGGCAGTAGGTCTCGAAAGTGAAAACATACTGGGATCGATAGCATTGAGCGCCACAGAACGGTATTCGGCTAGAGAACGTGGATCAACATGTCGAATTACTTCACTAGATATGACCACGGGAACGGATATATTCATGGAGCACCTCACAAAACCAGCTAGAACTTGTGACCAAATCTATCTATGTACATTATTCCACCTGGATAGATTACCAGCCTGGATCCATCGGGAAACTCTACGGTGGTTTCCCCTGCTTCGGGAAGTAATGACCGAAGCCCGATCATATCACATACTTTACCTGCAGTTCGACATGCATCTGCCTTAGCGCCGCTTGTCGAATTTGAGAGACATTGGTAGGTTAACTTTGTGCATTGTGGAAACCTTGGACGATTATTGTCGTTTGTCGCATTGGCTGCCAATTGAATACCGTCAACGATCACCGTGCCCCCATCCCCGCCCGTTGGCGCGATATCGCCTGCCTTGGGTGCATCGTTTTTTATCTTGTTCTTCCGCGCAGTGACTACGATTTCACCAGAGGCGGGCGCGGGCTGTGAGGCGTCGGGAGCACTCGGTGCGCCGCCCACTACAGGTAGCTGAGGTAAGTTGCCACCGTCGCCAATAAATCCAGTGCCAAAGCCACCGAAATCATTTCCGAATGATCCGTTGACAGTAATCGTACTCGGATCAAGATTGCTCAGCACATCGTTGACGATTTGATCTATGGCATTAAATGCATCCGAAAACTCATAAGTGAGTTCGTCCGCGTCCAACATCCCGTTCGGATCCATATGATTGATCGGATCGGAGACGGCATAGTTATAATTATTCGGCCCATCGGGGTAGCCGGCAGGATCGGGCTGGAGGAACCGGCCGAGCGTGGGCGAGTAAATGCGGGCCTTGTAGCTGTACATGCCAAGCTCAGGGACCCAGGCCTGGCCGGTAAATTGGAACCGGCCGAGATTGTTCGCGCCAGGGATGCCGTATTCATCATAGCTGTTGATCTGGATAGGGTTGCCGCTGCCGTCTGTCACCGCGATCACCGAGCCGCGCTCGTCGGCGATCATGTAGCGCTTGTTCGAGAAGTCAGCGCCCTCGTACCAGACTAAGGGCTCGTCGGCGCCGGTGCCCCACACATAGCGGCGCTGGATCGTGAACGGCGAGGCATCGAGAACCTGGGTCGAGATATGCTCGCCGTCATATTGGAAGCCCTGACTGCCGCCGATGATGTCGTCCAACCGGCCAAGCGGATCATGGTAGAAGCCGATGCTGGTATCATTCCGGGTCACAAGTTCGTTCTTGGTCGAGAAATTGTAGCTGGCCGTGCCGCCCGCGCTCGAGAGGTTCTGCTTGATGTCATAGGTCGGCGTGATCGTACCGGCCGCAGTGTACTGGTTCAAGCCGTTGGTGGAGTAGTTGCGGTTGACGTTGACGCTGCCGGTCCAAGCATAGGCATCGTTCGAGCTGGTCTTGGTCACGATCTGCCCGGCCGGATTATAGCTGAACCCTAGCGTCAGATCGTTGGCGGTGCCGGCAAGGTCATAGCCCAGGCTCGTTACGCCGAGCGGATTATAGACATAGCTGGTCACCACCCCATTGCCGAGCGTCAGCGTGCTTCTGCGTCCGATATCGTCATAACCGAATGTCGCCAACGCCGTAGTTCCGCTCTCCTTGATCGTCTTCAGGTTCGACGCACCGTCATAATCATAGGTCACATAACGGCTGTCGGCCGACCAGGTCAGCCGCGTGCGCCGCCCGGCGGCATCGTACAACATCGTGCGCGCGCCAACCGAGTCGCTTTGCGTGACCACATTGCCCAACGCGTCATAGACATAATTGGCGGCATGCGTGTTCGCATCGACCGCATTGGTCAGCCGCCCGAGATTATCATAATAAAGATCGACCGGCTGATCATAGAAGCCGCCGCCCGGATAGGCGATATGGGTCACCCGCCCGAGATTGTCATAGCTGTAGCCGATCGTGATCGCCAGCGAATGGCCGCGCAAACCCCGGTTGGTCAGATGCCCGACACTGTCATAGGTCAGTTTCACGATATCCGGCGCCGTGTCGCTGCAGGAAGCAAGGGCCGTATTATAGCAGGTCCGCAGCAAGCGGTCATGCCCGTCATAATTATACGACGTCACATTGCCCTTGGCGTCGGTCATCGTGTTAACCAAACCATTGAGCGTATGGATATAACTGACGTCGGTGCGCTGCGCAGTCGTGCCATAGCCGGACTGGGTGTAGCCTAGGAGGCCAGCATATTCCCAGACATAATGGGTGATGCGGTCGTCGCCATAGCTGCCAGGTGTCGTTACCTTGGTGCATGCCGAAGAAGGAAGTGAACCCCAGGTCGAGGGCGTCATGCGCTGCGCGGTGCAATCCAGCCGGCCGGCACCGTTATAGCTATATTGGGTGACTGCGAAGCTGGTGCCGCTTCCGTCCTGGAGGATGTCAGAAGTCTTGCGACCCGCACTGTCATAGCCCACCAATTCGATCCGCCGCGGGGTGAACGCCGAGGTCGACGGATCCACCGAACCGTAGCTTGTCGAATCGCGCAGACCATCGCCATTATAGTGGATGACGACCGCCGGCCGGATGCTGTTCGGTAAACCGTCGAGGCTCGGGCTGCGGTAGCCGAGCGATTGCCGGTCGGCCGCGTAATAGAAGGGAGTCGTATTGCCGACTGGGTCGGTTACGCTCGTCACGTTGCCGATATTGTCATAGAAATAGGTGTTGGTAGAGGACGGCGACCCCGAGCCGGATTTAACCGTACTATATTGGACGAGCAGATTGGTTGCAGACGGGCCGCCGTAATAATCAAGCTCGGTCACGATCTGGTTGGCGGTCGAGCAGGGCCAAGCACCAGTGACGCAGCTGGTGGTGGTGGTCGGCAGCGTAACCGCATCGTGCCCGGTGTTCGTCACTGTTCCCGAAGAGTTTTTGAACCAGGCCTGGAGGGGGCCCGTATATCCATAATGCACCTCGGGCCGCGCCGCACCCGACGTTGGCGCGGGCGCTTGGACATATTGGAGCGTGCCGTCGGTGTTGTAATAATAGTTGGTGACATTGCCGGCGGTGTCAGTGGTGGTGGTTGGTTTATTGTAAGTCGCTGCGTTGACGAAGGTCGTCGGATAAGTCGCTGATGTGGTCAGCGTACCGAGGCCCGAGCCGCTCTTTGCCGTGGCAACGGTCGAGAGGAGATTGCCGCGGCTGTCATAACTGTAGGTGAGGAAATTTCCTTCTGGATGAACGGCGGTCTTGAGCCGGCCGTTGCTGTCGTAGGTGAAGGTTGACGTGTAGCCATTCTCGTCGGTGATCTGAGTAGGCTGCAGAACGGTGGTATCGGAATAAATATAGCGTGGCGTCGGAATGCTCGGGGTGGTGATGGAGCCGGTTAGCGTCGTCCCCGAAAGCGAAAAATTATAGGCCCATGTCCCCACCCCCGCGACTGCGACGCTGTTGACCCGGCTGTTCGCGTCGTAACCATAGGTCACATTATCGGCGCTCGGCGAGGACGGGCGCCTAATGCCGGTAAGCTTGCCGGAACCTCCAGCTGCGTCGGTAATATAATATTTGCTGCGGGTCGTTACAGTTGGAGACGTGGACACCAGACTTGTAACCGTTTCGATGGTGCCCGTACCTGCCGGCGCAATACTGTACGATACATAGGGCCACGTCTGGGTGAGCCCGGTGCAGCTGTCGGCGGTCGGATCGCAATAATCGATGGCATTGTTGATTGCCTTGACATTGCTGATCCGAACCCAATCATCCACGGTCGTCGAAGTCAGCGTGTCGGTTGCGTAACTATATTTGAGCTGGAAGCCAGTTGATGTTGTCACCGACTGTAATCGAAGTACCGGAATGAGCCCCGTGCCAAAAGGAGGAATCTGAATGGCGTAATTCGACAACTTATAAGTCAAATAGGTTTTAAGCCCAGTAGGCGGGGTGATCACGGTGCCCACCGCACTCACAGCCCCGCCATAGCTCGCGTTCGACGCCGCAAGCGTCTTGTCGAAATAGATCGTAGTGCCGTCTCGCCCAGTGTATGTGTAGGAGGACGCGCCGTTGTCGACCAAAGTAGATCCATCACCCTGATCCGAGCTGTAGACACCACCCGACAGAGTGAATCCAGTGCTCGATCCGCCAATGGTCACCGTCACGTGGCTGGAGGAGTCGGCTTTGGCTGAGATCATGTAGCTATGGCGCCAGCCGCTATTTCCCGGCCAATAGCGTGTATGCACCAGGCCATTGGTTGGCGTGCCGATCGAAAGCTGCGGGTCGCTCATCTGGACCCCCCCGGTCGCCGCATCGACTCCGCGCTCGTCAACCGAGGACCGGATCGGCGAGGGCGGCAGCGTGATCGACTGAGCGGCGAGCGGTTGGAAAGCCACCGAACATAGCAGAGCTGCGGAGAGTTTTTTCGGGGTTGCAAACTTGGATTTCATGGTGCCTCTCCTTGGAGAACAGGCGTGATTTTGATTTGCGGAATGCGGCGCTGGACGGTGCCGGCGCCTCATGGCGCGCTCGTCGCGCTGCTGGCACTGCTCGTGTCGATCCCAGGATCCTGGACAGTCGTGTCAGATCCCGTCGTCGGGTCAGACACCGCCGTCGTCGGGTCGAATATCGACAGACTGCTTGCCGCCACGAGTTTCGCAGAGGCGCACATCTTATCGGGCCGCGCACCTAAAATCTGCGCGAGCCGATTTTGCACGGCGTCATTGCCGAACATGGCCAAGTTGCAGATTTGATCACGATAGGTGGCGACATCGATGGTGCCGCATGCGGTGGGCGTGAAGCCCTGCGTGGCATAGTCGTTTGCTTGAGCAGAGGGGATCACCAGCTTTTCCGGGCGATCGACATTGTCGGCATCCTTGAACGTGCGCACCACGCATTGGACGGTCGCAGCAGGTTGGTTGGCCACAGCTGCCTGCGCAAAGCCTGGGCTGCTCCAGTTCAGGGGAGCAATCATGACGAGCATTGCTCCCAGGCCCATGGTTGAGGGACGTAGACGCCGCGCGGCGTGCGTAGGAGTTATGGCGACCAGCGCCGACGAGAGGAGCTTTTCCATATCAGTAGACCACCACAATGATGCCGCTTGTTCCTGAACCGCCTGTCCGCGATCCGCCGCCGCCGCCGCCATAGCCGCCGGCATTGCCGCCGGTGGCGCCGGTGGCGCCGCTGGTATTGCCGCCGCCGCCGCCGGAGCCTGGGCCAACGGTCGTGCCGTTGAGCGGGCCGGCATTGATCGCCCAGATGCCGTATTGCGAGCCTGCGCCACCGGTGCGGACACTGGTGCCGCCGCCGCCGCCGCCGGAGCCGTTGGTTCCGGCACCTGCGGAACTGCCGCTCGAACCGGCGCCGCCGGCCGCACCTCCAGGACCGGTACCGCCCGCGGACCCGTTGGTGCCGCTGCTGTTGTTGACACCCGCCGTCGAGGAAAGTCCGTCGGTTCCGCCACCGCCGGAGGCACCCGCGGAGGTGACATTACCACCCGCTTTGCCTGCACCGTCGGGCCCGGCAGCACCGCCGCCGCCCGCACCCCCGTTATTCGACGTATTGCCGCTGCTGCCACCGGCGTAGGTGACGTCGCCGACGCCTGCGGCACCGCCGGCGCCCACAGTGACGATGCCGCCATTGCCGCCGGCATTGGCAAGCAGCGTGGTGTTATTGTTCCAATAAGTCTGGTTGCCGGAACCTGCCGCGGCCACCTGGACCGGGATTGATGCGCCAGGCGTCGTCGCATAAACATTGAGCTTGGCAAAGCTGCCGCCGCCGCCACCCTGGGCCTGCCCGGCAGTCGCGCCACGGCTATCTCCGTTGCCGCCAGCGCCGATCGCATAGACGGTGACGCAGTTGATCCCGCTCGGAACCGTCCAACTGGTGACGCCCGCCGTGATCGCATAGCGGTTGCCGGTGCCCGGCACGCAGGTGGCGCCGGTAACGGTGACATTGCTGCGATTGTCGGCTGCGTCATGCGTGTAGGCGGCATTGACGCCATTATTGACTGTGCCGGAATGGGCGACATTGGTGAGACGTCCGAACACATCATAACTATAGTTCGTGGTCTCGTTGGCGCATGCGGGCATGACTTGCGTAAGCAAAGCTGCAGATGCCAAAAACTTCAGCAGATTTTTACGACAAATAGCGCGCCCTGAGCGTAGATAATAGCTCATACAGACGTCCCCTGTTGTGGCGAATCCTTGTTCGCCATGCAACATGGGTAGACCTATTCGTTTCGGCAGCAAGAGAGATTCGACACTAAACATTTATTAGGGATGATTATGTCGATTCAGATTATGGTATGGTTTACCTTTAAAATTGTCACGCGCTTCGTAATCAATGTGGTTTTATAGAATTACGTTCAAAACGGATGTGTTTTTCTATGGAGAATTTGGAGCATGTCCTCCTTGAGAAAGCGTTTCTTACCCAGAACGATTTGAACCGCGCGCGCGAAGTTCAGTCCAAAACCCGAAATAGGCTGGCGGAAACGCTTGTGCGGCTAGGCCTCGTTCCGGAGGAGCAGCTTGCCGCTCTGTTCGTTGAAGTGACCGGGCTGCCGCCGCGTCCCCCGGGTGAACTTGCCCCCGATTGCGGGATCGAAGGTCTCAGTCGCAGCTTTCTGCTTCGCCATGCGCTCTGCCCGGTCGCTCGAACCGATGACGCGATCACCGTCGCCATGGCCGATCCCACCGACGGGCAAGCGGTTGCTGCGCTGGAATTCGCCACGCTGGCTGAGATCCAGCCTTGTATCGCAACGTTTTCGGAGATTGCCGACGCCTTGGGCCGCAGTGCAGACGAAGCTTTCGACATCGACGGCCTGGGCGAAAGCGACAGCGCAGGCTCGGATATCGCGCGCATCCTCGAAGATGATTCAGATGCCCCGGTGATCCGGCTGGTCCAGCGCGTGCTGAACAACGCAGTGATGAGGCGGGCGTCGGATGTGCATATCGAGCCGATGGCCCGCTATGTCTCGGTGCGCTACCGCATTGACGGGAGGCTGCAGGAGGTTGAGCGCCATTCGGACAGCTTGGCCGCGCCAATGGCTTCGCGCATCAAAGTGATGGCCGGGCTCGATATAGCCGAGTCTCGGCTGCCTCAGGACGGCAGGCTGCGAATCACCGTCCGCGGACGCGATGTCGACGTGCGTGTCTCGACATCGCCAATCGCGCATGGTGAAAGTATCGTGCTGCGCATCTTGGGCCGAACCGAAGTGCCGCTCGATCTGGATCGGCTTGGCCTGCCGCCGCATGCCTTGGCGACCTTCCATCGCGCTCTGGCAAAGCCCCATGGCATCATTCTCGTCACCGGACCGACCGGCAGCGGCAAGTCGACCACCCTCTATGCTGCGGTTTCGCGATTGTTGAAGCCCGAGGTCAAGATCCTGACGGTCGAGGATCCGGTCGAAGTGCTCATCGAAGGTATCAATCAGGTCCAGGTCCGCCCCGAAATCGGCCTCAGCTATGCCGCGACGCTCAGAGCGTTCTTGCGCCAGGATCCCGACATATTGATGATCGGCGAGATCCGCGATCGCGAGACCGCTGATATTGCTCTGCGATCGGCGCTGACCGGCCATTTAGTGCTTTCCACGCTTCACACTAATAGTGCGTTGGGGGCGTTCACCCGCCTGGCCGACATCGGCATCGAGCCTTATCTCACCGCCTCGACCGTGATCGCCGCTGTCGCCCAGCGGCTGGTCCGGGCGCTCTGTCTACTCTGCCGCCAAGAGCGACTTCCCGAGATGGAGGAAGTGCGCTTTTTCGAAAGCACTGGCGTGGGCGTGCCAGAGCGCGTGTTTGAGCCTGCCGGTTGCGAGAGCTGTTCCGGCACCGGCTTTGCCGGCCGGATACCGCTCATCGAGATCATTGAGGTCGACGATGCATTGCGCGAGCAAATCCGGGCCGGCGCCGTCGACGATGCGGACCCCCTAGGCCACGCGAATAGCTTGGCAGGCCATGGCCTGGCTCTGGTCGCGGCCGGCCAAACCAGCTTCAGCGAAGTTATGCGCGCAGTCGCTTTGCAATGAGCACATATCGCTGCCTGGTCATCTCGCGCGAAGGCCAGCGGGACTGGCGCATGGTCGATGCGCTCGACCAGAACAATGCCGTCGCCAAATTGCGCGCGGATGGTCATACACCGCTCAAGATCAGCTCTGGTCCGCCAAGCCTTCTCGACCGGCTCAACCAGCCGATCCGCATGACCACCACGCTTTCAGTCGCCGACCAGGCGCTGATCATGACGCAATTGGCGACGCTCATCCGTGCTGGCTTACCAATCGATCGATCGCTGGATCTGCTTCGCGAACAAGCTGGCCGAGCCCGTCAGCGGATGCTGCTGAGCCAAGTCCTTGCGCATGTACGTGGCGGCGGCACTCTGGCACAGGCGATCGAGCAGCTAGGGAGTTTTCCGGCCTATGTCATTGGCGTGGTCCGGTCGGCCGAGCGGACCGGCCGCCTCGGCGATGCCCTGGCCGCGCTTGCCGCGCGCTTGACCATGGCCGCCTCGACTCGGCAGCAGTTGATTACCGCCTTGACCTATCCCGCCGCGGTGCTGGTCGCGACGCTGTTTGCGCTTGGCCTGGTCCTGACGCTGGTCATCCCGCAATTTGCGCCAATCTTCGAGGGTCAGGAAGACAAGCTGCCGGATGTGACGCGACTGGTGCTCTATCTGTCGGGAGTGACGTCGGGCCATGCGCTGCTGCTCATGTTCGCGATCCCGATCGTGCCGATGGCTGCATGGCTCATGCTTCGCTCCCAGGTGGGCGGCGCGTTTTTGGCTAAACATCGGCTCGCCATTCCAGGCCTCAAGATGCGTGACCAATATCTGGCGGGCCAATTCATTGCCATCTTCGCGACGCTGGTGGGCAACGGCGTGTCGGTGGTCAATGCGCTGCCATTGGCGCGCGATGCGATGGGCAGCGCGCGGTGGCGGGCCTGTATCGCTGAGGTCGAACAAGCGGTCCGAGCCGGTTCGCGCCTTTCGGCAGCACTGGCCAGAACCTCGCTCGTTCCGGCAGCGGCGGTGAGATTGATCGAGATCGGCGAGCATTCGGGAGAGCTTGCGCAAACCTGCCATGAAGCAAGCAACATCATCGCGGAAAATGTGCGAGCGCGGATCGAGCGGATTGTGGCGCTTGCCAATCCGATCGCGATCATTTCGCTGGGTGGGCTGGTTGGGCTGCTCGTCGCAGGTGTCATGCTCGGCATTTTTTCGCTCGGAGACTTTGCCGGGTGATCGAGGCAATAGCGCTTCCTCCTCTTTCGCCGAGTGTGGGAATGCCACTTCCGGCGGTCACGGCGTTCGGTGGCGTGAGCGGCGCGGTGCTGGGGAGCTTCATCGCGACCTTGGTCATACGCTGGCCCTCCTCCGCAGTCGCAGGACGGTCCCGGTGCGACGAATGCAGTGCGCCGATCGGCTATGCACGCCTGATCCCGCTCGCCAGCTATGGCGTTCAACGAGGCAGGACAACTTGCTGCGGTCAGCCGATCAACTGGCTGCAACCTGTGAGCGAACTGCTCGGATTGATGATCGGTTTGCTCAGTTTCTCGCAAGGAGGATGGGAAGCTTGGCCTGCGGCGGTACTTGGTTGGATACTCCTCGCCTTGGCATTGTTCGACCTGCGCCACATGATCCTGCCCGACTGGCTGACCGCGCCGCTCGCATTTTCCGGATTGGCCACCGCCCTGATCGCGCCGCAAACGTTCATGGATCGGTTCGCCGGGTTGGCATGCGGGTATGCGGCGCTTGCGGCAATCAGCTTCATCTATCGCCGGCTTCGCAACCGAACAGGTCTTGGTGGCGGCGATATCAAGCTCTTTGCAGCGATCGGCGCATGGATCGGTTGGCAAAACCTGCCGCTGGTCTTGTTGCTGAGCGGAGCATTAGGTCTTTTGTCGGCAATCGTCATGCAAATCAGCGGGTATGAGGTGAAGGCGACGACCCGCTTGCCCTTGGGCACGCTGATGGCAGCCGCGGCTTGGCCTTTATATCTGATCGCTCGTCCATATTAATCACGCTGTAGTTAACTCTCCATTGTCCTATAACATCATCCAATGATTATTGGTCGACTGCCAGATAATGACAAATAATTCTTCTAAATCACGATCTCTTCGGGTCTTCATGAATAAGAGCCAGCTTAAGCGAGAAAATAACAGCTCCTTTGATTTGAGCGGACCGCGCGAATGTGAAGCGCGATCCGGCTTCACGCTCATGGAGATGCTGGTGGTCCTCGTGCTGATGGGTCTGATTGCAGCCGTCGCCGTGCCTCAGGTCATGAAGCTGATGGGGAGCGCCAAGCATAAGGCTGCCAAAATCCAGCTCGAGACGCTGAGCCAAAGCCTCACCAACTATCAGGTCGACATCGGCGCCTATCCCACGACGCAACAGGGCCTCGCCATCCTATGGACCAATCCAAAAACCATGCCCGATTGGAACGGTCCCTATGTTCGGCGCCAGCAACAGCTCGTAGATCCCTGGGGACATGAATTCATCTACCGCTCGCCGGGCAAAACCGCTCCCTATGATCTGATCACGCTTGGCGCCGATGGGGTTGAGGGAGGGACTGGCGATGACGCCGATATCTCAGCCGCCGACTGAGCGATCCATGGCGCAGGCGGGATTTACGCTGGTCGAGATGCTGGTCGTGCTGGCGATCATTGGGCTCGTTGCCGCGGCTGGACTTGCTTTGCGTCCTCAGAGCTCCGGAACGCTTGGCCGCGAGAAAGTCGGCGCCAAATTGGCCCAGGTGCTGGCGAACGCGCAGGCACAAGCAAGTGCAAACGGTCAAGCCATAAAGCTGAACCTGGGCACAGCCGATTTGTCACCTGGCTTGTCGATTTCCTCGCCGCTCGGCGATGCCGACAGCATCACCCTCTATCCTGACGGATCGACCAGTGGCGGCGTGATTGTCCTTGCCGGGAAACCTGCATGGACATTGGATTGGCTTACTGGAGCGCTGAGCCGTGCGCGTTAAGCCTATCCGCGATGCAGGCTTTACGCTCGTCGAGGTGCTGGTTGCCCTGGTCGTGTCGAGCCTGTTGCTTGCCATCATCTTCGATGGGTCCGCAACCGGCCGCCGTCGCGCTAAAACTTCGCAGGAGACCCGCCGCGCCCTGCTGCTGGCCGATGATCTGCTTGCTCGCGCTGCCGCAGAGCCAATGGGAACTGCATCGGCGCAAGGAACAAGCGGGAAGCTGAAATGGTCCGTCGATGAAATGGTGGTGTCGCGCGATCCCAGAAACCTGACCGCCCTGGTAGAGGTCAGGACCGCTATTGTCGATGACGAGGGACATCGCCTTTTTGGGGGCGCGCTGCGCCGGCTCAAAACGGTGCCGCAGCAATGAGCGACCAGCAGGGCTTCACTCTGGTCGAACTGCTCGTGGCGCTGGTGGTTGGCGGCTTGCTTCTGGCTGCGTTGAGCGGGGTCGTCGCCGGCTTTAGCCGGGATCTACGTTCGGCCGATGCTCAACAACCAATCAAGCAGGCGGAGACGATCGCGCCCGCGCTCAAAGCGCTGCTCGAAAATGCCGTGGTGCCGGACCGCGATAGCCTGCCCGCTTTCACTGATACCCATGCGCAGCTGACGGTCTCGCCGCCGCAGGCGCTCGCGAACGCCGGGCCGCTTCGTCTGGAGTTGGATGTGGAGAAGCTGGCCAATGGAGAGGCCTTGCTCGCACGCTTTCGATCGCGCGATGGCAGAGCCTTGCCAGCCTTCCTGTCCACACCAAAGATCCTCGTTGAAGGCCTCAGGCATATCGAAATTTCTGCATCGCCATCGCCCTCGGCTGCCACTACGTCGCTTCCCGCGCTGATCAGAATTGTATTCGAACCGGTTTTCGGGCCGCCGATCGCTATCAGCGCAGAGCCCCGGCTGTCGTCCGACGGCGCCTGTCTCTTCGATCCGATTTCAATGACATGCCGAGCCTGAACGCTCTCGCAGCCTCGAACCCCGGCCTTGCCGCGGCGCGCGCATGGCGCTGGTGGATCAGCGAACTAAGCGCGATGTTGCCCGATCGCATCGCGCTTCGGTCGCGCGGGGCACGTTGGTCGGACATTCGGCTGTCACGTCAGGGCGTCGAGATCGAGCGCGTCAGCCTGGACGCCGGTCAGCGGTTCAAAAACGACATTCCCATCCAACGCTTTGGCGATGAGGATTGGGAACAGCTGGTCGAGTTGGTTCGGGATTGCAAGGCGAGGCTGATCCTCGAACCGCCCTATGTCTACGTCACCACGGTAACATTGCCGCGCGCGGCACGCGGCCGCATTCGCACCGCGGTCGCACTCCAGCTTGCCGATCTTTCGCCGCTCGAGCCAGAGCTGGTCGAATGGTCGATCGGGAAAGTCGAGAAGGACGGCGAGAACCTGTCGGTCCCGGTGATGTTCGCACGAAAGGCGCAGCTCGATGAATTGAGCGCCATTGCCTCGGGTCAGGAACTCGACGCTGCCATCTACGGCACCATCGGGACCGATCTCGTCGAATTGCGCAGGGTCCGGCCTGCGCGCTTCGGTCAGCTGCCGCGCTGGCTTTCGAGCCAGTGGATGATCATCGCCGCATGTTTTGCCGCCATTCCCGCCATGATCCTGGTTGCCGCCGCATGGCTTGCGTCCTCCAACCAGGCCGCGATCGAGCGGTTAAGAGATCAGGTTCGGCCTAAGCTCGCGCTCGAACGGCAGTTGCGGGAACGCGAACATGTGCGGGCGGCACTCGCGCCGCTGACGGCGCTTTCAACCGCGAGCATGCTGCTCGACGATCTCGCCGGCCGCTTGCCCAAATCCGTTCACTTGCGCGACATCGCCTATGACCAAAGTCAGGGCATCAAGCTGACTGCGGTTGCGTCCGATCCCGACGTGGCCAAGCAAGCGCTTGGCAGCGACCCGCTGCTGCCCAATTTGCGGCAGCTCGACCAGACCCCCGCCGAGCAGAATGGCATCAATCTCGTCTACCGGGCGGGCCAGCCATGACTGAGCTCTCGCCATCCGTGCGCAAATTTGCGGCGCTCACCATTCTGGCGTTCCTGGTCATGGGATCGATCGAATTGATCGCTTGGCCGTTGCTAAGCGGCGCCTGGCAAAATCTCGATGAGCTGCGTGCGCTGCGGCTCGAGCGGGCGCAACTGGAACAGACCGATGCCCGCCCGATGATCAAGGCCGGCGATGCGGTCCCGGCCAATCTTTACCTCCGTGCCACGAGTTCCGGGCTCGCCATGAGCCAGCTGACCAGCCTGGCGAACAACATGACGCGGTCATCAAATCTGGCGCTCAACCAGATGAACGCTGTTCCTCAGGATTCAGCGCAAGCACGGATCGTGGCGCTCGATGTTCGCCTCGCCGGCAAAGAAGAGGACGTCATTGGTTTCCTCAATGCGGTCGAGGGCGGCGAGCCCCTCATTCGCCTGTCGCAATGGTCGCTGTCAGCGACAGACCCCGCGCATGATCAGGTCCAATTTGTAGGACGCCTCTCCGCGGCTTGGGGACAGCCATGAAGCGTCCTTCGCAGCGCGAGATCATGATCGGGGCGAGCGCGTTCCTTGCACTTGCCATTCCGACGGTCCTGCTCTGGCCCAGTGCCGTACCAGAAACCCCGGTGACCGCGATGCACCTGACCCGCCTGGTCAGCCCCGCCATGCTGGCGTTGCGGGGTGCAGCCTTGGACGCGCCGCTGTTCGCTCCCGAGCGGGAACGCCCGGCAGAAGCGGGTACGGAGGTAGCTGACGCGAGTATGCCGGTCGCGCCGCCCACGCCGCCAATGTTGGTCGGGACCATCGCCGGTATCGGACACAGCTCGCTTGCGCTCATCAAAAGCGCAAGCGGAGAGACCACCACGGTCAACGTCGGCGACGAGGTCGATGGATGGCGTCTGCTTGCGATCGGAAACGGAACCGCCACGCTTGAACAGGGCGGCGACCGGCAAACCATCGCGCTTAATTTTTCCAACAAAGAAGGCAGCGCCGCCACCGCGCAGGCCCCGACCGGGGCAACCCCGCCGGCTCCGATTGCCGCCCAGCCCGCGGTCTTTCAGCAACCCATGAACCAAGCTCGAGCCGGAACCATCAGCCAATGAACATCTTCAAACGAATGAGCCTGGTTGTGGGAATAGTCTGCATGGCATCGCCCTCGCTCGCTGCGACCAAAGCCGATAGGGGCAAGCGCACGGTTCAGGACGGCTATTTACTCGCCTTTGTCGATGCCGATGTTCGCCGCGTGGCTGACGCGGTGCTGGGCGCCATGCTGCACGTCGATTACAGCGTCGATCCGAAAGTCGAGGGGAACATCACGCTGCGAACCAGCAAGCCGGTGTCCCGAAGCGCGCTCGTGCCGTTGCTGGAAACGGCACTCCGCTCCGTCAATGCCGTGCTGGTCTCGGATGGCGGCAGCTACCGCATCGTTGCGCGCGACGAGGCGCGCAATCACATGACCCTGCAGAGCTCGACCGATGCGAACGCCAGCTCAACGCCAGGCTACACGACCGAGATTATCGACCTCCATAATGCCAGCGCCCGCGAAATCTCGCGCCTTGTCACCCAATTTCTCGGCAAGGAAATCGTCGCAGGCACCGACGTCGCGCGCAATCAGATCATGATCGTCGGCAGCGGAGAAGAGCGGGCAGCCGCGCGAGGCCTGATTGCGCGGTTCGATGTCGACAGCATGGCGAACATGACATTTCAGTTCCAGAAGCTCGACAATGTCGATCCCTTGACGCTCGTCGCCGAGCTCGGGAAAATCTTCCAGCCGCCGCTCGACATCATCGGCTCGCGCGTCAAGGTCGTGCCTTTCCCCAGGCTGAGCTCGGTTCTTCTGATCGCGGCGAATCGCAGCGATATCGACAAGGTCATGCCGTGGATCCAGCGGCTGGACTCGGGCACGGCGGGAAAACCCAAGCTTTACAGCTATGCCGTGCAAAATGGCCTCGCGCGCGATCTTGCCCGCTCGCTTCAGGCGGTGCTTGGTACCCGCCCGTCGACAGATTTCATGAGCGCAGCGCCGATTGCGGCTCCGCCATCGGTCACGGCAATGCCGGCGAACAAAGAGAACTCGGAACAGGCTCCCCCGGTCGATACGTCCTATCAGGATGTCCACGATGACAGTCGCCCTGCGGGCCCGCGTATCGTGCCCGATGAGGCGAATAATGCCCTGCTGATCTATGCGACCGGCGAGCAATATGAGACGATCCGCGAACTGCTCGACAAGATCGACCATCCGGTACCCCAGGTTCTGATCGAGGCAACGCTCGCCGAGGTCACGCTCAGCAACGATCTGAGCTATGGCGTGGACTGGCAAAAGCTCGACAATAAATCGACCTTCACGCTGAGCAGCAATGGGAGCGGCACCCCTGCCTCGGTCTTCCCGGGTTTTTCCTATTCTTACATCGGAACGACCGCGCGCGCCGTTCTCAACACCTTGCAGTCGAAGACCGACGTGAAAGTGCTCTCGGCGCCGCGGCTGCTCGTGCTCAACAATCAGACCGCCTCATTGCAAGTGGGCGATCAGGTGCCCTTGGTCACGCAGCAGGCGCAAAGCGTGTCGGCAGCCGGCGCGCCGATCGTCAACACGCTCGAGCTGCACGATACCGGCGTCATTTTGAAGGTGACGCCGCATGTCAACGAAAGCGGCGCGATCGTGCTCGACATCGCCCAGGAGGTGAGCGACGCCGTGCCGACCACCACGTCGGGCATCTCATCACCGACGATACAGCAGCGCAAGCTTGCCAGCACCGTCGCCACCCGATCGGGGCAGATGGTGGCACTGGGAGGGCTCATCCGTGACCGGGTCACCAAAACCAAGTCGGGCATTCCGCTTTTGAGCCAGATCCCGCTCGTGGGCGGCGCCTTTGGAACGCATGACCGCACCGGCGCGCGCACGGAATTGATCATCCTGCTGACCCCCACCGTCATGCGGTCGCCTGAAGAGACCACCGCGGTCGCCAACGAGGTCATCGAGCATCTCGATGCGGTTCGCCCGTTGGTCGAGCGCGCAAAAATGAGGCAGGTCGGTGCGCCGCGCGCAAACTGAGGAGCGCGGATTCATCCTCGTGGGCGCGATCTGGCTGTTGATGCTGTGCGGGTCCATCGCAGCCATCTTGATGTTGCGCGGGGTGAACGACGGCAAGGCTGCCAAGACGCAGGCTAAAATGATGGCGACGCGATTTGCGCTTGAAAGCGCGGTGGAAACTGCCGCTGCAAACTTATTGTTCAACGGCCCTAGAAGCCGTTGGGTCCAACTTCCGGCCGAAAACAGCGTGTCGATATCCGATCAGCAGATTGAGGTGCGCGTATCGGGCGAGGTCGGGCGGCTTGATCTCAATGCTGCAAGTCCCGATGAAGTGGCGTCTGCGCTGCAAGGCTTCGGATTTACGTCGGCCGAGCGCCAGCCTCTGCTTGATGAGCTACAGCGCAGGCACATTGCCAATGATCGTCTGGAGACATGGGCAGAGGTGCCGATGATCCTTGCGAAGCTCCCTGCCGACAAGCTCGCCGCCACCTGTCTCGTCCGCGAACTGACGTTATATTCGGGGCTTGGCGTCCCGCGTCCCAATCAGGTGTCGCCGGAGCTTGGGCGCGCGCTGGGTCTCGCCACATCTCCTGAACCGGCCGTACCGGATCCCGGTTCGGCATTACGGTTCGAAGCGATCTCACGGGACGGCGCGAGGCTGCTTGAGGTCCTCAGAATTACCGGCACGATCGGACGGCCGATTACGATATTGCGACGTGAGTTCAACCCGCCTTGCGGAAGCACGGCATGAGCAGGGCTGCACAAAGCTTGCCGGGAGTTGACGGACCCGCGCGTGCGGGCGCCAAGGTGCGGAGCGTCAGATGACATTCGCCCAGGTTGAAGAATGGGTGATCGAGGATCGCTGCGTCAAAGACGCAAAGCCGATGGTTCTGCTTTCCGCTCTGAACGATCGAGACCGGGAATGGTCGGTTTCGCGAAAAGGGTTCGCGGTTACCGGATCGATCATTGTTCATCTGCTGCTGCTCTACTTCTTTGTGAACAAGCTCACGGGCGCTGCGCCTGCCCGCCAGCTTGCAGGCGCTGGCGGTCCATCATTATCGGTGTTCAACCTCTCCAGCAGTTCGGACGATCGGACGGAAATGAAGTCGGAAAAGGCCGCCAGCGCTCCGAAACGGGATGAGGCAATTCAAAAGCCGGTTCCGGTGGTGCCGGCCGAATGGAAGCTCTCGACCATATCGGTGTCCTCAGCTGCAAGCGCGACCACTGGTCAGAGCATATCGACCGGGACGTCGACCTCGACGCCGGCCGGTGGCGGTTACGACCCCTATGCGGGGGCGTCACCGATGCCGCTTACACCAGTGGTTGCAAATACCTTCGTGAACACTGGAAGTTCCAGTGCGAGCAGCAGCGCCGACCCGATCACGATCGACCAGGATGTGCTGGCCAAGGTGCGCGCCATTGCGCGCCGCCATTCTCGGCCGAGCGACGTCATAAAGTTGATTCTGTCCTTCGGGGCAGACGGGACATTGAGCAATCTCAAGATCATCGGCGTATCGCCCGACACTGAAGCTCAGATCAAAGATTACGTGGGTCGCCACAAGCTCATTGATAACTCGGCCGCATCGCCCGGTGCCCAGGAGCGAACCCTCACACTCTGATATTGGCTCGACGGCTTGAGCACTTCCGAGATCAACCTCTCGGGGGTTGGCCCCGATCTCGGTGCCAAGAGTGGTGATGCAGCTGCGAAATGACGGAAAAGTTCAAGGAAATATTGATAAATCAATATCGTACGTGCTATAAAGACGGTTTTTTTACTTAGCACGCAAGCGGGGCCTGATGACTATTTCTCGCCTGAAACCTCTGACCGTCAAAGAGATCGAAAAGCTGGCGGCAACCCCACCCAATTGCATCAAGCATCGTTACCTCGGCGGCGTGCCGGGCTTCGTGCTGGTGCATACGCCCGCCGGATATACCGGCTATGGCTTGATCTACCGGGCCGGAGGCAAGCGCAAGAAGCTGACCCTCGGCAGCACCAAGCGAATGACGCTGGCGGATGCCAGGGCACTCGCCGGCAGGCAGCGCAGCCGGATCGAAGCGGGGGAAGATCCGCACGACGAGAAGCTCCAGGCGAGGAAGCAGGAACGCGAGCTGGTTCGACAGCAGGCCGAGGTGCAGCATCTCGACGTCGAGCTCATGTGGGGAAAATATATGAAGCTGGTCGCGAGCCAGTTGCGGAGCAGGGACGAGAAGGATCGGGTGTTCAGGCGATACATCCTGCCGACGGTCAAAGGGCGGTGCGTCAACGAGATCACCAAGACCCACGCGCTCAAGATCTTCGACGATCTGGTTGGCCAGGATAAAAGGCGAATGGCCGACAAGGTCCGCCAGGAGGGCGCCGCCTTCTTCCAATGGCTGCTCGAACGCGAGCATGTTGACCGCAACGTCTTTGCCGGCATCCGCAAGGCCAATGCGAGAAAGACCATCCGCACCCGCGTCCTGTCCGATGCCGAGCTTGGTGAGATCTGGCGGCAGAGCGAGGTTGAAGGACGATGGGGCCTCTGGTTCAAGCTGCTCATCCTGACCGGATGCCGCAACATGGAGGTGCGGGCAGCCAGATGGTCCGAGTTCGATATCGAGAAGCGGCTGTGGACCATCCCGACCGAGCGGGCCAAGAACGGCCACCCTCACAGCATTTATTTGACCGATGCAATGCTAGGGCTGCTGGAGCAGATCCCCCGGTTCAAGGATTGCGACCTGCTGTTTCCGGCCGCGCGCAATTCCAGGAACCCGATGTCCGGCGATCAGAAGATCAAGGATCGGATCGACGCGCGCGTCCGGAAGGCGCGGAGCGAGTCCGGAGCACCGGCACTCGCCAACTGGTGTGTCCATGATTTTCGCAGGACGATCGCCACCGGGCTACAGCGGCTGGGCTTTCGCCCCGACATTGCCGATCAGGTCATCGGCCATGTCGGCAGCACCCGGTCCGGCGCCGCGGCCCACTATCTCCACCATCACTATGAGGAGGAGAAGAAACAGGCATTCGAGACTTGGTCGAAGCACGTCGAGACCATAACGACGAAGGCTTGAACATGAACAGGGCGGCACCGACGCGCAGCAAGTCGGTGCCGATACCATCATCATCAGAACGTCCGGAAGAGAGCCGCGCAGTCGTGTTCCACCACGATCTTGATGCCGATATAGCAGCGCACCGAATTGGGCTCGCCCGGAAGCGATGCCGGCTTGCAGATGATCCCCCTGACCTTGAGCTTGGAGGTGAATTTTGGCCGGGTCAGAGGGTATTTGAAGCCCTGGGTAATTGCCCAGGCATGATAGTTGGCATACACCTTGTCAGCCTTCTCTCGAAAGTCAGGGCCAGCTTCAGTCGAGTCCGTGAGCCATTGCTGGACGGTATCATTCTCCTCGAAATATTCCGCCGTGGCCGCCTTCACCGCCGGAGACGGCTTCAACCCCTCCTGATAATAGAGCATGGCTCCCTCGATCATCCAGCGTAAGATGGCGCCCGCCTCGACCTTGAGCTTCTCGGTCAAGTGCGGATCCGGTGCCGCAACGCCCCTGGTAAATTTGAGGACGTGAAAGCGCCGGCGGAATTCCGGACCCACGGAGCGCAGATTGGGCGCCTCGTTGCCGGTGATCAGCAGCTTGAACTCGGGCCGGAACTCGAATAGATGGCCGCCCTTGTACGAAGCAGACTGGCTCTCGCCGCCGGTGACGGATTTGATCCGGGCGTCGTTCCAGGCAAGGCTACCATTGATCTCGTTGACCAGCACGAGCCGTGCACCTTGGAGCCAGGCAATTTCCTCATGGTGCTGGCCGTGCCGACTTTCCAGGAAGGCGGTGTCGGTCGAGGTCCGCGCATAATCGCCCATGATGTGACGGAAGGTATTGGAGATGACCGACTTGCCGTCGCCGCCCGGGCCAATCCAGAGCGGCAGGCAGGCCTCGGGATTACCGCCGATGAGGAACAGCCCTGCCAGCTTCTGGATGTAGCGCTGCTCCCCCGGATCGTCCCCAAACCACTCGCCTAATTTGGTGAGCCAGAGCGACCCCTCATAGCTATCGGCTGGCGCCACGGCCGAGCAACGGGTGATGTAATCCTCCGGACGCTGGGTTCTGATTTCACCCGATCTGAGATCGACTGTGCCAGCAGGGGTATTGAAAATATCGAAGCCCGGGTCCCAGCTACTTTGGTCCATGGTAAATTCCGGCCTGTCCCTCAAGGACCGCTCGATGCCCGATATTCGCTGGGCGTCACGAAGCTCACCCGACAGATGTTTATCGATCGCGTTGCGCAGACGATATTCCGATTGAGGCCGCCAACAGATGCCGTCGAAGAAATACCAGCAGCCGCGCTCGCGGTCATAGCGGAAATGGTCGATCGCCTGGGGCAGAAAGCTGTCAGCCAATGTGCCGTGGCTGAGCTTCCGGGATTTGCGCGGGGTCATGTCGACCTTGGCTTTCGCCGTATCGATCCAGCCTTGAATGGCTTTCTCCGCCTCCGGCCAGTTATAGGCGACGCCAGCATGTTCGCAGGCGCGGCGCTTTGCGCGGTTGATGCGCTCGTGGATTTCCGCATCAGTCCAGCCGCGGCGTACCATTGCCATCACCGCGGCGACGCAAGTATCATGCGTGTCCCCTCCACCGCCGACGCCTCTCCAGGTCATGTCGTTCAGCGCGTAGATGGGGTCGTCGGGGTTCTCGAGATAGCCGCGGATTTCATCGACCAGGCTCGGTCCAAAGACAGGCAGCGTCCGGCAGTCCACCTCGTAAAGCGGCTGACCCGCAATCCAACTATAGGGCAACATGGTCTCCGGGTGAACGGAAGGCGGGACCACCGTTTGCGCACCAATACACAGGACGTCGATGACGGCCGTCTTCGCGCCATCCCGACGCAGCTTGAGCTTGGTGGTCTTCTGCTCATAATCGACACGGACGAACAAGGTGGCACCCTTCTTCCCTCTCTTTGTAGGGACGATCAGCCCGATTGCCTGCTCGACGCAACGGATGATCTCGGCGTTGTCCACATCGACGTCGAGGGCCATGAGGCGCGTGCCATCAGCCATGAGGTCACCACACCTCACGCCGAGATTGCTACAGCGCGCGAACTCTCGCGCGACGGTCTCTTCGGTAGGTTGGATCGTCGTCCAGCCGGCTTGCTTGGCCGCCTTCCCGCCGAGCGGGATAGAAAGTGGGACGTAACCAAGCCGCAAAAGCGTTTGGGCTTCTTTCAACAGATTTTCCATTAGGAGGGTGCTTTCTGATTGATGGATGTGGCGTTGGCCGCCATCCATTTGTTGATTTCTGATTCTGGCCAAGCGACGATGCGCGGGCCGATCTTGTGCCGCTTCGGGAAGCGCCCTTGCGGCTCCCATCGGCGGAGGGTCACTCCGGACACCCCGACCCGTTCGAGTACCTCCGGCTCGCGGAGGTAACGATCGGGCGTGCCGGAATTGCGGGCTGCAGTTGGTTCTTGGTTCACGTGATAATGCTCCTTTGATGTTCCCGAGGAGCGGCCGGTGAATTCGGCCATGCATCAGGGATGCACAGCCGATATCGTCCGCTATCGGGTTCATTTGAGAAAACACAGAGGATATCAGGGACACTATCCCCCCTCCCCTCAACACGGCGGCAGGTGCCCGTCGGCACCTTATCCGCCCGAATTAGTCAGCGAAGGGGAATGGTCCGGGGTTACCCAGGATGCGGGCGTTCACCGGCGGATAATTTCCAGCAATTTTGCCGGAGATTATCCGCCGGCTTGGCCCTTAGTGAACGGTCATGTTGCCAGCTGAGACCGGGCGTTCACGTGACGGAAGACCGAAATAGTCGGTCTCCCACGCACCACGCTTGAAGTTGATCAACTTGAACTGAGTACCGTCATATTCGGCCGATAGAACCTTTCCTACGCCGTCGAGCCACAAATCGAAGACATACGCACACTGCAGCTGTCGGCATTTGTCGAGAAATTTGGACCGATTGATTCCTGGGGTAGTCCTTGACGCCTTACCACTCACGCGGCTCCAGACCATTGCTCTCCACCCGTCCTGTGCGACGAGCGCTGTGGGCATTCCTTGTTCATGCAGGAATGCCCAATTCCTATCCTTGAGGTGCAAAATTGCTCTTCCGATAACGAAAGCCTTGTCAATCCTTTGCATTGTTCGACTCGCTCCAAGTTAATGGGGCGACTCACTTGTCATCGACGATTGAGAAAAAATAATCCTTTTTTTGTGATCGGAGTTCTTCCATGCGAGCTTCGATCTGACGCGCGATTTCAAGCCACCGAGGATGAGGACGTTCGAGAAACTTCATATTTTTCCAAACGTGAGCTTCGCGTTTCCCTTCAGAGTACCGCCGTCGCAATCGCTGCTTATCCCGTTCATCGAGCCGGTGCTTCGTTCCGTCGGCTGTGACAAGCCGTAGCTCATGGTGGTTAAAATAGCGGAGAACGACGCCGCCGGTCACAAGCCGCGCCCGGGCCTCAATATCAACATAAAAGCGAATGGACTCCTCGTCGTTGAACTTTTCGTGAGCGCCACGACGTTCCGTATCCCCGGCTCTTATTTCCTTTAGATGCCTCAGGTCTGTACGAAACTTGTATGGCTTCCAGGCATTTTGGGGACGTTCAACTAGCCTTCCGGGAGGAACACAAAATTTACACATGACGCCTTCTGACGGCTGGGCCGCTATTCGCGTAAGATAGCGCAAGCATACCAGTATATGATCCTGATAATCCCTGACTGCTATCGGAGTATATCACCATACCTCCCTGACGGGGATGACGATGAATATATTTTGGAAAGGGAGAAAAGCGAGAGAGAAAAGGAAGATGTTTTCTGGTGACCCCTCGCGTTTTTCCGAGGGTCCGCAAAGGCGTCAGGAGCGTCATGGCGTCATCCGACGTATCTTGTAAGCGAGCGCCCGTATCACGGGAACAACCTGGCCGGTCACGTTCGTTGGTGCCCAGGTCAAGCGAATCCCTCGACACCCCGCGCGTCTCTTGGCGAAATTTGCCTCAAGCTAGCAACCCGAATGATCGACCATCAAATGGCAATCCGGAGGGCTGTGTATACACAACTGGATACACAAATAGGTTCATCGTGCCGAACCTCGCCTCCACGGCCGGGTCGAGACCCCCGACCCTCTGCTCGCGGGGCATTCAAACGGCTCTGAATGCCCGCGCAGCTAGTATGAGTTACCGTTTCAAAACCGCCGGTTCACGGACGGCCAATGCGTTCGAGTTGCCGGAGATGAGCATCGGCCATTCCCCCTCGACGCAAAACTGCACGATGCGGCCGTTCGGGTAAACTTCCATGTTCAGAAGCTCGGTGCCACCAATGCTAACCCGCAGGGCATGGGGATGAACCTCTTGTCGGCATTCGGCGATGAACTCTGAGGGAGATGTGAAACATTCACGGAGCACTGCCCCATCGGTGCTCAAGCTCCAAACCGTTGCCTTCCATCCTCTGCCCTTCGCCCCCACGACGTTGTCGTGATCGTGCTCATAGTTCCACACGTGCAGCCCACTGCGAAGAAGCTCCTTCCACGCCTGGTTCGCTCGAACTTTGTAGTCCATATAAACTCCTTGCCCCCGGTCGGCACTCCTGCCGAGCCGACCTACCGTGCCAGCTCGAGTCGTCCGCCGGAACTAGGGGGTCGGCCAACCTTCCGAAGCTGTGATGCGCGCGCCTTTGTTGCGGACCGAGGCGCCGCGATACTAGGCTGGAGAGGTCTGGCGGCGAACTCCGCGCTAGACGGGCCAGTGCGAGCCGAGTGCGCCTGAATGATAGCTCCTGCGCCGCAGGGAGCTATGTCCGTCGATATGGTAGAGGCGTCCGTGCCTTCACCCATCTTACGATCGCCAGGGTTGCTCCACCAATACCGACGGCCATAGCTAGCCAATCAAGAGCTACGCGAAGCGTCCTTTAGGGTTTGGTATCGGGGCCATAGGGGTTGCTTACACCTAACTTGGAGGCGATTGCGTAGTTTACAAACCTAGCGACAGACCAAGAGGTCAATGGCAAAGTAGGTTAGCAGGCCGGCTGTGCAGAGAAACATGACTGCGTAGGCGGATATATAAAACCAGAAGTTTGAGGGATCATCTGCGCGTGAGTAAGCGACGCGCTTTGAATAGACGACGCCCCGGGCTAAGCCGCTGATGAACATCCATCCGGTTATAGTCGCCGTGCCAATGATCGATATGAGACCGATAACTGCGCTCGCGGGCCAATTCATTCGGCTTCCTCCTTGGTGGCGATTGCGTAACGCCCCGAAAAAACTGCATCACGCGCCGAATTCTGTCGCTTACCCGTTTCGGTTTCCCTAGTCAGCACGTAGAACATCCATATGGTTTTAGCGATGTCTTAAAATTCAAGTTGCGCCAATCACTCACAGGCAATATCTGCCGCGCAGGGTCGAACAATAAGATCAATCATCACCGTTCGATAATAGGGGAAATACATGCGTTTCAAACTTCTTGCGACCGTCGTTGCGGCGGCTGCGGTTTTCTCTGCGCCTGCTTTCGCGGAAGGTTTCACCGGCCCACGCGTGGAAGCCTATGCTGGTTATGACCACATCTCGGGGAAGCTCAAATTTGAGGACACCGCCTTTCCGAGCGATAATTTTACCGCGAAGAAAAGCACAGACGGCGCAATCTACGGCGTGGGCATCGGCTATGACATGCCGGTCGGCGACAGCTGGATCGTCGGCGTCGAAGGCACGTTCGATCTTGCCAGCAACAAGCGTTGCAGCGAAGTCGTCGGCGGCGACGCGCTGTGCTTCAAGGCTAAGCGTAATTTCTCCGCAGGTGCCCGCATCGGCACGAAGCTCAGCAAGTCGACGCTGTTTTACGTCGGCGCCAGCTACGTCAATGGCAGGGCGAGGGTGAGCTATGACGATGGTGCTGGAACGGTCATCGCCGCGTCGGATAACCGTGGCGGATGGCGTGGTAGCGCCGGCATTGAAGTCGCGCTCACGTCCAAAGTCTATGCGAAGGGCGAATATCGGTACTCGCATTACAGCCGGTACCACGCATCAGCGGGCACGCAATCGGGCTCGCTCGGTTTCGACCGCCACCAGGCACTCGCTGGGCTCGGCCTCCGCTTTTAATAATACCTGAGTTGCATTGCCTGCCCCGCTGGCTCGCGCTGGCGGGGTTTTTTGCGTCCGCACCGGGTTGGATTGCGGACCGGCGGCTTTCGGCCGCTCGTCGTCGGATAGGGGACAATGTAGCCTTGATTTACCAACGACGCGATCACTACGAACAGGGGAATGAAGGGCGTCGTTCCGGCGCATCTGAAGGATCGCTTGGACTACCCTGAGAGGCTTAGGTCGGACGGATTTAACCGCAGCGGAGAATGGAAGCCTGTTCTTTAGACGCGGGGCTGCCTATCATGAGGGTCGTGATGATATGTCGACACCTTCTTGTCCTCGCTACGGCAACCAGTTTCCTTAGGTCTTCCGGTAATCTCATACATCGTTTGTATACTCTTCACCTGACTCCAATCATTACGATTGGGTATGTTTTAAGTGTGTTAGATTGAAACACACTGAAATGTTGATCTCAGAGATTCCCTTGTATACGGCCCTGCAAGGGGGAGCGATTCATGGCTATTTTGTTTGCGGCGTTAGCTGCCTCTATGGCGGCGCCCGATAAGCCCAGTAGCGCTATTCGGCTGCCATCAGTACCGCTGCCGGAAGCATCTTCGCCGATCATCAAAGTGGCACCAGCTCCCGACCGCCATCGAACTTCCGGGCCGGTGGCGCCCCCGATGGAGATAAAGTCCGAGGATCTACGTATTGCTCCTGCGCCATCGGTCCTCGCCGCGACTTTGGGTTATTTGCGGGCAGTTCCATCGGCTCCCATACACCAGCGATTAACCTGCGTAGTCGATGCCCATAACGGTACCCCGTTGAATTGCTTCCCGGCCGAAATTGTGGGAACCCCCTTAACTTGGCAGCAGTTCTTCGTCCGTACGGATTCCTATCTCGCAAAGCCGGCAAGTGGGAACCAAGCTGAGGAAGATGCACAAAGACTTTTAACCGCGGCGACAGACCGTGTCCTAAATAGCCGTGTTCGCCGCGATCCATCCGTTCCGGACACCGATAGCGCACGACTTATGACCTTCAACATTGCGCTGTCGGCAGCGGACGCTCATCCAGCGCCCGCTTTCCAAGATCCACTGCGTTTTGGTGATATTCGCTTGGAAACACCTATTGACGGCGATCTAATGCAGGACCTTTTCCCACCAGCTGCGATGATCAATCAGTCTGCGGCACGCGTAACGATAACATGTCAAATCGAAACGAACCGCAAACTCTTTTGCGCCGCGCCGGCGAATGTCGAGCCGCTTTCAGCCAAGCCGATAGAGCGCTGGCTAGATCGCTATTTCATCTTGGCTTCATATCAGGCCGCGTCGAGCGTCACAGTGGCACCCAAAGGGGTCGATGGCAGCGATGTTATCGGTAAATCGGTCGCGTTGACTTTTCGGTGGCAGATGCCAGCTGAACTCAACGCGCCTGTGAACGACTTCATGCCGACACCGGTCGTGCGGCAAGGAGCGATTGATTTCGCTCGACGCGAGCAGTTGAAGCCCCCGCCGGCTCCCAAACGCACCCGCGAGCAATCAATATCGATACTTACAAAAATGCTGATCTGGCCTACGCAATGGGAGCTAACAAATGACCATCATCTCGAAGACTCCATGCGTGTTGCGATGGTCGCTTCGAGCAATGGCAGACCGACGATCGAGCAGCAGCACCCGGGATACATAGCCGCAGTATCGAATGCTGTCCGCACGTCGATCGCGGCGAGTGCTGACAAGCTCTTTGACGACACCGTTAACATTTTGATCCGAAAGCTCCAGGGGTTGAACGAAAGTCAATTGGCAACTCTTGCCGCCGCAGCTGAGCCGATCGTGACGTTGTACGAAAAATCCGGTCCCTTGGCCCATTTGCCTCGCATCTATTCAAACGACGGTCTGTTAGGGAATCAGGATCAGCAGAAAGCGGAAGATATCAGGGTTCGTTACCTCGAAATACTTCTCTCGCAACCAGAGGGCGAAAAGGTATTGGAGACTTTCGAGCAAGCGCGACAGTTGGCGTTTGAAAATATGGCGCAGTTTGACCGCAGGGCTATTTGCGATGCACGAGAACCAATGCGCCAGGCTGCTGTAAGCTTTCTCACGACGCACGGAGCTGGAACTAATGCCCGGCTTCTCGATCTATCCTTAAAAGCCCAGTTTGCTGCCAATCCGTGCGGTTAAAGCGGCATCAAATAATCTATGGTCAAGGGGGACATGATGCGTAGCGAAAAAAGCATGGTTCAACGTTGGGCCGTTGCGATGGCGTGGCTGCTATTGACCGCCGCGCGCCAGGCAGCGGCTCCCTTGCCGGATATGTTGCTTCCGGCGGAACCCGTGCATCCGATTGGGATGCCGTTTACAGCTAAGCCGGGAGACGAGATTCTGCGGGCACAAATAGTAAAGGCGACGGTGGTTAAGCTGGATGTACCGTTCAAAGCTTCGCTGGACCGTTTCGCCCATGATTTCCAGCCCGGCGAGCAGCTCACCCCGGTACTAATACGGCCGGAAAAAAAGGGCGACGTTAAAATGATCTTCTGCGGTCCCGATCAGCGGGCGATGTCGAAGTTTGCCGCCGCAATGATCGGAGATTGGGCATCGAAATTCGAGAAGATCGTCCGGTTCTGCTTCGAAGACCAGAATAATGACGGAAAATTTGAGGGGTTCATTTTGGCAGGCGCCAAAGATCCTGCGTTACAAGCTATCAATGCAATTACGCCAATTGCCTACAGCCAAAGCGATATGGTGCCCTACAACAACGCAAGTGCGCTTTCCCTGGTCTACCGAAAATTTGTTCCGGAAACCCGGAAGCTGATTTTCGACTTAAAAATGACCGTCGATGGCAAGGTTCAGAGATTTGATTATATAAATTCGATGCCCAGGGGTGTGATGCAGGAGGACCGGCCGACCTATCAGACCAATCCCCAGAAAATTCCGTATCCCGTTCATTTTGATAATATCGTTGGTGCAAATCTTGGCGTAAACAAGGTAGATGGAGATGGGCATGCGGAAATGGTCATCAATTCCGATTTCAAACCAACCTTAATTAAACCCGTCGATATCCAGATGCAGATGATCTACATTTACGTTTACAGATGATATTGAGGCATAGAATTGCAGTATGATGTCTAGTATCATCTGCCGACATCAATCATACCTATCCAGCCCTTCCAGACCTGTCGCCATTGCGTATCGTCATGACCGAATAGGTCGATGGCACCGTCGCGTTCGTGCTGGGGAACGTAGGGATGGAACCCTGAACAAAGCGGCACCGTAGCGAGGGCCATCAATTCGTCATAGTCTGCTTTCAGGAAAGCGCGCGGGACCGATCTATGGCGTAAGTTGGGTCGCGAACTGCCTCACGTCCGATTCGGGGGAAAATGATGGGACAGGTGATTTTCTGTCATCGCTGGTGACCATCTGCTCGAACACCGGGCAGTCGGGATTGCGAACCGCTGCCTTCAGTGACTTGGATGCAATCGAGTATTGGCATTTCCGTCATGCCTACTTGTCGCCGCCCCGACTGAAATTGACCGTGGTTCGGAGGTGGCTCTCATCGTAGCTGACGTTGATCGAGCCGCCGTGGTGGGGCCATTTCCAGGAATAGGTCCCGGCCCCTTCGTCATATTGTTGAGGCGTACCGTATTTATCGACGAACTTCCTCAAGACTGCGTCGCGCCCCGCTTCACCGTTGATGTAGAAATCGGCTGCGAAGAGATGTTTGTGGTCGAAGCTGAAATCTGCTTCGGTGACCGCTATTCCCTCCAGCGGTTCGGGTTTCCCCGCGGGCACATAAAGCGCAAGGCCCTCATCGGTGGGTGGCATAGAGGGTTTCAGCGATGATGTCGGCCTCGCACCCCACCTGATGCCGGCGACAGCGGTCGGGAAAGGTGTCTTGGGTTTGTCGACGCAAAGCCTGTTCCAGGTGCTCGCAAAGGCGGAGCTGCCATTTTGGAACAACACGCGCCCGCCGTCATAAATGAAGCGCGTTTTCCCAGCCATCGCTCCGAAGCTGTTCTTCCCATTGATGTAGCCACAGGCAACCGTAGCGGACATACCCCAGACATCGCCAAACTCGGCGGATGAGGGATCTTTGAGAGCCGAGGGTACGGCTTGTCTGGCGAGAGCCGCCGTCATGTCTTTGGCGGCACGATCCGGATCAATATCAATAGTTGGTTTGGTCGCCGCAGGTTGGCCGTTGCCGTCGCCCAGCGAATGTCCAAGACCGGCCGCCATCACGAAAGCTGTCATCCAGCCCAATGCGATAACGCGCGATTGCCTCGAATAGCCTTTGCGTAGAAGCAGCCAGGCAAAGATGTAAGGCATCAGCGCAATGCCGATAATCAGGAGGACCGACACCTTGCGGTGGCTTGCGCTGGTTTCCGCCGGCGTACCGGTCAGAGCCTTCCCGTTGGCGCCGCACTTCGGGCATGCTTTGACGCTGGAGCTTACCTGGTTGCCGCATTCATGGCAGGCGATGAGAGCCATGTGATCAATCCCCCTCTTAATTATTGAAAGTCACTCGACGTCGACGTTGGCATGGCCGGCGATTGAGAATGTCTTCCGGCTGGGTCCGGTCAGGAGCCCCTGCATCTGCTGCATCGAAAGGCCCGCGAGCGGCTTGCTTCCGACCGCGGTGATGATCATGCCGGCAGTGAGGCCGGCCTTCTCCGCGCGGCTTCCGGGAAGGATCTGCGCCAGGTAAGCGCCGGCCGGCAGCGGCGCAAAGATGACACCCAGAGGCGCCGACGATGGTGTGGCTACCGGTGCCGCGGCTGCCCCAGCCGCTATTGGATGGGCCGCCCGCCATCGATCGACCGCCTGCACCAGGCCGGCGACCTCGGCGACTGCGAACCCATCGGTGAAATCGCCGCCCCCCCTGACCCTCGAGGCGAAAGCGCCAGATCCCCAATTTGGCACCCGGCACGTATAATTTGGCGATGGCCCGGATCACCTCGTCGGTGAGGTTGAACCCCAGTTGCTCGGTATAGGAGCAGCCGTCGAGGCGGGCACAGTCGCTAACATCCCGATCGATGACGGTGACCGGAACCTGGGTGATGCCCTGGCTCGTCTGATAATTGGCAACCTCGTAGAACTGCCAGCTTGGGCCCGTATAGTTGATGGTCGTGTAGACCTGCCAAGTCACCTGCCCGGTTCGCTTGTCCACAAAGGCTCGCAGGAAACTGTCGTTCGGCTCGCCGCTGAACAACCCGCCCGTTTCCTGATAGATCGGCACCGTCGTGAACATGGCCTGCGCCGTCAGGTCATCATCTTTGAGTGTGACACGCTCGGCGACATTATCAGGCGTGAGCGCGGAGAGCTTGCGGACGGCTTTGTCTGCCCTGGACTCGGCCATGCTGACGCCGGTCATCATCGTGCAGGCGGCGATGGCCGCGGCGACGCGATAGGCGCGTGGAATTCGACGCATGTTTTGCTTGTCCCCCGGAGAAGTCGATGGCGGTACGCCCCCGCTTCGACTTCACACCATGATCCCTGGTGATCGGGGAGTTAGTAAACCGTACTGAAACGGTCCCTACGACCTTTAGGCTCGGAGAGCCCTGGACATACGTCGCAGGCTCCCCGACCATAGGGTCAAGGGTGTGTGGGCCGCTACGGGCGGCACCATCCGTTCAGTAAGGGGTTACTACGCCCCAGAGCCGTGCGTGGCGGCTCCGAGGTCATTTGAGCACGGGAGCGTCTTCAGCGCAATTATTTGCGGAACGACCGAGGCGTATCAGGGCGATACACGTGGCCGATGAGGTGTTCAGCCGAAGCGCGACCGCGGGGCAGCAACCGGCCTTATTTCTCGGGAATGCCGGCTTTACCAGGCGGCGGCGCGGCGGAAGAGTGTCGCGCTGAGAGCCAGATCGCCGCTCTCGCCATGCTCGTCCGTCCCGGCCAGCAGGAGTAGGAATGCGGCTTCGGCTAGGCGATGCCGGCGTGTCTCGGGTACACCTCCCTCAGCGAGCGAGCTATCCTCGTGCCGGACTGCCACGATAGCCTCGCCGGCCAACGCCAGCGCCTCGGCTGCTGTCTCGACCGTGCCCTCCGGATCGCTTCCATGTTCCCAGGCTCGGCAGGCGCGTCGCGCGGCCTCGGTGGCGTCTGCTGCTCGGATGAGCAGGGTCTCTGGATCTGTGCCGCTCGGGTCAAGCCGGGTCTCAAGCTCAATCTTCATTGAACGAGAAAAACACGCCGCTTTTCGGCGCACAATTATTCGCGAACATGGGATTGGGATCGACCCCATGCTAGCTGAGCAGGGGGTCAGCGGCTCCAATTCGTGGGCTTGCCCCATTTCAATGGCGTACGGCCTTCCGTGTATACAGCTCTGTATACATAATGATGCGTTGCATCCCAATCGGCTAGGTTACCGACCCGGCTTCTCAATCTAGATGCTGTCCGTTCCGGTGCTGGCTACATGCCAGGCAACCGCGGCGCAGTCAGCGCGGGTAGCTCTTCCCGGAACCTGGTGGCGCAATTCAAGATGAGAGCAAACGCGTCAGCTTTGGGCATCCCACGTGCGGCGAACCGTGCCGCGCCGTACCATCCTTCCCTTCGCCACAATGGGCCGCGTGTGTATGAAGGGTCATCCTCATAGGCCACGCGGAATTGCCACCAATTGTCCCGCGCGCTGAAAAAGAAGTCGAACCGTTCCACCTTGCCTTCGGCGATAACGGGAACACCGCCGCCGATGTAGAAGATTGTCAGCCCTTCTGGCATCTCGTTTTCAAGCCATTTTTCGAACGACCTCTTCTTGGCTCGTTCAATGTCGTCACGAAGCAGCGCGATTGCATTGATACGGAGGTACTTCTGTTCCTGCGTGCGTTCGGCGGCACGTCTCCAAAGATATGTGGTGCCAATGAACAGCACCCAGCCCGCTGCGGCCAAAGCCCAAAATTTGACGATGAGATATGCCACCCGCCGGTGTTAGGACACCAGCATTGATACCGACTTAATCAAGGAGTGCGCGGCTATGTCACCAAACGCTCCGGGAAGCCCAAGGACGCAATACCCGATAGGCAATGCCCGACACCGGCCAATGCTCCCACGCACTCTACCGCGGTCTGAGAGCAAATGGCGCGGCGTCACCCGGACCGATCACCCATCCTTCGGCGCCCCGGCAATCTTCTGGGCGGCATGAAGAAGCTCGACGGGCAACATTGCGATGATGGTACTGTTATGCTCGACTCCAATCTCGGTGAGTGTCTGGAGACGGCGTAGCTCGAGCGCGCCCGGAGCGGTCGCGATCATGGTTGCTGCCTCAGCGAGCTTTTGGGCGGCCTCATTCTCGCCTTCGGCTTTGATGATCCGCGCCCGCTTCTCACGGATGGCTTCGGCTTCGCGTGCAATGGCACGCTGCATCTGTTCAGGAATGTCGACGTCCTTGATCTCGACCGCATCAACCTCGATACCCCATCGGCTGGCGGCGACGGTGAGCAGCTCCAAGAGCTTCTTGTTGATGGCGAGACGATCCTTCAGCATCTGATCAAGGTCGCTTTGGCCGATTGCGTCGCGCATTGCAGTCTCCGCCGCCTGCACGACCGCTGATTGCCAAGCCTCGACGGATGTCACGGCTCGGGCAGGATCGATTGCACGAAACCATAAGACCGCGTTGACGCGGACCGCAACGCCGTCGCGCGTGATCGTCTCCTGTGTTTCGAGTTGAACTGTGATCGTGCGGATATCAACGGTAACGACGCGATCAATGAAAGGGATGAGCCAGTACCAGCCCGGCCCTTTGGTCGTCCCCAGCCGCCCCAACCGAAACAACACGGCGCGCTGATATTCTTGATTGACCCCGAACGTCTTGAGCGCGGTGGTGATGAATGCGACGAGTAGAATGCCAAGAGGAATGAGCGCATATTGCATCAAATCGGTCCTCCACTGCGCCAGGAAGGCGATGTCCCCCGCCCTGGCGGAGTTAGCGATAGCAGCTGAATTTGGAAAGTGGATGGTCGAAGCGGACGATTGTCTATTCGGCCGCTAGATCATACTCAGCGGTAATGGCAACACTCTCCTCATGAACGCGCAGGCGCAGGGCATATTTTCGTTCTTCCCTGTCCTATTCGTGGGGACGTGGATCGTAGTGACGACTTTGCTCGGCTTCATGTCCGGCTGGTTCAGATTGCAGAAGCAATATCCGGCTCAGTCTGAGCCGAGCCAGTTAACACTTAGGATGCGATCTGGGCGGATGGGTACCGGGGTGAATATGAACGGCATTCTGACCCTTAGCGCCTGTCCGTCCGGCCTTCGTGTCAGCATGTTGAGCCTGTTCGGCCCCTTCGAGAAGCCGTTCACGGTGCCATGGGACCATATCAGCGTCGAGCCTCGGTCTTCGTTCTTCCTGCCGATGGCGAAGCTGACCTTCGGCAACCCAGAGATCGGAAATCTGACAATTGATGCGCGGCTCTGGCAGCGATTGGCGGCGGTTTCGCCAAAGCCCGATTTGGTGAGCGGAATACCAGAAGTTTCGGTGCGACGATCTGCATATGGGATGATCCTGGCGTGGCTAATGATCAGCGCGTTGATCTCGGCATTCTTCTATTTCGCACCGCGTCTCAACGGTGACGTTGGCGTCCCTGCCGCTGTCTGTCTACTGCTGCCAGCTACCTTCATAGGAATCGTGATGCTGGTCCGCTTTTTGCGGCAAGTCCGTTAGTTTGGTTGGGTTGGCGCTCAGATTCGCGCGTCTTCACTGGTCAGGCTGACGATCGATCAGGGCATTGAACCAAGTGCAAAAACAAGTTGTGCGACCAACGATATCCGGAACAAGATGAGAAATCCGCTCCGCCATCTTCCTTTCTCAAATTGCAGTGCCTGCAAAAGCAATAGGAGCAGGGGACAAGCGAACAGCGCTGTGCCGAAATGGAACCAACTGTCGCGGCGACTCAAGGCCAGGACATCGACGAAGGTTACCAACGCGAATATCGATAGGGTCAACGCTCGCCTGGTTCGTATGGTCAGCTGGCCCGCGCGATTGAACAAATTTCTTACGCCACGATCATAAGCAAAGATAAATGGCAGGGTGACAACTGCCCAAAAAAACACCAAGCGGATGCCCAGGCTGACAGTCATAACGACCCCAACAATCGCCATCAGATAGAGGGATGATCCTATCTGAACCAGGGAGCGTCTAGGAGCAACGCGTGTCGGAAAGGCCGCGAACCAAGCGTCCTGCCAGCTGAGAAGCGCGCCTCCGGCGATAGTTAGAGCCGACAATCCCGTCTGTGTCGAGGGCATGAGCCATCCAAGGATCGGCATCAATGCAAGTGCCGCAATCCACCACCGGTCGTCGGCAGCGTACCTATGATTTCGTAACCATCTGGCGAGGTTGGGTCTGATGGCAAGCGCATGCAAGCAAGACGCGCCGACAGCCGAAATATAGGTCGGAGTCCAGCCGCCGGTCGACGGTTGGTCCAATTTGCTCAAATCGAAGGTTGCAAGGATAGAAAGGGGCAGCGTAACGGCTAAAGCGCATAGCGTGTTTTCCAAAACTGAACGCTGTAAGTGATGCTGCCACCATGCAAGGGACTCGTCGTTCAGGTGAAACCGTAGACCAGGCAGGGTGGTCGTCATCTTCTGCAGGAGGGAACTCACCTGCGTCCTGGTACCTAGCCGCCAAAGCTCAATACGACGTCGCCAGACCGGAAGGTTCTCGTCAGTCAGCGCGCGCCATCCACGATGCAGCTCGTGACGAGGGTCCGCGAGGGCTTGGACGAAAGTTATTTCCTCCCGTCTCCGCAAGACGTCAGTTACATAGGGCGATGGCTGCCGATAGTGACGAGCATCCCAACCAAATAGATTAGCCGCGGGCTCGATCAACTTATCAGATTTTGGAGCATGGGCGGCAATCTTATGCGCCATCCACAGCTCGACTGAGCTGCGCATGACAACATCATCCAGCAGCGGAGAAGCGAGTATCTCTGCCTGAATATTACAACACAGCTCCCATTTGTCAGGAGCATCCGACTGCAGATTTTCCGATAGCGCTTGTCCACGCTGTTCCAGATACGCGCGGAGCGGCGTCGTTTCGTCCTTCGCCTCGTCGACCCCGTGCGTCGTTTGAGCGGATCCATGCGCAGGCTCGACATGTCCTGCAGTGGACTGCGTGCCTTCGATCTTTGCGACGGTTGGACGCGGCCTGGTGGCGATACGTATCGCTTGTTCATATGCTTGTCGCAGACGCTGAAAGCCGTCTGGATCATCTTCAGGTTGCGTCACCTTCAATTTGCGTGCGTACGCGCGCCGGATCGTCAACTCGTCGCTACCCGCCTCGATTTCCAACTCGCTCCATACCGTCACAGGAACGTCGCCCCTTCTAGGCGGTCCAGGGCAGTTAAAAGCTCTTCGCGCGCACGGTCAGCCGTTCTCGGATCTTGGGTAGCAAGGGCAGATTGAAATTCACTGATCCATTGCTCAACCAAATCGCGGCTTTCCCCGAGCGCATCCTGCCAACAACGGTTTGCTCTCGCCATCGCTGCGCGGTTCGGCTCAGTATCGCGAGGGTGAACTTTCAGAGCAGCCAGCGCTTCACGTCGTCGAGCGAGGTTCCGCTCATTATCTTCATTATCATCCGCAATAACCAATTGAAAATTCTGGTCTTCAGAGGGGATGTGCACGTCCACCTCTAAAAGGCCGTTGATGTCATAAGAGAAACGAACATTGATTTGTTTGCCGGCGGGGGCGAGACGGACCGGGATTCGCAAGTCGCCTATTTGAACATTGTCGGCGACATGTCTCGCCTCTCCCTGATAAACGCCAAAAACCACCTCCTGCTGGTTATCCGCCAGCGTCTGATAGGGGCGTATGCGGCTCGCAGGTATGGCGGTGTTCCGCTCGATAATTGGTGAAAACAACCCTTCCTCAAGACTGTTGTCGGGGAGTAGCCGAGCGTGGCTCACCCCAAGCGAGTATGGACAAACGTCGGTCAGTACGACCTCCTTAAGCGCAGCGTCCCGCGCTTTCAGGCCAGCCTGAACGGCCGCGCCGAGCGCCACCGCCTCGTCCGGATTGACTTCGACGTTTGGAAATCGGCCGAACATGCGCGTGACAGCGCGACGGACAATAGGCATTCGTGTTGCGCCGCCGATCAGAATAATCTCGGCCAGTGACTTGGGATCGATATGACTATCGCGCAGTGATCGTAACACGGGGTCACGCAGACGGGCGATCAGCGACGCCGCCCTTTCCTCGAACATAGCTGCCGAGATCGTGCACTCAAACGCTTTGTCGCGCCAAACGACGCGCATAGTAGCGCTATCAGCTTCTGTTAGGGATCGGCGTGCGCGTTCGGCTTGCTCCGCCAACTTGCGCAACAACCTCTCGTCACGGAGGTCTTTCCCCCATTCCTGCCCAAACCGCTCTTGAGCAAAAGCGATCAGGATATCGTTGAAATCTTCACCGCCGAGTCGATTGTCGCCCGTCGACGAACGTACCTCGATCACGCCCTCAAAGATTTCGAGGATGGAGACGTCGAACGTGCCGCCTCCTAGATCAAAGACCAGAAACCGGCTCTCGGCATCCAGTTGATGGATGCCATATGCGAGAGCAGCCGCAGTAGGCTCGTTGATCAATCGCTCAACCTTGAGGCCGGCCAGCTCTCCTGCCCGACGTGTGGCGCGACGCTGACGATCATTAAAATAGGCTGGAACGGTAATCACCGCCTCATTTATCGGCTCGCCGACAAACGACTCCGCGTCTTCGCGGAGGCTACGCAACACAAGCGCAGAAAGCTCCTCAGGAGAGAATGACTTGCGACCTAACTTCGTCCGCCGGGCCGTGCCCATATAGCGCTTGAATGCAACAGCCGTGCTGTCGGGGTGGCTGGCCAAACGCTCGCGCGCTGCAAGCCCGACCAACACGGAATCGCCATCCACGCTGACTGCTGACGGAGTGAGGACATGACCAAGGCGGTTGGGAATGAGAACAGGTGCGCCTTCACGATAGATGGCTACCGCGCTATTGGTAGTACCGAGATCGATACCAATGATCATCCGTGATTCCCCCACTTATCCAATTACGAGCTAATCTAAGGTCAAGGTCGGATAAAGCGGGGAGCGTTAACATTAGGATTAGCAGGGAGGAATCTTGTCTCACGTTAAGCCACGTTAACTCAACACGCGGATCACTGCCGCACTCCCAGTCGCGACAGGCTTGCCGGGCTGCCTCCGTTGCGCCTGCTGCTCGGATGAGCAGAGCCTCCGAAATGGGTTGGATCAGGCTCAGCACGTTCTGGGTTTCAATCTTCATGAATTGACAAAAACAGGCTGCTTTTCAGCGCAGAATTATTCGCGAACGTGCGAGGTTATCGACCCTCTGCTGCGCGAGCAGAGGGTCTGAACTCCGAAGGGGCGACGCTCCGCCGCTTCAATGAAACGCGGGGTTCCGTGTATTCAGCCGTGTATCTTAGAGTCGGTTTCGCGCTTTAACGTGGCCATTCGAATGCTACTACGGCGCATCCCGTAAGCGGCCATTTGTTGGGGTGGACGGCCGCTGCGAGGACATAATCAAGGCGCTCTAACTGGGATCCGCAGATATCTATTGCGGGTTGAGAGTGGAGTTCCATACGGTTGGTCCAGCGAAGGGAATAACTGAATGCCGATCCACCGCCAGACATGGTACCGACTCACGCCAAAAAGAAACCTGCCCGGGCTGCCCTGCCCGCACTGCGCCACCGGCAAGATGAAGCTGGAGAAGAACGGCCTCGTCTCTTTGGAACCCAAGCACGTCTCCGACTGGCGTGCGAAAAACCCCAACGATTGGGAGTTCGAATTCGCCACTGAACGTTGGTCGGCTAGCATGCGGTGCGATGAGACCACCTGCGGCGAGGTCATCCACATGATCGGTGACATCGAGGTTGTCGAGACCGACGTCGAGCTGCCCGGCGGCGGCTCCACATGGGCGTACGAGGACGTGCTGCGAATCCAGGCTGTGTTCCCGGCGCCGCCCCTCTTCCGGATCTCCAACAACGTGCCGAAGAACGTGAAGGAGCAACTCGAGCTTGCCTTCCGCATGTACTGGACGGACGTGTCCGCCTGTGCCGCTAGGCTTCGCACCGCCGTCGAACGTCTGCTCGATGATCAGGGCGTGCCTAAAGAACGGCTGCTGACTATGGGTAAGAACGCGGGCAAGATGCATAGAATGGATCTGCATGAGCGGATCGACTCGTTCACCAGCGGCTCAGCCCATAAGGATCACCTGCAGGGGCTGCGCAACATCGGAAATCTCGGGACGCACGGCTCCGAAGATGTCGAGGACAGTGACCTTTTCGACGCGGTGGACGTGCTCGAGTTTGTGCTGACTGGCATCTACGACACCAAGACAATTAACGCCAAGGCAGGCAAGCTGAAGTCGAAGAAACCTAGGCCTTAGATAATGCCGGCCGCCGCCTGGCGCTCCAGCAGCTTGGCGACAAGATCCGAGAGGGATATCGCCTCCTGCTGGGCGTTGCTGTAGGTCTAGTGCAGGGCGGCGTGGTACTACCTGCTTCAGACGCACCTCGTTCATAGCGTCCGCCAGGTTCGCGGCCAGCTGGTGTCCTACACGCGATTTTCAGGCTTCACTAGACGCTACCGTACGAGTGGTGATGTGGGCGATCGGTAGTCGGCGCGGCTATCAATTTGTTCTTTATTTGTACCGTTTACAACGGCCTTGCAACATCTTAAAGTGTTGCTGTCCAACACCTTGGGGTGCCAATGTCCATTCTCTTCACTCCGGGGCAGATCATGGCCGCGTTGTCGCTCAGTAAGCAGCAGTGGCGAACCTATCGCCAGGCGCTCTCGCCACTTGCTGCGGAAGCGGGGCGGTCAGCTTGCTTCAGCGCAGGAGATTTGCTCGCAACGGCGATCGTCCAGTCCGCGGCGAGTGTCCTGCAAATGCCAATCTTCGTCTTCGCGCCAGTTGCTGAGGCGCTCTTCGATGTCTGCAGCGCACATCCTTGGCCAAGGCTCGAGAGGGTAAGCCTGGCGCTACTACCAAGCGAAGGGCGCATTGTATTACTGGAACATGATCAGCGCTTGCCGACTTGCTCGCTCGCTCTCCTGGTCGAGCTTGGTCCACTCGTGGGAGACTTGCGCGAGCGTCTACTTGCGGCAGGGGGGGACCCTCAGCATGATCTTGCCTTCCCGCCCATGGTCGCGAGCGGCCGTCCATGAAATTCGAACAGGTCCTCGATCTGGTCGTCGAACAGACGACTAACCTTGGCTATCGCCAGGACGCCATTCGTCGCGACTATGCATATAGTGACGTTTCGGAGATGGTCGGCGGCACACACCGGGTTCCGCTCGTCGCCTTCAGTCAAACCCCGCCGTCTTACCGTTCTGCGGCTTTTGCGGTGGCCGAGGGATCATTTAACAGGGCATCTAACATCGTAGAAAGCCACCGGTCTCTTGGCGCGCCGCTGTTCTTCGTTGTTGACAATGACAAGGTCTCGACGTGGCAGGTCTATGCTCGCCAGACTCCGCGGCTGATTGAGCGGTTCTATGTCGCTGAGTTGTCCGAACGATTTGCCCAGCATCGCGAAGAATGGGGGCCCGATTCGATCTATCGTGCCAAGTCGATCGGCCGGGTCGATAAGAAGTACCAACTGAGCTTCGTCGATGTTGGGCTCATTCCGGCGATCGAGGGCGAGATCCACACCCGGCTCGACCGTATGATCCGCGAAGCGGTCGCTCACGTGCGTAAGGTCACCAACAACGAGGCTATGCGCCTCCTGTTTCGGGGTGTCTTCCGACTGCTCGCTGCCAAGATCCTGACTGATCGCGAACATCCTCGACCTAAGAGCTGGGAGGCCGACAGTGTCGCCGACGTCTTGTCTTCGATGGGGGACTATTATTCGCTCGGCAATGATACTCAAGTGTGGCCCGCAAACACGCTTGCCTTGCTCGAGCCGGTCTGGGCCACCTTCCGCAGCGGCTTCAATGTCGCCAACATCTCGGCTGACGACCTCGCTTATGTCTACGAGTCGACGCTCGTCACCCCCCAGGCACGTGCTAATTTCGGCACCCACAGCACGCCACGGCACGTTGCCGACTATATTCTAGATCGATTCCGCCTGTGGGAATTCGGCGCCGCGCCGCCGAAGGTCTACGAGCCCTTTGCCGGCGCCGGCGTCTTCCTCGGTTCCGCACTTCGGCAGATGCGCGATGGGCTGCCTCACGATTGGACTGACGAGCAGCGCCACGAACTTTTAGTGAAACATATTTCGGGGGCCGAGATCGACTCATTCGCCTGCGAGGTCGCTAAGCTGTCCCTGATCTTGGCCGACTATCCCAACGCCAATGGCTGGCATATCGAAAATACCGATCTCTTCAAGAAGGGTGTACTCGCAACGCGCCTGAAGGGCGCCGACGTAGTTCTGTGCAATCCACCCTTTGAAGTCTTCAACGCGAAGGAGAAGGCGCGATATCCGGATGCCGCCGCGATCGACGGATCCAAGGCAGTGATGACGCTCGAAACGGCGCTTCGTGCCCGGCCCAACATGCTAGGTTTCGTAGTGCCTAACACTCTTCTGCTTGACCGCCGCTACCGCCATCAGCGCCGCACCGTCGAGCGGCTCTATCGCGAGGTCGAGCTGGTGTCTCTGCCCGACGGTGTGTTCAATGTTTCGCAGCTAGATACAGCGCTTCTCATTGCGCGCGACCTGCGCGGCACCAACGAGCGCCAGATCATTCGTTCGAGCGCGGTCTATGACGCCGACAAGAAGACCTTCGCAGTCGATCGCAAGCCATCGCATTGCCTCGAAGAAGTGCGTACTCCCAAAGCAGCGGGCGACGGCAGATTGTGGTTGCCCCCGCTTCAGCATGTCTGGACGGTCCTTGCCGACCTGCCGACGCTCGAGACCAAAGTGCGAGGGCATTGGGGCCTGCGTTGGCGAGGTGGCCAGACGGAAGCCAGTCGCTTCTTCGATCGGTCGGACGACGACCGCGCAGCCGGCTTCATGTACAGCAGTTCGCTTGATCAATTCGTGCTCGGTAAGCCCGGCTATCTGGATGTTCGCCCCAGCGAAATCTATGCGGGCCTTGGCTACGATTGGGATGCGCCCAAGATACTGACCAACGCAGGGCGTTTGGGCCGCGGCTACTGGCGACTAGCGGCTGCCGTCGACCGGGGCGGGCGGCGCGCTTCTCAGCAGTTCATCGGTTTTTGGCCAGCGGCGGATGCGGAGATCGATCTCGATGCCATCGCGGCACTCATTAACGGACCCGTGGTCAATGCTTTCGTCGCCGAACACTCGTTCGACAAACGCTTTCGTATCGGCTCGATCGAACGCGCTCCGATTCCGACGTCCATTCCCGAGAGTCTGGGCGATCTGAGCCGAGCTTATGCGGCCGCAGCTGCGCGATCGGACAGCGATCCCGACAAGTTGGCGAGCTTGCTCGCTGAAATCGATACGCTTGTCCTCGACGCCTATGAGCTTCACGACGATCTGAAGCGCGACCTACTTGCGGCGATCGGCAGCAATTGGCGCCCGGTCCGCGGTCTGGCATCGCGGCGCCGTTCGAGAAAGCCAACCAAGCCCAATCAGCGCAATCCGATGCCCATGTTTCCTGACTTTAATGTCGAGGAAGCACAGGGCGAGGGGCTAGGGCGGGCTCTATCAGCTACCCAAGCGAGTGCACAATTGCAGTCGATCGCCAAGGTCGTGCCTGTCGAACGCTGGGCAGGGCAGACGCTATCAGCGAGCGATCTCAAAAGGGAGCGCGGCATTTCGCGCCCCGATCTTGCCGCCTGGGAGAGAGGTGGATCGGTCATCAGTTTTGTTAACCAATATGGTGAGCGCCGATACCCGGGCGATCAGTTCGTGGGCAACCGGCCGGTCGCGGGACTCGCCGAGATCATCGCGGCGATCGTCGATCCGCGTGTTGCCTGGCGCTGGCTCTCGCAGCCACATTCAGCCATTGACCAGCGTCGTCCGATCGAGATTCTGAAGACGACTGGTATAGAAGCGCTACGCTCTCTCGTGGCCCGCGATTTTCAATAATCGCCATGAAGCTCGAAGCAGCTGCCCTAGCCAAGGTCACGACTGCGTTCATGCCCAAATCCTTCTCGCGCATCTTTCCGATGGTGTTCAAGGACAGCCCGCTCGTCACAGGTCCCGGTGAGGCCCGGTTCAGCAGTTTGAAAGGCAATTTCAACACGCTCTACGCGGCAAGCACGCTTGCAACCGCGATCGCCGAGACGATCATTCGCGATCGGTTCGAGACCGCGGACCGCTTGCTCATGATGTCAGAACTTGAAGATCGCGCGGTGGTCGAATTGACTGCGACCTTACCGCTCAATCTCGCGGACTTACGAACTGACGGCTGTTTCCAGCTTGGCGTTTCAACCGATATTGCTGGTGCTAAGGGATGGGAGCATTCCCGCGTACTCGCCCAATATGTGCATGACGAGACGACCCTCGACGGCTTCCTTTATCGCTCGCGCTTGGTCGGAATGGACTGCGCAGCGATATTCGACCGCGCTATCGCGCCCAAGCTCGTTGCAGGCAAGGCGATGCCACTCATCGCCGCCCGCGGTCTGACCGCCGCAATCGAACAGCTAAGTGTTGAGGTGATTGCCTAGGGCCCCTCTTGCGATTGCCGCACGCGCCGGGTTAGCAGGCTGACAGGTGGCTCCTCCCCGCCATAAGGGATAATAGGTTGAACATTTGCCGAGGCGATGGATGGATGTGATGCAGGGCGAGCTCTTCGAGCCTGCGAAGCTCATCCTTCGCGACGCCTTGGTCGGCAAGGACGGCCGCGTGCCACTGATTCTGATCGGCTGCGGTCGTGACAAGCTGTCGACTGCGGCACCGGCCCGCAATCTCTACACCTCGGATCGTTTTCGGAATTCGCTAGCTTTAGCGCGCGATCTAGGCGCACCCTGCCTCATCATGTCAGCTAAGTATGGCGTCGTCGAGCCCGATCGAATACTCGAACCCTACGATCTCGACCTGTCCACGCTTTCGGACGCGGATCAGCGATCATGGGCGGAGCAGGCGATCGATCAGCTCGCCCGGCGCGCCGAGGGACGTACAATCAGCGTGCTTGCGATCGGCGCGTATGCTCGCCCACTTCTCGAGGCCAACAGGGCAAGGCCACAGGCGCTCGAGATAATCGTGCCCTGGCTCGACCTCGAGACCCCGGACCGCCTCGTCTGGCTGAACGAGGCCCACCGCATGGCGGCGCGTATCGGCGATCTCGACCGCCTTTATGGCTGGATCGACGCAGAGCGAGAGACGGGTCGCGTCTTCTCATTCGCCGATCTCTCCATGAGCGTGGTGCCAAAGCGAGGCGTTTACATCTTCCTTGATCCCACCGAACGCAATTTTCGAAGCAAGGCGCATCGGGTTGTCCGTATCGGCACTCATGCGGTCAGTGCGGGCTCGCAAGCGTCGTTGCGCGGCCGTCTGCGCACTCATCTTGGGCCTGCCAACGAGATTGGTAATCACCGCGGCTCGATCTTTCGCCTTCATGTCGGGCGCGCCATGCTGGAAGCAGGGCTGGGCCAAACCAACCTTCCGACCTGGGGGGAGGGGCAGGATGCCGACCCCAAGATCAAGGCGTTTGAACAGGCTCATGAGATCGCAGTCTCACGCTATCTCCAGCAGCTACAGGTCGTGCTGCTCGACATTGATGACGAACCTAGCAAGGACAGCATGCGCGCGCGCGTTGAAATGCAGCTGATTGCGTTGTTCAGCGACGCAATGCGGCCAATTGATCTACCCACATCTGGTTGGCTCGGGTTGCAATCGCCGATGGCGCCAATCCGCCAATCCGGGCTATGGAACATCCGTGGTGTAGGGGGGAAGTATGATCCATCTGGGGTCGGTTCGATCGCCGCGTTGCTCAAGGCCTGAATGAAGATCGACAAGCTCGATGCTGCTATCGCACGTGATCCGCGGTTGCCGCGCTATCTCTGCCATCTTTATCAGAGATTGAGAATGAACCGCCTCAACTTGGTGACGGGCGCAGGCATCTCGGTCGACGCGAAGGTGCCCGCATGGAAGGAATTGCTACGACGACTAGCGGAAATAGAGGACAAGCTTCCGGGGGAGCTCAAAATTCACGAAGATGCAGGCCTCCAGCCTGAATATCTCGGCCAGATCATATATCATCGTTTCAATCGCGTGTGCTCGATTGCCGATGTGGACACGGCACCCGACCTGCGCTCGGCGCAAATCGAGTATGGCTGGGGCGATACCATCCATAAGGCGATCTACCGTGATGTTGCTCCGGAGATTAACGATGTGGTGAGCGCGCATCCCTATCTCGCAAAGCTGCGCGACCTGGCCCGGCGGGTACCGCTCATTGTCAACTTCAACTTCGATGACCTACTGGCGCATGCGATCGGCGAGCAAATCAAGGAAGGTACGCCGGGAAGCGAGGGCGGGAACGCGCTGAGCGTCACTTGGCAGCCGCCGCTCACTGACCGCCCGGCCCTCACTACCGTTTATCACGTCAACGGCATCCTTCCGCGGGTGGACCTCAAGAAGCGCAGCCCCCAACTGATCTTCACCGAGGACTCATTTGCCGACGCTCGTGCCCGTTCGCCCGGCGTCAATGCCGAATATTTGTTCCTACGCTTCGTACAGAATACGATGCTCCTGATTGGGCACTCGCTCGCCGACAGCTCGCTTAAAAACTATCTGCGTCAGAACCGCGACAAGAGTCCAGCGAACCATCACTATATGATTCATTGGATCGGAAGCGATAGCGATTACCCTAAGCACCGTTGTAGTGACATCTTCGAGGCTAATCTTGAACTCTATAATCTCATTACCATCTTCCTGACCTCAGACGAGATCCGAGAGTTTCTTCAGCTGCTTATTCTCGATAAGCGCAGATTTACGGATATCATTGAGGGAATCGAACCCGATCGGCGGGCAACCTATCATTATTACATTGTCGGGCCTGTTGCTGCGGGCAAATCGACCTTGCTCGAGCATTTGCGCTGCTTCGAGACGCTAGAAGAATGGACGCGTCCGCCGCCGAAGGAGATGTACTTCGCCTCGACTAAGATCGGTGAGTCAGAGCAGCGAATAATTGACGAGTTCCTGAACCAGGAGCTGAAGGAGAAGAACCGTCGCATGCACGCAGCCGGCGTGGGCTATCATTTCATGGACCGAGCGCCGCTCGACCTTTACGCGTTCACGCCAACCGTCGAAGAGGTCAAACGGAAGTCAAGAGAACTGCGTGAGTTGGTCACGCGTAACAAACCGCTCCAGGAAGGCCAGATTATTTTTATCGAGGCCGAGCCGAAAACCTTAGTGAAACGGAACATGGCCCGCGGCCGTCCGCCCGAGAAAGCCGGGGAGGACGATTATCTTAGGGACCAGATTAGGAAGCTGAAGGAAACCTATCACCCGACCTTCATTCTTTCGACTGATGAATACAATTCCAACGAGGCCGCGCGGAAAGTCGCACGACATGTCCTGCTGGGCGATTACACGCCGACCGACCTACAAAGTATCATCGCGCGCTATGAGTGACGCAGCTGAACCCGTGCGCGTCTATCTGGCAGCGCCACTCTTCAATGACATGGAACGCAGCTTCAATGATCGTTTGACCGCGCTTCTGGAGCCATTTGCCGAGGTGTTTCTGCCGCAACGCGACGGTAAGTTGATGCGCGATATGGTGCGGCAAGGCATGCCGCTTGCGGCGGCGAGACAACTAGTCTTTGAAGCCGACGTCAACGCGCTCAAGCACTGCAATCACGTCGTCGCCGTGCTCGACGGACGCACAGTGGACGAAGGTGTGGCGTTCGAGATAGGCTATGCGCGCGCATTGGGGAAAACATGTATCGGTCTCAAGACGGATGATCGTGCTTTGCTGCCGTCCGGCGACAACCCGATGATCCTGTCTGGTTGTCACGAGCTGTTTGGCGACATGCTTGAGCTCGTCGACCGCCTACGCATGGGTGCGCGTTCCCTTCGCCAGACAGGCTGAGTACCTGCCAGAACTGACAATATCCGCTTTGCCAATCGGGCAACCAATCGGTCTGGTGCCTAAGGACCCCATTGTGCCCGTGATAGGTCATTTCGTTTACACTGAGAGGGGCGGTCATTGATTTCGCTATATCGGGTAGTTTGCCCGCAAGCTTCCAGTCCGGATAGCGCCTAAAGTCGACCTAGAAAGGTCTGCGCCCACATCTTCTGTATACACGGCGTATACACAGCTCTGAGAGGCCGCCGACCAAATATCCCAGAGATTTTAGAAAATGGCGTTTTTCCGCGGGTTTCGTGGTCGGGGAGACAGGATTCGAACCTGCGACCCTCTGCTCCCAAAGCAGATGCGCTACCAGGCTGCGCTACTCCCCGGCCGGCGAGGTCCCTAGCGGCTCCCGCGGCGCTTGCATAGCAGCCATGGGCGCATCACCCGCCAATCATGGTAAATCTTTCTTAACGCGGGCTGCGCCATGGTCCATTTGGACCAACATCGACGGGAACGACCGCTTGAACGCACCGCGCCTTGCCGGCACCATGATCGGTGGCGTGAACCAGACCATGGTTCGCGACGCGATCGGCCGTGCCGCGCAGCGAACCGGCGTCGATTTCTCCTACCTGTTCAATCAAGCGAAGAGCGAAAGCGGGCTCAACCCCAATGCACGGGCGCCGACCTCCTCCGCAACCGGCCTGTTCCAGTTCATCGACCAGAGCTGGCTTGGCGTGCTGAAGCAGCATGGCGCGAAGCATGGCATGGGGTGGGCGGCCGATGCGATCGGACAGACCGCGGGCGGACGCTGGACCGTCACCGATCCGCAGATGCGGCAGGCCGTTTTCGCGCTCCGCGAGCAGCCGGAGCCAGCGGCGTTGATGGCCGCCGAATCGGCCAGTGACAATGCCGCCGGGCTGCAGCAGGCGCTCGGCCGCCAGCCCAATCAGACCGATCTTTATTTTGCCCATTTCCTCGGGCTCGCCGGCGCCACGCGATATCTGCGCGCGCAGCAGGCGAATCCCGCTGCGACCGCGGCACCACTCTTTCCTCATGAGGCGGCCGTCAATCGCAGCCTATTCTACTCCAAATCGGGCGAGGCGCGCAGCCTTGGCGACCTCTACGCGCTGATGTCGCAAAAACTTGGCGGCCCGGATGGCGGCTTCCCCGCGCCGGGCAACAATGATGTCATGGCTGCGATGCGCATGGCGAGCGCGGGCGATCTCGTTCCCGTGCCTGAAGGAAGTCCGGACGGCGACATTAACGCCGCCATCACGGGAACAGGCATGCCGCCAGTTTCGGCGGGCGACAGCTCCACCAATGACATCGTGACAGCGATGATGGACCGGCACGCCAGCATCAACATGCTCAAGCCCAATCCGCAGACCGCGCGGCTGGCTTATCTGCTGCTGGCCGCGGATCTCGACACGCCCACGGTCACCTCCGGTTGAAACGGAAATGGCCGCCCCGCGCGGGAGATGGCCATTCGTTTGTCGACGATCGTTTCCGCCGCACTATTAGTGAGCTACCGCCGCCTTGTCCGGCTTGAGCGATGCGCCGATGCTATCGCGCATTGCGGCTGAGGGATCGTTGTGATCCTGTGTTTCCCACGCCAGCGTGATGGACATCCGGCGGTTGCGAGGATCGTAGATGTCGTCCGGCACATAGGGCTGGCGGTCGGCAACGCCTTCGATCCGCGCGAACTGATCGATCGCGACACCGTCATCCATCAATGCCTGGCGGGTTGCCTCCGCGCGCAAGGTGGATAGCGTCCAATTGTTCGCGACCCGCCCCTTGGCATAGGGGAGTGCATCGGTGTGGCCAGTGATGATCACCTGATTGGGTGCACCCGCGATCAGCTTGGCGACTTCCGAAATCAGCTTGCGGGCATCGGGCAACAAAGCGGCGGTGCCCAATGAAAACATCGAGAAATCCGCTTCGTCGACGAGATCGATCCGCAATCCGTCCGCGGTTTCGGTGAAGCGGATATTCTTGCCGAGCTTGGCGAGCTTGGCATCGGCCTGCATGCGCGCCATCAGCTTCCGCTTCATCGCCTGGAACCGCGCCTTGTCGGTGGAACGCAGCGCCGACGCGCCTTCCTTGGCGCCGCCGGTAGCATCCTTCGGAATGGTGAGGCTCTTGGTGCCGGTCTGCTGTGCCTTATGCGGATAATGATCCTTGGCGATGATCGAATCGCCGCCGAACGGACCGTTGGCGCCGGCGGATTTCTGGCGCATTTCGATCAGTGTCGGCGTGAAATAATCGGCAATGCCCTTGCGCTGCTTCTCGGTGGTGGCGCCGAGGATCCATAGCAGCAGGAAGAACGCCATCATCGCGGTCACGAAGTCAGCATAAGCGACCTTCCACGCGCCGCCATGATGGCCGCCATGGCCATCGGCGATGATCTTCTTGATGATGATCGGCCTGGGTTCAGGCTCGTTCTTCCCGCGCTTCGGAGGCTGTGCCATCGCTCAGGCTCAATCCCTAGCGGCCGCGCATGCCGTCGAAGACGTCAGCGAAGGCGGGCTGGTTCTCATGCGCGATGCTGGAGCGCGCAGCTTCGATCACCAGTGGCAGCGGATGGCCGTGCAGCGAGGCGATGATGATCTGTTTGACGACATGATAGATCGAGGCATCGGCTTCGATCACGGCGCGGCAGCGGCCGGAGAAGGGCGCGACGATCCCATAAGCGAGCAACACGCCGAGAAAGGTACCCACCAGCGCTGAGCCGATCATGCCGCCGAGGATGGACGGCGGCTGATCAATCGAGCCCATCGTCTTCACCACGCCGAGCACCGCCGCGACGATGCCGAGCGCCGGCAGCGCGTCGGCGAGATTCTGCAGCATGTCAGCGGGACGGATCGCATCATGGTGGTGGGTCTTGAGGCCATTGTCCATCACGTCCTCGACGGCGTGCGGATCGAGATTGCCCGAAGAGATCACCACCAGGCGCAATGTATCGGTGATCAGGTGGATAAGCGTGCTATCCTTGAGCAGCTTGGGATATTGCGCGAAGACCGAGCTCGACTTGGGATCCTCGATATGCGGTTCGAGCGCGACCGGGCCTTCGGTGCGCAGCATCTTCATCAGGCTCGAAACCAGGAAGATGACGTCGAGGAAATCCTTCTTCTTGTAGCTGGGGCCTTTGAAGACCTTAGCGAAACCGCCGCCGAGCGACTTCAGCTCCTTCATCGAATTGCCGGCGATGATCGAACCCACCGCCGCGCCGCCGATGATCAGCATTTCGTGCGGAATCGCTTCGAGCACCGGCTCGAGATGGCCGCCGGTGATCGCGAAACCGCCGAACACCATGCCGAGAAGGACAACCAGGCCGATTGCTGCGAACATTAGAAACCAACCCCCAACATGATCGACCTGGCGCCACTGCGAGCGCTCTTGCATCGTCGTAAATGGAATAACGGTAGAGGATGGTGAGGATTTATGGTTGCCGGGAAATTAACCCGGATTTTTATCCATAGGCTCTCGCCAATCCGGTTGCCCGCGCGACTGCCGGTGAGGCGACAGCGATCGGTTTCGAAAGCTGATTTTCCGAAGCCGCGGGGCGGATTTGCCGGCTCGCTGCGCAAAAGAATGCGCCCGCCGCGGCTATTTCAGCAGATCGAACAGCGTCGACTGGTTGATGCGCGCAAACAGCGCCTGCGCCGCCTGCAACGAGAGCAGATCGGCCTGCATCTTCGCAACCGTGCTCGTCACATCGGTGCCCTGAAGATTGCCCCGCTCCTCTTCCAGCGAAGAGGCGTTGTTTTGAAGCTGGGTTTTGATGCTGTCGATGCGCCCGGCGCGGACGCCCTGCTGGCCGATCATCGCGGTGATGTGCGTGATGGCGGCCTGGACATTGTCGTTGGCGGCGGCACTATCGATCTTCCGCTGCGCATCGTCCGTCCCCATGATCGCGGTGGCGGCAGTGCGCAGGATCTGGCTGAGCGAGATCGTGCCATTGGGCGTCTGCACATTGTCGAACACATTGGGCTTGGAATCGGTCGCGGTGATCTGAAGCACCCGGCTGATCGGAATCGGCAGCGGTGTGTTCGCTGGAAAGAGAGGCAGCCCGCGCGAGTCCACCGCCGTTGCGGCGGAGTCGACATCGTCGGCGATGCCATTCAGTTCGTCCGCGATCGCCTGCCGGTCGGATGCCTTGGTGGTGGCGTTGTTCGCCTCGACCATCAATTCGCCGGCGCGCTGGAAAGAGTTGGACAGGCCTTCGAGCGCCGATGAAACCTGGTCTGCGACCGCAGCCGAGGTGTTCACGTTCGAAAGCCACGCCTGCTGGTTCGATTCCTGGCGCTGGATGACTGCAACCCGCGCCCAGGCGGCGGGATCATCGGACGCCGTCTGCAAACGCGTGCCCGAGGAAATATCCGATTGCGCGCGGGCAATGTCCTTGGACAGCTTGAGCTGGCGATTGATTTCAGCAGTAAGGCGGTAGCCGGTGATTCCAGTCATCGCAGAGCTTCCTTACGCATCAGAAGAGATTCAGAACGTCTTGCATGGTGTCGCGCGCCACCTGAATGACGTGGGCGCAGGCGGAATAGGCTTGCTGATAGCGCAGCAGATCGGCAGCCTCGACATCGAGATCCACGCCTTGGACGGTGTCTCGCGCCGAAAAAGCGATGTCCTTGCGGGCAGAGGTGACGTCGGAATTGGTCTTCGCGGACGCAACCGCCTGGCCGTTGTTCGATACCAGCGCGACCCAGGCATCTTCGGCGCCGCTCGCCGAACGGGCAGTGCTGAGGTTAAGCAGGTTTCCGAAGTCAGCGTTGCTGCTGTCGCCTGCCGGCACAAGCTTGGGATCGGTGACGAGCGCGGTCAAGGTCGACGCGCCGCCCGTGATCGAAAGCAGCGGCGTGCCGGCATTGCCGTTCTTGTCGATGCCCTGAGCCGACCAGTTGTTGAGCGCGGTCGCGAAATTGGTGGCGATATTATCCAGTTCCTGCCGCCGGCCGGCAAGCTGCTCGGAGGCGTCCTGCAGGCCAGCCAGCGCACCGCTGCTCGGCTTGAACACGGCGCCCGACACGGTCGGGCTGGAGACGAGAAAGCCAATTCGGCCATCGCTCGCGCGCTGAATGCCGATCTGGGCGACCCGGGTATCCTGCAGCAGGACAGTGCCGTCGCCCGAGAGCGAGACGGTCGCGGCGCCGACATTATCGATCTTGACGTCGATGCCGACTTTGCTTGCGATCTGGTCGAGCAGTCGATCGCGCTCGTCGGCCACTTGCGCATAGGTCGACGTGCCCGCGCCGGCTTTCATGATCTGGACGTTCAGCCTCGCCAGCGTGACAAGATCGGAATTGACGAGATCAGCCGCCGAAGAGGCATCGGCTTCAATGCCGTCGGCAACCTGCGCGAGATCGTCCGCGGTCTGGCGGATCGTGCCAGCGGCTTGATCGATCGACGCGAGGAAGTTCTGGCGCGGAAAATCTCCGTTGGGATCCGCCGACAGCTTATCGCCGGCGTTGAAGACCGCCGTTAGCTGCGATCCGACGCCCGAGGCTCCATCGTTGAGCGAGGTTTCGAGGCGCTGCATCCACGTCAGCCGGCTGTCTGCCTCGCTGAACTCACTGCCCGCGAGCCGCGCATCGGCCGATTTGAATTCGTCCCAGCTCCGCGTGATGGCGCCCGTATTGACGCCACCGAAGGTCGCCTGGGGCCGATAAAGCATTGAAACGCCGCTGGACACCGGCGATTCCGAAAGCACGATCTGCCGCCGCGAGAAGCCGTCGCTGTTCGCGTTGGCGACGTTATCGCTGACCGCGGAAAGCGCGTTGCGATAGGCGCGCAAGCCGGAGGAGCCAATGTTGAGAAGATCGCTCATTCTGCGGCTTTCTTCATCGGCGGCGCGCCGTTTTCAGGCGTGCCCGTCACTTGCGGCGAGAATTGCTTGAGCAGAAGCTCAGCCACGCCCAGCGTTCCCTTCTTCGCCATCTCATCCGCCGTCTTGGCGTCGGACATTTCGCGAAACTGGGTCGCACCGTCATTGCCGAGAATATCGTCGCCGAGGCTTGCGTCTCGCATCGACTTGATCATCTGGCGCAGGAACACGGCCTCGAACTGTTGGGCGGCGCCCTTCAGCTTTTCGAGCTGTTTCGCCCGCGCCGGATCGACTGGCGCGGCTGAAGTCGAGGCCGTGGCGTTGATCAAAGGATTTCCAGCTCCGCCTTGAGCGCACCGGCTTCCTTGAGCGCTTCCAGGATCGCGACGAGATCGGAAGGCGAAGCACCGATCGCGTTCACAGCCTTCACGATGTCCGCAAGCGAGGCGCCGGGCTTGAAGTTGAACATCGGCGAACCCTTTTCCTCTACATCGATCGCGCTCGATTGCTGAAGCGCGGTCTGGCCTTGCGAGAAGGGCGCGGGCTGCACCACGCGTGGCTTCTCATCGATGCGGACCGTCAGCTTGCCGTGGCTCACCGCCGCCGGCGCGATGCGGACCGCTCCATTGATAACGACCGTACCCGTCCGAGCATTAATAACTATTCTCGCAGGTGCGTCTGCGGGCTCGACGGAAAGATTCTCGATCCGGCTCATCAGCCCAGTGCGATACTCCGCTCCCGGCGCCGCATCGATGGCAACCGTCACCGCGTCGGTGGCGTGCGCGATCTGCTTGCCCGCATCTTCATTGATCGCATCGGCAAGCCGGCGGACGGTGGTTAGATCGGCTTGTGCCAGATTGAATTGCAGCTGCGCAGAGGTCGCGAAACCAGCGTCAACCGCGCGTTCGACCGACGCACCGCCCGGAATGCGTCCAGCCGAGGGAATATTGACCGAGACTTTCGAGCCGTCAGCAGCGTCCACACCGAGGCCGCCGACCTCGAGATTGCCTTGCGACATCGCGTAGATCTGGCCGTCCGCGCCGCGCAAGGGCGCCATCAGCAGCGTGCCGCCGCGCAGCGACTTGGCCTTGCCGAGCGCCGAGACGGTAACGTCGAGCCGTTGGCCGGGCTTGGCGAAGGGCGGCAGTTCGGCCGTCACCATCACCGCGGCCGCATTTTTGAGCGACGGATTGACGTTGTTCGGGATGGTAAGCCCAAAGCGCGAGGCAACGCCCTTCATCGCCTGGGTGGCATATTCGAGGCTGTCGTCGCCGGTGCCCGCGAGACCGACCACGACGCCGTAGCCGGTCAGCTGGTTCTGGCGCAGCCCCTGGAAAGCGCCGAGATCCTTGATCCGTTCGGCGGCGGCAGGCGCGCCGATCAGGCAGGCGGCGAGGAAGGCGAGGAAAAGACGCATCGATAATCCTAAAATGGGCTGAGCATCGTAAAGAAACGCTGAAGCCAACCTTGCCTGCTGGCGCGCGCAATCTCGCCATTCCCCGAATAAGTGATCTTGGCGTTGGCGACGCGGGTTGAAGGCACCCGATTGTCCGCGGAGATGTCCGCATCGCGCACGATCCCGGAAATGCGGATATGTTCGTCGCCCCGGTTGAGCGTCAGCAGCTTCTCGCCACGCACCAGCATGGTGCCGTTGGGATAGACTTCGGCTACGGTGACGCTGATCTCGCCGTTGAGCTGGTTCGATTGGGTCGCTTCACCCTTGCCATCGAACGTATTGGTGCCGCTCGCGCTCGCATCGGTCGGCACGAAGAAGCTGGCGGGGCCAGTCGCCGGGGGCGTCAGGCCGATCGAGCCGGTGCGGTTCGTCTTGGCGGCATTGCTTTTCGAGGCTTGCGTCCTTTCCGCGAGCACGATGGTCAGCATGTCGCCAACGCGCGCGGCGCGGGCGCCGCTGGTCAGCGGTGCGTAGCCGTCATCCGCCTGGAAGATCGCCCCATTGGCGGGACGCGGCGCAAGCGGCGCGGAGAGCGTCGGCGCATATTCGGGATCGGCCTTCTGCTTCTTCGCGTCCGCGCGGCCTGTGCCGAAAGAGACGATGCCGACGGCAAACAGCAGCACGAGGCCCGCTTGCCAGTCATTACGGAGATTAGAGCTGCTGGTTGACATAGCGCAGCATTTCGTCGGTGGCGGAAATCATCTTGCTGTTCACCTCGTAGGCGCGCTGCGTCTCGATCATGTCGACCAGTTCCTCGACCACGTTGACGTTCGAGGTTTCGAGCGAACCCTGGCGGATCGCGCCGCGGCCATCGATGTTGGCGGCGCCGACTTGGGGGGCGCCCGAGGCCGGCGTCTCGACGAGGAGATTGTTGCCGGCGGGATCGAGGCCGGCGGGATTGACGAAGCTGGCCGTCTGGATCTGGCCAAGCGTGGTCGTGTCGCTTTGTCCCTGGAGCTGCGCGCTCACGGTGCCGTCAGCGCCGATGGTGAGCGACTGCGCGCCTTCCGGCACGGTGATCTCGGGCTGAAGCGGCATGCCGTCGTCGGTGACGATCTTGCCCTCCGCCGACAGGTTGAAATTTCCTGCACGCGTATAGGCGGTGCTGCCATCGGGCCGCAGCACTTGAAAGAAGCCATTGCCCTCGATCGCAATGTCCAGCGAGTTGCCGGTGGTGTTGAGCGATCCCTGCGTCTGGATCTTGGCGGTGCCCGTCATCTGCACGCCGGTGCCGAGCGACAGCCCGATCGCATATTTGTCGTCGGCCGAAGAATTCGCGCCGGGGGCACGGATCGATTGATAGGCCATCGTCTCAAAGCTGGCACGATCGCGCTTGAAGCCGGTCGTGTTCACGTTGGCGAGATTGTTGGCGATCACGCGCATCCGGTCGGACTGGGCGTCGAGCCCGGTCCTGGCCACGTGCATGGCGGCAGTGGTCATCGCATATTACTCCTTCAGAAACTTATTCGGGCAGCCGCATCAGATCGGCCGACGAACTGTCGAGATCCTTGGCGGTGGTCAGAAGCTTGATCTGGGTTTCCCAGGAACGGCTCGCTTCGATCATCTGGACGAGCGCGTCGCTGGTGTTGACGTTCGATTGCTCAAGCGCCCCGGTAGTGACCTTGCCGTCGGGATCGGAGGGCAGCGTGCCGCCGCCGCGAACGCGGAAGAGGCCGTCGAGCCCCTTGACGACATCCGAACCCTTCGGGGTGACGAGCTTGAGCTGCGCGACTTCCTGAAGCCGGGTGGGATCGCCGCCTTGCGGCACGATCGAGATCTTTCCGTTCGAACCGACCATGATCTTGTCGGCAGGTGGCAGCGTGACCGGCCCTTGGTCCCCCATCACCGGCGTGCCGTCGCCGGTGGTGAGAAGGCCGGTCTGGCTGACCTGAAGGTCGCCGCGGCGGGTATAACCTTCCTCGCCGTCGCTCGCCTGCACCGCGAGCATCGAATCGCCTTGCATCGCGACATCGAGGTCGCGCCCAGTTTGGACGACCGCGCCGGCCTTCATGTCGGCGTTGACCACCTCTTCCGAAGCCGGCGCCCGCCCCTCGAACTCCGCGCCGCCGCCTTGCAGCCATAGCGGCCGCTGCGACGTGAACTCCGCGCGGAAGCCCACCGTGTTGGCGTTTGCCAAGTTGTTCGCGATCGACGCCTGACGCGCCATAGCGCCGCGCATCGCCGACAGCGAGGTGTGGATGAGGCGGTCCATCTACGATCCCCCCAAGCCTGGCCCTAGTTGCGCAGGTTGACGACCGTCTGGGTCATCTGATTGGCGGTATCGATTGCCTTGGCGTTGGCTTGGAAGTTGCGCTGAGCCTGAATGAGCGCCACCAGCTCTTCCGTGATATCGACATTAGCCTGCTCGAGCGAGCCCGAGGCAACCGAGCCGAAGCCGTTGCTGCCCGCCGCGCCGACCTGCGGATCGCCCGAAGCACCCGTGGCCGACCATTTGGCGTCGCCAAGCTGACGCAGACCTTCCGGATTGGTGAAGTTGGCGATCATGATCTTGCCGAGCGCCTGCGAAGTTCCGTTGGAGAAGCTTGCCGTCACCAGGCCGGTGCTGTCCACCGTGACGTTATCGAGCTGGCCCGCAGCATAACCGTCCTGGTTGAAGGTCTTGACCGTGAAGGGCGACGATGTCTGGCGGGTGTTGGCGCCATAATCCACCGTGAGCCCGAGCGCGGCGGCCGCGCCGGCAGGCTGGACCTGCGCATAGCTGATCGGGCCGGGCGTCGTAATCGCGGTATAGGTCGCCGGCGACGTGCTGGCGTCATTATAGCCCTGCCCCGTCAGGTTGCCATTGGCATCGAAGGTCAGGATCAGCGGCGCCGGCGGGACGGTCGCCGCATTGCCGTCCGCGCTTACCTGCGAATCGCCCACGAACAGGCGCGCTTCCCAAGTGCTTGTCGGAGCGGCATTCGTTGGCGTGGTCAGGCGCGTATAATAGATGGTCGCGGGCATTGCGTTGCCCTGGATATCGTAAACCGTCGTCGCCGCCTGTTGGTTGAAGCTGTTGAGATCGAAGCGATCGAACGCATAGGGATTTGTCGTTGGATCGTAGACCGAGCGGGTCGACGGAATATCCGCCGTGTTTGGCAGGTTCAGCGACAGATCGATCGAGCTGGTCGCGCGCGAAAGACCCGAGGTCAGCGGAAGCTGAAGATTGCGCGCCGAAGCGATTCCGGTCGCAGTCACCGTGCCCGATGCGTCGGTCGGCAACACCTGCACATAGGCGCCGCTGTTGTCGACGACATAGCGATTGGCGTCCACGCTGAACGAGCCGTTGCGCGTATAGGTGATGCTGCCATTGGTGATGCCGGTCTTGGTGACGAAGAAGCCCTGGCCGGAAAGGGCGAGATCAAGCGACCGTTCCGAACTCTGGAAACCGCCCTGGGTGAACTGCTGGTCGATGCCCTTCAGGCGCGTGCCCTGGCCAGCGATCGCCGAAGACTGAAGCGGTGAGGCGGAGATGATGTCGCCGAACTGGCTGCTCGACTTTTTGAACCCGACCGTGCCGACGTTCGCGATATTGTTCGAGGTGACGGCGAGATCCGACTGCGCAGCCTTGAGACCCGAAAGCGAGGTATAGAAGGACATTTATGACTACTCCGGTTGAATGAGGTTCAGGAAAGACGCTCGGCGTCGGAAGGCGCGATCAGGCCGAGCCCGGTCACAAGCTGGGTGGTGCCGCTGGCCGGCGATTGGACCGCGGAAATCATGGTCCAAGTTGCAGTCTCAGGCGTGACAGAGCCGTCCTTGTCGACCGCGCTGACCCTGAGCCTGAGCGGGCCGGTGGCGACCTGATTGCCGCTTTCGTCCTTGCCGTTCCAGTTGAATGCCAGTTCGCCGGCTTTCTGAGGGCCAAGGGTGTTGCTGTAGACGGTCTGGCCGTTGGCATCGATCATGCTGATGCTGGCGTTGGTCACGTCGGAGGGGAAGCTGATGCTGCCGCCGTAGGTGCCGTCCGAAAGCGGGATCGCCACGTCCGATTTCACCAGCGCTGCGCGGCCGATCCAGCCCGACGCATCGCCGATGCGCGAAGCGGCGATATCTGACGCCATCGACTTGAGCGAGGCGTTCATCTCGGCGATGCCCGCGGTCGAGGAAAACTGCGCCATCTGCGCGACCATCTGGGTATTGTCGACCGGGTTGAACGGGTCCTGCTGCTGCATCTGGGTGGTGAGCAGCTTGAGGAAGGTGGTCTGGTCCACCGTGTTGTTGGATTTGGATTTCTGCGCGGCGGAGCTGGCGCTTCCCGTGCCGTTCAGCTTGCCGATCGTGTCACTGGCTATGGTCATTTGTCGAGCCTCAAGGTGTCGAGCGTGAGTTGCTTGGCGGTCTGCAGGACCTGCACATTGTTCTGATATTGGCGGGCGGATTCGATCATATCGACGAGCTCGGCCGCGCTATCGACGCCAGCATCCCAGACGTCGCCATTCTTGTCCGCGATCGGATTGGTTGGATCGTGCCGTTTGGTGGGCGTGATGTTCGAGGAGACGACCCGGTCAACCTGCACGGTTGCGATGCCCGGCGCCTGGGTGACGGTCTTGAACACCGGCTTGATCGCGCGGAAGGCGGTCGCCTCCGAGCTCGAGCTCGAGCCGGCATTGGCGAGGTTCGAAGCCGTCGTGTTGAGCCGCAGCATCTGCGCGGACATGGCGCGCCCGGCGATGTCGAAGACCGAGAGATTGTTGTTCGCCATGCCTTATTCTCCTTTGAGGGCCGACATGATCGTGCCGATGCGGCCCTCCAGGAAGGAAAGCGTGGTGCGATATTTTACCGCATTTTCGGCGAACTGGGTCTGTTCGGTCGAAAGCTCGACCGTGTTCCCGTCGAGGGATGCCTCCAGCGGTACGCGATAGCCGAGCGCACCGCGCGCGGCCTGATCGACACTGGTGCCGTTGCCGCTGGTCGCGGCTTCGAGCGCCTTGTTGAAGTCGATATCGCGCGCCTTGTAATTGGGCGTGGCCGCGTTCGCGATGTTGGACGCGAGCAGCGCGAGTCGCTGCGAGCGCAGCTGCAGCGCGGTACCGCTCAGTCCAAACAAGGTTTCGCCGTTCGCCATTAAGAAAATCCCTAAAGTTTGCTGGCATCCCGCCGTTACTCCTCGTGAGCAGGCATGCCGTCCTCACCCAAGCAAGCCTCGTGCCAATTAGGCCGAAAGCTTGGCAAATCGGACCGCATCCCGGCACGAGGACCAGGATCCGGCAAGCATTTGCCGGATCCGGCAAACTTTTGCCGGGTGATCGGCAAGTGGGGGTAAGATGCAGTTCTTGAGCGATTTCTCGCGATTCATTGACCCGGTATCGATGCTGATCGTGTTCGGCGGAGCGGCGCTGATCGCCACCATGCGCGCGACGCGTGGCGATGCCGCGCGGGCATTCCGCGCATTGGGCACGATCTTCACAGCCGACCCGGAAGCGGATGCAATGGCGGCGATCGTGGCGGTGGGAAAAGTCGAGAAGCTCACCGAGGTTCGCAACATCGCCTGCGTCGACCGGATCAAGACTGCCGAACGTTTCCTTCGCCGCGCGGTGCGCCGGCTGGCGCAGGCGCAGACCGCCGAAGCCTTTGCACGCTGGGCGCGGCACGATCTCGCCGAGCGCGAGCGCCGTCATCAGGGCGCAATCGGTTATTGGCGCTCGGTTGCGGAAACCGCGCCGGCGATGGGCATGATTGGCACCGTGATCGGCCTCATCCAGATGTTCGCTGCGCTTGAGGATTTGAGCCGCATCGGCCCGGCAATGGCGCTCGCCATGTTGACGACGCTTTACGGAATCGTGCTCGCCACCGTCATTGCGGGGCCGCTCGCCGCTCGGCTGGAGCGGCTTTCCAATGCCGAACTGACCTGGCAACGCGAGGCACTCGAGCGGCTGCTGCAGATCGCCGAGGCCGAGCTTGCGCCCGTCACGCCCCAGAAGCGGCCGCATCTGCGGACGGTTTCGTGAAGGCGCCAGCCACGCCAGTCTGGGCACTGAGCTTCGCCGATCTGCTGATCCTGCTGCTGGCATTTTTCGTGATGCTGCACGCGCATTCCGGCCACCAGGCGCAGATCGTTCAGGGCATCAAGCAGGCGCTTGGCAGCGCCGTCGCAGCCTCGTCCGAGAGCCATGACATCGATCCCAAAGCGGTTTTCGAGCTCAACGAAGCGGTCCTCAAGCCTCCGGCGCGCGCCGCGCTGCAGGCACTGGGCCGCCACGCCGCGCTCAGTGGCGGGCATGTGCGCATTGAAAGCATCGGCGCGGATCGCAATACGTCCCGCTTCGATGGATGGGAGCTTGCCGCAGCGCGCGCCGCCGCTGTCGCACGGGCCATCCAGGCCGGCGGCTTGTCCGAACAGCGCATCATGATCTCCATTCCGGAAATGAACGGAATTGCAGGCCGCGACGGTCAGCACATCGCCATTGACCTCGTCCCGCATGGCTAGCATCATTGTGGCACGAACTTTGCTTAGCGCTCTCCTGATCAAAGGAGACATATCTCGTGACCACGCCCCTTCGCCACTTGCTTGCCCCCATCGCGCTCATGCTCGGTACGGCGACGCAGGCCCAGACCGCCGCGTTCGAAAATCTGGACCGACTGGAGGCGCGCGTGGTCGCTGCGCTGGACGCCGACATCGGCACGCCTGGCGGCCCGGTTGCCCCGATCGATCGGCGACTGAAACTGGCACGCTGCCCGCTGCCTGCCACGATCGATCCGCCGGCGCTCGGCGCCGTGGCAATTCGTTGCGAGACGATCGGCTGGCGTATCCGCGTTCCCTTGCAGCACGTCGCCACAGCGGCGGCGCCGGTGAAGGTGGCGCCGGTGGTGCGCAAAGGCGATCCGGTCCAGCTTTTAGTGGACAGCGGCTCCTTCAGCGTCACCACCGAAGCCGTGGCTCAGGAAGATGGTGCGCCTGGCGATCGGATCCGGGTGAAATCCGATCCCAAGGCGCCGGTGATGATCGCCGAAGTGGTCGATGCCGGACAGGTTCGCCTGCCTGGATACAAATAATAAGGAAATTGCGCTAAAGCTTCTGCGGGCGCTGCCGTTACCCATTATGAATCGGGTTGTGGCGGGCTCGAGAAATGCGGAAGGGTGTGAAGATGATCAACGGAATCGGATCGAGCGGAAAGGGTCGGGTCGACCTCTCGCGCACCGACGCTGCGCTGAAGGGTGCCGCAGCTTCCGTGGTTTCGCCGGCTGCCGCCGAAGCGGCAGAAAAGGCCGAAAAGGTCTCTAATCCCGCAGCCGATCTGGCCGCGTTGGGCGCGCCGGTCGATGCGCAAAAAGTTGCCGACATTCGCGCCGCGATCGCTGAGGGCCGCTATCCCGTCAATCCGCAGGCAATTGCCGAAAAGATGATTGCGCTCGATCTTCCGCTGAAATTCTAATCGATGAGCGAAGCCGCGCTGAACCGTCTGACCGAAGCGTCCGAAGGCCTGATCAAAGCACTGGATACCGGAACGGCCGAAGCGGTGGAGCGGGCGACGCACCGCTTTTCCAATGCGCTGAGCGAAGTGCAGTCGATCGGCGGCTGGCACGGCTCTCCCGAGATCATCGCCAAGCTGCAATATGCCATGAAGCTGGCCGACGCCGCCCGCGCGCGCGTCAACTATCTGGCTGACATCAATCGCCGCCGCTTCGAGGCGCTCTGCCAGGCAGCCGGCATCGATCGCCCGTCCCAAGCATATGATCGGCGCGCGCGCCTGAAGGCCTGAAGCCGGATTTTTCCGGAATAACGACCGCGCCCGCATATTGTTTAGGGCCAGACCGCAAACTTCACGCATTCGTTCACCAATTATTTGTATCTTCACCATTAGCATCCTGATCGAAGGCGATTTTCCGTCTTCGCGGAGCTGGCGGGAACGCACCGGGCTAGGCCTCGAATGGCACGGTCCTTGCTTTTTCTCCGTCGATCCATTGGGGGATGCAGTACGTGTCGACGGCCGCAGCGGGCGTGAAGCGCAAATTGTGGAAGGATGCGGGGCGCGGCGCGATCCTGCCGCTTGCCACGCTGATGCTGGTGGGCCTGATGGTCGTGCCGGTGCCGTCCACAGTGCTCGATATCGGTTTCATCACCAACATCATGATTTCCCTCGCGGTGCTGATGGTGGCGTTGAACGCCGCCAAGCCGCTCGACTTTTCCGCCTTCCCGACCGTCCTGCTTTTCGCGACTTTGCTCCGGCTTTCGCTCAACGTGGCGTCGACCCGCGTCGTGCTGGTCAACGGCCATACCGGCGAAGCCGCGGCTGGCCATGTCATCGAATCTTTCGGCAATTTCCTGATCGGCGGCAATTATGCAGTCGGTCTGTTCGTGTTCGGCATTCTGATGATCATCAATCTCGTGGTGATTACGAAAGGCGCCGGCCGCGTCTCCGAAGTTTCGGCGCGCTTCACCCTTGATGCCCTCCCCGGCAAGCAGATGGCGATCGACGCCGATCTCAATGCTGGCCTGCTCACGCCCGACGAAGCGAAACTGCGCCGCCAGGAAGTGGCGACCGAAGCCGACTTTTACGGATCGATGGACGGCGCTTCCAAATTCGTGAAGGGCGACGCCGTCGCAGGCGTACTGATCCTCGTCGTCAACATTCTCGGCGGGCTCATCCTCGGTACCCTATCCCACGGCATGTCGATTGGTCAGGCAGCATCGAACTATGTGCTGCTCGCGATCGGCGACGCGCTGGTTGCGCAGATCCCGGCGCTGCTGCTTTCGATCGCGGCGGCCGCAATCGTCACGCGCGTTTCTTCGCCTTTTGATCTTTCAGGGCAGATCACCTCGCAATTTGGATCCAGCAAGGCGTGGACCCCGGTTGCCGGCATCCTGGGTTTCCTCGGCATCTTGCCGGGAATGCCGCATCTCGTGATTCTTCCAGCTGCCGGTTTGGCCGGCTTCATCGCCTGGAAATTGAGGGCCGCCAGGCCGGTGCCGATTGATCCCGAAGCACAGGCCAAGGTGGAAGCCGACAATCCTCCGCCCGCCACCATCGACTGGAACGAGGTGAGCGATGGTGCGGCATTGAGCCTCGAGCTCGGCTACGGGCTGATCAGCCTGGTCGACGAGCGCAAGGGGGCACCGCTCATGGGCCGGATCACGGGCATCCGCCGCCAGCTTTCGCGCGAGCTGGGCTTTGTCATTCCGCTCGTTCGCGTGCGGGACAATCTGGCGCTGGAGCCGAACAGCTACCGCATCAGCGTGGCGGGCGTGGTGATGGGCGAGGACCAATGCTGGCCCGACGACCTGCTTGCGCTCGATGGCGGCGATGTCGATCGGCCCATGAAGGGCCGCGAGATCAAGGATCCGAGCTTCGGGCTTCCGGCGGTCTGGATCGCCCCCGAGCAGCGGTCCGAAGCCGTCGTCGCGGGCTATACCGTCGTCGATCCCGCAACCGTGATCGCCACCCATCTCAACCAGATCATTGCGGCGGCGGCCTCCGAATTGTTCGGCATGGACGAGGCACAGAAGCTGCTCGACGCGCTCAAGGAAAGCTCGCCGCAGCTCGTCGCAGGGCTCACCCCTGCCCCGCTTTCGCTTTCCGCCATCGCTGCGCTTTGCCGGACGCTGTTGTCCGAAGGCGTGCCGCTCAAGGACTTCCGCCGTATCGCTGAGGCGATGGTCGACGCAGCACGGACCGAGAGTGATCCCAATGCGCTGGTCGAGGCGGTGCGCCTGCGCATCGGCGCGCTGATCGTGCAGACCTTGGTACCGGTGAAGATGCCGCTTCAGGTGATCACGCTCGATGCCGGGCTCGAAGCGCTGCTCGCGCAAGCCGTTCGCACCGGCCCCAACGCCAGCCATCCGTTCGAGCCGGCGCTTGCCAGTCGGCTGATCGAATCGATTGGAAGCGCGGCTCAGCCGCTGATGGCGCAAGCGGCGCGCTTTGCGATCGTCACCTCACCGCTCGCCCGCCGCGCTCTGGCGCGTCTGCTGCGGCCCCATCTGCCCGATGTGCCGGTGCTCTCTTTCCTCGAAATTCCCGACGGAAAGCCCGTCGAGGTCTGCGCCATCGTCGGCAACAATGATGGTATTCACGCGCCCCACAGCTTTTCGCCCCAGCCGGAGATGGTGTCATGAGCGCGCATTTCGGTCGCTCCGCGCGAATCCTCAGCGTCACCAGCGGCAAAGGCGGCGTCGGCAAGACCAGCATCGCAGTCAATATCGCTGCTGCATTGAGCCGCATCGGCCGGCGCACGCTGCTGGCAGATTGCGATCTCGGCATGGCCAACACAGCCATCCTGCTGGGCCTCCATGCACCTGTGACGATAGACGATGTGCTCGATGGCCGTCTGAGTGTCGACGAAGTCGTGACTGAGGTCGAGAAGGGGCTTCTCGTGCTGCCCGGGGGCAGCGGAACCGGCAACATCCCCGAATTTGGCTCGAACGCGCGGCAGCGGCTGGCACATGGCCTGCGCCCCTTTTCCCGCATGACCGACTTCATCCTGGTCGACACGCCGACCGGCGCGTCCGCCGCCGCAATGGAAATCGCCGCCGCAGCCGACAGCGTGCTGCTGGTGCTCTCCGGCGAGCCGACCGCATTCATGGATGCTTATGCAGCGGCCAAGATTCTGACCCTCGATCATGGCTGCAGGAATTTCCAGGTGATCGCAAATATGGTGACTGGCGAGGCCGCGGGGCGCGATCTGTTTGCGCGCTTTCACGATGTCGTTTCCAAATTCCTGCCATCATCGGTCACGTTCCTCGGCAGCATCCCCGCCGATCGGCACATGCGCGAGGCGGTGCTGCACAAGCGCTGCTGCGTGCTTGCCTATCCGCACAGCCCGGCCGCGATCGCGATATCGCGTATTGCCGCCCGCATCAGCGATATGAAGATTCCGGCCACGCCCGGCGGCAACCGTTTCCTTGGGCAGGAGGCGCTGCATGTCGTTCGCTAACGCGGCCAATATCGCCGGTACCTATCAGCGCCGGCCGCAGCGGAATGCCCCGGGTAGCCTGGCCGAGCAGCATATGCCGCTCGTGCGCAAGATTGCCTGGCATGTCCATGGCCGTGTCTCGTCTGCGGTGGAGATCGAAGATCTCGTCCAGATCGGCATGGTCGCACTGGTCGAGGCCGCCAATAATTTCGAGGACCGCGGCTATGCCTTCGCCACCTATGCGGCGATGCGCATCCGCGGCGCCATGATCGATCATCTCCGCCGCCACGCCGCCATTTGCCGCTCGGCCATGTCGAAGCGCCGCGAACTGGCCAGCATGCGCGAAAAACTCTCCAACTTGCTCGGCCGCACGCCCGACGATGCCGAAATGGCCAGCGCGATGAGCATGGATGCCGGCTCTTATCGCCAGCTCGTCAACAGCAGTATGGCGATCGTCCATGAATCGATCGACGAGGTTTATTCGGATCACTCGCTGTGGTTTGCCGATGTCGAAGATCGAGCCGACGAAACCCTGGAGCGTGAGGCGTTGCGCGAAGCGCTGGCCTCCCGCATCGGCGAACTCCCCGAGCGCGAGGCGATGGTGCTACAGCTCTATTTCGTCGAGGAAATGAATCTCGAGGAAATCGGCCAGACGCTCGGCATCGGCGCAGCGCGGGTCTGCCAGATCAAGAAGTCAGCGCTAGACCGGCTGCGCAAGTCGCTGGCCGACTGGAACTGAATCAAACCTCACAACCAACTGGAACGCGCTCTGGCCCTTGGGTTTGCCCGAACGCCAGGCCAGCTTGAAAACTACCGCCCGTCGGTCGGACGCGTCCTGGCGATCCCGAGCTTATCCAGTCGGGAGTCGATTTGTTCCACGCGCCGGTACATGGTGGTGACGCGTTCGGCCAACTCGGCCTGTCCGTCCCGCAGCAGGGTCAGCGTGCCATTGGCGCCTCCAGGCTGATATTTGGCAAGAGCGAGCTGGAGACTGCCGATCGCGCCGCGTACTTCAGCGCCGGTCGCGGGCTTGCCGCTGTTGATCTGCTCCAGGCGCACCAACGCGAGCTGTTCGCGGCTGCGGAGCGCATCGATCTCTTCGATCATCTGATCGAGGCGCCGCATCTTGCTTTGATGCTGCTGAACCTGCTCCAGGACCAATCTCGTCTCGGCGACGGTGCGGCTTGCGACCAGCAGGCCGACCACCGAAAGGCCGCTGGCAAACACGGCCATCGAAACTGCTGCAAGCGGGATCAGAGGCCGAATATTGCGCTTCGGCTTGCCCGGAACGGGCGTTGTCGCCGCCGCCGTTTCAGATGCCTGCGGGAGCGGAGCATTGGCAGCGGCCGAGAGCGGGGCTTTGGCGGCAACAGGTGCGGCTTTTTTATTGGCGGGCGCAGCAGGGGCGGCAGGCGCCGCCGGTTCTGGAGCGACGGCGACAGGGGGGACGGCCGGTTCGGCTTCTTCCAAACTCTCCACAAGGGCGGGCGCCGGCGCAGCATCAGCCGCGGCTGGAACTTCCATCGCGGTCAGCGCGGGAGCCGCCTCTTCGCCATCGTCGATTATCAGCAGGGGCGCCTTATTGTCTCCGCCAATCTGTCCGTTGATGCCGTCCATCTTCGCCTCTTCTTCTTCTGTCAGTTCAAAAATAAGGCCCCTGGCGCGGGGGGTGTTTGCGCCAGGGGCCTCTGTTGCCCGGTAAAGGGGACCAATCCTTACCGGAGCAGGCTGAGCACGCCCTGCTGGCTCTGGTTCGCCTGGGCGAGCATTGCCGTTGCAGCCTGGCTCAGGATCTGAGCCTTGGCGAGCTTCGTCGTTTCCACCGAGAAGTCGGCATCTTCGATGCGCGATTGGGCTTCGGAGATGTTCGTGGAAGACGAGGTCAGCACGTTGACGCGAGTTTCGAGACGGTTCTGAACCGCACCGAGAGCGCCACGCTGAGCGGAGACCTTGTCCAGCGCCTTATCGATCTGGGACAAAGCGCCACGGGCGCCTGCCACGGTCGTGATCGACATCGCCCCGCCCAGCAGGTCGGAAGATCCGCCCTGCAGAGCCAGGCCGGCCTTCGTCAGCGAGGCCGAGCTGCCTTCGACGCGGATGTCCGCACCCGTGGTCGAGGCGAGCGTGACGCGGCCGCCGATGCGCAGGCCAGCCGCGAGCGAACCCGTGCCGGCTTCACCGTCGAGCGAGGTCGCCGAGGTGAACATGCTGCCACCAGCGTCGGTGACGTTGATGTCCGAGCCGTCCGAAGCGGTCAGGATCAGGTTGCCCTGGTCGTCGGCGGTGGCGACAACGCTGCCGGGAGCGGCGGTGTTGATTGAGGTCACCACGTCGGAGAGCTTGGTTGCACCCGAAAGGTCGATCGTGACGCCGTTGATGACCGTGTCGGTCGAAGCCGGCGCAGTCGCGAAGTCGACGGCGACCTTGACGACCGTCTTCGCCGAAGCGAGGACGCCAGTCTGAGCGGTCAGCTTGTTGATGGCGGCCGCCTTGGACGCCGCTGAAGCCGCGTCGGACTTGCCGACGAGAACCCCGTTGATCTTCAGGTCATCGGTTGTCGACAGCGCAGTTGCCGAAACCGCCGAGCCGGAGAAGATCTTGCCGTCGCTGGTTTCGTTGAGGCCGAAAGCCTTGACGTCAGCGAGCGTACCGGCACCACCGGCGTAGCCGTTGGCGGCGTCATTCGCCTGGACCTTGATGTCCGAGCCATCAACGCTGTTGATCGCGACGAAACCGGTATAGGTGCCTGCGGTGAAGCCCGCCGAAGACGGCGACGTGCCGGCGACGACGATGTTCGCACCGGTGTCATTCGACAGCGTGATCGTGCCGTTGTCGTTGAGCGTGGCGACCACACCCGACGCATCGCGGTTGATGTTCGCGACCAGATCGGTGACCGAACCGGCGGCGCCGATGCTGTTGCCGTTGATGGTCAGCGCACCGGCGACGAAGGTCGAAGCGTTGGGCTGCGCGCTGGTCAGCGTGTTGTAGGCGGTGGCCTTCACGTTGGTCTGCGCGGTGTTGGTGTTGATCGCCGTGGCGAGAGCCGTGGCGGTGTCAGCGGTCGCGGCCGAAGCGAACGCGGCCTTGCCGTTGATCAGCACGTCGCTCACGGCGAGACCGGAAACGGCACCGACGCGGCCCGTGGTCAGCTGGCCCTGGACCGAATAGCCTTGGAGACCGAGCGACTTGGCGTCGGCGGCGTTGATGCCGAAGCTCAGATTGTCAGCAGCGCGGGTGCCGATCTGCAGGCTGACGCTCTTGGAAGAACCGTCGAGCAGCTGAACGCCGTTGAAGGTCGTGCTCTTCGACACGCCATCGACTTCCTGAACGAGCTGGGTCAGCTCGGCCTGGAGAGCGGCGCGGTCCGAAGCGCTGTTGGTGCCGTTGGCGGCCTGGACAGCCAGCTCACGCATGCGCTGAAGCATGTTGCTGACCTCGCCGAGCGCACCTTCCGCAGTCTGTGCGAGAGAGATGCCGTCATTGGCGTTGCGGATCGCAACATTCATGCCGCTCACTTCCGCGCCCATGCGGGTCGCGATTGCGAGACCGGCTGCGTCGTCCTTGGCGCTGTTGATGCGCTTGCCGGTCGACAACCTCTCCATCGCCGTCGACAGCTCCATGCTGGCCGACCGCGAACCGTTCTGGGCGCGCAGAGCGCCGACGTTCGTATTGATGACAGTCACTGTGGGTTCCTTTCCCGCTCTAAATCGGGGCGACCTTTCGAAACCGTGATCGCCACAAGCGGGTTAACGGCGCGGACCTTCCGAGCTTTAGGAGCTTTTTTGGAGAGCTGACAAAAAGAGGCGGGCTGCCGCGGGCCGGGCGCCATTTACGCCTCCTCGATTTCCCGGCCGAACGGCCCGCAAGCTCGCGCGGTCGCCCAGACAATCTTGGCCGCATCGGCTGAGAGAAGCATTTCCAATCGTATCCTGACTTACAATTTCCCTTTTGTGCCAGGATTTCGTTGCATCATCTATCCGTAGAGTCCCTGATATTTTGTCATTTTACTTTCGATTTTGCTATCGGCTTTTAAGAATATCATGTCGATTTTATTCGAAATTTCACGCAAATGATCAGAATCAGTTTCAAACGATGCTTTGGAAACAGTTCTTTCTTTCTGATATCGGTGCAAAAAAGCGCAAGCCGGCCCTCGCATATGCGACACGCGCGCGATCACGCGGCACGCGGTCGTTAAGCATTTATCATCTTTTGCCCCTTAGCTTATTTCCTGCCCGGGGAATTCCTCCGCGGGTGGGAAGGGACCACGGCAGCGATGCCGCTTCCCCGGGGGTAGTGATGAATGACGTTGGTTTGACCCAGGCGGCCGCTATGGCCCTGCCGACGCTCAGCCGGTGGTTGGCGGCAAGTGGCATAGCGTGCGCCGCTGCTGATCCAAGGGATCCGGTGGGGCGCCATGCGGCCCGGATCCTGCATGTATCCGAGCGGGTCTACGCCAACCACCGCGATATCGTCGTCGATTTTGTCGATGGAGCGCCCAGGCTCGTGCGGCCCGGCCGCGGCCAACCCGCTGAAATCATATTCGGCGCCGACGATATGGCATTCGGCCATGCGCTGATTGCCGAGCTTGTGCGCCCGGCGGGGCAGCCCGCCTGCGGCGAGCCGGAAAGCGCGGCGCTGCTCGATCTGGCGGCGCGCGTGGCGCAGCATGACGCGACGGTGCTGATTCTCGGGGAAACCGGAACCGGCAAGGAAGGGATTGCCCGCTACATTCATGCGACGGGCCCGCGCGCAGGCAAGGAGTTCGTCGCGGTCAACTGTGCTGCGCTGCCCGAAACCATGCTGGAAGCGATCCTGTTCGGCCATCAAAAGGGCAGCTTCACCGGCGCCGCCGGGGCAAGCGAAGGGCTTTTCCGGGCTGCCGATGGCGGCACCTTGCTGCTCGACGAAGTGGCCGAGATTCCGCTTGGCCTGCAGGCCAAGCTGCTGCGCGCGTTGCAGGAGCGCGAGGTGCTTCCAATCGGCGCGACCCGCCCGGTATCGGTCGATGTGCATGTCATTGCCGCGGCAAACCGCGATCTTGCCGCCGAGGTTGCGGAAGGCCGCTTCCGTGCCGACCTCTATTGGCGTCTTAACGTGCTCCCGCTCACGCTGGCGCCGTTGGGCAATCGCCGCCTGGACATTCGCGCCATCGCGGCTGCCATGCTGCTGCGCCACAGCCCGCTGGGAAAGGCCGTTCCCTGGCCGACCCCGAACGCGCTCGACCGGCTGATGACGCATGATTGGCCCGGCAATGCCCGCGAACTGGAAAATGTGATCCAGCGCGCGCTGCTGCTGCACCGGGGCGAGCGCATCGAAGCGGACGATCTTGCGATCGACCGCCGCTTTTTCGCCGATGCTCCCGCGCTCAGCGCCGTCCGCCTCGCCGAGGCGTCGCGCCAATCCGAAGCGGATGCGATCCGCGCCGCGCTCGAAGCCACTGGCGGCCACCGCCTGCGCGCAGCCGAGCGGCTCGGCATTAGCGAGCGGACGCTCCGCTACCGGCTGGCTGACATGCGCCAAGCGGCTGCGGCGTAAGGAGATCGGGCGATGAACACGATCAATCCCACCAGCCTTCTCGCGATGCGAGCGCAGATTCTCCAGCAGAACGCCGCCTTGCAGAAAGCAGCGGCCACGGCGACACCCGGCGCGGATGCGGCCGGCGGCACCGGCGCGACCCAGGGCGCCGATTTCGGAACGGCGCTCAAGGGCGCACTCAGCAAGGTCAGCGATCAGCAAGCCGCCGCCAACGCGATATCCGAATCCTACGAACGTGGCGACACCACTGATATCGCAGCGGTGATGCTGGCGCGCCAGCAGGCCTCGATCAGCTTCCAGGCAACCCTTCAGGTCAGAAACAAGCTCCTTGCCGCCTATAAGGACATTATGAGCATGCCGGTGTAATCGATGAGCGAAGCGACTATTCTTCCCGCTGAAACTTCACGCGCGCTGCCGGTGACGGTGGCGCGTCCGCCCGCGAGCTTTGCGCCGTTTCTGGAGCAGATCGCCCGCTTCACGAGCCAGCCTGCGGTGCTTAGGAGCGTGCCGTGGCTGATCATGCTCGGCCTGGTCGGCCTGGCTTGGGTGCTTTGGGGGGCGTTCGGCGATCCGGCGAACAAGCCGCTCTATCCGGGCATGCAGGACAGCGACAAGGCCGCCGTCGCGCAGGCGCTGGACAGCGGCAACATCAAATATTCGCTCGATCGGACCACTGGCGAGATCGCTGTCACCGACGCCGATTTTTACCGCGCGCGGATGCTGCTTGCCCAGCAAGGGCTTCCCAAGAGCGCGCCCGACGGCAATGCGGTGATGAGCTCGATCCCGATGGGCGCCAGCCGCGCCGTTGAAGGCGAGCGTCTGCGTGCCGCCCAGGAAAGCGATCTGTCCCGCACGATCGAGCAAATCGATTCGGTCGCGCAGGCCCGCGTTCATCTCGCGGTGGAGCAGCCAAGCGTTTTCCTGCGCGAATCGAGCAAGCCTTCGGCTTCGGTGATGCTGCGCCTCTACGCCGGCCGTCGTCTCTCCGATGCGCAGGTGCAGGCGATCGTCCATCTCGTGGCATCCTCGGTGGCGGGCCTCTCACCCGATGACGTATCCGTTGTCGATCAGAGCGGCCGGCTGCTCTCGAATAGCGGCGGCGATGCCGCGAGCCGCGCGACCAATGCGCAGGTGGCGCTTCAGAACAAGGTCGAGCAACAACTGAACGACTCGATCAACGGACTGCTGACGCCGCTCGTGGGCGCCGACAATTTCACTGCGCAGGTTCATGCCGATCTCAATTTCGCGGAAGTGCAATCAACCCGCGAAAGCTTTCCGAAGGATACGGCCGTCGTCCAGCGCGAAGAAGGCGCCTGGACCGCTGACAGCGCCGGCGCCGGCGGAACCGCGGGCGGCGTTCCGGGGACGCTCTCCAACCAGCCGCCGCCGGCGGCGCAGGTTGCCGCCGCGCCCAACGGCGCGATTACGCCCTCGGCTCCGGGCGCTCCGCAGGGCCAGACGGCGCAGACCGCGGCTGCCGGAAAAACTTCGGAAAATTACAATCGCGAATATCAGCTCGATCATCAGGTATCGGTGACGAGGGAGCCGGTCGGTTCGATCAAGCGGCTCACCGTTGCCGTCGCGATCAAGCAGGGCGGCGCCAAGCTCAAGCCGGCCGATCAAGCGCAGATCGAAAACCTCATCAAGGGCGCGGTGGGCTTCGATCAGACCCGCGGCGACGTGGTGGCCGTCAGCGTCCAGAAGTTCGCGCCGGTGCCCGAGCCGGAAAGCCCGCCCTTTTATGAAGCGCCTTGGCTCACGACCGCTGGCAAGAACATCGGCATGCTCGTGCTGGCCGCGCTGCTGATCTTCGGGATCGGCAAGCCGCTGCTGGCCAAACGGCCCACGGCGAGCGGCGCGACGACCGCCCGGCGAGCCCAGATCGGCAATGAGATCGCCCAGGCGCTGTCGCAACAAGCCCGTGCGGCACCCGGCGGCCACGTCACGCTGGATATGATCGAAGCGACGCCCGGCTATGCCAATCGCGCCGAATTGATCCGCAACTTCGTGCGGCAGGATCCCGCCCGCGCCGCGCTTGTCGTCCGCGATCTGATCCGCAGCGATATGCCCGGCGGAGATGAAAAGAATGGCTGAGGGTGCTGAAGCCTTTGCATCAATGCCACGCACGCCCAAGGGCAGCGAGGCGGCGGCGATATTGCTGATGCTGCTCGGTGAGGAAGAAGCCGCGCAGGTGCTGACCCGGCTTGATCCCGACGAAGTCCAGCATCTCGGCGGCGCCATGTTCAACGTGGCCGACGTGTCCGAAAATCAGGTCGACAGCGTGTTCAGCCTGTTCGTCGATCAGGCGCGCGCGCGCACCACCGTCGGTTTCGGGGCGGACGTCCAGATCCGCGGCATGATGGAACGCGCTTTGGGTTCGGAGCGGGCCGAGACCGTGCTCGCCCGCATCACCCCGGTAACGCGATCCAACGCGCTCGACGCGCTCAAATGGATGGAGGCACGCACCATTGCAGGCATGATCGAGCCCGAACATCCGCAGATCGCAGCGATCGTGCTCGCGCATCTCGACCCGCCGGTCGCGGCTGACGTGCTGCAACTTCTCGACGAATCGATCCAGGCCGATCTCGTCTATCGCGTCGCGACCCTCGGGCCGGTCACGTCCGAGGCGCTCGAGGATCTTGAGGCGCTGCTGCTCAAGCAGGCCGGCCGCGTCAACACGAGCACGTCGACCAAGCGCGGCGGCGCGTCCGAAGCCGCTAAGATCGTCAACAATGCTCGCACCAGCGCGGAACAGCGAATCATTCGTGCGCTTGCCAAGCTCGACAAGGGGCTTGCCCGCACCATCGAGGACGAGATGTTCGTCTTCGACAATCTCATGTCGCTTGATGACAAGGGGCTGGGCACGCTCATGCGTTCGGTCGAAAACGATGTGCTGGTCGTCGCCCTCAAGGGTGCGGAGCCGCGCCTGCGCGACAAGATCCTCGGCTGCATGTCGAGCCGCGCCGCGCAGTCGATCGTCGACGAAATGGCGGATCGTGGTCCGATCCGGCTCGCCGAAGTGCAGGACGCGCAAAAGGAAATCCTCGCCATTGCCCGCCGGCTTGCCAGCGAAGGCACGATAAACCTTGGCGGCAAGGACGACGACTATGTCTGAGTTGTGGGTCGGTGATAGCGTTGCCAGCGCAACGCGCGTGCCGCCATGGGTCAGGCAAGGCGATGTCCAGCAATTCCGGCCATGGACAATGGAAAGCGGCGCGATGGTCAGCCCCGCCTCGCATCCCGATCATGACCCGATCCGCATCCACGATGCCGCCGATCTTCAGGCAGCCGCCTTTGCCCAAGGCTTCGAGGAAGGGCGGCGCGCGGTTGAGGAGATGGTCGCGGAGGAGCGCGCAGCGATCACGCAGCTGGCCGCTTCTCTCGAAGTGCTGAAGCCGCAACCTTCGCAAGCCCTGGCGATGCTGCTGTCCGAAACCGTCGAGCGCCTGGTTCGCCAGATCATGGGGACGGTGGAGGTTGACCGCGATACATTGCTCGATCGCGCCCAGAAAGCAGCGGAACTGATCGGCGAGGAAGCCGGGCCGATGCGCGTGCGGCTGCATCCTGATGACTTGGAGCTGCTCTCAGACGCGCCGATCGACACCCCGTTGCTGGCCGACAACAGCCTGCCACGCGGCACGATTCGGCTTGAAACGGATGAAGGCTGGATCGAAGACGGCCCCGAAGCGCGGCTGGAACGGCTGCGCGCGGCGCTCGATCAGATGGGTCTCGAAGCGCGACAGGAAGACGCCGCATGAGCGTGCTGACCGCCCAGGCCGAAAACATGCTGAGCCGCCTCGATCTGGGGGCCGTGGGGCCGCGCCATGTCGGCAGGCTCGCTGCTTTCGATGGGTTGATGCTCGAGGCAACCGGCCTGAAGCTGCCAGTCGGTTCCTGCGCGCGCGTAATCGATGCGGAAGGCCATGCCGCGCGTGCCGAAGTGGTAGGATTCCGGGGAAACCGCACACTGCTCATGGCGCTCGACCAGCATGGCAGCCATAGCTGCGGCGCACGCGTCGAGCCGGACAGCGGCGGCGGCATCGCCAGCGTTGGCGATGCGCTGCTCGGGCGCGTGATCGATGCATCGGGGAAGCCGCTCGACGGGCGTGGACCAATCGCCGCTCACCAGCATTGGCCGCTCGCCGGGCGCCAGAGTAATCCGCTCGATCGTGCGCGCGTGACCCAGCCATTCGACATGGGCGTTCGCGCGGTCAACGCGCTGTTCACGGCTGGCGTAGGCCAGCGCATCGCGATCGTCGCGGGGTCGGGCGTCGGCAAATCGGTGCTGATGGGCCAGATGATCGCCGGCGCGGAATGCGACGTGATCGTCGTCGGCCTGATCGGCGAGCGCAGCCGCGAGGTGACCGATTTTCTTGCGACCAAACTCGGCGGGCCCGTACGCAACAAGAGCGTGGTCGTTGCCGTGCCCGCAGACCATCCGCCGGTCCTGCGGCTTCGCGCCGCGATGCGCGCCACGGCGATCGCCGAATATTTCCGCGCACAGGGCAAGCGCGTGCTGTTGCTGATCGACAGCCTCACTCGGGTTGCCCATGCACAGCGCGAGATCGGCCTTTCGCTGGGCGAACCGCCGACAATGAAGGGCTATCCGCCCTCCGCGCTCGGGCTGATCCCTCGATTGGTCGAACGCGCGGGCGCCGACAGCCGCACCGGCGGCTCGGTCACCGCGCTGTACACGGTGCTCGCCGACGGCGACGATACCTCCGATCCGATCGTCGACGCCGCGCGCGCGATTGTCGATGGCCATCTCGTGCTTTCGCGCAGCCTCGCGGAGCAGGGCGTATTTCCGGCCATCGACATCGGCAAATCGCTGAGCCGCGTGATGTCCGACATCGTGCGGCCCGAACACGCCGCTGCCGCGGCCAACCTCAAGCGGCTCTGGTCGGTCTATGAGGAAAATCGCGACCTGATCCTGATGGGCGCCTATCGCGAGGGCAGCGATCCGCTGCTCGATCAGGCGATCCGCCGCTATCCGGAAATGCTGGATTTCCTGAAGCAGGGCCAGAAGGAGCGCATTGATTATCATGCCTCCGTTGCCTGCCTGATCGGATTGTTCGGATGATCCAGCAGAAGGCAGCCAAGCGTGCGCGCGTCGCACGCGTCCGCCGCGTTCAGCATATGCTGGCGGCGGCCACGGCCGCGCATGCGGAGGATCAGGCAATGACGCTCGAATCCAGCGCACGCCGACTTGCCCAGCTCCGCTTCAGCCTTCGGTTCAGCGAAGGCCTCAGCAACGGCGCGGCGATCGCCAATCTTGGCGAACTGGCGATGCGGCTCGACGATGCGCGCCATGGCCTCACCGACGCAATTGCCAGCGCGCGCGCCAATGCCGATCACAAGGCCGAATTGCGGCTGGACGCACGTCGCCGCCAGGAAAGCGCCAACAAGCTTGAGGAGCGCGCCGCAGCCGCGCTCGCCGAATTCCTGGAGAACAATGCGATATCAACGCCGCGTCGCAAGAAGCGGCCGATCCTAGGAGAAGTGAGATGAATGTCTCCCCTTCCGCCCATGCAGCCCTGAAGGGTCATGGCGCCCATGCTTCGGGCGGCAAGAGCGGCGATCCGCTGGCCGATTTCATGGTGTTGCTCGGGCAGCTCGGCATCACGACCGATGCCGACGGCACGCTGACCACAGCGGGCCCAACCCTTCCCGCCGATACGCAGGAGGTCGCTGCCAAAATGCTGGCCAAGCTTGGCAAGAAAGCGACGGGCGAGAAGAAACCGGCCAGCGATGGCCCGGTCGAAGCCGTCATCGACGATCAAGCTGATGATTCCAAGAAGAGCGACGATGATCCGCTGGCCAAGCTCACCGCGCTGCTGGCAAATGTTGATCAGGGCGTAAGCCCGGACAAGCTCGACCCAGCGAGCCTGCTGAGCGCGGTCCGCGCCATTGCCACCGGTTCTGCGAGCCAACCAGCCAAAGTGGATGCCAGCACTGCCGATGCGCTATTGTCTCCAGCGACAGCGGCGCCAGCAGCCAGGCCCGCAGTGAACATCGCGGCGTTGCTTGCACGGGCAAATCCCGACAAGACCGCCGAGCAGCCGACGCCGGGTCAGGTCCAATCGGCATTTGCGCATGTTGAAAAACTCGTCGCCGCCGCCACCATCGAGGAAGGCAAAGCCGCGACCAAACCGGACGGCCAGACCGTCGAAAGTGATCGTCCAAAGGCAGCTGATGGCACGCCCGAACCCGGCAAAGCCGCGAACAAGCTCACCGAGTTGCTCGCGCGGTTGACAGCATCGGTGAAGCCAGGCGCGGCCCAACAGCAGCTCCCATTGCAAGCTGCAACTCGAGCGCAGCCTCAGCCGGATCCCCAGCTCGCCGCGCTCACGCAGGCGCTCGAAGTCAAGGATGATCGGAAGGCCGATAGGCCTAGTCCACAGCCGAAGACCGACACAAGCGCCGCAGTTGCTCCGCTGGCCGCCATTTCCTCCCCTGCGCCGATCGCCAATGTCGCGCCGCCCGCGCCGGCCATCGCCCAGCAGAGCGCGCCCGCAGAGGTCGCGCCCCACCATCTCGATCTGGTCAAGGACAGCGAATGGCTGGACAGCTTGGCCAAGGATATTAGCCGGGCCGCGCAAAGCGACACCCATCTGCGCTTCCAGCTCAATCCTGAGCATTTAGGAAGCCTAAAGGTGGAGGTGCTAAACGGCGCCAACGGGACCTCGGTCAAGCTGACCGCTGACACGGAGGCGGCGCGCGCCATCCTGGTGGACGCGCAACCCCGTCTCGTCGCCGAGGCAAGGGCGCAGGGGCTTCGCATCAGTGAGGCCCAGGTGAACCTGAGCAGCCAGAGCGGACAGGGCGGCCAGCGTCATCCGGGTGAAGCCCCGCTGGTGGTTCGCACCAGTGCCGCCGCGGCGATTGCCGAGGTCGAACAGGATGCGCCGGGGGGCTCCGGCGAACGATACGCGTGAGAGCGGGGAATTGAACGATGAGTGAAGAAGCGGCTGAGGCACCGCCCAAGAAGAAGGGCGGCTTGAAGAAGATGCTGATCATCGGCGTCGGCGCGATCGTGCTGATCGGCGGCGGGATCGGTGCAGGGTTCTATGCCGCGGGGGCAGGCCTCGTCAGCGGCCATGCCGGGCCTGTCGAGGATCCGAACAAGCCTCGCCTCGTTCCCAAGGAAGGCGCCGAGGGCAAGGGCGCCAAAACCTACACGGACGGCAAGGGCGACGGCAGCGAGAAGTTCGATCGAGCCAAATATCAGGCGAGCTACTATCCGATCAGCGAAACCTTCACATCGAATCTCCGCGATTCGGATGGCTTCATGCAGCTCGGCATCGGCGTCGCGACCTATTATGATCAGAAGGTGCTCGATCGGATGAAATCGGACGAGATGCCGATCCGATCCGCGATCCTCATGACGCTCTCGAACCAGGACGCGTTCGTCGTCTCCACGCCCGAAGGAAAAAAAGAGCTTCAGAAGCAACTTAAAGACGCCATTAACCAAGTCCTCATATCGAGGGAGGGGTTCGGAGGCGTCGACGACGTGTATTTTACGAGTTTCATCATTCAATGACGACCAAGGCGAGTTCTCTTTCAGGCGACGAAGTTGCAGCGCTGATGGCCGAGCTGGGCGATACCGGCCTCGGCATTGGCGAAGAGAGCTCGTCCGAAGTTGTCCCCTTCGCGCTGGGCGTGGAGGATTGCCGGCCGACCCAACGCCTTGCCGGGCTGGAGCGGATCAGCGAGCGGATGGCCCGCTCGTTGCGTGGCGCGATGGAGCCCTATTCGCGCTGCAAGACGCAAGTGAACGCCGATGCGATCGAAAGCCGGCGCTTTGAGGATTGGTGTGCTGATCAGCGCGATTTCACCAGCCTCAGCCTGTATCGCCTGCGCCCGCTCAAGGGCGGCATGATGATCGTCATCGAATCGGAATTCATCACCAGCCTGGTCGACGCATTCTATGGCGGGCGCGGCCAGGTGCCCGCGCACAAGAAAAGCGAATTTACCGTGAGTGAGGAGCGGATGCTCGGCCGGCTCACCGAAATGCTCTTGGGCCAGCTCAGGGATGCCTGGGCTGAGGTCATGAAGCTCGAGCCGGTGCTAGTTTCGCGCGAGACCAACCCTGCCTACGCGACCGTCGCCAAGCCCCATGATACGGTGATCGTGCAGCGCTTCACGCTGGTGCCCGCACAGGGGCGGCCGGGGATGATCACGTTCATCTATCCGCAGGCGACGTTGCGGCCGATCGAGGCGCAGCTTTCCGCGAAGGTGCGCGACGATGCCGGTCCGGTCGACGCGGATTGGCGCCAGCGGCTTTTCTATGCGATCGAGGATGTGCGCCTGCCGGTGCGCAGCGTGCTCGCCCGGCCCGAACTCACCATGGCCCAGCTCATGGCGCTGAAGCCGGGGGATGTCATTCCGATCAATCTGGCGCCCAAGGTGCCGCTACTGGTTGGATCGAAACGTTTTGCAGAAGGTACGATCGGTGAGCAGGAGGGCCGCGCGGCCCTGCTGGTCGAAGCGGTCGGCAAAGGGGTTGAGAGATGAGCGATATGACCGAGGCACCTTTTGCTTCCGGAGATGATTTTGCGGGCCGCAACTATCGGCTGTTGTCGGATATCCCTGTCCGGCTCTCGGTCGAGGTCGGCTCGACCTCGCTCAAGCTGGCGGAACTGCTTAACCTTGCCGAGGGCAGCGTGGTTGAACTTGATCGCCAGGCGAACGAGCTTCTCGACATTCTCGTCAACGGCACGCTCGTCGCGAAAGGCGAGGTAGTGACAGTGAACGGACGATTTGGAATAAGGGTGGTCGACGTAGTTGCCACCGATGCGCGGATGACGGGGTTAGAGCGCCGCGCATGACCTCGGGCTAACACCCGATCGGGGCTGATCGGGGAATGCCTGTTTGAACCTGCTGCCTTATTTCCTCCAATTGATTCTGATGCTTGCGCTGGTCCTGGGGCTGGCGGTGGGTTCGCTATGGCTGTGGCGCAAGGTCCAGCCGGGCATCGGCGCCGGTGGCCGCGAACGTGCCATTCGCTTGGTCGACGCAATGCCGATCGGCGCCACCGGCCGGCTCGCCGTGGTCGAGTTCGCGGACAAGCGCCTGCTGATTGCGGTCTCGCGCGGCCGCGTCGAGCTGATCGCGGAAGCGCCCGTGCCAACCTTCACCATCCCTGATCAGGATGGCTGACATGATCGGTCCGGGCGGCGCCGTCCCCTTGAAGGCGGGCATGAATTTCCGGCGTCGAAGCCTCTGGATCTTGGTGCTCGCGGGGATAACGCTGCTCCTGTGCTTCCTGGCAGCCCCTGCCTTCGCTCAGGCCGCTACACCGCCCACCGGCGGGCTCAATCGCGCTCTAAACGCCATCTCGGGCGACGGCCGGCCGCTATCGCTCAGTCTTCAGATCCTGCTGCTGATGAGCCTGCTGACGGTGCTGCCGTCGCTGATTCTGATGATGACCAGCTTCACCCGCATCATCATCGTGCTCTCGATTCTGCGGCAGGCGCTCGGCCTGCAGCAGACCCCACCCAACCAGGTTCTGGTGGGGCTCGCCCTCTTTCTCTCGCTATTCGTGATGCGGCCGGTCGTCGACCAGATCAACCAGACCGCCTATCAGCCCTATGGCCAGGGTACGATCAGCATCGAGGAGGCAATCACGCGCTCGGGCGCGGCTTTCCACAAGTTCATGGTCGCGCAGACCCGCCAGACCGATCTCAAGCTGTTCGCCGACATCGCCAAGGCGCCGCCATTCGCCCGACCCGCGGATATTCCCTTCTCGATCCTCTTGCCCGCCTTCGTCACCAGCGAGCTCAAGACCGCTTTTCAGATCGGCTTCCTAATCTTCCTGCCATTCCTCATCATCGATCTGGTCGTCGCCTCGACGCTGATGGCGCTGGGCATGATGATGCTCTCGCCGACGATCGTCTCGATGCCGTTCAAGCTGCTGCTGTTCGTGCTGGTCGATGGCTGGGCGCTGACGATGGGCTCGCTCGCGGGGAGCTTCGCAAGTGGATAGCGCACAGACCGCCGACTATTTCATCGGCATCGCGCAACAGGCGCTATGGGTACTGGCGCTCGCCTCCGCGCCGATCTTGCTGCCGGCGCTGATCGCGGGCCTGGTTCTCGGCATGATCCAGGCGGCGACCTCCATCAACGAGCAGACCCTTTCCTTCGTCCCGAAGCTCATCGTCGTGGCGGCGACACTCGCACTGGCGGGCGGCACGATCATGATGATGCTGGCGGATTTCACCCGCGAGATGTTCGCCCGGATCCCTGACCTGCTACGATGAACTCGATCGGCGATCTCGTCGCGCTCGAATCGCAGCTCTGGCTTTGGATGATTGCGATGCTCCGGCCCGGCGCGGCATTTCTCGCCGCCCCGGTATTCGGATCACCTACCGTGCCGGTGCAGCTTCGGCTGGTGGTCTCGCTCGCCATCGGCATGCCGGCGCTGGATCTTGTCCCGTTTGACATTCCCCCCGACGGGCTCGTTTCGTTCCAAGGTTTCGCATTGATCGCGGGCGAATTGCTGGTGGGCCTCGCGCTTGGCTTCTCCGTACAGATCGGTTTCGCGGCCGCGTCCATCGCCGGGGAACTGATCGGCAATACCATGGGCCTCGGGTTCGCCAGCATGGTCGATCCGATGAGCGGCACCTCGACTTCGGCATTGTCGCAATTCCTCACCATCCTGGCGACCTTCCTGTTTCTCGCTTTGGGCGGGCATCTGATGCTCGCCTCGATCATCGTTGACAGTTACAAGGTGCTGCCGCCCGGGCATGCTTGGCTGATGGCGGGCGCTGCGCACCGGATCGTGCTGTTCGGCGGCGATCTTTTTGCGGCAGGGCTGGCGATAGCGCTGCCGGTTGGTTTTTCGCTGGTGCTGGTGCAGATCGTGATGGGGATGCTTTCGCGTTCCGCCCCAGCGATGAACCTCTTTGCGGTCGGCCTGCCCGCGACGATGATGGCCGGCCTGGTGCTGCTCGCGATCGCGGCGCCTTCGATGGGTGAGGGCATCACTGCGGCGATGCTGCGCTCGCTCGAACTGGCGCGTGATATCGCGCATGGCGCATCGGATTAGGAAGCGGAGGCGATGGCGGAAGACGCCGACAGCGACCAGAAAACCGAACAGCCAACCGCGAAGCGCCAGAGCGAAGCGGCCAAGACCGGTGACGTTCTCCAGTCGCGCGAGCTCGGAACGGCTTTGGTGGTGATGGCGGGCGCGGCGTGGATCGCGCTGGCAGGCCCCTGGATGATGACGTCGCTTCGGACCATGCTGCAACATGCCCTGATGTTCGATTTCGGCGCGGTGGAAAATTTCAAGCCGGGCAAGGCGTTCGCCGATCGCATCGCGGACATCCTGGTCCCGCTGCTCAGCCTGTTCGGGCTGACGCTGCTTGCGGCCGTCGGCGCACCCGCGCTGCTGGGATCTCTGGGCTTTCGCTGGGGCGCGATCGGCTTCAAGGCCGACAAGCTCAACCCGTTGCAAGGGATTAAGAAGATCTTCGGCGTGCAGGGATTGATCGAGCTCGGCAAATCGATGGCCAAGGTGCTCCTGCTCGGCGCGATCGGCATATGGGTGCTGATGCACCAATCCGACGAGCTGATGACGCTCGGACGGCAACAGATCGTTCCCGCGCTCGGCCAGCTTGGCTATGTGTTCGTCTTCTCGGTGCTGGTCATGGCGTTCGCGCTCGTGGTGATCGCAGGCATCGATGTGCCCGCGCAGATTTTGCAGCGCGGCGCGCGCCTGCGCATGACGAAGCAAGAGGTGAAGGACGAGGCCAAGCAGACGGAGGGCTCGCCGGAAATGCGCGCCGCGATCCGCCGTCGCCAACAGGAGACGATCAAGGGATCGGCGCGCGGCGCCATCGCGGAAGCCACGGTGGTGCTCACCAACCCTACTCACTTCGCCGTAGCGTTGCGCTACCGGCCGGGGTTCGACGCTGCGCCGATCGTTGTGGCGCGGGGCCGCGGCGCGACCGCCGAAGCGATCAAGGAGCTGGCCACGGAGCAGGACGTGCCGATGCTCCGCTATCCGGAACTCACGCGCGCAATCTATTATACCACGCGCGCCGGCCAGATGATCCGCGAGGATCTCTATATCGCGGTGGCGACCATATTGGCGTTCGTCTTCAATATTGAAACCGCGCTGGCGGAAGGGGTCACGCAGCCCAATGTCGATGTTCCGACCGACGTTCGCTTCGATGAGGATGGCCGCCAGGCGAATTGAGCGGCCGATAAGGGCCTGCGTGCAGCGGCGCAAATGGAGTTCCCTCGCTAAATAACGTGCCGCCCATGCCGTTACTGAGCCTGTACGAATGGGGGCCTTATCCATGGTGACTTCGGTTTCGAGCGGTATCGTCAATACGCTGGGGGTTGGCTCCGGGATCGATACGGCATCGCTGATCGATCAGCTCGTGGCGGCATCGCACGATCCCAAGGACGCGGCGCTCAAGACCAAGGAAGATCTCAACACCGCGCAGATTTCAGCGATTGGACAGGCGTCCTCCGCGATCAGCGGCTTTTCCAGCGCGCTCACCTCGCTCATTGGCGGCGGTTCGCTGTTCACCCAGCCAACGGTTTCCGACAGCACAGTGCTTGCAGCAACGGCCGTGCCCGGCGCGCGCATCGGCACGCTTTCTACACAGATCGAGGTGGATCAGCTCGCTCAGGCGCAGTCGCTGGTTTCAGCCAATCTGACGGACCTGAGCACAGCCGTCGGCAAAGGCATACTGACGCTTACAACCGGCACCGGTAGCTTCCCGATCACGATCGACGACAGCAATAACAATCTTGTCGGTCTCGCCCGCGCGATCAACCTCGCCGGCAGTGGCGTCACAGCCAGCATCGTTCAGGATGTGAATGGCGCCCGTCTCGTGCTGAAAGGCGGCACCGGCGCCCAGCAGGCCTTCACGCTCGCCGTCGACCCGAGTGCCGAGGCAGGCATGTCGCGCTTCGCCTATAGTCCGAATGTCTCCGGCGGGATGACCCGTGCGCAGCAGGCGCAGGATGCGCTGCTGAAGCTTGACGGCGTCAGTGTCTCGCGCGCCTCCAACAGCATTGGCGATCTGATTGACGGCGTAAAGCTGGACCTCAAGGCTGCCAAGCCAGGCACGAGCATCGCGCTCGGCGCAAGCCGCCCGACCGACGCCATCAAGCAGGCCGTTACCGATTTCGTGGATACTTACAACGCACTGAAATCGACCCTGGACGGACTGACCCAAGCCGCCAGCGGTTCGACCGCCGCTGGGCCGTTGCACAGCGACACCGGCATCCGCACGCTGCGCCAGCAGCTGCAGCGGCTGACCTCCACGCCGCTCGCCTCCGGCGGAACCTATTCGACCTTGGCCGAGATCGGCGTCGCCACCCAGCGCGACGGTACGCTGACCATCGACAGCGCACAGCTCGACGCCGCCTTGACCAATAACGCGGATTCGGTCGAAGCATTGTTCAATCCCGGCCAGACCAGCGACAACCCGCTGGTGAAGGTCGCGAGCAGCTATGGCCGCACCAAGCCGGGAACCTACACATTGACTGACCTGGTTCCGGGCAACGGCAGCACTGCGGCAACCGGCAAGATCGCCGGCCAGGACGGCATAGGATCAGGCACTTTGCTGATAGCGTCCCCAAGCTCCGGCGCGGCCGGACTGGTCGTCGAGCCGCAGGGCAACGTCGCCAGCGCGACGGTAACCGTCGATCTCGGCCTCGGCGGTGCGCTCAAGGCGATCAGCGACCTGCTCACCTCCAGCACCGGCCCATTCCAGAGCAGCACGACGCGGCTCAAGGCCCAGGCGACGGAATATTCCAAGGACCGTGCAAAGCTCGAAGACGACACGAGCAAATATAAGACGCAGCTTACCAGTCAGTTCGCAGTGATGAACGGCCGGGTGAGCGCGATCAAGGCCACGCAAAGCTACCTTGAGCAGCAGGTCGCGCTGTGGACCAAGAACAACAATTGATCCCGAACATCGAAGAATGGAAGGCGCGGACCATGTATAGAGCAGGAAGCCATTTCGGCGGCGCAGGCGCGCGCTATCGAAACATCGAAAATCAAAGCCGAGTCGAGGGCGCCTCGCCGCACAAGCTCATTGCCATCCTGTTCGAGGAACTGTTGCGCTCGGTCGACGCGACGCAGCTGGCGGTCGAACGCGGCGACCTTGCCCGCCAGGCCGATCGTCAGGCGCGCGCGCTTTCGATCCTGCAGGCGCTCGACGCTAGCCTCGACATGGAGCGTGGAGGCGAGGTCGCAGCAAATCTCGCCAAGATCTATCGGCATGCGCGGAAGCTCATCGCCGGCGGCACCCGCGACAAAACGCCAGAGCTGGTTGCGCGAGCGCGTGACATGCTGGGAGACATTGCGGGGGCATGGCAGCAAATCGGCTAGCCCGGTCTCCTCGCGGCTTCCGCCGATTGAAATGCGTTGACGATCAAGCCCGATTGCCTTGCGTCTTATCAGCGGCCGACATTCTTGCTATTGACGCGTCGCAGCATTGCCTGCGACCCCAGCAACTGTCTGGAAACGGTAGTGCCATGCGAATTGTGATCGTCGACGATTCCGGTTTGCGCGCCACAGTCCTTGAAGAAGGGCTGCGCGAGGCAGGCTATGACGACATTCATGTCGTGCCGCCGCAAAGCGGTTTCGTCGCTCGTCTCGAGCGGATGGCGCCCGATGTGGTGCTGATGGATCTCGGCAGTCCAAGCCGTGACACATTGGAGGAGATGCTTGCCGTCAGCCGCGCGCTGGCCCGGCCGATCGCGATGTTCGTGGATCAATCGGATGAAGCGATGATCGGCGCCGCGATCGATGCGGGCGTATCGGCTTATGTTGTGGATGGGCTGCGCAAGGAACGGGTGAAGCCGATCATCGATCTCGCCATCCGCCGCTTCAATGCCTTCGCCCGGATGCAGACCGAGCTCGACGAGGCGAAAACCGCGCTTGCGGAGCGGAAAGCCATCGATCGCGCCAAGGCCATTCTGATGAACAGCAAAAACCTGGCCGAGGCAGAGGCCTATGCACTGTTGCGCACGACCGCGATGAACCAGAATCGCCGCATCTTCGAGGTTGCGGAGGCGCTGATCACCGCGAGCGAGCTGCTGGGGGGATCAAGATGACGCCGCTTTCAATCGCTTTCCTGCCGCTTACCGACAGCGCCGTGCTCGTTGCGGCGCGGGAAAAGGGCTTCGCCGAGGCGCAAGCCATCGATCTCCGCCTCGTTCGCGATATGTCGTGGGCGACGCTCCGCGACCGGCTGGTCTATCGCCAGGTGGAAGCCGCGCATATGCTGGCGCCACTCGCGATCGCGGTGACGCTCGGCCTCAGTCAGCATCCGGCCATGCTTTCCGCACCGTTCAAGCTCAACGTCAACGGTAACGCGCTGGCGATGTCGACGACGTTCGCGGCGGCGCTGGATCCCGATCCCGTTTCGCGGGTCAATGATCCGCTGGCCGCGGCACATGATTTCGCCACGGCCATCGGCCTGCATCATCGCAAGCCGATCGTCGGCGTCGTCCACCGCTTCTCCAGCCACGCGCTAATGCTGCGTTACTGGCTCGCTTATGCCGGGATCGATCCTGATCGGGACCTCTCGCTCCGCGTCCTGCCCCCGTCGCTGATGACTGAGGCGCTCAGGGCAGGCGAGATCGACGGTTTCATCGCCGGGGAGCCGTGGAGCAGTGTCGCGGTTGCCGAAGGGCTGGCTGAGATCGTTGCCGTTGGCACGCGCATCTGGCGGCGCGGGGTAGAGAAAGTCCTCGGCTTCCGCACCGACTGGATGGATGATAATCCCGAGCTCGTCGACCGGCTGCTGGTCGCGCTGTCACAGGCAGCGGAATGGTGCGATGCCAATCGCGAAGAGCTTGCCGAAATCCTTGCGCGCCCCGAATATGTCGGCCAACCCGCCGAACGACTGATGCCGGCGCTCCACGGCCGCCTCATTCTCCGCCCTGGCGATGCCGCTTTGGATTTCCCGGATTTCATGCTGTTTCATCGTGAAGCTACCGCCTTCCCGTGGCGCAGTCAGGCCTTGTGGATCTATTCCCAGCTGGTCCGCTGGGGTGAGGTCGAGCCCAGCGAAGCCGCCGAACGGGCGGCGGCCGATGTGTTCCGCTCCGACGTTTATCGCCGTGCGCTGGCCGAAGCGGCGCAGCCGATGCCCGGCGCGAGCATGAAGCTCGAAGGCGCACTTTCCACGCCCACCGCGGTAGGGGCGCATCATGGCACGCTGACGCTCGGGCCTGATCGCTTCTTCGACGACCGCGTGTTCGATCCCGGAGCGATCGACCGTTATCTGGCGAGTTTCAGCCAAAAATAGCTGCACTGCAATGAACGATGCTGCGGCTGCGAAAAAAGATGCTTGCAAAGATCGCGAATCGGCGGCAGGTTTGCTGCCGATGGGGTGAGGCTGCCCCAACATAAAGCCGGATGCCCAAAGAAGGGTCGGTCCGGCGTATCTTTAGACAGATCAGGCACAGGCGCCGCCGATGGGAAGCATATTCTCGTCGCGCGGCTTTTTTTCGTTTGGGGGAATTCGATGACGGACAGCCATGATGACGACCGCAACGCGACCGGCCTTAAGACACCGGCGCTGAATCGTCGATCCTTCGTGCGGCTTGGCGGCGTGGCCGCGACGGGCGCGCTATTCGGCGCAATCAATACTGCTTTTCCTTCGGGAGCCTTTGCCGCCGGCGCCGGCCCGGAGGTGAAAGGCGCGAAGCTCGGCTTCATCGCGCTGACCGATTCCTCGCCGCTAATCATCGCCAAGGAACTTGGGCTCTTCGCCAAATATGGCATGCCCGACGTGCAGGTGCTGAAGCAGGCGAGCTGGGGCGCCACCCGCGACAATCTCGTGCTCGGATCAGCCGGCGGCGGCATCGACGGCGGGCATATCCTGACGCCAATGCCCTATTTCCTGACGCTCGGCACGATCAGCCAGGGCAAGCCGGTTCCGATGAATATCCTCGCCCGGCTCAACGTCAACGGCCAGGCGATCTCAGTGGAGAAGGAATATCTCACCGCCCATGCCGATATCGATTCTTCGAAGATGAAGGGCATCATCGCGAAGCGCAAAGCCGCGGGCAACAAGATCACGATGGCGATGACCTTCCCCGGCGGCACCCACGATATGTGGATCCGCTATTGGCTCGCCGCCGGCGGGATCGATCCCGACAAGGATCTCGAACTCATCACCATCCCGCCGCCCCAGATGGTCGCCAACATGAAGGCCAACACGATGGAAGCTTTCTGCGTGGGCGAGCCCTGGAACGACCAGCTCGTCGCCCAGAAGATCGGCTACACGGCGGTTTCCACCGGACAGATGTGGATGAACCATCCGGAAAAATCCCTCGCCATGCGGGCGGATTGGGTGGCGCAGAACCCGCGCGCCGCGATCGCGCTCACCGCCGCCGTGATCGAGGCGCAGCGCTGGTGCGACAACCCCGCCAATCTCGCGAAGCTGTGCGAGATCGTCGGCGGACGCGACTGGTTCAAAGTGCCCGTTACCGACATTCAGGATCGTCTTGCGGGTAACTTCACCATGGGTGACGGCCGCGTTTTCACCAATGCGCCGTTCAAGATGAAGTTCTTCGCGCAGAACGCATCGTTCCCATACAAGAGCCACGAGCTGTGGTTCCTCACCGAGAACCAGCGCTGGGGCAAATTGCCCATGACCACCAACAAGACCGCCCTGCTCGCCAAGGTCAACCGCTCGGATATCTGGCGCAAGGCGGCTGCCGCCGCAAAGGTTCCGGCCAATCTCATTCCCAAGGGCGAAAGCCGCGGGGTCGAGAAATTCTTCGACGGCAAGGTCTTCGATCCGGGCAATCCCGACGCCTACCTCAAGAGTCTCGCCATCAAGCGGGTCTGATCTTCAAAGGATAATGGTCATGTCCGTTTCGCCCGTCAAACTTGTGGAGACCGTTGCCGGCATGTTGCCGGAGCATGTTTCCGCGGCGCAAAGTGCCGAGATCATCCGGCACCCTTCGGCGCCGAAAGAGGAAGCGAAGGCCTCCATGTCCGCACCACCCGTCAAAGCTCGTCCCGCGTGGCTCGACCGCATGAACGATATCGGGGCGACCGTGCTGCCTTCGTTGCTATTGCTCGCTCTTGTGCTCGGCTTCTGGCAACTCGCCTGTTCCGGCGAGGGGGCCACGCTGCCCAGCCCCTCGAAGATCTGGACCGAGAGCCATGAGGTGATCGTCCACCCCTTCAAGGGCGTCACATTCGATACTGGCGGAATGCACATTCAGGAGGGCGGCGACGTCGGCATTGCCGGCCATGTGCTCACCAGCCTCGGCCGTGTCGCCTACGGCTATGGCCTCTCCGCGATCATCGGCATCGCGCTTGGCGTGCTGATTGGACAGAGCCGCACCGCCTATCGCGCGCTGGACCCCTTCTTTCAGGTGCTGCGGACGATCCCGCCGCTTGCCTGGCTTCCCATCAGTCTTGCGATCTTTCAGCAGGCGGGCCCATCGGCGATCTTCCTGATCTTCATCACGGCGATCTGGCCGATCATCCTCAACACCGCGACCGGCGTGCAGAATATCCCGCAGACCTATCGCAACGTAGCCAAGGTGTTGGCGCTCAATCCGTTCGAATATTTCGTAAAAATCATGCTGCCCGCGACAGTGCCCTATATGTTCACCGGGTTGCGCATCGGTGTGGGCATGAGCTGGCTCGCGATCGTCGCGGCGGAGATGGTGCAGGGCGGCACCGGGATCGGCTTCTTCATCTGGGACAGCTACAACAGTTCGCTGCTCACCGACACGATCGTCGCGCTGGTCTGGATCGGCATGACCGGCTTTGCGCTTGATAGGCTGGTCGCCTTCATCGGCCGCCGCATTTCTCGCGCCTGAGGAGAACCGATATGAAAGTTCGCAGCTATCTCGCGCTCGAAGGCATCAGTGTCGTCTTCCCCACCGTCAATGGCCCGTTCACGGCGGTCGAGAACATCGATCTCTCGATCGAGAAGGGCCAGTTCGTCACGCTGATCGGGCATTCCGGGTGCGGTAAATCGACTTTGCTCAATGTCATCGCGGGACTGACGAAGCCCGCTCGCGGCGTGGTGTTCCTCGATGGCGAGACCGTCGATCAGCCTGGCCCGGATCGCGCGGTGATCTTTCAGGATCACTCGCTGCTGCCCTGGCTGACGGTTGAGGAGAATGTCCGCCTCGCCGTGGACAAGACCATGGCCGGCAAAAGCAGGGCGGAGCGCAAGGATTGGGTGCGCCACAATCTCGAGCTCGTCCACATGGCGCATGCGGCGACCAAGCGGCCGGGCGAGATTTCGGGGGGCATGAAGCAGCGCGTCGGCATCGCCCGCGCCATCGCCATGCAACCCCGCGTGCTGCTGATGGACGAGCCGTTCGGCGCGCTCGACGCGCTTACCCGCGCCAGCCTTCAAGATACGGTGATGGAGATCCAGTCCCAGCTTCAGACCACCGTGGTCATGATCACCCACGATGTCGACGAGGCCGTGCTGCTCGCGGACCGCGTCGTGATGATGACCAACGGCCCCGCCGCCGGCATCGGCGAGGATCTACCCATCACGCTCGAACGTCCGCGGGACCGGATCGAGGCAGCCGAACTGCCCGAATATTACCACGCCCGGCACGCGATCCTGCACTTCCTGCATCAGAGATATTCAAACCCGCTCGACGAAGCGGCCTGACGCAGGCGCGCCCGGAGAGGGCGCCTGAAAACTCCACAAACCAAAGCTCATTCCATAAAAGGGGGAAAAATGAGAACGCTACAGCTTTGCCTGCTTTCCTGCGCCGCCATCGGTTCGCCGCTGCTGGCCGAACCGATCAAATTCAAGCCGCTGATCGATACGCGCCTACGCTACGAGAATGTCGATCAGGCCGGTTTCGCCAAGGATGCCGACGCGCTAACCGCCCGGGTCCGCGCTGGTTATGAACTGAGCAGCGGCCCCTTCTCCTTCCTCGCGGAGGCCGAGGGCACGCTGGCGATCAGCGAGAAATATAATAGCGGTCTCAATGGCAAGACCGCCTATCCGCTGGTCGCCGATCCCAACAATATCGAGCTCAATCGTATCCAGCTCCAGTTCAAGGGCATTCCCAAGACGGTAATCACCGCCGGCCGGCAGAGGATCAATCTTGACGACCAGCGCTTCGTCGGCGCGGTTGGCTGGCGCGATAATGAGCAGACCTTCGATGCCGCCCGCGTCGAATGGACCGGCGTCAAGAATCTCAAGCTCGACGTCACCTATGCCTGGTCCGCGCGCACCATCTGGGGCATCGACGGCACCAGCGCGACCACGCCGCCGCGTCCACAGGCGATCAAGGGCGACAACGTCTTCGCCAACCTGGCCTATACGACCAAGCTCGGCACGCTGACCGGCTTCTATTATCGCGTCGATGAGGATGAGCCGGTCGCCGCCCTGCTCCGCAATTCGAGCCAGACCTTCGGCGGTCGCTTCACGGGCGCTTACCCATTCTCCAAGACGGTGAAGCTCACCTACGCGGCGAGCTACGCCAATCAATCGGACATCGGCACGAGCCCGATCGATTATTCCGCCGATTATTATCTCGCCGAGGCGGGCCTTGAAGTGAAGGCTCTCAAACTCGGCGTTGGCTATGAGGTGCTCGGCGCCGACGGCAGTGTCACCACCAAGGCCACGGGCCTGCCTTTCGCAGGGGGTTTTGCCTTCCAAACGCCATTTGCCACACTCCACAAATTCCAGGGCTGGGCCGACAAGTTCCTCGTCACGCCCGCGACCGGCATCAAGGATCTCTATGGCTCGGCGGGCTATGGCTGGAAGAAGGTCGGCCCGTTCGACACGATCGGTATCACGGCAGTCTATCATGACTACAAGGCCGATCGCCTCGGCGCGCATTATGGCGACGAGATCAATCTCCAGCTGCTCGCCAAGGTCAAGAAATACACCTTCACTCTCAAATATGCGGATTACAACGCGGAGGCGCTCTTCACCGACACCCGCAAGATCTGGGCTTCCGTCGAATGGGCGTTCTGAAATGATGCACTGCGGCAAATTCAGGGTTGCACCGACACCCGAATCGCGGGATAATGAGCCAACTGAGGACATCCCAACGACGGGCTGACCTCCTTCCAACACCATCAGCAGAGCCGCTGTCCGATTCCAGCTTCGCGCCGGGATCGACGGCGGCTTTTTGCGTTTTCGAGGACAGGTAATGGCGACGACATTCTGGGATACCACCAGGGAGAAAACGGAAAGCAACTTCTGGCAGGCGGGCCACCGGCCCACGCTGATCGCGGCGTTCCTCTATTTCGATCTGGCCTTCATGGTGTGGGTGCTGCTCGGGCCGCTTGGACCGGACATCGCTAAGGCGCTCAGCCTAACCCCCGCGCAGAAAGGTCTGATGGTCGCGACGCCGACGCTCGCCGGTGCAATCCTGCGGGTGGTCAACGGCCTGCTGGTCGATCGCATCGGGCCGAAGCGCTCCGGTGCGATCAGCCAGCTGATCGTGATCGCCGGGCTGTTCACGGCCTGGTTCCTCGGCGTCAGCAGCTTCACCGGCACGCTTGCGCTGGGCGTGATTCTGGGCTTCGCGGGCGCCAGCTTCGCCATCGCGCTGCCGCTCGCTAGTCGCTGGTATCCCGCCGAGCATCAGGGCAAGGCGATGGGAATAGCCGGCATGGGCAATTCGGGAACCGTTCTTGCCGCTTTGTTCGCGCCGACGCTCGCCAAACTGTTCGGCTGGAACAGCGTGCTCGGCCTAGCCTGCATCCCGCTTTCGATCGTCCTCGTCGCCTATCTGTTCATGGCGAAGGACGCGCCGAACGCCCCCGCGCCCAAGCGCTTGATCGATTATTTCGAGCCGCTCAAGACCGCCGACGCGTGGTGGTTCATGCTGTTCTACGGCGTCACCTTCGGCGGTTTCGTCGGTCTCGCAGCCTCCCTGCCGATCTATTTTACCGATCAGTTCGGTCTGACCACGGTCGTGGCGGGCTACTGCACGGCGGGCTGCGTCTTCGCGGGTTCGCTGATTCGCCCGATCGGCGGCGCACTCGCGGACCAGATTGGCGGCGTGAAGACGCTCTCGGTGGTTTACATCGTCGCGGCGCTCATGCTGGCCGGCGTCAGCGCCGCGCCGACCGTCGCGACAGCGCTCGGCTTCTTCGTCCTCGCGATGCTCGCGCTGGGCACCGGCAACGGCGCGGTGTTCCAGCTCGTCCCGCAGCGTTTCGGCAAGGAGATCGGCGTCATGACCGGCCTCGTCGGCATGGCCGGAGGAATCGGCGGTTTCTACCTCGCCTCGTCGCTGGGTTTCGCGAAGCAGCTTTCAGGCAGCTACCAGCCTGGCTTCCTGATCTTCGCTATGCTCGCGCTGGTCGCCTTCGCGTGCCTCAGCCTCGTCAAGGGCAAATGGCGCGCGAGCTGGGCCGCAGCCGCCAGCGTCCGTATCTGAAATTCGTACCGGGAGCGTAAATATGGATTTCCAGGGGCATAACAGCAGCACGGACGAAGCGATGATCGACACCGCTGATCGCGCCGTGCCCCATCTCGTCGTCGTCGGCAATGGCATGGCCGGTTGCCGCGCGGTCGAGGAATTGCTGGCGCGCGACGCGGGGCGTTACCGCGTCACCATCTTCGGTGCCGAGCCGCATGTGAACTATAACCGCATCATGCTTTCGCCCGTACTGGCGGGCGAGAAGAGCTTCGACGAGATCGTGATCAACGATCGTGCCTGGTATGACGATAATGGCATCGAGTTGGTCGCTGGCGATCCTGTCATCGCTATCGATCAAGCGGCCAAAACCATCACCGCCAGATCGGGCCGGACCGTCCATTACGACAAACTGCTGATCGCCACCGGCTCCGACCCATTCATTATCCCGGTCCCGGGCAAGGACTTGCCCGGGGTGATCAGCTTTCGCGACATGAGGGATGTTGACGCGATGCTCGCCGCCGCGGACCGTGGGGGCGATGCCGTGGTGATCGGTGGCGGCTTGCTGGGGCTGGAGGCGGCGCATGGACTCAGCCTGCGCGGCATGAAAGTGACCGTGATCCACTTGATGCCCACGCTGATGGAGCGCCAGCTCGACGAAGCGGCCGGCTGGCTGCTCAAAAACGCGTTGGAAGCACGCGGCCAGACCATCCTCACCAGTTCGGACACCGCCGAAATCTATGGAAACGGCAAGGTCGAGGGAGTCCGGCTCAAGGATGGGCGGGAGATACCAGCGAGCCTGGTAGTGATGGCGGTCGGCATTCGTCCGTCGGTCTCGCTCGCACGCGAAGCCGGACTTGCCGTCGGCCGCGGCATCCAGGTCGACGATCATATGGTCACATCCGATCCGGATATCCTCGCGGTCGGCGAATGCGTCGAGCATGACGGCAATGTGTACGGCCTCGTCGCCCCGCTTTGGGAAATGTGCCGCGCGCTGGCTGACGGGCTCGTCGACAAGCCGACTGGCTATCGCGGCTCGGTCACGTCCACCAAGCTCAAAGTCTCCGGCATAGATGTTTTCTCCGCCGGCGATTTTGGCGGTGGCGCGGGTGCGGAGGATATCGTGCTGCGCGACGCCTCGCGCGGGATCTACAAGCGCGTGGTGGTGCAGAATGACAGGATCGTCGGCGCGGTCCTTTACGGCGATACCGCCGATGGAAACTGGTATTTCGATCTCCTCAAAAAAGGCGAAGATATCTCCGCCATCCGCGACCTGCTGATTTTCGGCCAGGCCTTTGCCTCCGGAGGTGGGCCAGACGGAGGCCGCGCGGACCCTAAGGCGGCCGTTGCGGCGCTCTCGGATGATGCCGAGATCTGCGGCTGCAACGGCGTTAATAAAGGCAGGGTCATCGCCTGCATCAACAATGGCGCTGCGACCCTCGATGCGGTTCGCGCCACCTGCAAGGCATCGGCATCGTGCGGCTCCTGCACCGGGCTGGTCGAAAATCTGCTCGCGATTACGCTTGGCGACGAATATGCTGGGGAACGCGCGGTCAAGACGATGTGCAAATGCACCAGCTTCGGACATGACGATGTCCGCAAGGCGATCGTTGAACGCAGCTTCAAGGAAATTCCGCAAGTGATGCAGGAGCTGAGCTGGTCGACGCCTGACGGCTGTTCGACCTGCCGCCCCGCGCTCAATTACTATCTGCTCTGCGCGTGGCCGGGTGAATATAAGGACGATCAGCAAAGCCGCTTCGTCAACGAGCGCCTCCACGCCAACATCCAGAAGGATGGCACCTATTCGGTTGTGCCGCGCATGTGGGGCGGCATCACGAACCCGAGGGAGCTGCGCGCGATCGCCGACGTCGTCGAAAAATACGACGCGCCGATGGTCAAGGTCACCGGCGGCCAGCGGCTCGATATTTTCGGCATCAAGAAAGAAGATCTGCCCGCCGTCTGGGCCGACCTCAACGCCGCCGGCATGGTCTCCGGCCATGCCTATGGCAAGGCGCTGCGCACAGTGAAGACCTGCGTGGGGTCCGAGTGGTGCCGCTTCGGAACGCAGGACTCAACTGGCCTCGGCGTTAAGATCGAGCGGATGAGCTGGGGCTCGTGGATGCCCCACAAGTTCAAGATCGCCGTCTCCGGATGCCCGCGCAATTGCGCCGAAGCGACCATCAAGGATTTCGGTGTCGTGTGCGTGGATTCGGGGTATGAGCTGCATGTCGGCGGCAATGGCGGCATCAAGGTCCGCGCCACCGATCTGCTCTGCAAGGTAGCCACCGAGCGCGAGGCACTCGATTATTGCGCGGCCTTCATCCAGCTGTATCGCGAGGAGGCTCACTATCTCGAGCGCACGGCGCCGTGGATCGAGCGGGTCGGCGTGGACTATCTGAAGAAGCGCATCGTCGAGGACGATATCGGCCGCGAGGCGCTTCGCGCCCGGTTTCTCTATTCGCAAAGCTTCAGCCAGGATGATCCCTGGGCAGAACGGGCGGCGGGCGCCGATCGCGAGCAGCACCACCACATGGCGCAATTCTTTCCCATGGCAGCGGAGTGACGAAGATGATCGGAGATTGGCTCGATATCGGCTGGCTCAACGAGATTCCCGTTCGCGGCGCGCGCACCGTCCCTGTCGAAGGCGGTGAGGAGATTGCCGTGTTCCGTACGAGCGACAACCATGTCTTCGCGCTTCTGAACAAATGCCCGCATAAGCAGGGTCCGCTCAGCCAGGGCATCGTTCACGGTCATAACGTCGCTTGCCCCTTGCACAACTGGACCATCGCGTTGGCAACGGGCGAGGCACAGGGCGAGGACAAGGGCTGCACGCCGACCATTCCGGTAAAGATCGACGGTGGCCGGGTGCTGATCTGCCGCGCCTCCACGTTGAAAGTGGCAGCGTGACGCGCGCCGCACGGTTCGGGTGATGACGTCAGCCATTCGCACGACCTGCGCCTATTGCGGCGTAGGCTGTGGAATCAGCGCGACCCGCACCGGAGCACGCACCGTCACGATCGAGGGCGATCCCCAGCATCCCGCCAACCATGGCAGGCTTTGCTCCAAAGGGACGCATCTGGGTGAGACGGTTGGCCTCGAAGGGCGCCTCCTGCACCCCATGATCGGCAAACGCCGCGCAAGCTGGGACAGGGCCCTCGATCTTGTCGCAAGGCGCTTTCAGGATACGATCGCCCGCTACGGCCCGCAGAGCGTCGCTTTCTACGTCTCCGGCCAGCTTCTCACCGAAGATTATTATGTCGCCAACAAGCTGATGAAGGGCTTCATCGGCTCGGCCAATATCGACACCAACTCCCGCCTTTGCATGTCAAGCGCGGTCGCAGGCCACGTCCGCGCTTTCGGCGAAGATGTTGTTCCCGCGACGTACGATGATCTCGATGAGGCAGATCTGTTCGTCCTGATCGGTTCGAACGCGGCCTGGTGCCATCCAATCATTCACCAGCGCATCCAGGCCGCGCGCGAAAAGCGCGGTGCCAAGCTCGTCGTCATCGATCCGCGCCGCACCGAAACATGCGGGGATGCCGATCTTCATCTCGCCATTCGGGCTGGCAGCGACGTCGCGCTGATGAACGGCCTGCTCGCTCATTGCCGGCGCGAGGGGCTGCTGGACGAAAATTTTTTGCGCGAGAGCGTCACCGTCTCAGACGGCTTCTGGGAAGCGATCGCGGACCATGGCGATCTTTGGTCAACCGCGAAAAGCTGCGACATTCCGCCGGCCGACCTCAACCATTTCTACGATCTGTTCGCTAGCCATCCGCGCACGGTCACCCTGTTCAGCCAGGGGATCAACCAATCGCTGGTCGGCACCGATCAGGTCAATGCGATCATCAATCTCCACCTCGCCACCGGCCGCATCGGCAAACCGGGCGCGGCGCCCTTCTCCATTACCGGTCAGCCCAACGCCATGGGCGGCCGCGAAGTGGGCGGCCTGGCCTCGTCGCTTGCCGCCCACATGGATTTCTCGCCAGCGCATGCCGAAAGCCTCGCGCGCTTCTGGGCGGCACAGAACGTCGCCGCCAAGCCTGGTCTCAAGGCCGTCGATATGTTCCGCGCAGCGCGTGATGGTCACATCAAGGCGCTCTGGGTCATGGCGACCAATCCCGCCGTCAGCATGCCCGACGCGGGAATGGTGCGCGATGCGCTGGCGACCTGCCCGTTCGTGGTGGTTTCCGATGTCATTGAGGACACCGATACGACGCGCTTCGCGCATGTCCGCCTCCCAGCCGCAGCCTGGGGGGAAAAGGACGGCACTGTCACCAATTCGGAGCGATGCATCAGCAGGCAGCGCCCGATCTTTCCGCTACCGGGGGCAGCAAAGCCCGATTGGTGGATCATCAAGGAAGTCGCCGCGCGGATGGGCTGGTCCGCGGCGTTCGCTTATGATGGCCCGGCCGATATTTTTCGCGAGCATGCCCGCCTCTCCGCATACCGCAATGGCGGATCGCGCTTGTTCGATATCGGCGCACATGCCGCCATCGGCAATCATGATTATGATGCCATGCAGCCGTTCCGTTGGGGTGGCGTGCCCTTCGCCGACGGCCACTTCCCGACGGCCGACGGCAAGGCGCGTCTTATTGCGGTGAAGCAGGCGCCGCTGGTCGATCCGCAACCCGCATGGCCCTTCAATCTCAATACCGGGCGCTACCGTGATCAGTGGCACAGCATGACACGCACCGGGCTTTCGCCCAAGCTGGCACGCCATCGTGAGGAACCGTTGGTTGAAGTCCATCCTGCTGATGGCGAGCGCTACGGCTTGGCCGACGGCGACATTGCACGCCTTTCGTCAGCGCAGGGCGAAAGCCTTTTTCGTGTGCGCTTGCACGATGGGCAGCGCATCGGCGAAATCTTCGCGCCGATCCATTGGACCGATCGCCAGGCGACCGGCGGACGCACCGGCTTGCTCCCGCGGCCGCTCACGGATCCCCATTCCGGCCAGCCCGGCTTCAAATCCACCCCGGTCAGGCTGGAGAAAGTGGCGCTCGATTGGCGCGGGTTCCTGATCGTGCGCGGGAATGGGCCGGACCATATCCCGGCATTGTGGGCAACGAAGGTGACGGTGGCGGGCGGCACCCTTTACGAACTTGCCGGCGTCGGGGACGCAGCCGTCCTCGATCGCTGCCTGCCCCCGGGCGAACGAATCGATGCAAGCGATATCGCCCGGGGCAGCCGCCGTACCGCGATATTGGAGCAGGGCCGGCTGTCAGCGATCGTCTTCGTCGCGCGCGACGGCGCCTTGCCCTCGCGCGATTGGCTGATCGCGCAATTATGGGAATCACACGTGACTCCGGCTATCCTTGCCGGCCGTCCGCCCGGCCCCCAGGCGGATCCGGGCGCCATCGTCTGTGCATGTTTCGATGTCGGCGCCAAAACGATTGCCGCAGCCATTGGCGAGCATGGGCTGGCGGATGTCGCCGCAATCGGCAAGCTGCTTCGCGCCGGCACCAACTGCGGGTCGTGCCGTCCGGCATTGGCTCAGATTCTGGCTGCCTCGGCGCAGCCGTCCCTAGAGAAAATTCATGCAGCAGAATGAGCGGATCCGTCCGGGCGAGGTCTGGCTGGTCGGGGCCGGACCCGGCGATCCCGAACTCCTCACGCGCAAGGCCGAGCGCCTGCTTGGAGAGGCGGATATCGTTTTTCACGATGCGCTGGTGGGCCCTGCCATATTGGCGCTTCTGCGCGCCGATTGCCAAATCGTCAGCGTGGGGAAGCGCTCTGGCCGCCACTCCAAGGATCAGGCCAGCATCAATGATCTCATCGTTGCTGCGGCCCAAAGCGGTATGCGGGTGGTCAGGTTGAAAGGTGGCGATCCATCGATCTTCGGAAGGTCGGCCGAGGAAATCGCCGCGTGCCGGCAGCATGGCATTCCGGTGCGAATCTGCCCGGGCGTCACCGCCGCCAGCGCCGCCGTGGCAAGCGGGCTCGCCTCCCTCACCTTGCGCGGCGAGGCGCGCAGCGTGACCTTTCTGACCGCGCACGCCCGCGCCGGCGAATCGCTGGAACTCGATTGGGCCACCCATGCGAAGGGAGATGGGACGCTGGCGATCTATATGGGCCGCGTCGCCGCCCCGGAGATCGCGCGAGAGCTCATCAAATCAGGCCGTGCTCCCGAAACGCCGGTGCTCATCGTCGCCAATGCCTCGCTTCCGAATGAACGGCTGATTCGCGGACGGCTCGATGCCCTGGCCTTCCTGGTGCGCGCGATCGGAGACGATGATCCCACGCTCCTGCTGATCGGCCCGGCAGTTGACCATGTGCGCGCCGGCGCCGAGGCAGATATGCGCGGAGCGGCACCCGCAGACCGTAGGAGCGGCGCGGTCAAACCGGTTGGGCGGGAAACAACGCGAGACGGGTTGCAAGGCTGGGGAATATCGGAAGATCGTTAGCACTACTTGGCAGATTTTCGAGAGGATAGCTTTTGCGAAAATGGGCACGCCGCTCGGGGGACGAGCAGGGCGGCATTTGTATCGATAACACGACCTTGCCAGTCGTGTTGGCCAGTTCGATCCTTGGCGATAAGCGCAGCCTGTTGTCGCACTAGAGCGTTTTCAGCTTAGGTAGCGGCGTATCCTGAGTTCCGGAGATAATTGGCACATTCGTGGGGTGGGAAGCGATCGAGCAGTTGGCCGATGTGCATCCATACGGTGTCGACGGAGCGTTCGGC